>Ga0114942_1000628_pt1 | contig 10004 bp, 6 predicted proteins | sample LowerColdCreek_FD_88674 | JGI IMG/M metagenome (GOLD analysis project Ga0114942, IMG submission 88674) | Groundwater microbial communities from Cold Creek, Nevada to study Microbial Dark Matter (Phase II) - Lower Cold Creek | ecosystem: Environmental > Aquatic > Deep subsurface > Groundwater ... | reverse complement strand
AGCCGCAGCCCAATTTCCTGCTGCGCTGATTCTTCCGGTTTTAACGCAGCACCGCTACGGCTGCGCGCAGCGGCACTGCTTTCCAAATCAAAGCCAGTGTTATGGCCGGCAAACAGGGTGAACTGATCATTAAGCTGATAGGTCAGCCCCAGCTGCCAGATGGTTGCCGATACCGGCACGTAATCCGTCACCGCCTGCCAGTTGCCATTGCCGGCTTTGCTGTCGGTGTAACGCACGGCGCCAATCAACTGCAGCTGCTCTGTCAGGCGCAGCTGATCCTGCAGATACCAGGCATCGGCATCGAGGTTGTAAGCATTGTCAAAAGCAAAATCTAACACTGGCGCGACGCGGTCGTATTGATAGAGCGGTTGCTGCACATTGATGGGCGCCAGTGAACCGGCGCGGATATTCGACTGAGTAAAACGGCCGCGCTCCCAGCTGCCTTCATAACCGAGCAACAGCTGATGTTCGAAGCCGCCAGTGTTCAGTTTGCCGCTTAAATCCAACTGCGCGATGCTGTAATCGTCGTCCTCGCGGCCCTGGCGGCCATTGCGGTTAATCAGTTGCGGCGAGCCGGCGACCGGCGCGCGCAGGTTCACCTGCCCAAACACCGTATTAAACTGCTGATATTGCAGGCGTGGTGTCAGCGTCCAGTCGTCATTTAAACGAATATCGGCCCAGTATTGCCATAAAGGCGCAAAAGAACGCAGGCTGGCAAAACCGGGCTCACCCAGTTGCAGGCTGCTGTCGAGCACGTCTGCATCCTGATCCGGTAACACCAGCGACACAGGTAAGCCCGGATATCGCGTGGTTTCGCGACTGACATATTCCGCCACCAGATGGCCGGTTACACGCTCGCCCAGTGTATGCACCAGCGCCAGACCAAAGTTATTACGGTCCATCGGCTGGCGGTCGACAAAAGTATCGGAACGCTCCAGCTCGCCGGTCAGTCGCAGCGCCACGTTTTGCGCACCGATCTCACTGAATTGCAGGCTGTGGTCAAAGTTCAGCGCTTTTTGGCTGAAACTGCCGAGGCGCAACGACGCACCGCCGCTTTGATCGGCACCCGGCATTTTGCTGACCAGATTAATTACGCCGCCGACGGCAGACTGACCGTACAACACACCAGACGGCCCTTTTAATACTTCCAGCCGTTCGATGCTGTTCAGCGCCGAGGCATCGACATCTTCAAAATAACGCTGGCGCATGCCGTTACGCATCTGGTCCGCCATAAAACCACGAATTTTCAGACTAAAGGACTGATAAGGCCCAACGCGGGAATATCCCGGATTGGCGCCCGGTACATCGCGTAACAAGTCGCCCACCGACACCAGCCCTTGCGCCCGCAGGCTATCGACATCCAAAAGCTGCACGCTTTGTGGCAGCTCTTTCAGTAAAATGCCCGACTTGCTGCCAAAAGTATCAGTTTGTTTTTCGCCATAAACAGTCAGACGTTCGACCTGCGCTTCAAGCGCGCTATTGTCGTGTGCGGACAGGTCGTTTGCGGCCAGAACGTTTGCGAACAGCTCGTTTGCTGACAGCCCGGCGGCCTGCAGCCCCCCCACCGGCAATACAGCAGCGAGTAACAGGGCTAAACGAGTACGTGGGAAAGGCGTGGAAGCGTGTCGGAATTGCATGAAATTTCACCATTAAATCAACAGACTAGAATGGTGTTATTTTTTCATAAGCAACAGCCGCCGCCACTGTGACAAATTGTCGCAGCAGTGGCGCGAAGCGGAAATTGACCGGCTCAGAGCCTGTCAGTGCGTAGCAATATGAACAACTGCCGGCTGATAATCAGTCATCTGCAACAGCTTGGTGATACCGTCGATTTTGTCTTCTGCGTGATGATTGACGTACAACAGTGTCGATTCGTCACTACGTGCTAATACACTTAACAGCGCCAGCACTTTTAGCCGGTTCAGCTCGTCGAGGCCATTACAGGGTTCGTCTAAGATCAGCAGCGTCGGGTGTTTCACCATGGCGCGGACAATCAGCACCAGCCGCTGGTCGCCAAAAGACAGCGACTGGAACGAGTCTTTGGCTTTTGCCTCAAGGCCAATTAACGCCAGCCACTCTAGCGCCAGCTTGATTTGTAACGCCGATGGCTGGTCATACAGACCAATACTGTCATAAAAACCAGAGAGCACGACATGCAGCACCGGGCAGCCCACCCGATATTGCAGCTGCAGGCTGTTCGACACCAAGCCCAGATGTTGCTTGATATCCCAGATACTCTCGCCGCTGCCACGCTGATAACCAAACACCTGTAAATCGTTGGTGTAACAATGCGGATTGTCGCCGCTCAGCATTTGCAGTAAACAGGTTTTACCCGAACCGTTCGGCCCGGTTATTTGCCAGTGTTCACCGCGGTTGATTTGCCAGTCGAGACCGTGAAAGATCACCCGGTCGCCATACTGCACTTTGCCCTGACGCAACCGCACCAAGATCTGCTGCGTCTGGTTATGTTCTGCCAGCGCTGGTGTAAAACGGTCCCGATCTTTCGCCGGTAAAGGTCCGGGTTCTTGTTGCAGCTGGCTCAGTTGCGCCAGTTCCGCCAGCTCCAGCGCGCTGATGCCACTGTCAGCCGATTGCCACTGGATCTCATCGTGCGCCAGGTAGAGAATTTTGCGGATGAAAGGCGGCAATTCAGCGAGCCGGTTTAACACCAGCACCAATGTCATACGCTGCTGCAAATCCGCCAGCAGCAGGTGCAGCGCCGCGCAGGCGTCGAGATCGAGGCCATTAAAGGGCTCGTCCAGTACCAGCAGTTCAGGGTTTTGTAAGATCGCTTTGATTAACAATAACTTGCGGGTCTCGCCAGTCGACAGCGCTAAAAAGGCCGTGTCGAGCCGCTGCTGCAACCGCAAGATACCGGCCAGATGCTGTAACTGGTGTTCCTGTGCGGCTGACCACTCGGCATGGTCACGGCAGATGATGTCGCAGGCGCTGCTGGGGTCAACCTCGACATCGAGAATATCGGCGTCGCCTTTGCGTTTTTCGGCTTCAATCAAGGCCTGCTGTTGGGCTGTGCTGACCCAGCCGATGCGGGCCGGTAGCTGAGCCGTGCCTGCCAGCAGCTTTGCCTGACCGGCCAGCACGGCAGCGAGTGCAGACTTCCCGCTACCATTGGCGCCAAAAATCGCACAGTGCTGACCGGCAGCGATCTGTAGATGTTCGACCTGCACCTGATGTTGTTGGCCTAATAAAAACCGGCATTGCTCAAAAGTCACCATCGAAACTGCTTACCCACACTGTTGAAAACAGAAAGCAGCAGCTTAACGTGAAAGCGGCAGTGACGGAATCCACTTCCTGCGGTGACAAAATTCAAAAATGCTGCCCAGCGTGTGACAACTTACGCAGTTGGACCTGCCTGTTCTCCACGAGCCGTAGGTACCGGCAAGCAAAGCGCCGCCGTACGTTCTGTATCCAACAGTACATATGGCGGATACAGTTCAGTCAGATCAGGATATGCACAGTATGTGGTGACTGACACACCCTGTGCATACCGTTTTCGGCCCCCGGTCAGCTGCGGCTTATCGACGCCCCGCCATCTACCAGCGAAGCGGTGCCAGTGACAAAAGACGAATCATCTGAGGCCAGATATAACACCGACCGCGCCAGTTCTTCCGGTGTAGCGACCCGTTTTAGCGCGTGCAGATTGGCGATATAACTTTGTGCTTCTGCACTGTCATTCATCTGGCGATACATCGGCGTATCCACAGCGCCCGGCAATATCGCATTGACCCGGACCTGCTGCGGGCCAAATTCAGTGGCCAATGCCTGAGTTAAACCAATCAGGCCGGCTTTACTGGCGGCATAGGCGGCAACACCGGGAAACGCAAAGCTATAGCCAACAAAAGTCGAAGTGAAAATGATCGAACCACCACCTTGTTGCACCATCGCCGGCAGCTGATATTTTGCGCCTAAAAACGCGCTGGTCAGATTGGTTTGTAACGTATCGGTAAAGCCCTGCCCCGACACCTCAGGACTTGGCCCCATTTCGCCCAAAGTGCCGGCATTGTTAAAAGCGATGTCGAGCCGGCCATATTGGCGCAACGCTAACTCCACCAACGCTTTGGCATAGACTTCAGACACGACGTCTCCCGCCAGCGCAGTAGCTGCACCGCCGGCGGCTTTAATTTGCGCGACCAGACTGTCTAACTCCGCCTGACGCCGGGCGCCCACCACCACACTCGCGCCTTCTTTGGCGAACAACAAGGCCGTGGCCCGGCCAATGCCAGAACTGGCGCCTGTCACAATGGCTACTTTACCGGTTAATTTGTTCATCACAGAGCCCTCAATTTAGCTTTCAGCGAAACCCGATGTTCCGTTGTCATGCACTATATTGATTTGCAATTCAGTGAAACAGACGATGAATATGCAGCTATTATTCAGCTTTTATGAATCTCAGGAGTGGTGATGGACAGGCTCAGGGCGTACGAGATATTTATGACGGTGGTCAACAAAGGCAGCTTCAGTAAAGCCTCGGATCTGCTCGATACCTCACCGGCGAATGTCACCCGCTATATCAATGATTTGGAAAGCTATTTAGGCTGTCGGCTGCTGAATCGCAGCTCACGCAAGTTGTCGTTAACTGAAAGTGGCGAGGCGTTATTTGAGCGCTGTAAAACTATTCTGGCCGAAGTGGCTGAAACCGAGGCGCTGGTGTCGTCGGCTGCTATCCAGCCCAGAGGGCGTCTGCGCATCAATGCGCCGCTGAGCTTTGGTATTTTGCATCTGGCGCCACTGTGGCCGGAATTCAGCCGGCGATATCCGGAGCTGGAGCTGGACATCACCTTAATTGACCGGGTCGTGGATATTGTCGAAGAAGGGTATGACCTGGTGATCCGCATTTCCAGAAGTGGCTCGGTCAACCATGCCGCGCGCAAACTGGCCAGCTCGCACAATATCCTCTGTGCCTCAGCGAAGTACCTGCAACAATTCGGCACGCCACAAACGCCGGCCGATTTGCGCGAGCACCAATGTATTACTTATCTGTATTCCGGCGATGAATGGCATTTCACTGACAGCGCCGGTAAAGCGCATCAGGTCAAAGTCAGGGGGAAAATTCACACTAATAACGGCGACACGGCCAGAGCGATGGCGTTAGCCGGCGCCGGAATTATCTGGCAACCCAGTTTTTTGATCGGGCCCGATATCGCGTCCGGCGCCTTAGTGCCGCTGTTGCCGGGCTATGAACTGCCGGATATTGACGTGCTGGCGATGTATCCAAGTCGCCGCCATCTGAGTGTGAAAGTACGGGTACTGATTGACTATTTAGTCGAAGTTTTTGCCGGCACACCGCCGTGGGAACAGCCTAAAACAGCGCCTTAAGTGGCGCTGTTTTGTCTGGTTCCGGCCAGGTAACAGCCAGCGTTACAGCTGGCTCATGCCGCCATCGATAATCAGCTCAGTCCCAACGATAAAAGCAGACTCCGCCGACGACATAAACAATACGGCACTGGCCAGTTCTTCCGGTGTACCAAAGCGTTGCAGCGGGATCTGCGCCTGAATGGCTGCGGCCATTTGTTCCAGCTGCGCAGCTTCCATGCCGAGGCGACCATACAATGGTGTGGCGATCGGGCCCGGACTCACCACATTCACCCGCACACCCTGTGGCAATAATTCCGCCGACAAGGTTTTTGCCAGCGAGATCAACGCTGCTTTGCTGGCCGCATACACCGATGACGACGGCATACCGATGTGCGCATTAATAGAGCCGTTTAACACAATGGCAGCGCCGCGATTTAATAACGGTGTCAGCGCCTGAATGGTGAAATAGGCACCTTTGACATTGACGTTAAACGTCTGGTCCCACAGCGCTTCGTCAATATCAGCGAAGGCGGCAAACTTCGCCACACCGGCATTGATAAAAATCGCATCGAGCCGGATGCCTTCTGCAGTTAAAGTCCGCGCCAGTTCTGCCGCAGCCCGCAGGTCGCCCTGGTCATTTTGCAGCGCAATCGTATCAGCGCCAATCAGCGCCTTCGCCTGGTCTAATGTGGCCTGATCCCGCCCGGTGATCACCACGCGAGCGCCTTCTTTGGCATATTGGATAGCCGTCGCCAGACCAATACCACTGTTACCGCCGATGACTAAAACTGTTTTGTTGGTGAAACGATTCATAAAACACTCCTCTTGTGATTTGGCTTGGCTGACAGCGGCGATATCGCACACTGACAGCCGGTTGATTTCTTCCGGCGCTTGCCGTGAACACAAGATATGAGATCAGGAAAAATCAAACAAAGGGGTGAATGTTGATGGTGGATTCAGCTTTTATGAATGATTAAAACAAACCACTGCCGTGTAGCAGGCAGTGGTTGTCAGGAAGGCTCGACGACGGAGGGTACCGGCACGCCGTACCCACCAGTTACATAAGATCGTAGGTACCGGCAAGCAAAGCGCCGCCGTACATCGTTAACCAAGTGTCCGCAATTCGCGAACACCATCACCTCAGAACGGCAACTGCTCCAGCAAATCGTCGTCGACGCGATTCGCCAGCGTCACCTGCAGCTTCGGTGTGCGCGCCATTTCGCGTTTGATGGCAAAATCGGCTTCGTTATTACGTGCCCAGCTGCGCCGGGCGATGCCGTTGTTGACGTCAAAGAACAGCATCGATTTGAGCCGGCGCTCGGCTTCAGCCGAGCCGTCCAGCAACATACCAAAACCACCGTTCATCACTTCACCCCAACCGACGCCGCCGCCGTTATGGATTGACACCCAGGTCGCGCCACGGAAGCTGTCGCCAATCACGTTGTGTATGGCCATGTCGGCGGTAAAACGGCTGCCGTCATAGATGTTGGAGGTTTCACGGAATGGCGAGTCGGTACCACTGACGTCGTGATGGTCACGGCCTAATACCACCGGGCCAATCTCACCACGCGCAATGGCGGCGTTAAAGGCGGCGGCGATTTCAGCGCGGCCTTCAGCGTCGGCATATAAAATCCGTGCTTGCGAGCCCACCACCAGCTTGTTTTGCTTGGCGTCCAAAATCCAAGTGATGTTGTCCTGCATCTGTTGCTGAATTTCTTCCGGCGCCTCGAGCATCAGACGCTTCAACACTTCTGCAGCGATCGCATCGGTTTTATCCAAATCTTCCGGCTTGCCCGAAGCACAGACCCAGCGGAACGGGCCAAACCCATAGTCAAAACACATCGGGCCTAAAATATCCTGCACATAAGACGGATATTTAAAATCGATGCCGTTTTGCGCCATCACATCACCACCGGCGCGCGACGCTTCCAGCAAGAACGCATTGCCGTAGTCAAAGAAATAAGTGCCTTTGGCAGTGTGTTTATTCACAATAGCGGCGTGGCGCTGCAGCGTGGCCTGCACCTTGGCGCGGAATAATTCCGGCTCCTCGCGGATTAAACGATTGGCTTCATCATAAGGAACGCCAACCGGGTAATAACCGCCCGACCATGGGTTATGCAGTGAAGTCTGGTCTGAACCCAAATGCACGAAAATATCCTCGGCATCAAAGGCTTCCCACACATCGACCACGTTACCGATATAGGCAATCGACACTACTTCAGCCTTGGCCTGCGCGACTTTCACCCGGGCGATCAAGGCATCAATGTTATCGATCAGTTCATCGACCCAGCCTTGCTGATGGCGTTTTGTCGCCGCTTTTGGATTCACTTCGGCACAGACCGTGATGCAATTGGCGATATTGCCAGCTTTGGGCTGCGCGCCGCTCATGCCACCTAAACCGGCGGTGAGGAAAATCTTGCCGTGCGGCGTATCGCCTTTTTGCAGCACTTTACGAAACGCATTCATCACGGTGATGGTGGTGCCATGCACTATGCCCTGCGGGCCAATGTACATAAAGGAGCCGGCCGTCATCTGGCCGTATTGCGTGACGCCTAACGCATTAAAACGTTCCCAGTCATCCGGTTTGGAATAATTCGGGATCATCATGCCGTTGGTCACGACCACACGTGGCGCTTCGACCGACGATGGGAACAGCCCCATCGGGTGGCCTGAGTACATGTGCAGCGTCTGGTCATCCAACATTTCACTTAAGTATTTCATCGTTAAGCGATATTGCGCCCAGTTCTGAAACACCGCGCCATTGCCGCCGTAGGTGATCAGCTCTTCCGGATGCTGCGCCACCGCCGGATCTAAGTTGTTGTCGATCATCAGCATAATGGCGGCAGCTTGTTGACAGTTCGCCGGGTAATCGCTGATCGGCCGCGCTTTGATCGCATAGTCTGGCTTAAAGCGGTACATATAAATCCGGCCAAAATCATTCAGCTCGCGGGCAAATTCCAGCGCCAGCTCGGCATGCCAGGCTTTAGGGAAATAGCGCAGCGCATTCCGCACCGCCAGCTGCTTTTCCGCTTTGCTGAGGATGTCTTTGCGCTTCGGCGCCCGGTTGGCATCCGCCGGGTACGGTTTCACTGCCGGCAGCGTTGCCGGAATACCTTGTTTAATCTGATCCTGAAAATTCATGCTGGTGCCCCTTTTCAATTCAGCGCAAAGTTGACGGTTAAGGCCTGGGTTTTCACCAGCTTGATCATCGCGTCGATATCCGGTTTTAACAGCCGGTCTTCTTCCAGCTTGGCGACTTTGGCGCGGATAATCGCATGATTTTCTTCGATTAAGTCTGAGCAAGTGTTGGGCCGGCGGAACTCAATGGCCTGAGCGGCATACATCAGTTCGATCGCCAGGATCTTCTCCAGATTGCCAAGGATTTGATTCAGTTTACGACCCGAGATACTGCCCATCGACACGTGATCTTCCTGCCCCATTGAGGTCGGCACGCTGTCGGCCGATGGCGGGAAACACAAAGATTTGTTTTCGGTAACCAGCGCCGCTGTGGTGTATTGCGGGATCATCAGACCGGAATTAAGGCCACCGGCTTTGGTCAGCAAACGCGGCAAACCGTGCAGGCCTTCCAGCAACAAATAACAACGACGATCAGAGATATTGCCAAGTTCAGCTGCCGCAATCGAGGTGTAATCCAGCACCATCGCCAGCGGCTGACCGTGGAAACCACCACCGGACAGCGCTTCTTCCGCGCTGATGATGATCGGGTTATCGGTGACTGAGTTCATCTCAATCTCGACCAGCTCTTTGAGGTGGTTAAAAGCGTTGCGCGACGCGCCATGCACTTGCGGGATACAACGCAGCGAATACGGGTCTTGGACGCGGGCGCAGCCGGTATGTGAGCCCATATTCTGCGAATCTTTGAATAAACGGCGCATCCGCGCGGCCACTTCGATACTGCCGGCAAAAGGCCGGATTTCGTGCAACTCCGGCCGAAACGGCGAGCCGCTGCCTTGCATGCCTTCGATGCTCATCGCACCGGCCACGTCCGCCAGATCCAACAAATACTGCATTTTGGTCAGCGCAGTGATGCCGTGCGACAGAATAAACTGGGTGCCGTTAATCAGCGCCAGGCCTTCTTTTGCCTGCAGTTCCAGCGGTTCTAAGCCATGCTGACGCAGCGCTTCAATGGCCGGTATCGCATCATTGTTTGATGCAGAACCTGCGGGCCAGAATTCGCCTTCCCCAATCAGCGGCAGGAACAAATGCGACAGCGGCGCTAAGTCACCGGACGCGCCGACTGAACCTTGCTCCGGCACCACCGGGATCAAATCCAGTTCAACAAATTTCAGCATGCGTTCGACGACTTCGAGCCGGATGCCGGAGTAACCCTGACACAGCGCATGCACTTTGGTGATCAGCATTAACTTGGAAATTGGCTTGGCGATAGCTTCACCGACGCCCACCGCATGGGTGATCAGCAGGTTTTTTTGCAGCAGTGCCGTTTCTGCCGGGGAGATTTGCGTGTCACACAGCGGGCCAAAACCGGTATTGATGCCATAAATCGCTTTGTTGGATGCAGCCATCACTTCGACATTGCTGCGGCTTTGCTTGACGCGGGCTATGGCTTGCGCACAAAGCTCCGCTTTAATAGTGCCATCGGCAATGCCATTAACCGTTGCTAAATCCAACCGGTCTATCCCGTATTTAAACGCCATCTGTGACTCCTT
>Ga0114942_1000627_pt1 | contig 10007 bp, 7 predicted proteins | sample LowerColdCreek_FD_88674 | JGI IMG/M metagenome (GOLD analysis project Ga0114942, IMG submission 88674) | Groundwater microbial communities from Cold Creek, Nevada to study Microbial Dark Matter (Phase II) - Lower Cold Creek | ecosystem: Environmental > Aquatic > Deep subsurface > Groundwater ... | reverse complement strand
GCAAGATTCTCTGCCAGAGCTGCATCAGCTGGAATTACTGCTACGCCATGCGCCAGCGCCCGTTAGTGCGCAGGTCCTGGCGATGGTCAGCGCTGCAGACCAACAATTTCCGCTTTACGCTATTTCTGTTGGCAATGCAGCGCCGGACAAGCCGGTATTGTTGCTGACGGGTGGCATTCATGGGCTGGAGCGGATTGGTACTCAGGTTTTGTTGGCTTACCTGGAAAGTTTGTGTAGCAGGTTGCGTTGGGACCAGCAGTTTGCCGCGCTATTCGATAGGGTTCAGCTGTATATATTGCCGTTGCTGAATCCGGGAGGGATGGCACGGGGCTGGCGCTCTAATGCCCGGCATGTTGATTTAATGCGTAATGGCCCGCAAGACTGTGTAGAAGGTGCAGCGTTTTTAGTCGGTGGCCAACGTTATAGTAAATATATTCCCTGGTATCGCGGCGCTGTCGACCAGCTGGAAACAGAAAGCCGGGTGTTGTGCGATTTCGTGCAGCAACGTTTGTTCAGCGCACCTTTTTCACTGGTACTGGATTGCCATTCCGGTTTTGGTCAGACCGACCGCCTGTGGTTTCCGTATGCGAAATCCAGTACACAGCCGATTGCCCATCTGGCGCAAATGCACCGGCTGCGGGAATTATTGTTTCAGACTTATCCGCATCAGAATTACATTTTTGAACCACAGTGCCGGCATTATTTATGTCACGGTGATTTGTGGGACCACCTGTTTGATCAATCTTTGTTGCATAACCACCTGATGCTGCCACTGACGCTGGAAATGGGCTCCTGGAATTGGGTGCGGAAGAATCCGTTTCAGCTATTTAAAAGTCATGGTTTGTTCCATCCGGTGAAGCCACATCGGGTGAAACGGGTGCTACGCAGTCACCTGATTTTGTTCGAGTTCTTGTTACAAGCGACAGCGGCTTCGGCACATTGGCTGCCCACGGTGGATAGCCGCAATGCAGTGGAGGCGAATGACTTATGGTACAGCCAGTAGTGTTGTTACGCGGCTTAGCTCGCGAGAGAGCACATTGGGGGGATTTCCCGACCACGCTTGCGCAGCAGAGCCGGAGGTTAGTTTTGTGTCAGGATCTGCCCGGGATGGGGCAGTTTCATCAGGAGCAAAGCCCGGCGGATATGGCGCGGCTGGCAGAACTGATGTTGCCTAGAATACGCCGGCAACATCCCGGTCCCTGGCATTTGGTGGCAATGTCACTCGGTGCCATGCTGGCCGTGCAACTGGCAGCCTTAGCGCCGCAACAAGTGGCATCTCTGGTGCTGATTAATACCAGTGCCGGCGCGCTTACGCCGTTTTATCAGCGTTTACGCTGGCAACAGTATCCGAAAGTATTAAGTGCTTTTTTTGCGCCTGTGCTGCAGCGGGAACGACTGATCCTACAGTTGACCAGCCAGCACTGGCAGCCACAACAATTAATTCAGGCCGTTGATATTGCCAGACACAGGCCGGTGCTGCGTCGCAATGTGCTGCGGCAACTGATGGCCGCCAGTCGGTTTAGTTTGCCAGCCAAACCACAATGCCCGTTATTATTGTTAAGCGGTGGTGCGGATCGGCTGGTTAATCCGGTCTGCAGTCAACGGCTGGCAGAATACTGGCAGGTGCCGCATCAGCAGTTACCTGATGCCGGTCATGATCTGGTATTAGATGCACCAGGCTGGTTGCTTGGTCAGTTGTTACAGTTTTATGCGAATGCGGACTAGCTCTCATCAAAATGCAGATGAGGTTTACCCGCCATGTATTGGCGACGAAAATGCTGGAAATAACCGGCTAAATCTTGTGATGCCTGATGGTCGCCTGCCAGTTGCAGCACTTCGATGCCGACTTCAGCAGTACAAAGCTGGTGCAAATGTGCTGCTTCACGCAGCATGTAACCGGACGCAACGGTTGGATTGATGCCAAGGACCGGAAAAGCATCGAGATAGGGGCTTTTACTGAACATCTTTTTTGCTTCGCGCCAAGTGCCATCCAGCATAACAAAGAGGGGCTTCTTGGTGCCTGTTTGCAGCTCGGCCGGGATAGTGCTGATACAACGTTCCGCTGCGGCATATTCATGCGGGAAGACCACAATGGGGGCGTATTCCGGCTGCTGCAGCAGTTGTAGTAATGCCGGATTCGGATTGGTGCGGTCCCAGACAAAGGCATAACTGTCTGCGGCCACATCCGCAATCAACCGGCCTGTGTTGCTGGGTTTGTAGCATTCACCGGTATACATCAGAAACAAAAACGCGCTACGGGCTGAGGGCGCTGGAATAGCCGCGCAGATACAATCGGCTTTCGGCAGCAGGCAACCGTCACAGCGGATCACTTTGCTGCCACGGGCATTAAAAGGTTTGGTGGTTTTTGCGAGCTCGCGCAGGCGCAGCTCCAGCACTACATTAGCCAAAGTAAAATCCGGACAGCTGAAAAGGCCGGCATTTTAACGTAGTTCCGTGCTGAAGTGTGTTTTAGCTTTTCGGGGCGAATTCCTGCGGGTACAAACTGATAAAGCGCTGCTGCTGCGGATAGGCGAAGACATCTTCCACCATGCCACTACGGATACGTTGCTGTTTTTGTTGCCAATAGCTGGCATCAAGCAGTTCCGGGTGTAGCACCTGCAATAGTTCACGCAGTTCGGGTTGCGCGGTAACAAAAGTGGCTATTTGTTCCGGGAATACGTCACCGGGGTGGATCGGGTACCAGGGCTCTGCACTGAGCATATCTTCCCAGTTCTGTGGCGCTGGTATGGCGCGAAAATTCATATCGAGCAAATACTGCACTTCATCGTAGTCATAAAACACCACACGGCCATGACGGGTGACACCGAAATTCTTCAGTAACATGTCGCCCGGGAAAATATTCGCGGCAATCATATCTTTCAGCGCCTGACCATAGTCCTGCATCAGCCGGCGTTTTTCCTCCGGTCCGGCCTGCTCCAGCGCCAGATTCAGTGGCAGCATGCGTCGTTCAATATACAAATGCTTGATCACGACCAGCTCATCTTCAATCACCAACGAGCTGGCGATGCTCTGTTGCAGCTCTGCCAAAAGCTCTGGCGAAAAGCGATTTTTCGGCAAGGCAACATCGGAATATTCCAGTGTATCTGCCATCCGTCCGACTCTGTCATGGGTTTTGACCAGATGATAACGGCGTTTGACGGTGTCCCGGCCAAAGGGTTTGGTATCGGCAAAGCGGTCGCGGATCACTTTAAACACATAAGGAAAGGACGGCAGCGTAAATACCATCATCACCATACCGCGAATGCCGGGGGCTGCAACAAAAGCATCGCGGCTTTGCGCCAGATGTTGCAGCAGCTCACGGTAAAACTCGGTTTTGCCCTGTTTGTGCAGACCGATGGAAGCATATAGCTCAGCGAGTGTCTTATGCGGTAACAGTTCTTTTAAAAAATGTACTAAGGCCGATGGGACCGGTACATCAACCATAAAGTAGGCCCGAGAAAAGCCGAAGATGATGGTCATTTGCTGGGTGTCAGTGAGCAGGCTGTCGACATAAAGTCCGCGGCTGCGCTGATGCAACAGCGGCATGATAAAAGGCTGCTGGCCATCCGGACTGACCACCCGGCCCACCACATAAGCTGCTTTGTTGCGGTAAAACACCGATTTAAGAATATCAAAACGAATTTGGTGCACCGGATGGCGGCCGTGGCTGGATTGCGCAACAAAGGTCTTCACAATCAACCGGATATCACGGTCCAGATCTTCAAAAGGCACACCTAGACTAAAACCGCTCAGAATACGGCGCAGACACTGGCGCAGGCCATCTTGTGCCGGAAAATAGCTGTCATAGACCGAGGCCACCGGAGCCGGCAATTGCTGTTTGCTTAAGGTTGATTCAACAAAAATATTCTGATTATGGAAATATTGCCGGTCGAACAGCTGACAAAACACTGAGTTATAGAAGGTTTCTGCCAGTTCAGCCTGCGGGTGGAATTGCAGATAAACCAGATAATGTTGTTTTACCTGCTGCCATAAGGCTTCGTCGAGGCAATGGATCGGCAATTCCTGCTGCAGCACAGCAATAGTTTCGCTAACTCTGGTGTCGTAATAAGAGATGCGTTCGGCATTGTCGGTTAAGAAACCGCTCCAGTCGGCGGCAGCGAATCTTTGCTGGGCGTTGGCCGTTATTTGCTGAAATAGCCGGAAATGGCGGCGAAAACCTCGCATGATGATGTCGGCGATATGCTGAGCTTGCGGCATAAGATATTTAGAGTTAATGCTCAATTAATTGGTTATACCTTGTTCGGTACAGGCTGTAAATCGAACTTTAGTGTGCTGTTAAGAGGTCTGTTTTACTGTGCAGTCAGAGACGCTTGAGCTACGCGGCCGGAGCAGAGTATAGTGACCGTCCCGCCGTTTCGTTGTTTGAGCTATCAGTGTCAGAGGAGTGCAAACAAATGCTAGTCACTTTTCACAGCAAGGATCATTACCCTATCACGATGTTTGGCGAGCCGGCATTGCAGCTCATTCAGCTGATGGGCGCGCAGCCGAAAGTGCCTGGTGCATTTTATGCCGATGATGTGCCGCAGGCGTTGTGGCAATTACAGGAAGCGTTGGAAGATGTGACTGACACACCAATGCCGCAGCAACCGGGGGAAGAGCCGGCCGTCGGCTTAAAACAACGAGCTGTGCCTTTATTGGATATGCTTAAAGCAGCAGTCAAAGCACAGCATAGTATCCATTGGGACTGATGTTGACGGGCAAAGAAGCCAGCCAGTATTGCTGGCTTCTGAGGCAGAACTGACTTACAGGCTGGTGCGGTACGTCGGCGCTGCAGCAGGACCCCGTTGTTGTTCCAGCGCATGCGCCAGGCCAATCATCTGCGCTTCCTGCCAGGGTTTACCGATAATACTGACTCCCAGTGGCAAATGACCGTCGAAGCCAGCCGGTAAAGTCAGCGATGGATAGCCGGAAATGGCCGCAGCACTGGCGGAACCGAAGTTGTATTGATCGCCTTTGACGTGGTCAATAGCCCAGGCGGGTCCTGTCGCCGGCACAATCACCAATGTACCATTGACCAAATCTTCATCTAACAAAGCCGCAGCCTGCTGTTGTGAGCGCTGACGGGCTTGTTGATAGGCTGCTTTTTGTTTCTCAAGGTCGATGGTTTCAGCCTGTTCTAAATATTGCTGACCAAAAAAAGCTAAAGCGCTTTTTCCTTGTTGTTGGTTAAAGGCAATGATGCTTTTGATGTCTCTTGCGGCAGTCGGTGCGTTGAAATCCTGCAGCCACCGATTTAAATCGCGTTTGTACTCATAAACTAAGACGTTAAATTCATCCTGGTAAACAGAATCTGCCAACTGCCAGGTCTGACGTTCTTTCACCGTGACCCCTAAAGCGGTCAACTGCTGTTTCAGCTGGTCCAGCATCTTGCCGACTGCCGGATAATCTTTGTCATAGTGCCGCACTAACACCACTTGTTTCACCGCCTGCTGCGCGATGGCGGCATTCAGATCACCATATTTCTGTTGTGCTTGCGGTGTAGCGATAACCTGTAGCAAAGCAGCTGCATCTGCGACGTTGCGTGTCATAGGACCCGCCGTATCCTGTGAGCTGGCAATAGGGATAATCCCGTGGCCAGAAACGGCGCCGTGCGTTGGTTTGATGCCGACAATATTGTTCATCGCGGCAGGGCAGGTAATAGAGCCGTCGGTTTCAGTGCCAACGGCTAATAAGGTTAAATCTGCTGCAACTGCAACACCTGAGCCTGAGCTGGAACCACATGGGCTCTGGCTCAGCACATAAGGGTTTTTGGTTTGGCCGCCGACTGCGGACCAGCCGCTGGCAGAGCCTTCACCGCGAAAATTTGCCCATTCGGATAAGTTAGTTTTGCCGAGGATCACAGCGCCTGCTTTACGCAATTGACCGACAAGCTCTGCATCAACGCTGGTTTGAAAGTCTTTCAGTACCAGTGCGCCCGCGGTGGTTGGCAGTTGATCAGTGGTCGCAATATTGGCTTTCAGTAGCACCGGGATACCATGTAACGGACCGCGGACTTTGCCGGTACGCCGCTCTGCATCCAGTTGTTTCGCCTGACTTAGTGCGTCAGGGTTGGTATCTGTTACTGCATGCAGGGTAGGGCCTTGGTCATCCAGCTGTGTTATACGTGCCAGATAATATTCAGTTAGTTGCTGTGAACTGAGCTTGCCTTGTTGCTGAAGGTGTTGCGCCTGATCGAGAGATAAGCGGGACAGATCTGCGACGATCGGAGCTTTCGCCAAAGCTGCTGCAGGGGAAATCACTAACAGTAAATACGACAAACGAAACAAAGACATATCATGCTCCTTTTTTATATTTGCACCCTAGCATGCGGGACGATTTTTAACAAATCAGTCACAGAAGGCGGCCGGCGCAGAATCACTTACTTATATCGGAAAATAACAATTGAATATTTCTGGTTACGGGAAAGAGTATTTGCTCTATTTTTTTCACAAATACACATCTAATGTCTATCTACTTTACAAGTTCCTAAAATAGCACATCGATTTATTTCTTAAGTGCATGAATTGTAACGTAAATTTATTCTGGCACGCTTCCTGCTATTTCGCAGTTGTTTTAACATCAGATAACAAGGAACTTTAATCGTGAAAATTAAGTTATTCGCAGCTGCATTGCTGTTAGCCGCTTCTTCTGCACAAGCAACTATCGCAACTGTGTTCGAAGGGATCCCAACTGGTTCAGCTAAATTCAACACCACAGTTATCAATGCCGGCGGCACTGTCAAAACTGACATTTGGACTGACCTGATGGGTGGCACAGTTATCGACCGTGGTGATTATTCAATCTCCCGTACTAACGGTGACTGGATGTCTATCGGTGGTTACGGCACTATGTCAGGCGACACAGTCAATATTAACCCGTTTGGCGCTAGTCGTGATGCGCTGGGCTCAAAAATGAGCGGTATTACTTTTTCTTTTGACAATCCAATTAACTCATTTGGTTTTGAAGTGGGTGACTGGGCGACTTGCTGCCACGAACCAACTACTGATCTGTACATTTCTTTTGATAACGGCGCGCCAATCCTGGTGGCGTCAGCGGTTACTTCTGCTGATGGTGTATTCAAAAACAAGTTTGATCAATTAGTTCATGAAATCTTCGTTGCAGCCTTTGATGACAGCGGTTCATTCTCTAAAGTCCAATTCTGGGGTAACGGTTTCGGTGAATACCTGGTCGCCGGCGGCATGGTGAAATATGCTCTGATTGATGAAGGCAGCCTGCCACCAACTCCAGGTGTTCCGGCGCCAGCTTCTGTTGTGCTGTTGGGCTTAGGTTTACTGGCTCTGCGTTTACGTAAACGTGCTTAATTTGCACTGATAAGAAAAAAACCCGGCTTGCCGGGTTTTTTTATGTCCATAGAAGGACGGTATGGTGAGTCAGGGATTTCGAAACGCCAACAGTTTGGCGTTTCGCCTGATGAACGCCATTCGCTCTGCGTATGGAAAATGCAGGCTCGTGGTGTCCAGAGCTTTGTCGGCGATGTACAGGATGTCCAGCCTACAGTCTTTTACACTGCCAGATAATCCAGAATACCTTCCGCCGCTTTGCGGCCCTGCGCGATCGCTGTGACGACTAAGTCAGAGCCCCGCACCATGTCGCCGCCGGCGAAAATCTTCTGTTGGCTGGTTTGCAGTGGGAACAGACTGTCTTCTGCTGCCACAACCCGGCCTTTGCTATCGAGCGCAACACCCTGATCAGCCAGCCATTTTGGCGGGCTTGGTTGGAAACCAAAGGCGATAATGACCGCGTCCGCGTCGAGTACCTGCTCTGAACCTGCGACCGGCTCTGGCGAGCGGCGGCCTTTGGCATCCGGTGCTCCTAAAGCAGTAGTCACCACTTTCACGCCGACAGCTTCGCCTTGTGCATTCACTTCAATCCCCAGTGGCTGCAGGTTAAACATGAACTCCACGCCTTCTTCGCGTGCATTTTGCACTTCACGGCGCGAACCCGGCATGTTGGCTTCGTCACGACGGTAAGCACAAATCACTTTGCTGGCGCCCTGACGAATAGCAGTCCGCACACAGTCCATCGCGGTATCACCGCCACCGAGCACTACGACTTTTTTGCCTTTTAAGTCGACAAACGGATGTTCAGTGGTCCAGTTGTGCAGATTATTCACATTGCCGATTAAATACGGCAGCGCTTCATACACGCCCGGCGCATTTTCATTGGCAAGGCCACCTTGCATCGGTGTATAAGTGCCAAGCGCCAGAAACACTGCATCGTACTGTTCCAGCAGACTGTCAAAGCTGACTTCGACACCCACTGTGGTATTAAGACGAAACTCAATACCCATCTCAGTGAAGATCTCGCGACGCAGTTTCAGTACGTCTTTTTCCAGCTTAAATGGCGGAATACCAAAGGTCAGCAGGCCACCAATTTCCGGGTACTTATCAAACACCACCGGAGTGACGCCGTTGCGAACCAGTACATCAGCACAAGCCAGACCCGCCGGGCCTGCACCAATCACCGCTACCTTTTTGTCAGTTTTCACCACAGCGGATAAATCCGGCCGCCAGCCCATCTGGAAGGCTTTGTCAGTAATGTACTTCTCGATCGAACCGATAGTAACAGCGCCGAACCCTTCGTTCAGTGTACAGGCGCCTTCGCACAGCCGGTCCTGTGGACAAACCCGGCCACAAACTTCCGGCAGCGAGTTGGTTTTGTGCGCAAGCTCGGCGGCTTCAACAATACGACCGTCATTGGCCAGCTTCAGCCACTGCGGGATATAGTTATGCACCGGGCATTTCCATTCACAATATGGATTGCCGCAGTCCAAACAGCGGTCGGCCTGACCTGCCGCCTGGGTATCTGTCATCGGCTGATAAATTTCAACAAACTCGATAGTGCGGGCATCCAGCGATTTTTTCGGTGGGTCCACTCGCTTTACATCGATAAACTGATAAACATTCTGAGCCATAGGTTCCTCCTTACATCGCCTGAACCCGCAGCTCGGCGGACGAGCGGGCCCGGTGGCCCAGCAGGGTATTAACGTCGCTGGTTTTTGGTTTCACCAGCTTAAATTTACTTAAACAGCTCTGGAACGACGACAAGATCTGATGTGCGCGTTCGGAGCCTGTGGCTTCAAAATGTTGATGGATCAGACTGCGCAAATGTTCCTGCAGAATAGGTGTACTGATCTCCAGACTTTCGACCAGCTCGCCGTTGACGCGCAGCTCAAGGTCGTTCTGCTCGTCATACAGATAAGCGAAACCACCGGTCATGCCTGCGCCAAAGTTGACGCCGGTCTGGCCCAGCACTACCACCACACCGCCGGTCATATATTCACAGCAGTTATCGCCAGTGCCTTCAATCACCGCGATAGCACCGGAGTTACGCACAGCAAAACGCTCGCCAGCGCGACCCGCTGCATATAAACGTCCGCCGGTAGCGCCGTACAGACAAGTGTTGCCGACGATAGCGGCATTATCTTTGGCGAAGCTGCAGCCTTTCGGTGGATACACCGCCAGTTGTCCGCCGGTCATGCCTTTACCGACATAGTCGTTCGCATCGCCTTGCAGCGACAGGTGTAAACCACCGGCGTTCCAGACGCCGAAGCTCTGGCCTGCAGTGCCGTTAAACTGCACTTCAATCGGCTCAGTCGCCATGCCCTGATTGCCGTGCGTACGGGCAATTAAACCGGATAACTTGGCACCAACGGAACGGTCCGTATTGCGGATCGCCAGATTGAGCCGGCCACCGGTTTTATACTTAACCATGTCGGCGCAACGCTCGACCAACAATTGGTTTAGCGGGCCATTGTCGAAAGGGTCGTTGTTCTGCACACAATGCAGCGATTTATCCGAACGGACACCACTCGCCAGCAGAATTGGCGTTAAATCCAGTTTGGCCTGACGCGTGGTTTCCCCCGGTTTTACACTGAGTAAATCGGTGCGTCCAATCAGATCGGTCAACTGGGTGACGCCCAGTTCAGCCATCAGTTCGCGCACTTCTTGTGAGATAAACTTAAAGTAGTTCATCACCATTTCCGG
>Ga0114942_1000626_pt1 | contig 10018 bp, 10 predicted proteins | sample LowerColdCreek_FD_88674 | JGI IMG/M metagenome (GOLD analysis project Ga0114942, IMG submission 88674) | Groundwater microbial communities from Cold Creek, Nevada to study Microbial Dark Matter (Phase II) - Lower Cold Creek | ecosystem: Environmental > Aquatic > Deep subsurface > Groundwater ... | reverse complement strand
GTAGGCCGGCAGGCGACCCGTTCGGTCGTCCACTGCGAACCGACGACCGTCAAGTGAAGACACGATTCCGGACTTTGAGTCAAACAGTCGAACACCAGGCGGGCTTCAACGCATGCGCTCCAGCAGCGGACATTCAACCTGGCTTGCCCATCATCGCCTGCAACAGCGCCTGCGCTTTGCTCTTGCCCTGAGCATCCCAAGCCCGCAAGCGGACCCGGCGTTCACGAAGGAACTGCAGCTTCCAGTTATGAAATCTGTATTCGTTATCTCTGTTCCTTGAGAGGCGTAAGCACCACGGACTTGGCGCTGCCCACCGGGTTTGAGATGTGGCCCTGCCCGTGAAGCCGGCCGAGGGCATCCTCGGTGCGCAGGCTGTAGTGCAGCTGGCGAATCTGCCAGCGCACCTGGGCGAGCAAGCGAACTTGCCGCTGGACGCCAGTGGCCGCCTGGGAAACGGCAGGCGTTGGCGGCGCCACGGCGGGAGACTGGACTTGCACATGAGCTTCCATCCGGCGTCCCTCCAGCGGGGGTTGACGAATCGACGCGCCATACATCCAATGAGCGCGGCGCTACTACTACTGCTTTTGCCGCAAATCTATTACTGGATGAACGTACAGTCAATGGGCGCCAGAGCCGAAGCCGGCGCGGGCCGCAGACCCGTCAGGGCGCCGATGTGAGGGAGACAGAAACCGATGTTCGCCAGCAGAACTGTTTCCCGACAGAAGAGTTAGGCGTCACTAAACCCGAACACCCAAAACCGCGGCGCAGTAGCAATGCCCCATCGCGCGTCAGGAATTTCCCGCTGAATCTCTTCGGCTAGGCTGGTGAAATGAATCGAATATTCGCTCAGTTGCTTCTATTATCGATCTGCTTGAGCGGTTGTGCCGCACCTGCATTCAAACTCGACCCCAACTTGCGGCCTCGTCCTTGGGGTCCACTAGAACAAGCGGCGAGACTGGCGGTAACGTGCACAGAACCAGCGCGGAATTTCGCCTTAAGTGCAAGCTTTCGGTACGGATGCTTCTGTGGAAAGGGCCACCCCGATCTCAAGCGTGGCGAGCACGAGGAGCTTTACGACTTCATCGGCAGGTTTTATTCTATCAAAGCGTTTGACTCCATTGACATGGCTTGTCGTGATCACGACGTATGTTGGATTCTTTGGGGTGATAACGATGGATATTGCAATGAAGAGCTAACATTTCGTCTACTAGACGTTTGGCTCCAAATGTTTGAACGGCGCAGCGAGTCCTCTTTGCGATGCGCAAGGCTCGCGTCGCAAGTGGGAGTAGTCTTTGTGACGTTTTTTGTTCCCTCTCGGATGGACAACGCTTCCGACACTATTAACAACTCAATAGGACGGGCCATCCAAACCATGATGCAACCGCCTTTATTTGCACTTATGCTCTTGGAGAGTGACCGCTACCCGCGAGACGGCGACCGATGTGAAGTGCCGGTACCTGAAATAGACAAATGAACGGTTCGACCGCCTGCCCCAGTATTCTCCACACCAGAACCCCATGCGGCACCCGCGCTGGCACGCAACGACGCCTAACCCGCAGGTCAAGCCGACGTGTCTTCGGCACGCGGCTTCAGCAACGGTAGAAAGCGGAACCACCACCGATGACCACATACGAAGTAAGACGCGAAGTCGATAGATTTGTTCTCTACTTCGAAACCCCAAGGCATGAAATCAACGCCTACGCGCTCGCAAGCACACTCGTCGCACTCGCTGACGCAGTACGCGAAGCAAATGCAGCGGTAAACCCTGGCTATCGGGTTGAAGTCGTTGTAGAAGCGCTTTCGGATGGAAGCTTTCGAGCAACAGTTCGCACGATATTTCGCAAAGCTCAGGATCTATTTGCACACGAAGCTGCCAAGGCAATTGTCTACGGAATTATCTCCACTTACATATATGAGAAGACCTTGGGCGGCGCTGAGCCACCTGTCGTCACAGTCAATGAAAGTATGGTTATCATCCAGAGTGGAGACGACCGAATCATTGTTCCTAAAGACATCTACGAGGCCAAGAAGCAACTGGAGCGCGTAGATAAGTTCAAGAGCGCGGTTGGAAAGGTATTTGATGCGGCGGCCAGTGATCCAAACGTTACGGGGCTCGGTTTTGACGATCAACCCGATCGCAAAGTGCCGCCACCAACCGTTCCGAGAAGTCAGTTTGCAATTTTTCAGGTTGACGGCACGCCGGACGAGAATACGAGAGAAATTGTGGAGATAACCCAGCTTGAAATTTCCAGAGCAATCCTAGAGCGCGGCCGCCGGAAGTGGGAATTCTTCTGGAAAGGAGTCAAGATTGCAGCTCCAATTCTTGACGCAAATTTCTTTACGCGGTTTTTCGCTCACGAAATCAAGATCGCACCTGGTGATGCTCTAGAAGTTGCTTTGCGAGTTACTCAAGAGAAAAACCCAGACACCGGTATATTTGTAAACGTTCGATACGAGGTACTGGAAGTTTATGGCCATGTCCCACGAGTTAAGCAAACCGCCTTCTAAACATTCGCTCAACCGGACCCATTGCGGCATGTGGCCAAAGGCCCGCTATTTCATTCTGGGCCTTGAGTCACATGCCGCAACGGTCCGGTTAGTTCATTAGGCATCTACAAACCATGGACCCCGCCCTCTTCGCGGTCTCCTTTGTCTGCTATGGCGTACTTGTTTTCACCCTCAAGCGACTGACCTACCCGAAGAGCCTGGAGCCATCACCACCATTCCCAACTGGTTGGAAGACGGGTCATGAATATGCGATTGCCTTGAGCCCGGACTACTGGTGGGCAAAGAGATTCAAATCCCGAATCAATCAATTTCAACCCGAGCAGACAAGGCAACTTTCGCTGAAGCGCTATGTTGTCACCAACAATCTCATGAACTTTTGGGTGAGCGTTGCGCTTACCATACTGCTGTTTCTGATCCACGCTACCGTGCAAGAATCAATCTTCTTTCAGTTGATCCTTGCCACCGCTGTAATTCGCTATATTTCACGCAGCTTTGAGATTGCCTACGCCTTCGGCCTTGATGTGATTGATAAGTCCAAGAACACAACAGGCTTGGACAAGTTTGAACGAATCAAGCTCGCGCTCGTTAGCTACGCCGAGATATTTATCTATTCAGCGGCAGGATATATGGCATTGCCTGCAGTCAAAGACCCTCTTGAAGCCATCGTGGCATCACTCAGCGTCGGAACTTTCGCTAATGTTGGCTTCGTCTTCCCAGACAGAAATGGACTCCTCTGTAACAGTATGGTATTCATTCAGATCTTTGCGACCCTAGGTCTTGTAGTCCTCAGTCTGGCTTCGTACGTATCACGCGAAGAGTAGATGCCCCTCGCTCAAGCGCCGACTGTCCACGTCAGGACGCCTTGGCCAGCGGCCTAGCTCGAGCGTTTGGCGTCAAGGCTAACAATCCAAGGGGTATTGATGCTTAGCAGGTTCGTGCTCTGGTTGTTCTGCGTTGCCGCCCTTCAATTTGCACCCGGCTCTGCATTTGCTGCCACAGATACTTGTGACTCCTCGGCAGATGGGCGCAGTTTGATCTGCGGCCCACTCGCACAACGTTGCGAGTCATCTGCTGATGGAGCAGCCGTTGCATGCGGCGGGTTGGCTTCCCGATGTGAGACTTCTTCAAACGGCAGGATGGATGCATGTGGCGGCAAAGCGTCTCGATGTGACACGTCCTCAGACGGAGGCATGGTCGCTCGCGGCGGCGAGGCAAGCCGCTGCGACACATCGAGTGATGGCCGTTGGGTCGCCTGCGGAGGGCAGGCGAGCCGGTGTGACACGTCGTCCGATGGGCGAATGGTTGCATGCGGAGGCCAGGCTTCACGGTGTGACACATCGTCCGACGGGCGCTGGGTTGCATGTGGAGGCCAGGCGTCGCGCTGCGACACATCGTCCGACGAGAAGATGGTTGCGTGTGGTGGTGAGGCGATGCGATGCGACACATCGTCTGATGGTCGTTGGGTTGCGTGTGGTGGTCGGGCGAGTCGATGCGAAACATCCGCGGACGGAAGGATGAAGGAATGTCCCTGGGTCAATCAACAGCGCTGTTGCCGATCTGTCACCGGCGGCATGGCCTGTGACGGTTGGTAAGAGTCTGCGAGGCCCTATGTGGATCTTTGGCTATGGCTCGTTGATGTGGGATGGATGGGAGAAGGCCTTCTCGTGCAACCGACGACTCATCGGTGAACTGCACGGCTATAGCCGTACCTTCAACAAGTTGTCCGTAAAGAACTGGGGAACAAAATCGAATCCCGGTCCAACGCTCAATCTGGAGGTTGCAGGTCACGGTATCTGTACTGGGATCGCTTTCGAGTTCCCTGACGACCAGTCAAACAACCTGAAGAGTTACCTGATGAAGCGCGAGGGGAAGGGGTTTGTTTTCAAGTCACAGACAATTGTCGTTGCTGAGCTTGGCGAACGGCTTGCGCTTGAGCCGTTCTACGACGGCAAGAACTTACTCAGTACGTCAACCGTGCACCAACTTGCAGAGCAGATCGTCAATGCGACTGGCACGAGCGGTAGGTGCTGTGACTACGTGCGAGACATTCACTCCGAACTCTTGAAGCTTGGAATCGATGATCCCGTCGTCAGTGAAATTTGGCATGCTGTCAAAGCTTCGCCCTGAAATGACGCCCAACCCTTCATTCCAGCCGACCGCCTTCGGCGGCGGCTGAATTCAAACGTTGAGCGACAGCAATCTGGAGCGTTGAAGGGCCGCTGCCAGTCTGAAGCCGTGGTACAGCGCAGTCGAGTGGCGGGCAGCAAAATGCCAGCGATTGCAGCCGCTCATTCGCAGCTCCTGATTCCAGGCAGAGCGCTCACTGAGCCCCTCTGTGGCACGCAACGCGACTACTAAACGGCGAGTGGGACTTTCTGCCGGACGAAGCTGCGAACCCCGTCGAACTCCCAGATGCTGAATTCATCGCCGACCACCGACGTGCAGACTCGGCGACGCGGCGGACTTGTGCCGGGAACGGTTGCTAATGCGCCAACCCGCATTTCGGCATCAACCCGTGATGGCGCCACTGAAGCGTCTTCCACCTGCCTTCCGACCGCCAAGTGGCGGGCCAGCCAACCCGCGGCTCGCAGCGCCTCCTCACCCGTCGGCGTCACAGTCATCCGAATGCTTCGCTCAAGCTCGGCCAGTTCCTCGGGGTCGCCGGCAGCGGTTGGAAGCAGTTCAAAGAGGATCGCGTTGGTTCGAACGCGGGCCATCGATTCGTCGGCGCCCAGCAAAGGGCTGATCCTGTCAGTCAGCTCTTCGCCGAGATCCCAGGCCAACCAAAGCAACAGCGCTCTCAGGTAGCTGACCTCTTCCAGGGGGCCATCGGCGGCGTCCACAAGCTTTGGAAGGGCCATTGAGTTACGCCCAAACAGCCACGCCATCGACTTCTCAAGCAACGTACGGCGATCAACCTCATTCACGAAACTCTGCTTCAGGCGCCACCGAGGCGCAAGGCGCAGGCGCCGAAGCTCTCGAAGCAGACCAAGTACCGCCACCAGCTGCGCAACAGCGACTTCGGCCTTCGTTTCGTCGTTCGCGGCCGTGTCCAGCTGCACGACCATGCGTCGCACCAGCGTGCGAGCTTTGCCTGCAACGATCGCGGCGATCCGACTGTCGTCCAGTCCCTGATCATTTCTGGATGGTTCGAGCGGTGTCTCGTCATCTTGCCCGACGGATTCCTCTTCAGACCGTCCTCGTGCATCCTTGGCGCTTGTAGACCCATCGGTGTCAAGGCCAAGACGCCTGATCAGCACATCCAGGAGGTACCCCAGGTCGCCGGACTTCAGCATCCTCAGTTTCCTGCGCTGCTTCGGCATGTCAGCCACATGAATGCCCAGGGTCTCTGGCCTTGCGTGGAGCGGCTCCGCCGTGTCGTCCTTGGCGCCCGTTCGCGAAAAGCTGCGCAAGTCGTTTCCAATGTCGTCGGAGAAAATCACCTTCTCAACGGCGGCTATCAGTCGGGCCACATCCCCTTCGCCTGAACCCAATGCGCCAAGTGCCTCCCTCAGAACGGCTTGCCGCTTCGTGTGACCCAAACCACTCAGGACATTCGGGTGATGGACGAGCACTCTGAGCGACGAGCCTTCGTGGCGGCGGACGATCAGGGATCGAACCTGAGTGATTGGCGACTCCGGACGAATTCGAAGCTGGCCTGATGCTTCAACCGAAAATCCGGCGATCAACAACTCAACCTCACCTGCACCGAAGGCCGTGGCTGAAGTCGGATCGAATCCTTTCGGTGGCGTCAGAACAATCGAATCCGACTCATCGTCCGCAACTGCGACGCAGACCACTTCGGCATTCGCATCCGGTTGCGTGGCTTCGGCCTTGGTGCGGTCGACGACACGCTTCAACGCCGTGGCATCGAGTGCCTCGCAGGTGAAGGCCTTCAGCAGGCCCAGAGAATCCACCGTCTCGACGACCTCTTTGCCGCTGCGAAGAAAGACAGCTTCCACATTGCCGTCTGCAGTTCCTCCCAGCCATGCTGGCCGGCTTGGGTTTGCACTCCCTGACACCAGGACGCTGCCAGCGTCCGTCTCAAGGTAGATGGCTTTGGCGTGCAGATAACTGATCGCCTCGTCAACCCAGGCCACGCGCGCATTCACGAATCTGGAGCGCAATCCACTGACATCCGAGTCAAGGTGGACTGTCTCCGGATCAATCAAGACCACGACCTCTGCCTCGGGCCACAGCCGCTCAACTGCACGAAGAAACGCGCAACTGGCGTCAAAGAAGGCGCCGACCACGGCGATCCGACATACCCGCCCAGGCAGACGTCCAGCCACCTGTTCCAACAAGCTGCCACTTCCAGATTCCTGCCCCAGCACCCCTGAAGCCCCGGAGGCCTTGACCTTCTGCGTCAGCGGCGACACAAAGTTCGCAAGCGCGAGGACGGAATCAATGACGGAGGCTGGAAGGTTGGCGCGCTGCTGGTGAATCCACTGTTCGATCAAGCCCCAGGTGTCCGCCAGCACAGCAACGCCTTCGACGTCCCGGGCGCCTTCCACCTCGATCCAGTTGGTGATCTCGCGGTTGTAGCCGAACCCTGACAGGGTGAGGTTGTGGCTGCCGACCAGAACAGACGCCTTCTTTGGACCCGCCAACAGGCAGACTTTGGGGTGGAACGCGCCCGGCGTCCTCATCGGCACCAGGGTGTAGGAATGTCCCGCGAGCCTTGGGCGCGCCGACTCGCTGGCCCATGCCTGGGCACACTGTGCAGCGTCCATCAGGACCACGTTGTATCTTGAACCCGCCGCGATGAGCCTGCGCAACACAAGCTCCTCATAGAACGGGAGCGTTGCGTTGAAGGTGGTGATCAACGACGCTTCATATCCACCGCGCTTGACGACGTCAAGAATCGAAATGGGCTCAGCCACGATGCGCCTCCGAAAGCGCCAGACCCGTTGCCGACGGCATCGTCGGCCTCTGAAGGACTGTCGCGTCCCTTGTCAATGCGCCGATGTCGCGCAGCACTTGCACGGCCTGACGGAACCTGGGCGTTGTCTGAGCGGGCGGCGGGATGAAATCAACCACCTGTAGCCCGCGCTCAGTGGGCCGAAACCGAAACGTCGATTGATTCGCCTGCCGCAGCTTGCGCAGGGCCACCCTCAGGTGGGTGTGCAGACACCAGGCGAACAGGTCCTCAGCGACCGCCCGCAACGGCAGATCAATCCACTTGACGCATCTGGCCTGGAAACTGGCCAGGTTGATCGGCGAGTCGGCCAGTTCCTCTTCCCCGATCGGCAGTACACCATATGGCTTTGAACCTGTGAGGCGACGCACTTCAAGCATTGCAATTGCGGTAAGCAGGAGCTGCACCAGCCCCGCCAAGTCGGCGCCGCTGTTCACGCCGGATGCAAGGGAATCGATGAGTTGAAACTCATGGTTTGCATCCTCCCAGGCGCTGAGCGGTGGTCCTTGGTTGCGAAGCGCTGATACCAACTCCCCCAAAGTTTTGGCACCAAGGGACGCGCACGCCTGACCAACCCCTTCCGCTTTCGCCAGGCTCAAAGCGAATGTCTCGACGGTGGAACGGTCCACATCGGCGACCGTTCCAAGTGGCTGCATGGCGCCCAGGCAAATCGCGAATGCACTTTGCATCGCTACGGAAAGCAGGTCATTCCGCTCGTACAGCGCCCAAGCATCGCGTGTGGCGTGCAACGATTCAGGCACCACCCAGGGTGCACCCGTAGGCAGTGTCCCTGCGTAGACCGCTGCGCGGAACCGCTGCTCTGTCAGATCGACCTTGCAAACCCGGTGCAGCGCGTCAGCCAAGTGCAATACCAGCGAGAGCGTGCGACGGCGCTGAACACCCATCGGCCCGTAGACCCCGTGGCGATCAAAGAAGATGTCCGTGAGCGCTTCATTCTCAGCGGTTGCGTGGCCGATGCTGCATGCACAGAACGATGACAGGGCGTCCAGGTCATTCAGGCTGACCTGATCGGCCTGAACCACCGCCCAGAAGCGGTCGCCCGGCACGGCGCTTCCCACCGCTTCTGCCAGCGGCTGGCCACGCTCAATGGTGAACTTGATCCACGGTCTGGAGGATGGATCCATCAACTCCAGTTGGGCCAGCGCACCGGCGTAATACTGACCCAACCCGCCCAGTCGGTTCTTGAAGTACCGGCGCTCCGAGTCCTTGTCGGTGTAGTGAGTCAGCTGCAGCATGTCGCCCTGCTGCAGCCTGTCGAGCGCTGGCAGGAGCTGATTCCGTCCAACCATGGCCGCGCCATGGCGTTCGGCATCATGATCGGTCACACGTGAATGCCGCTCAGAGATCAGAGAGAACAGGCAGTCCGCACGTCTGTAGAACTCAATGAACTGCTCGGCGTCAGCATCAGGAAATCGTTGCTCGAACGACCAGACCAACCAGGGATACAGCGAGTAGTACCTGGCCCTGTCCGTCACATTGGTGATGCCGGGCAACAACTGTGAATAGATCAGCAGGCATGGACCCTGGGTGCCAAGGTGATCCAAGCCGCCGATTGCGGTGGGCGGCTTGACCCAACCCGTAACTGCTTTCATTGGGGCTCCCAAAAAAAATGCCGCGGCGGTTGATCGTTACACGCGACCAGATGACTCTGACATCGGCACACAGTCCTTGAACTGGACATACAAATGCGTCACCCGGTCCATGCGCCGCTGCGAACCACTCAGCGTGGCCAGCATGCGATAGGCGATGTGCGCCAAGCCGTTCGAAAAGCGCACCAAGGTTGCCGCCATCTCAGCCGGAAATCCGTCCCTGGCCCTGCGCAGCGGATGTATGCCGCTGTGAACAAAGGAATTCAGGGCATGTCGGGAATATTGGTTGAACTCAGCCAGTGGTGCCGACAGGCCCGCCGGCGCCTTCTCGGACACCGCCTTGAGCATCTCAAGGTAACCCGGCAAGTTCTTGGCTGCCTGCTCTGCCTCTAAGTCAAGCGTTCGGGAGAGTCTTTCAACGTGGGCTGGGGTTGCTGAAAACAAGAGCCAGGCCGCCCTCAGCAGTGCTTCGTACTGCAGACGCAACACTGCAGCACCTGAATTCGGAGCAAGGGCTGTAAACGCCGTTCTGAGGACAAGAGCGTGTTCGATGGAGATCTGACAGGCGGCTGCAACCAGTTCGCTTTTCTCCGTTTCTTGGGCAAGGACGAGCCCGCCATCCGGGAAGCAAGCTTGTATGGCTGCTTCGAACTCCTCGGAGCGCTCCAGCAGCGCAGCAAGGTCCACTGCCTTCTTCGCATCGCTCGTCAAGACCTGCTCACCTGATCACCGGTTCAGAGGGACTACCGGACACATCATTGCCGGCATCAATGACTTGTGTGGCCAACTCCACCAGGACGGTCTCCCAACGCACTGTCTTCAAGGCAGCAAGGTATTCAGGAGCCGTCTGGTCTCGTGTCCTAACCAGAACGCCGGATACGATGCCACGTTCGGCTGCAGCAACAGGCATCGTCTTGCTGGCCAACCTACCCACTACTGCGCCATCCACGGCCGTGACCTGCCGTCCCTTGACGATGACTTC
>Ga0114942_1000625_pt1 | contig 10027 bp, 11 predicted proteins | sample LowerColdCreek_FD_88674 | JGI IMG/M metagenome (GOLD analysis project Ga0114942, IMG submission 88674) | Groundwater microbial communities from Cold Creek, Nevada to study Microbial Dark Matter (Phase II) - Lower Cold Creek | ecosystem: Environmental > Aquatic > Deep subsurface > Groundwater ... | reverse complement strand
ATATAGACTTAATAATAAATCATTATTTGGCAACAAATATAATCTTGCATAATTTTCTCTGCTTTCTTTTAGTAAATCATATTTTTCCTTTTTCTTATCTGATTTCTTTTTGTACTTTTCAATTTCCTTAATTTTTTTGTTTTTATCGTACATGAAAAACTCGATATAAGTAAAATATTTATTGAAATTCATGCCAGATGATTTTTGTATATTCACTATATGACCTCCTAAAAGTGCAAAAGATGTCTTATCAAGATCATACTTTGATAAATCCAGATCATAAATATTAACTAATTCAAAAGGCGTAATTGTCCAAGATTCTAAAAGGATTTTTTTATACTCATCATCTGTAAAAACTTTGGATAGAATAAAAACAGTTTTTGTGTTCTTAAACTTTGTGAATTCTTCTTTTTTTATCTTCTCCAAACCGCCAACATGGCTAGAACTAATAGATACCTGTGATTGAGCAGATAATGAACTTAAAATAAATAATAATGCTAATAATTGTTTCATAAAATAAGGGGTTTAATTAAAAAGCGAAAATATTTTATATTTTCGCTTTCGAGTTATTTTATACTTTTTTTATAAATTAAAAATCACTTGTCCATTAATACATCCCAAATTTCCTTTGAAACTATCATTATTGTTCAAAGCTACTAAAGTATCGTCTTTGTTAAGTTTGTTCAGTAAATTGGTAAAACCAAATTCAAAAAAAAAAACTTCTCTTTCTGTTCTGCCCCCAGCTGAAAAACCCAAATAAAAGTTACCGCCTACGGGTGAAACGTCCAAAATTTGATCGGCGCGCAAGGATGTTCCTTTTAAAATTTTGCTTTCGTTAGAATCGTCAATTTGTAATTTGCCGTTTATTTGAAGCTCTGGACCAAAATCTAACGATACATAATCTTCAACTACATTATAACTGAATAATATTCGAACTTTAACTCCTTGAATATTGTATTTAACATTTTGGTCAAAAGTAGCTTCTAACGAAAAATTATTGGAGAAAAACTGCATTCCATAAATCATGCTCCAATTGTCATAGTAATTTCCTCTTACCGAAAGTCCGCCAGCAAAACCAGTTTCGGGTGATGCATTAAAATTTTTTGTAAATAAAGTTGTTTGTGAAACGCCAGCGGAAATTCCTATTCTATTTCCGTCTCTATAGCCATATTGTGCAAATCCTATTGTTGAAATCAACAATAATATGACTATAATTTTATTGTTCATGTAATGCTACTCTATAATTTGTAACAAACATACATATATTTCGTATAAAGACTATACTAACAATTTAAATAAAAAATAATGGATGTTTTTTTAATTGCTTTTTTGGTCTTCGGACTATTTGTATTGTTTTCTTCTTTCTTTACTGTTAAACAACAAACTGCTGTAATTGTTGAGCGTTTTGGAAAATTTTTGAGCATTCGACAATCTGGACTTCAATTAAAAATTCCTTTGATTGATAGAATTGCTGGTCGCGTAAATCTTAAAATTCAACAATTGGATGTCATTATTGAAACAAAAACTAAAGACAACGTTTTTGTGAAACTAAAAGTTTCTGTTCAGTTTATGGTAGTAAAAGATACCGTTTATGATGCTTTTTACAAACTGGAATATCCACATGACCAAATTACATCTTATGTTTTTGACGTGGTTCGTGCCGAAGTTCCAAAATTAATTTTGGATGATGTTTTTGAAAGAAAAGATGATATTGCTATTGCCGTAAAACGAGAATTGAATGAAGCCATGACCACTTATGGTTATACAATTATCAATACCTTGGTTACCGATATTGATCCCGATATTCAAGTAAAAAACGCGATGAATAGAATTAATGCTGCTGATAGAGAAAAAACAGTTGCTGAGTTTGAAGCGGAAGCTTCTAGAATTAGAATTGTAGCTAAAGCCAAAGCCGAAGCGGAAAGCAAACGTTTACAAGGACAAGGTATTGCTGATCAAAGAAGAGAAATTGCCAAAGGTTTGGTAGAAAGTGTTGATGTTTTAAATAAAGTTGGGATTAACTCTCAAGAAGCTTCCGCTTTGATTGTAGTTACGCAACATTATGATACTTTACAAGCCATTGGCGCAGATACAAACTCAAATCTAATTTTGTTGCCAAATTCTCCTCAAGCAGGAAGTGATATGTTGAACAATATGGTGGCAAGTTTTACGGCTAGTAATTTAGTTGGTGAATCTATGAAGACTGGAATGAGAAAAGTTGAGCCAAAAAAGACGAAAGATATACAAGTTAATCCTGATCAAGCAGAAAACGAAACTGAACCTGAAGTTTAATTAAAATAATCAAATAAAAAGAGGCTTAATCGCCTCTTTTTTTATTTATATACCAATTGATGACAATTGGAATCAATGTCTTTATAATCGTTCCAAAAGTTCCAGAAAACACATTTTTTAAAACATTCCCCGCAAATGCCATGGCGTTTGAAGGAAGTATACTTTCTTTAGCTTTGTCAATGTTTAATACTATCTTTTGATAATGTATTTCTCTTTCAATTTTTAAGATTTGTAAATCGAGTTCGATTTCAGCGTAGGATGAATATTTTTTTTGTTCCATAATTATTCATTAAAAAATATTTCTGAAAATTTCTCTAAAATTGGTCCTTCCACTATTTTGTCTTTTACTAAAAACAAAAGCAATGCTAACACTAAATAGATTCCTGCTACACATAAAAATCCTAATGGGTAATTTTCAAATATTTTGCCCAAGGCCAAAGAACCAGCAACGGAAATAAAGAGTAAACACAACATCAAACAAATGGCAATCAAGAAAAACTTAAGAATCATTGTGGTTGACTTCATAGCAACTTTGAAACCCCAAAGTTTATAATAAGCCAAACTAGTTTCTATATATGCTTTAGTGTTTTCCTGAATGCCTTCAACATTTTCTTTTAATTCTTCAAATGCCATTATTTATGAAGTTTTGCGTTTTGCTTTTTTAACTCTGCTAATTTCTCTTCCAAAAAAGTTATAGCTTCTTCGGCTTTATAACTCGAATTAGAAAGTAAATCATTAACTGAATCCTTCAACTCATCTTTTGTTTTTGAAATTTTTTCTTTGGTTTCTGTTTCTAGAGAATCCCACTTTGATTTTGCTTGATCTTTCAAATCATCAAAACCATCTTTAATTTTTTCTCTAGTTTTTGACCCTTTATCTGGAGCAAATAAAATTCCTAAGCCAGCACCGATTGCTGCTCCTGCAAGAAGTGCTAAAATGCTATTACTATTTGAACTTGACATGATTTATAAAATTTATTTTAATAAAATTACGAAAAAAATTTATATCAATAGACTTACAACACAATAACTTATTTTAAAGCAAAATTATCCATGTTTTTATGTTTTTGATATATCAAATTGGCAAAATGTAAAAAGTCGTTAAAAAAAGATTTATGAAAGTCGTTTTTAATAGTTTTAATAAATATATTTTGGATTAATTATAACTAAATCTAATAATAGAAAAAGTCCTGATAAATCAGGACTTTTATATAAAAAATCTATAGTTTGTTTTTATTCTTTATTTTCCACTTTTGCCCAAGTGTCTCTCAAACCAACCGTTTTATTAAAAACTAATTTTTCGGCTGATGAATCTTTATCTACACAAAAATAACCCAATCGTTGAAATTGAAATTGGTCTAAATTTTTTGCTGATTGCAAACTTGGTTCAACATAACCTGTAATTATTTCTAAGGAATTTGGATTAATAAATTCTTTAAAGTCAATTTCTTTGTTTCCATCTGGACTTTCATGAGAAAATAAACGATCGTAAATACGAACTTCCGCTTGGATTGCATGAGCAATAGAAACCCAATGAATGGTTCCTTTTACCTTTCTTTGAGAAGCTTCTGTACCGCTTCCACTTCGAGAATCGGTATCATAAGTACAATGAATTTCAGTAATATTCCCATCAGAATCTTTAATAACGCTTTCGCCTTTAATAATGTATGCATTTTTCAAACGCACTTCGGTTCCAAGAGTTAATCGAAAGAATTTCTTATTTGCTTCTTCCTGAAAATCTTCTCTTTCTATGTATAATTCCTTTGAAAAAGGGACTTTTCTATAAGTCATCACTTCTTCTTCTGGATTGTTTTCGGCTTCCAACCATTCTTCATTTCCTTCAGGATAATTAGTAATGACTAACTTCACTGGATTCAAAACCGCCATTACGCGATGCGTTGATTTGTTCAATTCTTCGCGAACACAAAACTCCAATAAAGAAACATCTATAAGGTTTGTACGTTTTGCAATTCCAATAGTTTTTGCAAAATTTCTAATCGCCATTGGTGGATAACCACGACGACGCATTCCAGAAATGGTGCTCATTCTTGGATCGTCCCAACCTGTAACATGTTTTTCTTCTACCAATTGCAACAATTTTCTTTTAGAAACAACAGTATGCGAAAGGTTTCTGCGTGCAAATTCTCTTTGCTTTGGTCTTACTTTAGTCGAATCATAAACTTGGTCTAAAAACCAATCATATAATTCGCGGTGAGGTAAAAATTCTAGCGTACAAAACGAGTGTGAAATTTGTTCCAAATAATCGCTTTCGCCGTGTGCCCAATCATACATTGGATAAATACACCATTGATCACCTGTTCTGTGATGATGTGAATGTAAAATTCGGTACATAATTGGATCACGCATCAACATATTATTGTGTGACATGTCTATTTTGGCTCGAAGAATGTGCGTTCCGTTCGGAAATTCACCCTTTTTCATGCGTTCCAATAACTCTAAATTCTCTTCAACGGAACGATTTCTGAAAGGAGAATCGGTTCCAACTTGTGTTGGTGTTCCTTTTTGTTCAGCCATTGCTGATGAGGATTGGCTATCAACATAAGCTTTTCCTTTTTTGATAAATTCAACTGCCCAATCGTATAATTGTTGGAAATAATCAGAAGCATAGCATTCTGTATCCCATTTATAGCCAAGCCATTCGATATCTTTTTTAATAGCGTCAACATATTCCTGCTCCTCTTTGGCTGGATTGGTATCATCAAAACGCAAATTTACTGGTGCTTGATAATCAATTCCTAAACCAAAATTTAAACAAATAGCACTCGCATGTCCAACGTGTAAATAACCGTTAGGTTCAGGCGGAAAACGAAAACGTAATTTATCGTTGGACAAACCATTTTTCAAATCTTCTTCTATGATTTGTTCAATGAAATTAAGTGACTTCTCTTCTGTTGACATTATTTTTGTAATTTTAGCAAAGATATGTTTAATTAGTCAATTTGAAAATTTGAGGATTTGAAAATTGGGAACGAAGTAAAAAATGGGAACAATAAAATTGCAGAATATCAGAACATTTTCTTTTCATGGTTGTTTGGAAGAAGAAGGAAGAATTGGTTCGGATTACCGCGTAGATTTGGAAATTAAAACCGATTTAAGAAAATCGGCTGTCTCTGATGATTTAAAAGACACTGTTGATTATGTATTACTTAACAAGATTGTGGAGGAAGAAATGGCTATTCGTTCCAAATTATTAGAACATGCTGCCCATCGAATTGTAGTCAGAATTTTTAATGAACTTCCTTCCGTTTCCCGAATTGTTGTAGCGGTTTCAAAACTTAATCCTCCAATTGGTGGTGATGTTGAAGCGGTTACAATTGAAATGGAAGAATATAGAAATTAAGTACGATATACGAAGTTAGAAGTACAAAGTGTCAAAACAAAACTTTTTGCCTTTTGTCTTTTGCCTTTTAACTTTTTTAGTATATTTGCCGTCCAACTGGCATCGTGGCCGAGCGGCTAGGCACCGGTCTGCAAAACCGACTACTCCGGTTCGAACCCGGACGATGCCTCAAAAACCTTCAAGGAAACTTGGAGGTTTTTTTATTGTAAATTTTTATAAAAAATTAATTAAATATATTGCAAAACCGACTACTCTTTTCTACCGAAGAGTCGGGACGGACGATGCCTCAAAAGAGTTACTAGAAATAGTAGCTCTTTTTTTATTAAATATTATTTTTTTTGTTCTAACTTTTCGAAAGCAGAATTTACAATTTTTTGTTCTTTAGGAAACCAAGCTTGTGACAGTAAAACTACACCACAAACAATCAAAACGATACTGATTCCTTTCTTTATTAAAAGAATATTTTTTGGGTTAAGTTTATTACGTAATTGTTTGGCAAGTAATATTTTGAAAATATCAGTAATAAAATAAGTGATAATCAAAGTGGAGAAAAAAGTCATCATTCTTGATGTTTTCAATTCCAGTTGTGGACCAATTGTAATTAAAATAGCCAACCAAAAACCGAGCACACCAATATTGATAAAATTCAAGAAAAAACCTTTGACAAATAAGGTTAAATAATTGGTTTTGGCTAATTCTTTTGGGTCAATTTCATCGATGCTTTTTTTAGATTCTTTTTTGTTTTTTACAAATGAAATAATACCATAAGTGAGCATTACCAATCCACCAAAAACAAACAAAGCTGGATCATCTTTTATACTTTGTATCAATCTATAACTACTAAAAAAAGCTATTACAATGAAAATAATATCGGCCAAAACAACTCCTAAATCAAATATTATTGCGGCTCTAAATCCTTTAACAACACTGGTTTCTAGTAAAACAAAGAACACTGGTCCAATCATAAAACTTAGAAAGAATCCAAGCGGAATAGCTGATAAAATATCGTTTAATAAAATCATGGTTTGAATTTTGACACTGCAATTTAGAATTTAAAATTTATAGTTTAAAATAAATTCTATTTTGCTTCTTCAATTGTTCCGCCAGCAATAACTTTTTGATTGATTTGTTTTGGTTTACCATGAATGGTAATTTCTCCACCAGCACGCACTTTTGCTTCTACTAAATTGGTTGCAAAAATATCGGCTTCTCCTCCAGCATTTGCTGTAATTGTAGTTTGTTCTGTTTTTAGTTTTTCAGCTTCATATATGCCTCCTGAATTTACTAAAACATCTTGATTTTCAGCTTCTCCTTCTATAGAAATTTTAGAACCATCCGAAACTTTACAATTTAATTTTTGAACATCTAAAATCAATTTTACTTCAGAACCTTCTTTAGTTATAATATCAAAAATATTTGATTTTATTTTATCTCCACAAGCTATTCTTGAACCTTCATTAGCTTCGACAGCATCAATATTTTTGAAGTAAACGGTTACCGAAATATTATCACCAGCCAATAATTTTGTTAACGGCATTCTAATTTTTAATTCGCCATTTTTGTTGACTAATTCTACTTCATCTGCTTCTTTTCCATCAATAATTATTTTGTTTTCATTACTCTTAATTAGGAAAACATCTATTTGGTCAAACGAAGTAACTTTATTAAAATCGCCTACACTTTTCTCTACTTGTCCGAAAGCCATCGAACTGAATACTAATAAACTATAAACTAACTTTTTCATAATTACTCATTTCTTCTAATAAAATGAAAATCCAATTGTTTCTTCACTAAATCGGCATTTTTTACTTTAACAAAAACTTCATCACCTAGTTGCAATAATCCTTTAGAAACTTGTCCAACAAGAGCGTATTGTTTTTCGTCAAACACATAATAATCTTCTTTTATTTCACGAATGCGAACCATGCCTTCACATTTGTTTTCAATAATTTCTACATAAATTCCCCATTCGGTTACGCCTGATATTACACCTAGGAATTCTTGATCTTTATGATCTTGCATGTATTTTACTTGCATATATTTCACAGAATCTCTTTCGGCTTGTGCTGCTAAACCTTCCATATCACTGGAATGAGCACATTTTTCTTCAAAAATATCGGCATCTGCTGATTTTCCACCATCTAAATAAAATTGTAATAATCGATGCACCATCACATCAGGATAACGACGAATTGGCGAAGTAAAATGACTATAAAAATCAAAAGCTAATCCATAATGACCAATGTTTTCCGTAGAATATTTAGCTTTACTCATACTTCTAATAGTGAGCGTATCTACTAGATTTTGTTCTTTTTTACCATTTACATCATTCAATAAACTATTCAATGATTTAGAAATATCTTGTTTGGATTTCATATTAATGGAATAGCCAAATTTTGAAATCACCGTTTGTAAATTGATTAATTTATCTTCATTGGGTTCATCATGAATTCTATAAACAAAAGTTTTCTTTTGTTTTCCAATAAATTCCGCTACTTTTCTGTTAGCTAATAACATGAATTCTTCAATCAAATGATTGGCATCTTTGGATATTTTAAAAAAAACACCAACGGGTTCTGCATTTTCATCTAAATTAAATTTTACTTCTACTTTATCAAAAGAAATAGCACCTTCAGCCATTCTTTTTCTTCGCAGAATTTTAGCCAATTCATCTTGTTTTAAAGTTGCAGCTACAATTTCGGCTGGAACTTTATATTCCTTACCTGTTAAAGAAATCTCAGCAGGAATAACATCTGATTTGGTTTCTATAATTTGCTGTGCTTCTTCATATGAAAAACGTTGATCTGAGAAAATAATTGTTCTTCCAAACCAAGAGTCTAAAACTTCTGCTTTTGCATTCAATTGAAAAATAGCCGAGAATGTGTATTTTTCCTCGTGTGGACGAAGCGAACAAGCATAATTTGATAAAACTTCAGGAAGCATCGGAACAACTCTATCTACTAAATACACCGAAGTTGCTCTTCTGTATGCTTCATCATCTAGTATTGTTCCTTCTTTTAAATAATGAGAAACATCAGCAATATGAACACCAATTTCATAATTTCCATTTTCTAAAACTTGAAAAGAAAGTGCATCATCAAAATCTTTAGCATCTTTTGGATCAATAGTAAACGTTAGCACTTTTCGCATGTCTCTACGTTTATCAATTTCAGTTTGAGTTATAGAAGTATCTATTTTATTAGCATAAGCTTCTACTTCAATAGGAAAAGCATAAGGTAAACCATATTCAGCAAGAATAGCATGAATTTCTGTATTATGTTCGCCAGGCTTTCCTAATACTTTTATTACTGAACCAAAAGGCGAATCAGCTTTCTTAGGCCAATCTTCAAGTTTTACTAAAACAACATCGCCATGTTCAGCATCAGCTAATTTATTTTTTGGAATAAAAATATCAGTATACATTTTAGCATTAGCAGTCGTAACAAATCCGAAATTCTTTTGAATATCAATAACTCCAACAAATTCTTCTTTATGTCTTTCTAAAATTTCAAGAACTTCAGCTTCTGGTTTTCGAGAGCTTCTTCTATTATAAACATAAACTTTTACTTTATCATTATCTAAAGCATGATTGAGGTTAACAAAAGGAACAAACACATCATGTTCTAGTTCATCACAAACAAAATAGGCTGTCTTTCGCGAAGTCATATCAATAGTTCCTTCGTAATATTCTTGACTAGCCGCTTTAACTAAATATTTTCCTGGTTCTGATTCTATGATTAATTTTTGGGCTGCAAGTATTTTTAAATCTTTAATGATTTCGTTTCTACTTTTAGTATCATCTAATTCTAAAATAGCAGCGATTTGTTTGTGGTTAAAAGGTTTATTCGCGTTTTTTGAAAGTATCTTAAATATCTTTTCGGAAAAGGTTTTTTCGTTTTTTCCGAACTTTTTTGTTTTTTTACTCATGTTTCATTTCTAATTAATGCTGAAAATTACAAAATAGTTATAAGTTATGAGTTATAAGTTGTGAGTTTTAATATAAAACTAACATTTACTATTTTTATAAAAACTATATAATTTTACTTTTTTAAAAGTTAGAGTTTTCAACATTCATTAGAATCATCAAAAAAAAGATTTAATTAAATTTAAAATTATGATGGTTATTATAGTGTGTTAATAGTTATAATAACTTTTTATTAAAAAACATCTTTTAAAAGTTATCTAAACTTATACAGAGAAATTAACAATGTTATGGAATTGTAAAGTTCTTAAAATGAATAAAAAATTTGTTTTTATTAACAGTTGTTAATATATAAAAAACCACCTAAATTTTTAATAAGTTTCCTTGTTAATTTTTGTTAAAAACTATCTTTTTTGTGCTGATAAATTTTCCAAAAAAAAATGAAAATAAATT
>Ga0114942_1000624_pt1 | contig 10032 bp, 7 predicted proteins | sample LowerColdCreek_FD_88674 | JGI IMG/M metagenome (GOLD analysis project Ga0114942, IMG submission 88674) | Groundwater microbial communities from Cold Creek, Nevada to study Microbial Dark Matter (Phase II) - Lower Cold Creek | ecosystem: Environmental > Aquatic > Deep subsurface > Groundwater ... | reverse complement strand
GAAAACAATATTGACTGAGCAGCAAATAAACCTAACCATTCAACGGCTAGCTCATCAAATATATGAGAATCATTTGCAGCTGCACAATACCGTATTAATAGGTATGCAGCCAAGAGGTATATTATTAAGCGATAAAATTGTAACCGCATTAAGCCTTATTGATGCTAATGTAGTGCCACAATATGGTAAATTAGATATAACCTTTTACAGAGATGATGTAAGAAAAGAATTGCATGTAGCTAATGCTACCACCATACCTTTTACTATTGAAAATAAGCAAGTAATACTTATTGATGATGTGTTGTGGACGGGTAGAAGTATAAGAGCCGCTTTTGATGCCCTGCTAGATTTTGGCCGACCAAATAAAGTGGAATTATGTGTACTAATTGATAGAAGATTCAGCAGAGAATTTCCTATTCAGCCTAATTATGTGGGTAAAACAATTGATTCGCAACCAAACGAAAAGGTATACGTACAATGGCAAGAAAAGCACGGCAACACCGCCGTTATAATTGATTAAATGATTGCCGCTTATCAGTTTTTTTTGTAAAAAAATCCCTAGGTAACTAGGTTTCAACAAATTATAATAGTTTCGCTAGTCTTCAAAAAACATAGATGTTTATGAACTTTAACAGGATTAATGTTATTACCGGTTGGGTGGTTTGTTTTATAGCTTGCACCGTGTACATACTTACCGCTGAGGCGGGTGGAAGCCTTTGGGATTGTGGTGAGTTTGTAAGTAGTTGTTATAAGTTGCAAATACCGCACCCACCTGGGGCACCACTATTTGTTATTTTAGGTAGAATTTTTATTATTGCCTTTGGTGATAACCCCGCAAACGCTGCTTATGCGGTTAATGTAATGAGTGCTTTGGCAAGCGGATTTACCATATTATTCTTGTTCTGGACAATTACACACTTCGGAAGAAAAATAGCCGAAAAAACTAATAAAGAACTAACCTTTACCCAATTAATTGGTGTTATGGGTGCCGGTGTGGTGGGTGCATTGGCTTATACTTTTTCAGATAGTTTTTGGTATAGTGCGGTAGAAGGTGAGGTGTATGCACTTTCTTCTTTTTTTACCGCCATCGTATTTTGGGCAATCCTTAAATGGGAAAACCAAGCCGAGGAGCCTGGCGCTGATAGGTGGATTGTATTCATTTTCTTTATGATGGGTTTATCTATTGGCGTTCACTTACTTAACTTACTTACCATTCCCGCAATTGTAATGGTATATTATTTTAAACGTAGGCCATCATTTAACTACGTTGAATTAAAAAAATATTTCACTTATACTGTTATTATTGGCGGTATTGTCGGTTTTATTGGCGCATTAGTTATTGCCAATGGCGAAGCAAACGCAGAAAGGGGCGTTCCGATGGATGGTACAATTAGTGGCTTAGTTATATTCGGTACTATTTTGGCACTTGTGTTTCTTGCATTGATTGAAAAAAGAAGTAAGGATAAGGCTTATGCAGGTGGTGCATATATATTCTTTATTATAAGTGTAGTGCTTACTGGTATTGTGCAAGTTGGTATTATACAATACACCATTAAGGGTGCGGGTACATTTGATAGATGGTTTGTAAATGGTTTTGGCCTACCGTTTTTCAGCGGTTTTGCATTTTTCTTCATTTTACTTTCCGCTGCCATTTGGTATGGTCTTGGTTATGCAGCCAAAAAAGGTTGGAGTTATTTGCGCCTTGGCTTATGGTGTTTCACATTTGTACTTATTGGTTACAGTGCATATGTAACCACAATGATACGTAGTAGCGCCAACCCGGGTATTGATATGTATAATGTAGATAACCCGATAAGCTTGGTTGGTTACTTAAGCCGTGAGCAATATGGCGATTTTCCTATTTTGTACGGACAAAAATTTACTGCTCAACCAGTTGATTATAAAGAAGGTGCTACTAAATACCAGAAGGGTAAAGACGCCTATATAGAATCGGGCAAGGATGGCCACTATGTATTTAATAAAGAAGATAAAATGGTATTACCGCGTATGTGGGATATGGGCAACGAACAGGGCCATGCCGATTATTATGCCATGTATGCTGGTATTCAAAAATTACAAGATAAGGATGGTAGAGAAAGTTATGATAGGGCACCAAACTTTGCCGATAACATTAATTATTTCATTGGATATCAGAACTATTTTATGTACATCCGTTATTTTCTTTGGAATTTTGCTGGTAAGCAAAATGATGTTCAAGGTGTATTTGGCGGTAATGTTAGAGATGGTAATTGGATTTCCGGAATCTCATTCATCGATAACGCCCTTTATGGAGATCAAAGCATGATGCCCGATAGCTTAAAGAATAATAAGGCTAATAACAAGCTATTCTTTTTACCATTTATCCTAGGCTTATTAGGTATGTTTTACCATTTTAAGGTTAAGGGTGATGACGCATTTACCAACTTCTTAATGTTTTTCTTTACAGGCTTTGCCATTGTAGTTTACCTTAACCAAGCAGGTTATCAACCAAGGGAAAGGGATTATGCCTACGTTGGTTCCTTCTATGCATTTGCCGTATGGATAGGTTTAGGGGTGTTAAAAGTGCAAGAATTATTGCAAAAAGGGGTGAAGAATGGTAGTGCCGCAGCTGCAATTGCAGTAGCTACTTGCCTTTTAGCCGTACCCGTATTAATGGCCCAACAAGAGTGGGACGACCACGATAGAAGCCGTAAAGTAATAGCAAGAGACCTTGCTAAAGATTACTTAGAAAGCTGTGCTCCAAACGCTATCTTATTTTCCTTTGGTGATAATGATACCTACCCATTATGGTATGCCCAAGAAGTAGAAGGTATTAGAAAAGATATTAGGGTAGTAAATACTAGCCTTTTAGGTATTGATTGGTACATTAACCAACTGCGTTACAAGGTTAATGAAAGTGCACCTATTGATGTAATATTTTCTGCTGAGCAAATAGAAGGTAGAAAAAGAGACTATGTTTTATACCGCCAAAAACCTGGCTTTGAAGCAGGAATGGACTTGTATGATATGATGAAGAACTACGTTGGTAGCGATGATGCTATTAATATGGTAGATAGAGGTGGCGGCGATATGCTAAATAGTTTTCCAGCAAGTAACGTTAATGTACCGGTGGATGTAAGCAATGTAAAAGCAAGTAAAATAACTGTAGCTGAAGATAGTATTGCTAATGCAATTTCATTTACCATTGCTAAGGGCGGTTTATTAAAAAATGATATTGCCTTACTTGCCATTATTGCGGCCAACAAATGGAAGCGGCCTATTTGCTTTACCAGTAATTATGGTGAGCTTGGCTTTGGCGAATATTTACGTAGAGATGGCTTAGCTTACACCTTAGTACCTATAAAAGGCAGCAATGTTAATAGTTCGGGTATGTATGATGTGGTTATGAAAAAATTTGGCTACGGTAATGCCGACTTACCAGGAGTATATTTTGATGAGGAAAATAGAAGGCACCTGAATTCCATACGCCGAGCCCATGCAGAATTGGCTATTGATTTAGCTTTAAAAGGAAAGAAAGACCAAGCAAGAACTATACTACAAAAAGCAGATAAGAGTTTACTACAGGAAAACTTTGCCTATGGCATGGCTTCTCGTGGAAATGAACACAATAGGCTAAGTATGTTATTTCTTCAATCTTGTTACTTAGCGGAGGAAAAAACGATTGCTGATAAAGTATTTAAATCAGTACAGAAAGATTTAACCCAACAAATAGCCTTCTACAATAGCTTACAAGGTAGAAAAGCTGAGTCTATGGAATATGAAAAACAAACTACCACTAGATATTTACAAGAATTAATGAATATTAAAGAGCAGTTTACAAAGCCAGCAGCTGTATCTCCGGAAGCAGTTGCGCCAAGTAATTAAGCTCTAAATACTTTTTACTTATCACAGCCCCAAAGATTAGCTTTGGGGCTGTTTTATTAATTTTTTTTACTATGAAAAAAATAGTTATTTGCTTACATACCCTTTTTCTATTTGTTGCTGCTAAGGCACAATTGCAATGGGTAAATGTAGATAGCCTATATGCTCCACTACCAGCAACCGTACATGTATACAAGTGCACGGATAGCCTGGATGGTGCACCGAATATTGCGTATTATGTAGAGGCTAATTTACGGCATAGCCGATTAATTTTTGATACAGATACTACTATTAACCGGCGTATTACCCCAACTGCTTTTTACCAAAAAAATGCAAAACCATTAGTAGTAATGAATGGTACTTTTTTCAGTTTTGAAAGCAATAAAAACTTAAATCCTATTGTAAAAAATGGTAAGCTAGTAGCACAGAATCTTTCAAGTTCATCTTTTAAGGCACTTGGCAGTTATGGTGATAGCATTATAATGTACAACCATCCTGCAAGGGGTGTATTGGGTATTAATAAGCACAATAAAGCCGATATTGGCTGGGCATTTACAGATACTACTTACCCTTTTCCGTTTGTGTTGCAATATGCCCTTAAACCCCTAAAAGATACCAAAAAGCATACAAGAATTGATTATGTGAAGAATACAGATTACTGCGTTATTAACGGCGTAACTGTACCCATGGATAAGCGTTGGAAAAAAATGCAAACCGCTATTGGCGGCGGCCCAGTATTGGTGCAAAACAATACGGAGGCCATTACAAATAATGAAGAGTTGTTATTTGCTGGCAAGGCCATTAAGGATAAACACCCAAGAACTGCAATTGGCTATACAAACGATAGAAAATTAATTTTACTGGTGGTAGAAGGACGAAATAAGGGTGTAGCAGATGGCGCTTCATTAATTCAGCTAGCAAAATTAATGGTTGATTTGGGCTGTAAAGAAGCCCTAAATTTAGATGGCGGCGGCAGTAGTTGTATGCTAGTTAATGGAAAACCCACCATAAAAGTATCTGACAAAACGGGTGAACGCCCAATACCAGGGGTGTTTATAATTAAAAATGAATAATTGTTATAATGCATTAGTAATAAGGTTAATTTTCCAGTTATGCGTTCTAAAATTGCTAAACTTATAGGCATATATTCAATAATCGTAATTATTCACTTAATAGGTGTTTATTACAGTTTCAATTGGCTTGTCTATTTGTTTAAGCCATTAATGTGCGTTGTTTTATTAGTTTATTTTTTCTTCTATTCAAACTATAAAAAGTTATACGCAAGTGCCCCTATTTTAATTGCAATTGCCTTGTTTTTCAGTTTCATAGCCGATATTGTTTTGGTGCAAGAAAATGATGTAACTATTGCAGTAGGTATTTGCTGTTTTTTTATTGCTTACAGTTGCTATTGTATGCTTTTATTGCAGTTGAATAATTATCGTTTTTCTTTCAATAAAAGCAGTATTGGGTTCTTCCTTTTTCTAATTCCTTTAGTGCTATACAGTATTTATAATATTTGGCCTGCACTTAACTTTTTTAAGGCACCCATAGCTGTTTATTCTGTAGTGTTAGTAGCACTGTTAGTGCTTAGTATTAGTTTGTTTACAATTGTAAATGTGCGCCCAAGTCAGGCTTTTTTATTAACGATTGCCACGGTATTAATTGCGGTATGCAACCTTAGTTTTGCTTTGCACAAGTTTTTACTGTTATCTACTGCCTTTTCCCAGTTTTTTGTTGGTATTACGTATTCGTTTGGCCAGTTACTTTTTATTTTAGGGCTATGTATTCATCCAATTAGTAATTATAGGAAAGTAGGGCAATAATTTTGTAGTTACTGTATAACCTTTAATGTAATTTTATCTTTTATTATTATACTTTTACAGTAACCAACTAACCTTATTTATACCCGTTCTAGCATTTGTTTACGCAATGAATAATAAGCTAACCCAAAACAATTTCTTTTTAATTATTTATGGTATTTTATTAGTTACCCATTTAACTGGTATATACCTCACTAATACCATATTCGTTACTATTACTAAGCCCATGTTAGTGGGTAGCTTAATAATATATGCCTGTTTTACCTCAAGAGAAAAAGCCAATTATAAAAGCTCCGTTGCAATTTTTAGAGCAGCTTTAATTGCCTCTTTACTTGGGGATATCCTTTTAATTCCGCAAGGCGATAACTTCTTTCTTTTGGGCTTGGCAAGTTTTTTTGTAGTGCATATTTGTTACATCACTTTGTTATTTAACGTGGCGCAGAGAAAGTTTTATTTCAATGTCATTAACATAGTAGCAATTAGCCTAATTACTATACTTATTGCTTCTCTTTTAACATTACTATGGTCTACAATGAGTTATTTAAGAATACCAATTCTTATTTACAGTATTACAATAGGTTTAATGGCCTTACTAGCCATTAATAGTGCTTCTTCCCCAGTAGTATCTTTTGATAAAGCTACGCTGCTTACTAGTGGTTCTTTATTATTCATCATTTCTGATGCTTCCTTGGGGCTGCATAAATTCTTACATTTAGAATCGGTATTGTCTCACATTTTCGTTATGCTCACCTACGGTTTGGCCCAGCTTCTTTTGGTTAAGGGCTTTCTAAGAACATCAAACAGCAACTTGCCCATTTTTCCTAAAACCATTTAGTGCTTTCTTTTTTTATTTATCCTTACATAGCATAGTATCGTTAATTTCGCGGCTCAATTACAGAAATTATGTTAATTGGTTTTAATAATGTTACGTTCGAATTTGGTGCAAGGGTTATTATTGGGGAAGCTACTTGGCATATTCACCCAGGTGATAGGGTTGGCTTAATTGGCTATAATGGTACTGGTAAAAGTACTATTCTTAAGTTGCTGGTAGGCGAGTATTTACCAAGTGGTGGCACGGTAGAAAGGGGTAGAAACACTAGCATTGGATACCTGCACCAAGATTTGTTGAGTTTTGATACTAACGAGTCAATTCTTGAAGTTGCAATGGGTGCTTTTGAAAGGGTGAGGGAACTAGAGAAGGAAATAGAGGCAATAGGAATAGAATTAGAAAAAACTTCCGACGAGAAATTACTAGAAGCATACACTGATAAATTAAGCGAATTAGAAGCATTAGACGGTTACAATATTGAACATAAAACTGAGGAAGTATTGCATGGCTTGGGCTTTAGTACGGCAGACTTTCACAAGCCTTACAAGCAGTTTAGCGGTGGTTGGAGAATGAGGGTATTGCTTACAAAAATGATACTTCAATCCCCAGATGTTCTGCTATTGGATGAACCTACCAACCACTTAGATTTACCAAGTATTGAATGGCTGGAGAAATACCTAACCCATTACAAGGGCAGTGTGGTTATTGTAAGCCACGATAAGTATTTTCAAAACAGAATGGTGAATAAAATAGTAGAAGTATATCAGCAGAAATTGCATATCTATTCTGGCAATTACGATTTCTACGAAAAAGAAAAAGAGATAAGAATTGACTTGCAACAAAAAGCTTACGAAAACCAACAAGATTATATAAGGCAACAAGAAAGATTTATTGAAAGGTTTAAGGCAAAAGCATCAAAAGCCGCGGCGGCACAAAGTGCCATGAAACGCTTGGATAAATTGGATGTAATTGAGGATGTAAAAATGGAACGCCCCGATATTCGCATTAACTTTAGTGTAGAAAAAGAACCGGGAAAAGTATTGGTAACCCTAAAAGGCTTAAACAAGCAATTTGGTGAAAATATTATTGTAAAAAATGCTGAAGCAGAAATAAATCGGGGTGATAAAATAGCCCTTATTGGCGCCAATGGCAAAGGAAAGTCCACCGTACTCCGCATTATTGCCGAGGAAGAATCATATGAAGGGGAACGCATTTGGGGACACAACGTAAAAGAAAGTTTTTACGCTCAGCATCAGCTAGAATCATTGGATTTAAACAATAGTATTTTAGATGAAATGAAAATGTGTGGCAGCGGTAAAAATGAACTAGAACTTAGGGCCTTGTTAGGCTGTTTTTTATTCAGCGGCGATGATACCGATAAAAAAATTAAAGTATTAAGTGGTGGTGAAAAGGCAAGAGTAGCATTGGCAAAAGTTATTGTAAGCCGAGCCAATTTTTTAATGTTGGATGAGCCTACTAACCACTTAGATATGCACTCGGTTGAGCTATTGGCTAACGCATTAAATCGCTATCAGGGTACATTAATTTTAGTAAGCCACGATAGGTATTTTATCTCAAAAACTGCCAACAAAATATGGGAAATTGTAGACCATGAGATAAAAGAATTTAAAGGCGGTTACGATGAATGGGTAGAGTGGAAACAACGTAAAGAAAAGGCGGAAAAAGAAGCCAAACAAGCCGAAGCAAAGCAAGGTAAGCAAACAGTGATTGAAGCGCCAAAAGCCATAGCAACTGTTGCCGCTGTGCCAGCATTGGAACTAGACAGAGAGCAAAAAAAACAATTGCAAAAATGGCAAAAGCAATTGCAAAAATGTGAGGAGGAATTAACTAGCCTTAAGCAACAACAAACAGCCATTGAGCTTGATTTGGCGAAGCCAGAAAGCTATACAAATCCTTCAAAATTTCAATTGTTAGAAAGCAATTACAAGCAAGTAAAACTTAGCATAACCCTAAAAGAAAAAGAATACGAAACTGTTTTTGAAAAGGTAATGGAATTAGAAGGATAGAGGGAGTATCTTAAAAAATACCAGTTTGTTACTGCTTACATAAAAAATTATATACCCCAATTTCTATGTACACAAGTAGGCTAATAATAATTACCTCAATAACAAAATATGCAATGCCAAGGCTAGTAATTATTGGATAATTAATACACAATAATGCCAAAGTGCTAAGGCAATACAGCGTATTACCAACGCCCAGTAATAAGAAAAATAGTGGTTTGTAAGCGTAAGCTACAAAGCAAGTGGCAGAGATAAGAAACAAGCAAGCTGCAATAACAGTGAGGTAATTAACAACACTATAGGGCATACCCAAATAGCCTTTTAACAACTGTAGTAACAATAAAGAAAATATTGCACCAATAGCATCAATTAATAGAAGCTTTCTTGGGTTTTGGGCAAAGAAGTCAATAACCCTCATGGCTACTTTTTTACGTATGCGTTTTCATATATCTCAATCCATTCTTGTACGCTAACTTTTTTGGCTAGTTCTGCAAATAAATCAATTGGCACATCAACAGCCTTTTTAAATCGTACACAGCTTTTACCCATATCTAATTTTGTTTTGGTATACTTTGGGTATTCTACTACAAACCAATTATATAATTCGGGCTTTGCGTAAACACACATATGATAAATGGCTATATGGTTTTTCTGCGAAGCAATGTTTAGGAAGGGTAGCGGCAGTGCAGGCGTGCAGTGGTAGCCCGCAGGGTATAAGCTATGTGGCACTACATAACCAATCATACCATAACTCATTGCTTCTTCAAAACCAGCAGGCAAATTATCTTTTATTGCATTTCTTAAGGCGGTTATTACGTCTTTCCTATCAGCAGGTAACTCAGCTAAGTAATCATTAATATTGGTTGCTTTCGATTGCATATGGATTAATATTCTCTTTGTTGTGGGTCAGTTTCTCTTTGTCTTGTAACTGGTGCCGCAGGCTTTTTTGCTGGTTGCTTTTTCTCTTTTTCCGCAGCAGCTTTTTTTGCCCGCTCTATGTTTTTAAGGCTTTGTTGCATCAGTTGTTCTTCATTTATTTTACCATCATTATCTCTTAGTGTTGCATCCATAGGGGCATTGCCAAGTAGTGGATCTTTACCCCTCATATCAATTTTTTGGCTAAATAGTTTTGGCGTATGCACCCATGCACCCGCTTTCCAGCTGAAAGCTTCGTAATCGCCATCTGGTATTAGGGTATAGCGTTTTTGGGGTTCGTTGGTTTCACTGGTTAGGTGGTCAAATACTATGGCTTTTAATTCCGCATCAACATGCATTCTTGCCCTGCCTTCTTTTTTGTACTCTAATAAAAATCTTGCAGCGGGCTGCTTAGGTTTATTGGCATCTCCTGAGTATTTAAAGTAATTTCCGCCAAATACTGGCTCGCCCATTTGGTTAAAGGTTAGCACTTCAATCCATTTACGGGTAGTGTTGGCCGCATAATCGTCATAACCCAAAAGAGTGTAGTATTTTTTAGCCTTAAAAGTATCTAATTGTATAG
>Ga0114942_1000622_pt1 | contig 10049 bp, 6 predicted proteins | sample LowerColdCreek_FD_88674 | JGI IMG/M metagenome (GOLD analysis project Ga0114942, IMG submission 88674) | Groundwater microbial communities from Cold Creek, Nevada to study Microbial Dark Matter (Phase II) - Lower Cold Creek | ecosystem: Environmental > Aquatic > Deep subsurface > Groundwater ... | reverse complement strand
TTCATCGCCATCGTGGGCCCGTCGGGCTGCGGCAAGTCCACCTTCATGAAGCTGGCCACGGGCCTGAAGCCGCCGTCGCGCGGCGAGATCCGCGTCGATGGCAAGACCGTGCACGGGCCACTGAAGATCAGCGGCATGGCCTTCCAGTCGGCCTCGCTGCTGCCCTGGCGCACGACGCTGGCCAACGTGATGCTGCCGCTGGAGATCGTCGAGCCCTTCCGCTCCGAGCTGAAGACCAAGAAGCAGGAGTTCGAGGCCCGCGCCCGCGCGCTGCTGGCCCGTGTCGGCCTGGCCGGCTATGAGGACAAGTTCCCCTGGCAGCTGTCGGGCGGCATGCAGCAGCGCGCCAGCATCTGCCGCGCCCTCATCCACGAGCCGCAGCTGCTCTTGCTGGACGAGCCCTTCGGCGCGCTGGACGCGTTCACCCGCGAGGAGCTGTGGTGCATCCTGCGCGACCTGCAGGCGGCGCAGGGTTTCAACGTCATCCTCGTCACGCACGACCTGCGCGAGTCGGTCTTCCTGGCCGACACCATCTACGTGATGACCAAGAGCCCAGGCCGCTTCCTGATGAAGCGCGAAGTCAACCTGCCGCGCCCGCGCGACCTGGACGTGACCTACACGCCCGAGTTCGGCGAGATCGTGCTGGAACTGCGCGGCCACATCGGCGCCCTCAAGAAAGCCGGCGCGGAGATTGCCCAATGAAGGCCAAGCGACTTCAAGCCCAGGCGCACTGGTTCCTGCTGCTGGCCATCCTGGCGCTGTGGCAGACCATCTGCGGCCTGTTCGACGTGTCCGAGTTCCTGTTCCCCAGCCCGTCGCGCATCGCGCAGCAGTTCTGGGAGCACCACGCCACCATACTCGGCCACGCCTGGCGCACCTGGTGGGTGACGATGGTGGGCTTCGGCATCTCCATCGTCGTGGGCGTGCTGCTGGGCTGCCTGATGGGCAGCTCGCGGCTGGCCTACGACGCGATGTACCCGCTGATGACGGCCTTCAACGCGCTGCCCAAGGCGGCCTTCGTGCCCATCCTCGTGGTGTGGTTCGGCATCGGCGTGGGCCCGGCGGTGCTGACGGCCTTCCTCATCAGCTTCTTCCCCATCATGGTCAACATCGCCACCGGCCTGGCCACGCTGGAGCCCGAGCTGGAAGACGTGCTGCGCGTGCTGGGCGCCAAGCGCACCGACGTGCTGTGGAAGGTAGGGCTGCCCCGCTCCATGCCCTACTTCTTCGGCGCGCTCAAGGTGTCCATCACGCTGGCCTTCGTCGGCACGACGGTGTCGGAGATGACCGCCTCCAACGAGGGCATTGGCTACCTGCTGATCTCGGCCGGCTCGTCCATGCAGATGGGCCTGGCCTTCGCCGGCCTGCTGGTGGTGGGCGCCATGGCCATGGCGATGTACGAGTTCTTCGCCGTCGTCGAGCGGCGCATGACCGGCTGGGCGCATCGCGGCCAATCCTGATTTCACACAACGAGGAGAACGCACTGATGAACAAGAAGACCCTGTTGGCCGCCCTGATCGCCTGCGTCGCCGGCCCCGCACTGGCCCAGAGCAGCGTGACCGCCTACGGCCTCATCGACCTGAGCGTCGGCAGCAGCAAGGCCGCCGGCTCGACCGTCACCATCAAGAGCGCCGACAGCGGCAAGATGTCGACCAGCTTCTACGGCTTCCGCGGCGTGGAAGACCTGGGCGGCGGACTCGCCGCCACGTTCAACCTGGAGGGCTTCCTGCGTGCGGACATCGGCGCCAGCGGGCGCTCGAACACCGACAACTACTGGGCGCGCGCCGCCAACGTGGGCCTGACGAGCAAGGAGTGGGGCACGCTCCGCGTGGGCCGCAACACGACGACGCTGTTCCTCACCACGCTGAGCTTCAACCCCTTCGGCGACTCCTTCGGCTACTCGCCCAGCATCCGCCACATCTTCACCAGCAACACCGTCACTGGCGACTCGGGCTGGAGCGACTCGGTGCTCTACACGACGCCCAGCATGGGCGGCTTCACGGCCAGCGCCTTCGTGGCTGCCGGCGAAGGCCAGGGCGGGCGCAACGTGGCGGCCACCGGCACCTACCTGAACGGCCCCTTCGGCGCCGCGCTGGTCTACCAGGAAGTGAAGAAGGACGGCGGCGCCACGCCGGTGGACGACACCACCGTATGGTCGGCCAACGGTTCCTACGACTTCGGTGTCGTCAAGCTGTTTGCCCAGTACGCCGACGCCAGCAACGACACCAAGCGCATCGACTACAAGATCTACGAGGCCGGCGTCGCCATCCCCATCGGCATGGGCAAGCTGCTGGCGCAGTACGGCCAGATCAGCCCCAGCGCCGGCGCGGGGCGCAAGACCTGGACGGTGGGCTACGACTACTTCCTGTCCAAGCGCACCGACGTGTACGCCATGGCCATGAGCGACAAGATCACCGGGCTGGCGGGCGGCAACAGCTTCTCGGTGGGCATGCGGCACCGCTTCTGAAGCCCCAGGGCACGGCGCCGACGCAGGTTGGCGCCGCCACTTCATCGCTGTAGTATCCATTCAGGATCTATTCACACCCCAGCGATGAATCTCGGCACCGGCCATCAACTCATCCTCGGCGCCCTGGCCGCGCAGGGGCCGTTGACATCGGCAGCCCTACAAAATATCACCCAGAAGAGCCAACCGAGTGTGTCGCGCCTGCTGGCGGAGCTGGGGGGTCACGTGGCGCCTTTCGGGCAGGCCCGGTCCACGCGCTACGGGCTTCTCAAATCTATTCACGGATCAATCGGCCAGCAGCCGCTGTTCCTCACCACGGCTGACGGCCGCATGGAACGGATCGGCGACGCGACGCTGCTGTCGCCCGAGGTGCTCCACATCGGCGGACCGGCCGCCGAGATCACCACTCAGGGCGAGCTGCCTTGGCTGCTCGCGCCACTGCTGGCGCAAGGCTTCCTCGGGCGGCTGCTGGCGCAGCGGCTGGCGGCGCCGGGCATTGCGGCCGACCCGGCAGGCTGGCGGTTGGAGACACAGCTCTTCGCCGCCCTGCACCTGCACGACGGCCCCGGCGCGCTGACGCTGGGCGAGCCCGCCCGCGAAACTGTCATCAAGCTACCGGCCGAAGGTGAAGGCGATGCGCTCGACGCCATGGCTGCCGATGTCGCCAGCACGCTGCCCGCGGGCTCCTCGGCCGGCGGCGAGCAGCCCAAGTTCCTGACGCACAGTGCGGGCGGCAAGGCGCTGCTGGTGAAGTTCACGCCGCCGCGCGGCACGCCGTTCGGCGAGCGCTGGCATGACCTGCTGTACGCCGAGCATTTGGCGCTGCGCGTGCTCGCCGAGCACGGCGTGCCGGTGGCGGAAAGCCGCGTCGTTGCTACCGCCGCGCGCACCTACTTCGTCAGCACGCGCTTCGACCGTCTGGACCAAGCCGGGCGGCGGCATGCGGTGGCCATCGGCGGCGTGCACGCCGGCTTCGTGCCGGGCGGCTACTGGAGCTGGCCGCGCACGGCCGAGGCGCTGGCAAGGCAGCGGCGGCTGCCGACGCTGGACGCGGCGCAGGTGCAGGCGCTGTGGCATTTCGGCCGGTTGATCGGCAACACCGACATGCATGCAGGCAACCTGTCGCTGTGGGTGGCGGGCCAAAGCCTGGCGGAGCTGCTGCGCGGGCGCTTCACGTTGGCGCCCGTCTACGACATGCTGCCCATGCGCTGGCGGCCCGACACGACGCTCGGCGGCGCGGCGGACTACTCGCCCTTCGAGCCCGACCCGCTGGCGCTGGGCAGCGGCGCGCGCGGGCCGGCACGGGCGTTCTGGCTGGCGCTCGCGCGCTCTGCAGACGTGAGCCGCAGCCTGCGCGACGTGGCCGGCGAGATGGCCGAACGGCTCCATGGAGTCACCCGCCCAGCAGCTGCTGGCGCATCGCCAGCTACGCTGTCGTGAACGGGCTCCCGTCGGGCCGCTGGGCGTAGAGCCGCCCGGGTCCAGCGACAGCACGTCCAGCAGTTCGTCGGCCAGCGCCCTGGCTGACGCCGCGTCGAGCGGCCGTTGCGCCGCCTTTGCCGTCTGCGCGCGGCGGCCTCGCGCTGCTCGCCGTTCCAAGCCAACTGGCCACGCAGGCCGCGCAGCCAGCCGGCCACGCCCTCGGCAAAGTCCAGCTCCGGCAGCCAGCGCGACAGCGACCCCTCGGGCGTGTCGTCGCCCATGCGGCGCAATACGACGCACCTAGAATGCCGGCCCATGCTCCGCCTGCATCGCGCCCGCGCACGCCGCCAATCCTGGTGGCTGCTGGCCGTGCTCGTGCTGGGCATGCTGGCGCCGGGCATCAGCGCGGCGTTGGCGCATGCGCGGGGCGACTTCTCGGCCTGGCAGGACGTCTGCCGCGCGCCGACAGCGTCACCGGCAGCCCAGAAGGCCCAGCCCATCGAAGCGGCGCTGGACCTGCTGGCCAAGGGCCATTGCCCGGCCTGCCACATCGGCGGCGCTGACGGCGCCGGCCCGCCGCCAGCGCAGGCCCCACTGCTGCGCGACGACCTCGTGACCGAGGTACCCGAGCGCTTCTGGACCGCACCTGTCACCGCTCACGCCTGGCGGCCCGCCAGCGCACGCGCGCCACCTGCATTGATCTGAGCACCGTACCCGCCCCGGCGGCCTGATGGCCCCGGGCACTGCCCCATGCCGCAACGGCAGGGGCGCGACTCCGATCACTGCAGTTTTCATGACCAAGATCACCCTCACGGGGCTGGCGCTCGCCTGCCTCGCCTGCATCTCCGCCACCGCCGCCCACGCCCAGGGCGTGGCCACCGACACCCAGCTCGCCCCCGTCACCGTCAACGGCACGGCCACCAGGACCGGCCTGCCCACCGCCGTGCCCGGCACCACCGCCAGCAAGACGGCCGAGCAGCTGCGCGAGCAGAACCTCTTCAACCCCGAGGACGCGCTGAACTACGCGCCGGGCACCACCGTGCGCAAGCGCTACCTCGGCGACCGCAACGCGCTGCTGGCCGGCCGCAGCTTCGGCACGCTGCAGCCGTCGCGCGCGCTGGTCTACCTGGACGGCTACCTGATCAGCAACTTCCTCGGCCGCTTCGACGCGCCGCGCTGGAACATGATCTCGCCGGAGGCCATCGCCCGCGTGGACCTGCTGTACGGCCCGTTCTCGGCGCTGTTCCCCGGCAACTCCATCGGCACCACGGTGGCCGTGAGCCAGCGCGTACCGAAGAGCTTCGAGTTGTCGGGCCGGCTCACGGCCAGCAGCCAGAACTTCAAGCAGTACGGTCAGGCCGAGCGCTTCAACGCCGGCCAGTTCTCGCTGCACGTGGCCAACCGTTTCGACAGCGGCCTGTGGCTGAGCGCCGACCTGAGCCACCAGGACGCCACCGGCCAGCCCATGCAGTACCAGACGACCGTCGCCAACGCAGCGGGCAGCTTCCCCGCCGTGACCGGCACGGCCACCACCGTCACCGGCATCGTCTACGACACCGACGCCAAGGGCCTCAAGCGCGCCGTGTTCGGCGCCAACGGCGGCGCCATCGACCACACCGTGCAGGACACCCTCAACCTGCGCGGCGGCCTCATGCTCACGCCCACGCTGGAAGCCAGCGCGATGGCCTCCTGGTGGCACAACGACACCGAGACGCGCAACGACAGCTGGCTGCGCGATGCTGCGGGCAACACGGTCTGGTCGGGCGTGGTGACCGACGGCACGAACCGCTTCAGCATCCCCGCCAGCGGCTTCGCGCCTTACACACGGCTGGAGACCCACCAGCAGCTGGGCGCCACGCTCAAGACCAAGCGCGGCCCGGGCTGGAACGGCTCGCTGGTGGTGTCGGACTACCGGCTGCTGAAGGACGCCAACCGCCAGGCCAACAACCCCGACCCGGTGGCGGCAGGCGGAGGCGCCGGCAGCCTGACGCTGCGCGACGGCACCGGCTGGAACACGGCCGAAGTGCAAGCCAGCTACACGCCCAAGGCCGGCGACTGGGGCGACGGCCGCCACACGCTGGCGCTGGGCCTGCACCGCAACGGCTACCGGCTGGAGAACGCGGTCAACAACGTGGCCACAGGCGGGGATTGGCGCAGCGACACCGGCACGCAGGCGCAGTTCTACGGCGGCAAGAGCGAGATCACGGCGGTCTACGTGCAGGACGCCTGGCGCGTGGCCGACGACTGGCTGCTGACCCTGGGCTGGCGCGAGGAGCGCTTCAAGACCTTTGCCGGCCGCCAGTTGGGCGGCGGCGTGACGGTCAACTACGACGGCCGCACGCTGACCGGCAGCTCGCCCAAGGCCGCGCTGGCCTGGGCTGCGACGGACCGCCTGCTGCTCAAGGCCAGCCTCGGCCGCGGCGTGCGCTTCCCCAACGTGGAGGAGCTCTACAACGGCACCGTCACCGCCACCAGCCAGACGCTGTCCGACCCGACGCTGAAGGCCGAGACGGGCGACGCCGTCGAGCTGAGCGCCGAGCAGGACTGGGACCACCAGCGCCTGCGTGTGTCGGTGTATTGGGACGACGTGCGCGACGCCATCCTGCGCCAGTCCACCACCGACGCCGCCGTCTGCAAGACCACCGCCACCGGCGCCAGCAACTACACCTGCGTGCAGAACGTGGACCGCGTGAAGACCCACGGCATCGAGCTGGCCTGGCAGGCGCAAGACCTGGGCATCAAGGGTCTCGCACTGGAAGCCAGCGCGGCCTACACCTTCAAGAGCGAAGTCACCGCCAACCGCCGGGACCCGGCGATGGTGGGCAAGTGGTGGCTGCGCGTGCCGCGCACCCGCGCCGCGCTGCAGGCCAGCTACCGGCCCGATGCGCAATGGCTGTTCGCCGCCGGCTTTCGCCACCAGGGCCGCGCCTACAACGACACCTACAACCTCGACGTGAACCCCAACGTCTACGGCGGCGTGTCCAAGGTCAACCAGCTCGACGTGCGCGCCGCCTACAAGTTCAGCCGCCAGCTGGAGCTGGCCCTGGGCGTCAACAACCTGACCGACCAGCACGCCTACCAGAGCCACCCCTACCCGGGCCGCACGCTGTTCGCCGAACTGCGCTTTCAGCGCTGACCCGGAGGCTTCATGAGCACGACAAGTTCCACGGCGCTGAACCGGCTGTTCTGGCGCGTCCACTTCTGGGCCGGCCTCATCAGCTCGCCCATCATCTTGTTCGCCGCGCTGACCGGCCTGCTCTACGTCGTTGCGCCGCAGATCGAGGCCTGGCGGCATGCGGACGTGGACCGGGTGACGGTGGGTTCACAGCGCCTGCCGCTCGATGCGCAGGTGCAGGCCGCGCTCGCCGCAGCACCCGATGCGGCGCTGCGCCACGTCGTGCCCGCCCACGCGGCAGGCGACAGCACGCAGGTCTGGCTGCGCGCGCCGCACGCCCACCACGGCGTCGGCGGCGAGCATGACCACGGCTTGCCGTCGGGCAGCATCGTCTACGTGAACCCCTACACCGGCCAGGTGCTGGGCCAGCTGCAGGAGATGGAGCGCTTCAAGACCTGGGCCAAGAAGCTGCACTCCAACGCACTGCAGGGTGACGGCTGGCGCTGGCTGATCGAGCTGGGCGCCAGCTGGATGCTGGTGCTGTTCGCCACCGGCCTGGTCATGTGGTGGCCCAAGCCGCAGGCCAACGGCGGCGACGGCTGGCGCGCGCTGCTGCCCCGCTGGGGGCGCGGCCGGGCGACCTGGCGCGACCTGCATGCGGTGGTGGCCATCGCGCTGGGCCTGGTGCTGGCCGTCGTGCTGGTCACCGGACTGACCTGGGCCGAGCACAGCGGCAAGCGCTTTCGCGACATGCAGCGTTCGCTATCGCAGGACGCACCGCGGGCGCCCAAGGGACTCAAGTCCACCGCCATCGAAGGCCCCCACCTGAGCTGGCAGGCCGCCTACGAAACGGCGCGCAGCCGCGCACCCGACATCGCCATGCAGCTCACGCCGCCGGCCGGCAACCACGGCGTCTGGCGCGCCGAGAACTTCGACCGCAGCCAGCCCACCGGCCGCTTCAGCCTGGCGCTGGACGCACGAACCGGCGCCACGCTGTTTGCGAGTGGCTGGCGCGACTTCCCCACGCTGGCCCAGGCCACGGCGGTGGGCATCCCCTTCCACCGCGGCGAGTTCGGCGTGTGGAACCAGGTGCTGCTGGCACTGGCCGCGCTGGCGGCGGTGTTCTCGGTGGTCTCCGGCTTCGTCATGTGGTGGCAGCGCCGGCCGCGCGGCAAGGTCGCCGCACCCACGCTGCCGGCGCGCACGCTGAAGGCCGTGCCGCTGTGGCTGTGGCCGCTGATGGCCGCGCTCGCCTGGGCGATGCCGGTGTTCGGCTGGAGCCTGCTGGTGATGCTGGGGCTGGAGGCCAGCTTGCTCGCGCTCCGGAGGCGCACGCCAGCGTGACCCCAAGGCCATCCCAGTCAACCGCGCAGGGCCGCTCGAATCGAAGCGCCCCGCGCCACTGAAACCGCACACGACCCGGGCCTTTGCCAGCCCATGCCCTGATTGATTCACGACCTCAAGATGTCCTTGCCTACCCTGACCTCACTCACGTTGATCGCTCTCGCCACGCTGACCCTGCTGACGCAGGCCCAGGCACAGTCCGCCACGTCGCCCCCTGCCGCCGACACCTCGCCAGCCCAGGACGCCGTGCTGACCCTTGGCGCCGTCCGTGTGGAGGCGCGCACCAAAGGCCCGCTGGACGTGCGCCGTGTCTTCAGTTCCGTCGACATCCTGGGCGCCAGCCTGCTGGAAGACCAGCATGTCGACTACAGCTGGGAACTGTTGACCCGAGCACCCGGCGTGCAGGTGACCCAGTTCAAGCAAGGCACGGATGCCGGCCGCTTCAGCTTCCGGGGCTTCAATGGCGAGGGCCGGGTCAACGCGGTCAAGCTGCTCATCGACGGCGTGCCCAGCAACGACAACGCGGGCGGCATGCCCTATCTGGATGCCGTGTTTCCGCTGGAGATCGACCGCATCGCCATCGTGCGCGGCACCAACGACGCGCGCTACGGCCTCTACAACATCGCCGGCAATGCCGATGTGCAGACCCGCCAGGGCGGCAACGACGGCCAGGCCAGCCTCACGCTGGGCAGCTTCGACACCCGCGAGATCCAGCTGGCCAAGGGCTGGGAAGCCGGCGAATGGAGCCAGAACTACTTCGTCGGCTGGCGCGACTCCGGCGGTTATCGCGACCATGCGGATGCGCGCAAGCTGGCCCTGTCCGGCAAGTGGTTCTACACGCGCAACGACCTGGGCTGGCGCGCCGGCCTGAGCGCCCGCTACTTCAACAACGAGGCGCTGGAGTCGGGCTACCTGACCCGCGAGCAGGCCGAGCAGTCGCCGCGCTCCTCGCCCGACTACGCGGCGGCCGACCAGGGCGAGCGCACCACCTCGCAGGTGGCGCTGCACCTCGACGGTCGGTGGGGAGCGGCGGGCAGCTGGACGGTCAAAGCCTATCGCAACAGCTACGAGAACCAGCGCTTCGTGCGCTTCTCCGCCGCCGGCGTGCAGCAGGAGCGCGGCAACGACGAACGCCACTACGGCCTGCTGGCCAGCGCCAGCTGGCGGCCTGCGGTGAGCTGGGCCCATGAGTTCGTGCTGGAGGGCGGCGTGGAGGCGCAGTGGCAGCACAACGAGGCGCAGCGCTATCGCACCGTCAACCGCGTGCGCAGCTCGCAGTTCCGCGACTGGGACTTCGACCAGGACAGCCAGGGCGCCTATGTGCAGGCACTCATCCGCCCTGTGCCTGAGCTCACCATCATCCCGGCGCTGCGCCTGGAGAAACTCGATGGGCAGTTGCGTGACCAGGTCGCCGCCAAGACCTACGAGATGTACGACTACGGCCTGGTCAAGCAGCCCAAGCTGAGCGTGATCTACGCCGTCAGCCCGCAGGCCAGCGTCTATGCCAACTGGGGCCGCACCTTCCAGATCGGCGGCGGCATCGATGCCTACCGGACCCAAGCGCGCAATCTGCGCCCCTCGCTGAACACCGGCTGGGAGAGCGGCCTGAAGTGGCAGGCCGGCCCCAGCCTCGAAGGCCGGCTGGCCTACTGGGAACAGCGCGCCACCGGCGAAGTGGCCCGGGTGCTGGGCGTGGACGGCCTG
>Ga0114942_1000621_pt1 | contig 10056 bp, 8 predicted proteins | sample LowerColdCreek_FD_88674 | JGI IMG/M metagenome (GOLD analysis project Ga0114942, IMG submission 88674) | Groundwater microbial communities from Cold Creek, Nevada to study Microbial Dark Matter (Phase II) - Lower Cold Creek | ecosystem: Environmental > Aquatic > Deep subsurface > Groundwater ... | reverse complement strand
TGCCGGCCGTGTTGTGGATAGGTCTGGACGAAGTGCCCGGCTGGACGCTGCTGCACTGGAGCTTCCTCGCGGCGAGCGCCGTCGTGCTCCTGCTTTATTTCAACTGCCTGGTCGCGGGCTACCGCAACAGCGACCTGACCGTCGTCTACCCCGTGGCGCGCGGCAGCGGGCCGCTGCTGACGGCCCTGGCGGCCGTGGTGCTGCTGGATGAACACCTGGGCCTGTATGGAGCCCTGGGGCTGGCCGGCGTCGTCGGCGGCATCCTGCTGATCACGATGGGGCCGCGCCTCCTCGGCCGTGGCGTGCCGCATGACCCCGTCGCCGCGCGGCGCCGACTGCACGGCATCTACTGGGGCGCAGCCACCGGCGCGCTCATCGCCGGCTACACGGTCTTGGACGGTTATGCGGTCAAGATGCTGGCCATGTCGCCGCTGCTGCTGGACTACTTCGGCAACGTGCTGCGCGTGGTCATGCAACTGCCGGTGACGCTGCGGCAGACGCACAGTTTCTGGCCGGAGGTGCGCAGCAGCTGGAAGGGCGTCCTGGCCGTGGCCGTGCTGGGGCCGGCGGCCTATGTGCTCGTGCTGCTGGCGGTGAAGGAAGCGCCGCTGTCGCGCGTGGCGCCGGCGCGCGAGGTGTCGATGCTATTCGCTGCACTGCTGGGTGGGCAGTTGCTGGGCGAGGCCGAGCGCGGCTGGCGCTTGGCCGGCGCGGCGTTGATCGGCGCCGGGGTCATCGGACTAGCGATCTAGCACCTGCCGATAGACGTCGACATACCGCGCCGCCGCATCGTCCCAGCCAAAGCACTGCCGCATCGCCGCCGTCCGTACCCGCGCCCAGTAGTCCTGCCGGCTCCACAGCGCAAACGCCCGCCGCAGCGCACGGCGGTAGGCGTCGGCCGTGAAGGCGTCGAAGACGAAGCCGGTGGCGGTGCCGGCGGCGAGGTCTTCCAGCGTCGTGTCGACCACCGTGTCGCCCAGCCCGCCGACGCGGTGCACCAGCGGCAGCGCACCGTAGCTCAGGCCGTAGAGCTGCGTCAGGCCGCACGGCTCGAAGCGGCTCGGCACCAGCACCACGTCGCTGCCGGCGTAGATGCGGTGGGCCAGGCCTTCGTCCATGCCGGTGCGGCGGGCGATCTGGGTCGGGTGTCTGGCGGCAGCATCGGCGAAGGCGGCTTCGAGGCGGGCATCACCGGCGCCGAGGATGACCAGCTGGCTACCGGCGTCGATCAGGTCGCTCAAGGCCTCCAGCACCAGCGGCAGGCCCTTCTGCTCGGTCAGGCGGCTGACGATGCCGAAGAGGGGCGCGTCGGGCGCAACAGTCAGGGCGCATTCGCGTTGCAGCGAGGCCTTGCACATGGCTTTGCCGCTCACGTCGTCGGCGTCGTAGCGGGCAGCGATGGCGTCGTCAGCACCGGGCGACCAGACGCCATAGTCCACGCCGTTCAGGATGCCGTGCAACACGCCAGCACGGTGACGCAGCAACCCGTCCAACCCGCAGCCTTGCTCGGGCGTCTGGATCTCGCGGGCATAGCTGGGGCTGACCGTCGCGATCGCGTCGGCGAAGTGCAGGCCGGCCTTCATGAAACTGACCTGGCCATAGAACTCCAGGCCTTCGACGGCGTAGTGCGAGGGCGGCAGGCCCAGCTCGCTGAACCTGTCGGCCGGAAACAGGCCTTGGTAGGCCAGGTTGTGCACGGTGAACACCGTGCGCGCGTCGGTGCGGCGGCGCGAGCGGCTGGCGGCAATGTGCGCACAGGCCAGGCCCGCATGCCAGTCATGGGCGTGCACGATCTCCGGCCGCCAGGACGGGTCCACGCCCTCGGCCAAACGCGCAGCGGCCAGGCCCAGCAGCGCGAAGCGGCGGTGGTTGTCGGCATACGCGACGCCGGCTTCGTCGGCGTAGGGGTTGCCGGGGCGGTCGAACAGGCCTGGCGCATCGAGCACGTAAACGGGCATGTCGAAGCCCGGCAGGCGGCCGCGCAGCAGCGCCGCCCTGCCCTCGCTCCACGGCAGCGCGACGGGGGCGACGGCGCATTCCTGCGTCAGCGCATCACGGACGGCGGGGAAGCCGGGCACCAGCAGACGCGGCTCGGCGCCAGCAGCGGCGAGCGCAGCGGGCAGCGCGCCGGCCACATCGGCCAGGCCGCCGGTCTTCAGCAGCGGGAACAGCTCCGCGCTGACCTGCAGGACACGCGTCACAGTCGCGCCAGCATCTGCTTGGTGATCAGCACGACGCCGTTCTCGGTGCGCTCGAAGCGGGCCGCGTCCAGCGCCGCGTCTTCACCGACGACGAGGCCGTCGGGGATCTCGCAGGCGCGGTCGACGATGACCTTGTAGAGCCGGCAATGGCGGCCCAGGCTGACGCCGGGCAGCAGCACGCTCTGGTGCACGTTGCAGAAGGAGCGGATGCGCACGTTGTTGAACAGCACCGACGACACGACGTGCGAGCCCGAGACGATGCAGCCGGCGCTGACGATGGCGTTGACGGTCATGCCGTGCATGCCGTTGTGGTCGGGGATGAACTTGGCCGGCGGCAGCTGGCGCTGGTAGGTCCAGATGGGCCAGTCGGTGTCGTAGATGTCCAGTTCGGGGCTTATGGAGGCCAGGTCGAGGTTGGCGGACCAGAACGCGTCCAGCGTGCCGACATCGCGCCAGTAGGGCGTGGCACCGTTGGGATTCATGATGCAGCTCATGCCGAACGGGTGCGCCACGGCGCGGTCTTCGGCGACGATCTTCGGGATCACGTCCTTGCCGAAATCGTGGCTGGAGCTGGTGTCCGCCAGGTCCTCGGCGAGCAGGCGGTAGAGGTAGTCGGCGTTGAAGATGTAGATGCCCATGCTGGCCAGGCAGACATCGCTGCGGCCAGGCATGGTGGGCGGGTCGGCGGGCTTTTCCAGGAAGGACGTGATGCGGCGGTCGCCGTCCACGGCCATGACGCCGAACGCGCTGGCCTCGGCCTTGGGCACCTCGATGCAGCCCACCGTGCAGCCCGCGCCAGTGGCGACATGGTCGGCCAGCATGCTGGAGTAGTCCATCTTGTAGATGTGGTCGCCCGCCAGCACGACGATGTAGTCGGCTTCGGTGCTCTGGATGATGTCCAGGTTCTGGAACACCGCGTCGGCCGTGCCGCGGTACCAGCTCTCCTCGTCCACGCGCTGCTGGGCGGGCATGAGGTCCACGGTCTCGTTCAGCTCGGCGCGCAGGAAGCTCCAGCCGCGCTGGATGTGGCGCAACAGCGAATGGCTCTTGTACTGCGTGACGACGCCGATGCGGCGGATGCCGCTGTTGACGCAGTTGCTCAACGCGAAGTCGATGATGCGGAACTTGCCGCCGAAGTAGACGGCCGGCTTGGCGCGTGAATCGGTGAGCTGCTTCAGGCGCGAACCGCGGCCGCCAGCCAGGACGAGGGCAATGGCGCGGCGCGCGAGTTGATGGGGCGAGACGATGGGGGGTGGCATTGACCAATCTCCGCAAGACTGCAAACGCTTGCAGTTTGCCCTCTGCGGCGCGCCCTGTCGGGACGGGCTTCCCCGCAGAGCCCGCCGTCAGTTGTCAAGCGGGGCTTCGGCCGCTGCTGGCGCTGGCGCCGGCCGTGCCGGGGGGCATTGCCGACGGCGCACGCACGGCCGCCACGACCTGCCGCCGCTTTTTCACCCACAGATAGAGCCCGCTGCCCAGCACGAGGATGGTGGCCAGATCCAGCAAGGTCCAGAGGATCTTCATCGGCATGCCGCCGTAGTCGCCGAAGTGCAGCGGCTGCGACAGCAGCAAGGCCTGCAGGTACCAGGGCAGCTCGGGCGCCACCGTCACCTGCGCCGTGCGCGCGTCCACCAGCACCGGGCGCAGCAGCTTGGAGGTCAGTGGCGTGTCGCCCTGCATAAAGAAGCTGACGTGGTGCGGGCTGGAGAAGGCCGTGCCGGGGAAGGCGATGAACAGCAGCTTCTGGCCCGGCAGATGACCCTGCGCGGCCTCCAGGCTGCGTTGCAGCGGCGCGCGCTCGGCCTCCGGCACCAGCGGCTGGCCCTGGTAGGGCGCGAGCAGGCCGCTGAGCTGGTCGTATTGCCAATACTTGATCAGCAGGTCGGCCCAGGTGTTGATGACGCCCGTGGCGCCCACCACCAGCGCCCAGGTCAGCGTGACGATGCCCAGCAGGTTGTGCAGGTCCAGCCAGCGCGTGCGCGGGCCGCGCGCCTGGCGCACAGTGCCGAAGTCCAGCTTGCGCATGAAGGGCGCGTAGAGCACCACGCCCGACACGATGGCGGTGACCAGCAGCAGGCCCATCAGGCCCAGGAAGAGCTTGCCGGGCAACCCCGCGAAGAGGTCGACGTGCAGGCGCAGCATCCAGTACATGAAGCCCTCGTCGAAGCGTGGTTCGGCCAGCACCCGGGCGTCGCGGCCGTCCACGGCGATGGAGCGGTAGTCGTCGGTGGGCGCGGGTGTGGGGGTCAGCGTCACGTACCACAGCCGCGGGTCCTCGTCGTCGGGCGAGGCGTACTGCACCACCCGCTCCGGGTAGCGCGCCCGCCCGGCGACGACGATGCTGTCCAGCGTCGCCAGCCCGGCGGGCGCCGCCTGCCCGCCCGGCGATGACGGCAACTCCACCGCCTTGCCGGTCAGGTGGGCAATCTCGTGCGAAAAGATCAGCGGCAGGCCGGTCAGGCACAGCAACAGCATGAACAGCGTGCAGACCAGGCTGCTCCACTTGTGCAGCCACATCCAGACGCGCACGGAACGGGTGCTGTTCATGCCTGACTCCGCCGAAGGCTGTAGCGCGTCATCACCAGCACCGGCAGGCCCAGCGCCAGCCAGGACCAGACATCACCCCAGGTGTCGGACACGAGGGCGCTGAACAGCCCGGAGGCGCTGAGGATGGCCAGTGCCAGGGGCCAGGCCCAGACACGGCGAAACGAGGTGGACATCGGATTTCCTTGAGATCAGTCCTGCCACGCTGAATGGCAGGGTCGATCACAGTTTACGCCAATGCGGATGCGACCGATTCGCATTTGCATTTATAGTGCCGCACCTCCATCCACTGCGGGCCAGCGGCGGCCGCCCGTCACCAACGGGCGGTACGGCGCCCCATTGCCTTCCCCATGAAAAAGAACTTCCTGATGAGCGCCTGCGCCGTCGCCGTGGCCATGCTGGCCGCACAGGCCCACGCGCAAGCGCAAGCCCCCGCGCCGACCGAGCGCATCGAATCGGTCGTCGTCACCGGCAAACGCGCCAACCGCCTCTCCAAGGGCGCCACCGGCCTGGCGCTGGAGCTGAAGGACACGCCGCAGACCATCAGCACCCTCGACAAGGAAGACCTCACCAACTTCGGCCTGACCAGCAGCAACGAGGCGCTGGGCCTGGCCACCGGCATCAATGTCGACCAGTACGAGACCAACCGCGCCACGTTCAACTCGCGCGGCTTCGACATCCAGCTGACGCAGCTGGACGGCCTGGGCATGAGCAATTCCTGGGGCACCGTGGTCGGCCAGCTCGACACCTTCCTGTTCGAGAAGATCGAGCTGATCCGCGGCGCCAACGGCCTGCTGACCGGCGTGGGCAACGCCTCCGGCACGATCAACTACGTGCGCAAGCGCCCCACCAACGAGGACGGCGGCGAGGTCAACGTGACCTTCGGCTCGTGGAACAAGAAGCGTGTGGCGCTGGACTACAACAAGGTGCTGACGGACGACGGCGCCTGGGCCGGCCGGCTGGTGGTAGCGCGCGAGGACAAGGACTCCTACCTGCGCGACCTGCACGACAAACGCACCACGGCCTACGGCGTCGTCGACGGCCAGATCGGCGACAACGGCGTGCTGACCGCCGGCATCACATTGATCGACGGGCGGCAGGACTCGCCGATGTGGGGCTCGCTGACGGTGATGCGACCCGACGGCACGCAGATCGAGCTGCCGTCCAGCACGTCCACGTCGCAGAACTGGACCTACTGGAACACCAAGTCCTACGCCGGCTTCGTCGAGTACGCCCACAAGCTGTCGCCGGACTGGGAGGCCAAGGCCACCTACAACTACCGCCATGGCGACGAGTCGACCAAGCTGCTGTACGCCTCCGGCGCGCTGAAGGCGGACAACACCGGCCTGTACGGCTGGCCCTACCGCAGCGAGAGCAAGACGGACAACCAGGTGCTGGACGTCAACCTCAGCGGCCAGTTCTCGGCATTCGGCCGCAAGCACAGCCTGGTGCTGGGCATGAACCGCTCCACCGAGAAGACCGCGACCGACATCTGGGTGAAGGACGGCAACTGCGATGCCACGCCCACCATGCCGGCAATGCCTGCCCTGCCCTACGGCGGCAATGTGATCGCCGAACCCGACTGGGGACAGCGCACGTCATGCAGCAGCGGTGAGCAGACGCTGAACCGCCTGTACGTGGCGTCGCGCCTGGCGCTGACCGACTCGCTGAAGGCCATCGTCGGCGCCAACGCGATGCGCCACTGGCGCGGCGGCCAGTCCATCTACGGCAGCGGCGGCAAGCTGCTGGACCCACTGACGAAGAAGCTGAGCCCCTACGTGGGCTTCACCTACGACATCACGCCGGACCTGCTCGGCTACGTGTCGTACTCCAACATCTTCCTGCCGCAGGAGCAGGCTGACGCACAAGGCGACCTGCTGGCGCCGGTGAAGGGTCTCAACACCGAGGCCGGCCTGAAGGCCGAATGGCTGAACAAGGCGCTGCTGACCACGGTTGCCGTCTTCACGGCCAAGCAGCAGGGACTGGCGACCTACGGCGGCATCAGTGCCGGCGGCGACTATTGGTACGTGCCCATGGACGTGAAGTCCAAGGGCTTCGAGGTCGAGGCCACCGGCCGCCTGGGCAAGGATGCCAAGCTGAGCGTGGGCTACACCCACCTGATGCTGACCGGCCCGGACGGCAAGGACATCTACGAATGGGTGCCGCGCAACACGCTGAACTTCCACATCGATGGCACCGTGCCCACGCTGCCGGCGCTGCGCCTGGGCGTGGCCGCACGCTGGCAGTCCGAAGCCAGCCGGGCCGGCGCTGTCAGGCAGGCGGCCTACGCCAAGGCCGATGCGTTCGCGTCCTACGAGCTGAATGACAAGACGACGCTGCGCCTGAACATCAACAACCTGTTCGACAAGAAGGCCATCGGCGGCATCACCAACGGCGCGATCTACATTCCGCCGCGCAACTACGGCGTGTCGCTGAGCTACAAGCTCTGATGAAGCCAAGTCCCGGCCGGGAGGCCGGGGCCTGCTCGCCCGGACGTCGGCCCTACTCGGGCGCTGTCGCCACCTGCACCAGCGCCCGCTCGAAGGCGCTGCGGCTGGGCGTCTCGACGAAGACGCAGCGCTTGCCATGGCGCTTGCAGTGGTCCTTGACGCGCCAGTAGGCGTCGTGGCTGATGCAGCCGGTCTGGCAGATGACCAGGTCGGCGGCGGCAAGCTGGGGCTCCAGCTGCGCCGGCTTGTGCTCGCTGCCGCCGTCGTGATGCAGGAACTGCGCGCCGCAGCCCTCCACCGCCTGGCGGTACTGCGGCACGCTGCCGCCGCGCCCACCCACGCAGAGGATGACACGGTGCTCAAGGCTGACCGGCTCGGCCACGATCTCCTCGGCCACGGGCGTGTGCTCGACGACCTCGACGGCCACCGGCACGCGCGCGCTCAGGCGGTTCAGGTCGCGCTGCAACGCATGGTTGCGCTCCGTCTGTTCGGCCAGGCGCTCGCGCAAGGCCTCGCGCTCGGGCAGGTCCGGCCGTGCGGCCTGCCAGTGCTGCAGTTGCTCCTGGGCCTGCGCCAGCTGCGTCTGCAGGCTGATCTGCGCGGCGCGCAGCTGCATGCGCTCCTGCTCCCAGGCCTGCTGCTCGCGGGCACGGTCCTGGCTCCAGGCCGTCATGCGCTGCTGCACCTCGGCGTAGTCGCGCGCCAGCGCCCGGTGCTCGGCGGACAGCTCGCGGTGGGCCGCCAGGTCCACCCGCTGCGCGGAGCCCACCTGGTGCTGCAGCATGTGCACCTGGCCCAGCACGCGCATCTCCAGCCATTCGTCGCAGCGCGCATGCGTCAGCGTCGCCCACAGCGCGCCGGCAATCTCGCCCTGGGCCGCGCGGTTGCGCCACCAGGTCATCAGGCTCTCGCGGCACTTGGCCCGGGCGGCGTTGCGAACGTCCAGGGAGAAGCGCTGCTCCAGGTCCTTCTGCAGCGCCTCGGCCACCGCGTTGCGGCGTGCGGCGGCGGTGACGAGGCTGCAGTGCAGCGTGTAGTCGTCCTCGTCGCCCTGCAGCACCAGCAACTTTCTCGCCAGCACGCGCACCCGCTCCAGCGGCACGCACACGCCGACGACGGGACAGTGCGCATGGCTGCCCAGCTCCCACAGGCGGCGGCGCCGTGAACCGTTGACGGGGGGCAAGGCGGCATGAGCCGCAGAGGTTTCACAACAGACGTCAGCCATTTGATGAGGTCTCCAAGGCAAAGCGGACGGGGAACTCCACCCAGCTGCCGACGGGCTGTGCGCCCCGCAGCGCGGGTTGGAAGGGGCAGCGGCGGGCCTGCGCCACGGCCGCGTCGTCGAACAGGCGCCAGCCGCTGCTGGCCGCCAGCAAGACCTGACCCGCGCGGCCCAGCTCGTCCACCCAGACGCGCAGGCGCACGACGCCTTCGACGCCGCGCTCGCGCAGTGCGGGCGGGTGAGGCGCGGGCGCGCAGGCGGCGCGGCGGGCGGACTGCAGCGCGGGCTCGGCGGCAGGCGGCTCGTCGCGCGACGCGGGCGGCGCAACGTAGGCCACCTGCAGCGGCACAGCAGCCGGTGCGGCGGCGATGGCGGGCGCTGGGGGGCTGGCCTCGGCCTGCACGTCGAAGCTGGGCGGGGCGATGGGCGCCACGGCAGGCATCGTCCACACTGGCGGCGCCACGCGCGGCGCGGGCATGGCGGGTGATGCTGCGGCGGGCAGGAGGCGCACCGCCAGCTCGCGTCGCGCGGCCGGCGCCATGGCGCGTTGCGGGCCGGGCCACATCGCCAGCAACACGGCGCCATGCAGCGCCGCCACAGCCAGCAGCGGCGCCGTTCTCACGCCGCCGTCTCCAGCCGGCGCGCCGACAAGGCCCAGCCGCCGTCGGCCGCCTGCAGCGCCTGCAGGCGCAGGCCGAACAGCGTCTCCAGCGCCGGCAGCGCCGCTGCGTCGGCGGGCACATCGGCCAGCAGTTGGCCACGCCGCACCAGCAGCAGCCGTTCGAAGCCGTTGAGCGCCTGCTGGATGTCGTGCAGCACCGCCACCAGCGCATGGCCGCGCTCGCGGCAGAAGCGGGTCAGCGTGTCCAGCAGCTCCAGCTGCAGGCCCGGGTCCAGCGACGCCAGCGGCTCGTCCACGAGCAGCAGGCCGCGCTCCACGTCCGCGAGTTGCGCCAGCACGCGGGCCAGCTGCACACGCGCCTGCTCGCCGCCGGAGAGCTGGTCGTAGCGCCGGCCCAGCAGATGGCCGGCACTGGCCCAGGCCAGCGCCTGGGGCGTCCAGCGGTCCTCGTCGCCGCGCGCCCAGCGGCCCAGGCTGACGACCAGCTCCACCGGCAGCCCGAAGGCAATCTGGTGCGACTGCGGCAGCACGGCGCGGCGGCGGGCGCGCTGCAGCGGGTCCATGGCGGCGATGGGTTGGCCGTCCAGCAGCACGCGGCCGGTCGAGGGCGCAATGTCGCCGGACATCAGCCGCAGCAGCGTCGACTTGCCCGCGCCGCTGGGCCCCAGCAGCGCGACGCGCTCGCCCGGGTCCACACGCAGGTCGAAGGCGCCGAAGCGCTGGCCGTGGCGGGCGAGCGTCGCGTCGTCCAGCAGCAGCAGGTGATGCGCGCTCACCAGCCGCCTCGCATCTCACGCTGCGCCCGCTTGAGCAGCACGAACAGCACGGGCGCGCCGAACAGCGCCGTCAGGATGCCCACGGGCAGCTCGGCCGGCACGACCAGCGTGCGCGCGGCCGTGTCAGCCAGCAGCAGCAGCACGGCGCCGAACCACGCGGCCACCGGCAGCACGCGCCGTGCGTCCGCGCCCACCAACCCGCGCGCCGCGTGCGGCGCCAGCAGGCCGACAAAGCCGATCA
>Ga0114942_1000620_pt1 | contig 10068 bp, 8 predicted proteins | sample LowerColdCreek_FD_88674 | JGI IMG/M metagenome (GOLD analysis project Ga0114942, IMG submission 88674) | Groundwater microbial communities from Cold Creek, Nevada to study Microbial Dark Matter (Phase II) - Lower Cold Creek | ecosystem: Environmental > Aquatic > Deep subsurface > Groundwater ... | reverse complement strand
TGGACGCCGCCAGCCCGGCCGATGCCCAGCGGGTGCAGGCCCTGCATGCAGTGATCTCCGCCGAGTTCATGCCGGAGGCCGGCCGGGTGACCTGCTCGTTTGGCGCGGTTACGCTGCAGCCCGGCATGGACATCGACGCCGACCAGCTCATCGCGCTGGCCGACCAGGCCTTGTACCGGGCGAAGAGGAGCGGGCGCGACCAGGTGGCCTGGGGCTAGGAGGCTGTCGTACTTGGCGTTGGGCGCGCGTTGGCCCTGCATGGGTGTTGAGGTACCGGTCTGGGTGATCAGGTCGGCGGAATTCTTCACCTGCTAGACGATGTCGTCCATCCACACGCCGGCATCGCTGAGCAACTGGGTCTCCGCCTCCGCTCTGTTCACGCTCGCGCCGGTGAACGACTTGATCTCATTGGCCGCCTCGGCGCTGCGCTGGGCCGTGCAGCGTACCTCGCAGAAAACGCACAAACCTGCGGACCTGCGCGCTGGCGCGGGTTGCTTGCACGGGCCGTGTTCAGCGCGAGCATGTTGGCCTGTCGGGCGCTGCCGTCGCTGCCGTCGCTGACGCCGAGCATGCCGGAGATCTTCCTGTAGCAAGCGCTCGGGGCCGTCGCGGTTCGTGTGCGCAGATGGAACGCCCGAGTTGCATGGCTGCTCTTGCCGCCGCCTTACCGTGACGCTTCTGCGCCAATGACGCGGTACATGCCGGCGCCCAGCACCGCGCCGACGATGGGCGCGACCCAGAACAGCCACAGCTGCTGCACTGCCCAGCCGCCGGCGAACAGGGCCACGCCGGTGCTGCGGGCCGGGTTGACCGAGGTGTTCGTGACCGGATGCTGATCAGGTGGATCAGCGTCAGTGCCAGGCCTATGGCGATGGGGGCGAAACCAGCCGGCGCACGGCGGTCGGTCGCGCCGAGGATGATGACGAGGAAGAAGGCCGTCATGACCACCTCGGTCAGCAGCGCGGCGGTGAGCGAATAGCCGCCCGGCGAATGCGCGCCGTAGCCATTGGAGGCGAAGCCTTTCGTGACGTCGAAGCCCGGTGCGCCGCTGGCGATGACGTACAGCACGGCGCCCGCAGCGATGCCGCCGGCCACCTGGGCCACGATGTAGGGCAGCAAGTCCTTGCCCGCGAAGCGCCCGCCCGCCCACAGGCCCACCGACACGGCCGGGTTCAGGTGGCAGCCCGAGATGTGGCCGATGGCGAAGGCCATGGTCAGCACCGTCAGGCCGAAGGCCAGCGACACGCCGTGCAGGCCGATCCCTACCTGCGGGAAGGCCGCGGCGAGCACGGCACTGCCGCAGCCGCCGAGGACGAGCCAGAAGGTGCCGATGGCTTCGGCTGCGAGCTTGTTGATCACGGATAGCTCCAGGGTCGGGGTGGTGGACTCAGGGGCGGCTGCCCAGCGACTGGGAGCGCGGGCTGTTGATTGCGACGCTGCCGCGGGCTCCGCTGCGCATGTCGGCCGCCGGATGCGGTCAGCGTGGCTCGGGGTTGAGCGACCAGTGGACCAGCCGCTCGTCGAGCCAGCCCTGCTGGCGCTGCACGGACAGCCAGGTGTTGAGGAAGGTGAGGAAGTCGGGGTCACCTTTGCGGATGCCCATGGCGGCCTGCGCGGAGGCCAGCGGCTGAGCCAGCGGCAGGTAGACGCTGTCGCCTGCCACCTGCTCCAGCGCGCGTGCCGACAGTGTGGGCAGCAGCGCCAGCTGCGCCTTGCCGGCGGTGACGGCGGCCAGCGGGTCGGTGTCGGTGGCCAGCAGCGTGGCGCGCGGCAGCAGCCGCCGGGCCAGCGCCACCTCGGCCGTGCCGGCGCCGACCGCGACGGTGAGCCCGGCGCGGTCGGCGTCGGCGACGCTCTTCAGGCCCGGCGCGCCACGGCGGCTGGCCACCAGCAGCACGTCTTCGATGGCCGTGGGGGCGGTGAAGTGCAGCACCAGGGCTCGCGGCACCGTGACCCACAGGCCGGTGATGATGACGTCGTATTGCTGTGAGAGCAGGTCGGGCACGACGTCCTGCCAGGTCGTCGGCACGAAGGTGGCTTGCACGCCCAGGTCGGCGGCCAGGCGACGGGCCAGGTCGATGCTGTACCCGGCCCATTCGCCGCTGGGGGTGCGCATCACCATGGGCACGACGGGCACAATGCCGACACGCAACTGGCCGCGCTGGCGGATGGTGGCGAGCTGGTCGGCCGCAGGCGCGCGCCAGACGGTGGCGCTGTCCACGCGTGTCGCTCGGGGCGGCGCTGCGGCCGGGTCTGCGTAGGGATTGGCGGCGGGTTGGGCGCCCGCCACAGAGGCCGCCGCGAGCAGCAGTAGGTTCAGAAGTCGTCGCATGGCGTGCCTTTCCTTCAGTAGCCCGAACCCGTGAGGCGGAAGTTCACGCGATGCTGGTCGTTGCGCACATCGGTGGCGACGAAGCCGCTGCCGCTGCGCTCCACGCGAAAGCGCTTCTTGCCGGCATCCAGCTGCTCCCCGCGCCACTGGCCGGTGAACTCCTGCTCGCCGGCGCTGCCAGTGACGTTGCCGCCGGGCAGGATGTGCAGCCTCACCTCCACCCGCTCCTGGCCGTCGTAGCCTGTGAAATGACCCACGGCCCAGGACGGCACCTCGCCTTCGGCCTCCTGCTGGGCCTGCTGCTTGCGACTGTTGGCGGCGGCGGCCAGCGCGGCAAGGCCGATCAGGGCCACGCCGATGCCGACGGCCTTGTTGCGGTCCTTGTGGTTGTCGCGGCCGACGCGAAAGTCTGCCGAACAGCCTCGGTCCACCCAGACACCGTAGCGGTCATGGCCCCAGCTGCGCCCCTCACGGCAGTCGATGAAGCTGTGCTGCCGGACCAGCTCGACGCGGTTGTCGGTCTCGACCCGGCAGTAGCGGTAGTTGAAGCCGCGGCTGTCGCAGCGGATGGTCTCCTCGGCCGCCGCCGGCCGCGGCAGGGCCACCAGCCCCAGACTGACCAGGGCTGCGGTCGCCCGTTGGCAATGTCGTCTTGGCATGCCGCCTCCGTCAACGTGGCGCTTCGTCAGCGAAGCGCAACGATGCTAGTGCAGACCAATGGCGCGCCGCTTCGAAGCGGCGTGGTCACGGCGGCGGTACTTCAATCCGATTGGGGATGCCTTTTGGGCCCGAGCATGGCAGCGACGGTCTTGACGAAGGCGGGGCCATGTCCCGCCTGCGCATCCAGCACCTGGATGCCGCCTGTCCAACACATGCCCAGGCCACTGGACCGCTAGACCCTGGCTCCCCGATGATCAATCTTGAAGATGCGCACCACGTCTGCCAGGCGGCTGGCTTGCTGCTTCAGGCTTTCGGCCGCCGCAGCGCTTTCTTCCACCAGCGCCGCGTTCTGCTGCGTGCTGCGGTCCAGCTCGAACACCGACGTGCTGACGCGGTCGATGCCCTCGGTCTGCTCCCGGGTCGATGTGCTGATCACGCTGATCAAGTCCGAGACGTTCCTGACCTGTTTGACGATGTCATCCATGGTGATGCCTGCGTCGCTGACCAGCTTGGTGCCCGCTTCGACCTTGTCGACGCTGGCGCCGATGAGCGTCTTGATCTCCTTGGCCGCTTGTGCGCTGCGCTGCGCCAGGCTGCGCACCTCGGACGCCACCACCGCGAAGCCCCGTCCCTGCTCGCCGGCCCGGGCCGCTTCGACGGCGGCATTGAGCGCGAGGATGTTGGTCTGGAAGGCAATGCCGTCGATGACGCCGATGATGTCGGAGATCTTCTTGGAGCTGGCGCTGATGTCTTCCATCGTCGCGACCACCTGACCCACCACCTCGCCGCCTTTGGCGGCAGCGGCACTGGCCGACGCGGCGAGCTGCGTGGACTGGCGCGCGGTGTCCGCATTGCTCCTGACGGCGGTGTTCATCTGAGTCATCGACGAGGCCGTCTGCTGCAGGCTTGAGGCCTGGTGTTCGGTGCGCACGGACAGGTCGGCATTGCCCATGGCGATCTCCGAGGATCCGGTCGCGATGGAATCCGACGCCTGGCGGACCTGGACGACGATGGCCGCCAGGCTGGTGCGCATCGCGCTGAGAGAAGCCAGCACGCTGTCGGCCGGCGCCCGGTCCGCACCGGGCAGGGGGTTGAGGTCGCCCGCCGCGACACGGCGCGCCGCGTCACCCAGCGCCTGCGGCTCGGCGCCCAGTTGCCGCAGGATGCTGCGCGACAGCAGCAAGGCCAGCGCCGCGCCAAACAGCAGCGCAATTGCCAGTGCGATCAGCATCACCGACAGGAAGCCGTTCGCTTGGTCCAGAGCGATCTTGTTCTCGGCCTGGATGCGGAGCTCTTCATAGTCGATGAGCTTGTTGATGGCGGCCAGCCACTGCACGTACTGCGGCTTGGCCTCGGACCACAGCAACGCCTGTGCACCTGCTGCATCGCCCGATTCCGTCAGCTTGACGACCGACTGGGTGGTGGCGACGGCCCGGGCCTCGATCTCCTTGATGGCGCCGTAAAGCCTGTCCAGCTCTGGCTTGTCATCGGCCTTGGCCAGCAGCGCCTCCAGCGGTGCGGCTGAACTGGCGTAGAACTTTGCCAGCGTGTCGATGGTGGCCATCTCCTTTTGCCGGTCGGCCGGGTTGGCGCTTAGCGTCACATCGCGCACCGCAATCGCGCGGTCATGCGCGGAGCCGCGGAAGTTGATGGCGTAACGCTGGATCGAAGCATGCACATCGCTGTTGGCATGCAAGGCCGCGCGGATGACGTTGACCTTGATCACGGCAATCGAGGTGACGATCACCAGGATGGCCAGTACGAGCCCGAAGCCCAGACGCAGGCGTTGGGCGACCGACAACTTGTCGAAGTTCATTGTGAAATCTCTCTTTGGGATCGTCTTGAAGACGGCGGCGGGGCAGGGCGATGACAGGCTGTCGCAGCCCCTGCCAAAGGAGATTCAGGTCAGTTTCATCCGACTCAAGGTCACCGCGCAGAGTAGTCCCGAAAGAAGGGAATGGTTCAAGACGCGGTGTGCAACGCCCGATGGATCGGCCAGAAGGCACGGAATCGCCGTCAGCCCTGGCTGCGTGCCGCCATGAACTGCTCGCGCAGCACGCCCTGGCCACCCGCTCGCCACGCCGCAAACACGGCCGACGGCTCGATGCTCTCGGCCAGCGGCCTGAACACCGCCCCCTGCACGCCCGCCCGCTGGAACGCCGCCGGCACGATGCTCACGCCCAGGCCCTGGGCCACCAGCGACACCACCGACAGCCAGTGCCGGCCCTCGTGCTGCAGCCGCGGGTAGAAGCCGTGCTGGCGGCAAATCTCGACGATGCGGGCGTGGTAGTCCGGCGAGCCCTTGCGGGAGAACAGGATGAAAGGCTGGTCGCTCAGGCTCGCGAGCGGAATTTCTTGCAATCCCGCCAGCGGGTGGCTGGCGGGCAGGCAGGCGAGGAAGGCTTCGCTGTACAGCGGCTGCGAGGCCAGCGCTGGCGGCAACCGATCGGTGTGGACGAGGCCCAGGTCCAGCTCCTCTTGCAACAACGCATCGATCTGGTCCTGCGAGTTCAGCTCCACGACGACGACCTCGACCTTGGGGTGGATGGCCTGGAAGTCCTGCAGCCAGGCCGACAAGCCGTTGAATAGCGTCGAGCCGACAAAGCCCAGCCTGAGGCGCCCCACCTCGCCAGCCTGCACCTCGCGGGCGAGGGCACAGGCGTCCTCGGCGCTGTCCAGCAGTGCTTGCGCGCTGGCGCGGAAGGCGGTGCCGGCAGGCGTCAGGCGCACGCCCTTGCTGTCGCGGTCGAAAAGCCGAGCCCCGACATGGGCCTCCAGCTGCTGGATGGCGACCGACAGCGGCGGCTGCGAGATGGCCAGGCGCAGGGCAGCGCGGCCGAAGTGCAGCTCCTCGGCCAGTGCAAGGAAGTAGCGCAGGTGGCGGAACTCCAGGGAACGGGGGGCCTCGATAGGCATGACGAATCGGCTAAGTCGTTTCTTGAATTGGACACGAATCGGCAACCGGGGGAATACTGGGCGCCATGCGCGCCCATCGGCGCCCACCGATCAAGAGGACAACGCCATGGCCCACAAGGCAAGCTTTCACTGGGACGACCCGCTGCTGCTGAACGAGCAGCTCACCGAAGACGAGCGCCTGGTGCGCGATGCCACCGCCGCCTACTGCCAGGAGCGCCTGAAGCCGCGCGTGCTGGCGGCGTTCCGCAACGAACAGACCGATGTGTCCATCTTCCGCGAGATGGGCGAGCTGGGCCTGCTGGGCCCGACCATCCCCGTGCAGTACGGTGGCGCCGGGTTGAACTACGTCTGCTACGGCCTTGTCGCCCGCGAGGTGGAGCGCGTCGACTCGGGCTACCGCTCGATGATGAGCGTGCAGTCATCCCTGGTGATGGTGCCGATCAACGAGTTCGGCACCGAGGCGACCAAGCAGAAGTACCTGCCCAAGCTGGCCAGTGGCGAGTGGATCGGCTGCTTTGGCCTGACCGAGCCCAATGCCGGGTCCGATCCGGCCTCCATGGCCACCCGCGCCCGCAAGGTGGACGGCGGCTATGAGCTGACCGGCAGCAAGATGTGGATCACCAACAGCCCCATCGCCGACGTTTTCGTCGTCTGGGCCAAGGACGACGGTGGGCAGATCCGTGGCTTTGTTTTGGACAAAGGTGCCAAGGGCCTGAGCGCGCCGGCCATCCACGGCAAGGTGGGGCTGCGCGCGTCCATCACCGGCGAGATCGTCATGGACAAGGTGTTCTGCCCCGAGGAGAACGCCTTCCCCGAGGTGCGCGGCCTCAAGGGCCCGTTCACCTGCCTGAACAGCGCGCGCTATGGCATCGCCTGGGGCGCCTTGGGCGCGGCCGAGGACTGCTGGCACACGGCCCGGCAGTACGTGATGGACCGCAGCCAGTTCGGCAAGCCGCTGGCGGCCAACCAGCTCATCCAGAAGAAGCTGGCCGACATGCAGACCGAGATCACGCTGGGCCTGCAAGGCTGCCTGCGCCTGGGCCGGATGAAGGACGAGGGCACGGCCGCCGTGGAGATCACGTCCATCATGAAGCGCAACAGCTGTGGCAAGAGCCTGGACATCGCCCGCATGGCGCGCGACATGCTGGGCGGCAACGGCATCTCCGACGAGTTCGGCATCGCCCGCCATCTCGTCAACCTGGAGGTGGTGAACACCTACGAGGGCACGCACGACATCCATGCGTTGATCCTGGGCCGGGCGATCACGGGGATTGCGGCGTTCTGAGGTCGAGTCGGAGAAACCAGGGCCCAACCACAGAGGCTCAGAGACACAGAGATGGCGTCATGCCGCGTCCTCTGTGCCCGTGTGGCCTTGCTTGGTTTTCGCTTCAGTCGATGCCGAGCAGCGGCGGCACGGCCGCCTCCAGCAGCTCCACCAGCTCCGGGTCCATGAAGCGGTAGTCGTCCGGGATGTCCAGCACATGCAGTGGCTTGCCCGTCAGCGTGCGCGCGTGCTCGGCCAGCAGGCGGGACTTGTGCTTGCTCTCCATGACGATGATGACGTCGGCCCAGGCCAGGTCGAGGTGGCTGACCTGCTTGCGCGCGCTGGCGCTGGTGCCGGCTGAACGCACCGCGAGCGCCGGGTGGCGGCGGAAGACTTGCTCTGCCGTCGGGCTGCGCCACTGATTGCGGCTGCAGATGAACAAGGCGTTGAGCTTGCCGCTCACGCGCCACCCAGCGCCTTGAACAACCCGGCCTGCCTGACCCATTGCTGGGCGCGCAGCTGGATGCGGTTCTGCTCGGCGTCCAGCCGTGCGCTCCTCGCCTGCAGCCAGTCGGCGCGGGCGATGGCGCCGGCCTCGTAGCGCAGCGTGGCCAGGCGCTCGTTCTCCACCGCCTCGCGCAGCCGGCCGTTGTTGGCGGTGAGCTGCTGGGTCAGGCGATCGGCCTCGATGCGCTGGGCCTCGATGTCGGCCAGCGCCTTGTTCAACGTGTCGCGCAGCGTCAGCGCGGCGGTGTCGAGTTCGGTGCGGGCGCCGTCGCGCGACAGGGCCAGGCGCTGCCAGTCGATCATGGGCACGACAAGGTTGGCGCCCAGCGACGCCAGCGGCTGCGACAGCCAGTCCCTGGCCTGCGAGCCGCCCGTGCCGATGCCGGCGGAGAAGCTCAGGCGTGGGTAGCGTTCGGCCTCGCTGGCGCGCAGTCGGGCCAGCGCCGCGTCCACACCCAGGCGGGCACTCTGCACGTCGGGCCGGCGGGCCAGCACGTCGGCGGGTTCGGCCAGGCGCCATTGCGGTGGCGCGTTGGCGGGCAGGGCGGCGTCAGGCGATGGGCCGGGCAGCGGCTCGTCCAGCAGCAGGGCCAGGCGCTGGCGCTGCAGCAGCGTGTCGGCGGCCAGGTCGGTCAGGCGGTTCTCGGCCGCCTGCACTGTGGCGGCGATCTTGTCGAGCTCGATGGGCAGCAGCTTGCCCTCGCGGACCCGGGCTCGGGTCAGCTCCAGCGTCTCGCGGGTGATCGCGAGCTGGGTGTCTGCCAGCGGCTGGCGGGCGCGCAGCGAGGCCAGCGTCCAGTAGGCCTCGGCCACCTGACTGCGGATCGACAGCCGCGCCGCCGCGATGTCGGTGCGTGCGGCCTCGGCGTTGGCGCGCTGGGCGGCCTGGGTCTGGCCCAGGCGGTCCCACAGGTCCAGTTCGTAGCCCACGCCGACGTTGGCGCCATAGCTGCGCGTCACGCCGGTGGAGGAAGTCACCGGAATGGTCACGCCGCCCACGTCGACATTGCGTGTGGTGCTTTTGGTCTCCAGCGGGCGGCTGGCGTTGGTGGACAGGCCCGCGTTGGGCGTCCAGCGCAGCGCGCCCTGGTCGGCCAGCAGCTGCGCGCGCTTCCAGCGCTGGGCCGCCAGCGCGATGTCGCGGTTGGCTTCCAGTGCGCGGGCCTGCAGCGCTGCCAGTGTCGGGTCCAGCAGGCCGGCCCAGTCGGGCATGGCGTCGCCGCCGGCCTGGCTCCAGGCGGTGGGCAGGGCGACTTCCGCCGCCTTGTCTACCGGGCCATGCGCGCAGCCGGCCAGCAGCAGCGTGGCCAGGGCCACCGAGGTCAGTCTTGTTTTCATCTTGCTCATTCCCGGGCCAGTGCATCGACGGGGCTTAGCGCGGCTGCGCGCCGCGCGGGCAGCGTGCCGAATATCAGGCCCACAAGGCTGGACACGCCAAACGCCACGCCCAATGCGGCCCAGCTGACGACCACCACGACTTCCTTCTGCACCGCGTTCAGCCCCTGCGCGGCCAGCCAGCTCAGGGCCACGCCCACCAGGCCGCCCAGGCAGCACAGGACGACGGCCTCAATCAGGAACTGCAGCCGCACATCGCCCTGGCGCGCGCCCACGGCCATGCGGATGCCGATCTCGCGGGTGCGCTCGGACACCGACACCAACATGATGTTCATGACGCCCACGCCACCCACCAGCAGCGAGATGGCGCCCACGCCGGCGAACACGGCCGCCATCGCGCTGGTGATCTGCTTGAACTTGCGGAACTCCTCTTCGGCGTTGAAGCTGCTGAAGTCCTCCCGCCCGTGCAAGGCCTTCAGGCGGTGGATGACGTGCTCGCGCACCTGCTGCGGCGGCACGCTGGTGTCCAGCTGCACGTCGAAGCTCCAGACCTCGGCGCGGGACTCCAGCTTGCGCCCGAAGGTGGTGTTGGGCAGGTAGAGCTGGCTCTGGCCGCCGCTGAAGCTGATCGCCCCGCCGTCCGCGGCAGCGACGCCGATGACGGTGAAGGGCAGGGCGGCCGACGGCGGAACGTATTGCCCGACCGGTGCGCCACCGCCGAGCTGCAGCAACACGACCTGGCCGATGGGCGACTGCCCCTTCTTGAACAGCGCGTCGCGCGCCTTCTCGTCCAGCACCAGCACCTGGCTGTGGGCCTCGAAATCCATCGCGCCGAAGTAGCGGCCCTGCACGAGCTTGAGCTTGCGGCCCTTCAGCGTGTTGGCGTCGGCGGCCACCGCCTGCACCGTGGCGTCACGCGAGCGGTGGTGGGCCGTCAGTTGCATCTGCCGGTTCAGCGTGATTCCGCGCACGCCGTCCAGCGCGCGCAGCGAGTCGATCTCGTTGGGCCGGAAGGGTTTGGGTTGCACGCCCGGGGGCAGCGAGGGATTGCCGG
>Ga0114942_1000619_pt1 | contig 10073 bp, 11 predicted proteins | sample LowerColdCreek_FD_88674 | JGI IMG/M metagenome (GOLD analysis project Ga0114942, IMG submission 88674) | Groundwater microbial communities from Cold Creek, Nevada to study Microbial Dark Matter (Phase II) - Lower Cold Creek | ecosystem: Environmental > Aquatic > Deep subsurface > Groundwater ... | reverse complement strand
GCACGCAGGTGCGGGCACCGATGGGCGGCGCCGTCGACATTCCAATCGACGTTCCGACCCCGACCCCGCCGCCGGCGCCACCGCCACCGCCACCGTCACCGCCACCGCCACCGCCACCGCCACCGCCGGGCGCCCCTCCGGCAGCCGTCGCCGAAACGAACTCGGGCAGCAGGCGGGCACTACCCGCCGCCGTGGCCGTGCTGTTGCTGGCCGCGGCGGCCTGGTGGTTCTGGCCGCGCCAGCCACCGCCGCCATCGCCGTCGCCGCCACCACCGCCGCCGGTCGTGCAGACACCGGCGCCGGCGCCTGTCGCAGCACCGCGTGTCGAGCCGGCGCCGGCGCCGAAGGCGCCGCTGGTCATGCTGCCCCCGCCCGCCGCGGCCGAGGCGGCCAGCGAGCCGGCAGCGGCCGCCAAGCCGAAGCAGGCCGAAGCGCCGCGCCCGCCGACGCCGGCGGCCAGCGCGCACCGGTCCAGGCCGCCCGCCCCAGGGCCTGCCGCAACGGCCTCGAGGCCTGTGCCGGATGCGGCCACTGCTGCCGCGCCGCGGCCGGTCGAGGCGTCTGCCAAGCCGGCTGCGCCTGCGTCTGCCGCCTCGAGCATGAAGGGACCGCGCGAAACCTGCGGCCGGCGCGTCTTCGTCGCGCTGGTCAACTGCATGAATCGCGAATGCGCCAAGCCCGAGAACCGGCGGTTGCCCGAATGCCGCCTGTACCGGCCGCCCGACTGAGGGCGTCCCAGGCCAGCCCCTGGCGGCGCCCTGATGCTCTCAGGCGCCGGCAGGTCCAAGGACACCTGCGTGCGCAGCAGTCGCTCGATTGTGATCGGGCTGGACGACACGAATTGGCAAAGCCAAGGCCCCGATGGCATGCTCGCCACTGCCGTGCGCGGGCCAGCGCAAGCGCATCACCATCGATCCTTCAGCGGGGCCGGGGACACGCCGCCGTCGTCAGCACCAGCGGCCGCAGGCAGGCGCTGCTCGCGGCTGTGCCGCCCCCCTAGAAATAGCCATGCACACGCAGCCTCCGAGGCGCACCATCAGGGGCCACGCGTACGACTGCAACGATGGCCCACCAGATTTACCTCGTCAGCCTGCACGCCTCGCACTGCGACAGCGACGCGGTGCGCGACGAACTCGCGGACGTCATCCACGGCGTCGGCGGCTTCGTGCTGATGGCCGCCGGCAGCGAGGCGCTGATCACCGCGTTCGACGAACGACACCTGCCGATTCTCGAGCGGCACGAGGCGGTCGCGTTTTGCGGTGGACTGAGCCTGAACCCGAACGGTGCCGCGGCTGACAAGCTGCGCCGCCTGTTTGCCGCCAACGTGGCTGCACAGCTCCACACGCGCGATGCCGCGGCCGACGAGATTTCCCCATCGGCGCGGGCCGCGGGCCCGCGCCACCGCCCCCTGGTCTGGCATCGGCCAGCGCTTCACCACCCCGCCAGGGCCACCGGCGTGAGCGTCACCACGCCATCCATCTCGCAGAGGTGAACCATGAGCATCGGTCAGGAACTGCTGGACGTCCCCTTCCCGGACATGATCTTCAAGATGGCCAATGCCATCGCCCAGAGCCAGCGCAGGCTGGACAAGTCCTCGCTCGACACCGCGCGCGCGCTGGCCAAGGCCAAGGTAAAGGTCATCCCCGACATCTACGAGATCGTCGAGAAGAAGAAGATCTCCGACATGCTCGACGCCGGCAGCACCTTGCCCGCGGGTGCCGGCGATACCGACACGATTGCCGTGCGCACCGAAACCGCCAAGGCCATCGACATGACGCTGATGCAGGCCGGCCTGCTGCCCACCTTCTACCAGTTCACCGAATCGCTGATCGAGGTGAAGATCTCCATCAGCCACCGCAGTTCGTCCTCGCGTGAGTTCGAGGCCGGCGCCGAGTTCGAGATCACTACGGAGGCGGAAGCGCACGGCGGGCTGTTCGGCTTCGGCGCGTCGGCCTCGGTGAGCACCACCTTCGCCTCGCACGTCAACTACAAGAGCTCTTCCACCTACGACTACTCGGCCGAAGGCTCGAGCCTGCTTCGCACCACGCTCAAGCCGGTACCGGCGCCGCCGCGCATCATCCCGCGCATCGTGACGGTGGACGCCACGGTCACTCCGCCCAAAGTCACGTTCGGCGCCTGAGGCTCGACGAGGCGTCGCCGATGGCCAAGCCCCGGTCGCCCCGGACGATCCTGGTGGTGCGGCAGCGCGAGCGCGAGCGCCGACTCGAACGCAGACTCGCTGCGCCGCCGACGAGGGCCGCAGCGCAAGCGCGCGAGAGCGTTCGTCCGGCCAGACAGACCCGGCACGAGCCGCCTGGCAGGCTCGATCGACCTGGCCGGCCGGCGCCCGCCGCGAAGTCACTGGGTGCGGCCCGGCTTGAACGGCCACCGGCCCACGAAGCGGTGAGCCGCGGCAGCGCCACGCCGACACGCCAGCCCATCGTCCGCAAGGAGCCTGCAGTCCGCCGGCCACCGGCGGATTCCGGGCGCCCGACTCAGGGGCGCCTTGCCGCGCCACGGCCACCGCGGGAGCGTGTGAGGCCGCAGGCCCGGCGCTCACCCCGGCCTGCAGCAGCGTCGCCGACGCGCACGTCAGACCGTGGCGCGCTCGCCGCGGCGCGCCCGTTGCTGCGCCATGCCCGGGCCGACCCTCGGCCGCCTTTGCCCGAACCGGGCCCCGCAATCAAGCGATCGGATCGCCGGCCCAAGCGCCCGGCCACCCCCGCGCGACCGGCCTTGCCCGCACGCCCACCCGGGACGGCAGCGGCCCGACGGCCAGCGCCGACGCGGCGGGAACCGGTGGCGCGGGCCTTTGCCGCGCGCACGCGCGCGCCGACCCGCGAAAGCCCGCTGCCCTGGCTCGGCATCCAGGCCGGCACGCTGCGCGAACACGGTGGTCAGCCGCTGCGGCTGACGGGCCTGCACAGCGACGGCCACGACCGTGAGGGCGACCTGCGCGCCCTGCAGTGGGCGCTGCCGTCGGTGCCCGAGGGCCGACGCTGCATGGCCGTGACCGTCAGGGTGCTTGCTCAGTTGCTGCCAGAGGCGCTGCGGGTGCTGGACGAACTCATCGCCGAGTATGCTGCGGCCGGGGCTTACACGCTGCTTCGCATCGATGCGCGGCCGTGGCTGCGCGGCGATCACGTGAAGCTCGCACGCCGCTACGCCGGCAACGCTTGCGTGCTGTTCGCACTGCTGGGGCGCAAGGCGCTGGCCGACCGGCTGGCACGCGCCGCGCTGGCGTTGCGGGCCGAGCACCCTTCGGCCTGCGTGTGGCTGCCGCTGGAATCGGCGCGCACGGCCTTCGCCATCGGCAAGGACCTGCAGTTCGGTTTGCTGTGGGATGCCATGCAGCCGCAAGCGCCGCGCGGGCCTGGCCTGCTGGCCAGCCTGCGTGCACCGATGCTGCTCGATGGCTGGCAGCCCGGCGCGCAGCACACGCTCGCGGACCAGCGCCTGATGCGCCTGTGCACCGAAGGTGGCATCGGCTGGCTGGTGCGCAGCCCGCAGCCGCTGGTGCCTGTGCTGCGTGGCCAGCCGGCGCCCACGCGCACAGCGCTGGCGCTGCGCCATGCGCTGCTGCATACCGTGCCGGCCGCGCATGGGGAGAGGCCGCCGTAGGTTGCCCGAGACAACGAGGCCACTGCCTTCCATTCGATCAAGGAGCCCTGCCATGGCCGTCGGACAAGAACTGCTGGACGTCCCCATCGCCGACATGGTGCGCGACCTGGCCGGTGCCGTGGCCGAAGGCCAACTCGCCCTGGACCGAGCGTCCATCGACACGCTGAAGTTCCTGGCCAGCCAGGCCAATGCGATCGACCTGATCCCCGAGGTGGTGGAGGTCATCGCGCCGACCAGCAGCAGTGTCGCCGTGAACGGTCAGAATATCAGCGTTGCCGGGGTCAGCGTCACGCAGCAGCCCGCCACCCCGGTCAAGACCACGCTGCTGCAGGCGGGGCTGTTGCCCACCTTCTACCAGTTCACCGAGGCGCTGATCGAGGTGAAGCTGTCGGTCACGCTCAAGGAGACGAGCACGACCGAGACTTCCGGGCGGCCCGGTTTCACCAAGCGCAGCGTGATGGCTTTTGCGGCCCCGGTCAACTTCCGCAACGCCAGCACCTACAGCCACACGGCCGAGGGCTCGAGCCTGCTGCGCGTGACCATGAAACCCGTGCCTGCGCCGGTCCGCCTGGCGCCCGACGTGGTCACGGTCAACGCCACCGTCAATCCGCCAGTCGTGACCCGCACCGAACGCTAGGCCCGCCCCACCCAGGAGTGCCCCATGGCCACCACCGACGTGAACATGACCGAAGTGCTGATCTCGCCGCTGGCCACGATGGTGCGCGAGCTCGGCGCCAGCGTGGCCGACGCGCAGCGCGCGCTGGATGCCGCGGCCATCGAGCAGCAGGCGAAGCTCGCCACCGAGCACCCCGAGTTGCAGGCGCTGGGCTACCAGGTGACCTGGTACCAGATCCCCGAGGCCAGCGTCGAGATGAAGATGGCGCTGCACTTCGAGAAGAAGCAGCCCACCGGGCCGGCAAGGATGTACCTGGCGCCGTTCAACAGCAAGTACCGCAACGTGCTCAGCTTCAGCGCCGACGGCAGCAGCACGCTCAAGCTGCGCATCGTGCCGGTGCCGCCGGTTACGGGCAGCTGAGCCCGGCTTCGCAGGAGATACGGACATGGCCACCCTCGTGCCTTTCGACCCCGGCAAGGTGGACGACGAATCGCTCAGGCGGACCGACCTGGTGCGCGCCAAGTTCAACGAGGCGGTGCTGGCGGTGAATGCGCGCGACGGCGAGATCAAACGCCTGGAGGTCGTCAACGACGATCTGCAGGCCCGCGTCGCCGAAGCGCAAAAGGCCGTGGCGGCGCGCAGCGGCGAACTGGAAGCCACGCGCAAGGAACTGGCCCTGCAGGCCGGTCGGGTGCAGGCGCTCAGCGAGCAGCTCAAGGCGCTCGAGCTGTCGCCTGCCAAGATCGGCGTGCAGGAGCTGGTCAGTCAGTTCAAGGGCAACATCGACCGGATCAATGCCGAGGTCGTCAATCAGAAGACACCCGGCATGCTGGTCGACAGCGTGGAGGTCGAGGTGCGCGGCGGCATCGACGTTCAGGGCGGGCTGCACATCACGCAGCTGCCGGCATCGGCGCTTGGCGCGCAGAGCGTGAGTCTGCTGAAGTTCAATCTGCGGCCCGCATCCGCGCTGAAGATCGTCGACGACGACGGCTGAGCGCTACACGGAAGCTGCTGCATGGCGCGCGGCACCACCGTCAATGCATCGCACCCATCATCGGGCGGGCTTGGTTGAGCCGATGCGAGGACCCAAAGGAGGCGCACATGGATCGCCGACCACTACGGATCGCCATAGCCGTTGTGCTTGTGTGCCCGCCACTCCTCGGCATCGGTGCCTGGAGCGCCATGGCGGCGTCCACAGACCTGCTCTCTGCCAATGCACTGTACCGCGAGTTTCAGAACAAGCCGGTCGATGCGAGCGCCAGGTATGTTGACCAAACAGTCGCGCTACAGGGCCGGCGCGGCGAGATGGTCCTGCTGTCCGACGGTGTCGGGGCTGCGGTGCACATCGCCGATGGCGGCCGATCGAGCGCCCTCGTTCTTTCCTTTCCCGATCGCAAGCCATTGACGGGGCTCGACAGAGATGCAGTCTTCCGCTTCAAGTGCACTGTCACGAAGTACGAGTTCGGCAGCGTGTGGATGCAGGGCTGTTCAGTCCAGTCTGGCCCGGGGCCTGCAGCATCGAGACAGGGTGCGCAGCGTCCAGACAGCGTCGGCGGCCTGCTCTCGGCCAATGCGCTGTACCGCGCGTTCGAGAGCAACGAGGGCGAAGCGAGCGCCAAGTACGTCGGCCAGACCATGGTGTTGGAAGGTCTGCGCGGCAGCGTGATCCGGATGTCCGACGGCATTTCGGCGGCAGTCCATATCAGCGATCGATTCAAGTCCAATGCGCTGGTCCTGTCGTTTCCTGATGGCGCAAAGTTGGCCGGCATCGAGACCGGTGCGAAGTTTCGCTTCAGGTGCACGATCAGGAAGTTCGAGCACCTCATTGTCTGGATGGAGAACTGCTCGCTTGTTTCCAGGTAGGCGCGATGTCCCTGTCGCGCTTGCAAAGGGATGGAGACAAGCATTGACGCCCATGCCGCATGCCTTCGAGATGTCGCCTCCAGGGGCGATTGCCCAGTTGCAGCGCCTTGGACCTTCAGGGTCCGTGCGCTGCCTTCCGGCCGCCGCCGGGCCGCTGGCGTTGCGCGCGCTGGCCGACGGCCGCCAAGCACCGCTACCGCGAGATCGGCTTGCTGAAGCAGCCGGCAGCCGCGCGGGCAAGCCGGTGCAGACAGCGCCGTGGGAACTGCGCAATGCCGTGCAGCGATGCCGTGCAGTCTTGACGACGTCGATCGCGCCGCCTCACACTAGCAAGGACACAACCCGATGTCTCCCCAGACACCATGACGGAAACAAGATCTCCCCAAACGGGCGCCCGATACCCCAGCCTGCAGGGGCGCGCAGTGTTCGTGACGGGTGGTGGCTCGGGCATCGGCGCGGCCATCGTCTCGGCCTTTGCCGCACAGGGTGCGCGCGTCGCCTTCGTCGACATTGCCGATGCGCCCAGCCGCGCCCTCACCGACGCATTGGCCGCTGCCGGCCACGTGCGACCCTGGTCGCGCATCTGCGATGTGCGCGACGTGGCGGCGCTGCAGCAGGCGATGGCCGATGCGGCCCAGGCGCTGGGTGACTTCCATGTGCTTGTCAACAACGTCGCCAGCGACGACCGCCATGCGCTCGAGGCCGTGACACCGGCCTACTACGACGAACGCATCGCCGTGAACCAGCGTGCCGCACTGTTCGCGCTGCAGGCCGTGGTGCCCGGCATGAAGCGGCTGGGCGGCGGCGCGATCGTCAACCTGGGTTCGATCAGCTGGCAGATCAAGCAGTCCGACCTGCCCTGTTATGCCATCGCCAAGTCGGCGGTCAACGGCCTGACCCGCGGCACCGCCGCCGCGCTCGGGCGTGAGCGCATCCGCGTCAACACCGTGACGCCAGGCTGGGTCATGACCGAGCGACAGAAGGCGCTGTGGCTGACGCCGCAAGGCGAGATGGAGATCGCGCGCAACCAGTGCCTGCCCGACCGGGTGCAGCCCGAAGACATCGCCGCGATGGTGCTGTTCCTGGCCTCCGACGACGCGCGCATGTGCACCGCGCAGGAGTTCACCGTGGATGGCGGCTGGCGCTAGGGCGTCGGCGGTGGCGATCGCATCGCGCGGTCCCGCATTGCCGCAACCTGCTCGACAGCGTGCGGCCCGGCTTCTATAGTCGGGCCCACCGTGTCCGCAGGCCGCCCATCGAAGGCGCCGCGGCATCGCCAGCGGTGCAGCAGGCCGCTCGAGGACATGTGGCTTGGCCACGTTCCTCGATCCCCGCGGGGGACGGCCGGCCCCGGCCGGCCTCGGGGCGCTCAGAAGTACAACCTCATGCACAAGGAGACGCGATGAACAAGACTGCACTCATGGTCGCCGGCGCCGCGCTCGTCGCGCTGGCCGCTGCCGGGCCCGCGATGGCCCAGAAGAAGACGCTCGCCGTGGTGGTGAAGGGTCTGGACAACCCGTTCTTCACCGTGCTCGGCGACGGCTGCGCCAAGTGGAACAAGGAGAATGCGAGTTCCGAATACACCTGCCTGTATACCGGCCCGGCCTCCAGCGCCGACGAGGCCGGCGAGGTCAAGCTGGTCGAGGACCTGATCAACAAGGGCGTGGCCGGCATCGCCATCTCGCCGTCGAACGCACCGGCGATGGCCACGATGCTCAAGGCCAAGGCACCGAAGATGCCGATCATGACGATCGACGCCGACCTTGGCGCGGCCGACCGCGGCTTGCGCAAGACCTACCTGGGCACGAACAACTACGACATGGGCGTGCTGATGGCCAAGTACGCCAAGCAGCTCAAGCCCAAGGGCGGCACCGTGTGCCTGCAGCTCGGCAATGTCGCGGCCGACAACATCAACGCCCGCGCGGCGGGCTTTCGCGACACCATCGGCGGCAAGAAGGGCGTCGACAAGCTGAAGGGTGAAGGCGGCTGGACCGAGATCGCTGGCTGCCCGGTGTTCACCAACGACCAGATCGACCTGGCGAACCAGCAGATGGCGGATGTGTTCACGAAGAACCCGAAGCTCGACGCCTTCATCCTCGTCGGCGGCTGGGCGCAGTTCGGGCCGCAGGCTTACGCGCAGGTCACCGACCAGGTGATGCCGCGGCTGAAGTCGAAGGAGCTGATCATCATCGCCGGCGACACGCTGCCGCCGCAGCTGGCGGCCTTGAAGGCCGGGCGCAGCAACGCGCAGATCGGCCAGCGGCCGTTCGAGATGGGCTATCGCGCGCCGACCGTGTTGATCGATCTGATCAACGGCAAGAAGGTGGCCGACCCGCTGTACACCGGGCTCGACGAATGCCTGCCGACGAACCTGGACACGTGCCCGGCAAAGTAGCCTGAGGCCGCAAGCAGCAAGCCGCATGCAAGGGCGCCCGTCAGGCGCCCTTGTCTTGTGCCACGCCCGACGCGGGCGGCAAGCCATGCCGGAACCCTGAGCGCAACATGCCTGTCCTCGAGCTGCATCGGGTCTCCAAACACTTCGGTGCGATCCAGGCGCTGATCGATGTCTCGCTGGCGCTCGAAGCCGGCGAGGTGGTCGGACTGATGGGCGACAACGGCGCGGGCAAGTCCACGCTGGTGAAGATCGTCGCCGGCAACTACCCGCCGAGCGAGGGCACGATCGCGCTGCAGGGGCGCGAGGTCGCCTTCCACAAGCCGGCCGATGCACGCGAAGCCGGCATCGAGATCGTCTACCAGGACTTGGCGTTATGCGACAACCTCAGCGCCGCCGAGAACGTCTTCCTCGGCCGGCAACTGATGCGCCGCATCGGCCCGTTGCGCGTGCTGAACTACGCCAGCATGTTCAAGCGCGCCGGCGAGCTGTTTGCCGAGTTGAAGTCCGAGACCCGGCCGCGCGACCTGGTGCGCAAGATGTCGGGCGGCCAGCGCCAGGCGGTGGCCATCGCGCGCACTCGGCTGTCGGACCCGAAGATCGTGCTGATGGACGAACCCACCGCCGCGATCAGCGTGCGCCAGGTGGCCGAGGTGCTGAACCTGATCCGCCGGCTGCGCGACCACGGCATCGCGGTGGTGCTGATCAGCCACCGCATGCCCGACGTGTTCTCCGTGGCCGACCGCATCGTCGTCATGCGCCGCGGCGTCAAGGTGGCCGACAAGGCGGTGGCGCAAAGCTCGCCGGAAGAGGTGACCGGCCTCATCACCGGCGCCATCGAGACCGCGTGATGCGTGGCGCCGACACAAGAGGCAATCCGACATGGCCCTGAGCCTCGAAGAATCGATCGCCAGGCGAGAGCATGGCAGCTGGCTCGCCTGGCTCGCCAGCCAGCAGACCTTCTGGGTCTCGGTGGCCGCGGTACTGGCCTTCGTGACGATGGCCTTTGCCAGCGATGTCTTCGCGACGCAGCAGAACCTGTTCAACGTGACGCGCAACTTCGCCTTTGTCGCGATCATTGCCATCGGCATGACCGCCGTCATCATCACCGGCGGCATCGACCTGTCGGTCGGCGCGGTGCTGGTGCTGTCGGGCATGGTCATCGGCATGACCATGAACGAGGGCCTGTCGATCTGGCTGGCGGTGCCGCTGGCGCTGGGCGCGGCGCTGGTGGTAGGGGCCTTCAACGGTTTCCTGATCGCCTATGTCGGCGTGCCGCCCTTCGTCGTCACGCTCGGCATGCTGTCGATCGCGCGCAGCCTGGCCATGGTGCTGTCGAACAACAAGATGGTCTACGAGTTCGGTCCCGACCAGCCGCACCTGCTGGCGCTCGGCGGCGGGTTCGTCAGCCTGCCGCTGCCCTTCGTCGACCCGATCCGCGTGCCCAGCCCAGTGCTCTTCCTGCTGGTGATGCTGCTCTTCGCCAGCTTCGCGTTCCGCTGGACACGCTGGGGCCGCCACCTGTTTGCCATCGGCGGCAACGAGCGCGCGGCCACGGTGACCGGCGTGCCGGTGAAACGG
>Ga0114942_1000618_pt1 | contig 10078 bp, 8 predicted proteins | sample LowerColdCreek_FD_88674 | JGI IMG/M metagenome (GOLD analysis project Ga0114942, IMG submission 88674) | Groundwater microbial communities from Cold Creek, Nevada to study Microbial Dark Matter (Phase II) - Lower Cold Creek | ecosystem: Environmental > Aquatic > Deep subsurface > Groundwater ... | reverse complement strand
GAGCTGAAGGACTGCCTGCGGCCCGACGGACAACTGGTGCTCGAAACGCTAGTCATCGAGGGCGGACCGGGAGACACCCTCTTACCAGAAGGCCGCTACGCGCGCATGGGCAATGTGTGGTTCCTGCCGAGCTGCGACACGCTGCTCAGTTGGCTGCGCAAGCTCGGGTTCGTCGATGCACAGCTGGTGGATGTGTGCGTCACCACCACGGCGGAACAACGCTCCACCGAGTGGATGACGTTTCATTCGCTGGCCAATTTCCTCGATCCCAGTGACACAAGCAAGACGATCGAGGGCTATCCGGCACCACGTCGCGCCATTATGACGGCGCGGGTTCCGGACAGGTGAAAGCAGCCTAAAATGGATAGTCCCGCAAGAAAAATTAATGCAGCGCCTTATCCACCCGATGCTCATCGAACACGAACTCGAACACCTCCCGGTAATTGCGCGCAAAGTGGATATTGATGCCTTCGCGCAGGTAGTCCGGCAACTCCTCGAAATCGCGCCGGTTGCCGTAGGGCAGTATCAGTTCCATGATCTTGCTGCGCCGCGCGGCAATCACTTTCTCGCGAATACCGCCCACCGGTAACACCTGCCCGGTCAGCGTCAACTCGCCGGTCATCGCGAGCGGACGCTTGATGCGCTCCCGGCGTGCCAGCGACAACAGCGCGGTTGCCATGGTGACACCGGCGCTGGGCCCATCCTTGGGGGTGGCGCCTTCGGGAACATGCAGGTGCACCATGCTCATATCGAAGAAGTCCGGGTCGCAGTTATAATCCCTGAGGTGGGCAACAACATAGCTGTAAGCGATCTCCGCTGACTCTTTCATCACATCGCCCAGACGCCCGGTCAGTTTGAAACCCCGGTTGAGTGTGTGGACGCGGGATGCCTCGACCGGCAGCGTCGCGCCGCCCATGGCCGTCCAGGCCAGACCAGTCACCACTCCCAGCCCCCGCAATGGCCGTTCCGTCTGGAATGGCGGTTTGCCGAGCAGGACCTCGATGTCTTTCTTGCCCACGCGCAGCTTGTCCTCCTTCCCGTCCAGCAGCCGCACAATCGATTTACGCATGATGCGCGCGAGTTGCTTTTCCAGTGTGCGCACGCCCGCCTCCCGGCAGTAGGAGTCGATCACATACCTGAGGCCGGCGTCGTTGATTTTCAGCTGTTCGTCATTGAGTCCATGGCGTTCGAGTTGCTTGGGCCACAGGTGATCCTTGGCGATGGAGAGCTTCTCTTCCGCCACATAACCCGACAGGCGCAGGACCTCCATGCGATCCAGCAGGGGTCCAGGTATGGTATCGAGCTGGTTGGCAGTGCACACGAACAGCACCTTGGACAGGTCGACACGCAGGTCGAGATAATGATCCAGGAATTCGCTGTTCTGCTCCGGGTCCAGGACTTCCAGCAGAGCGGAGGCCGGATCGCCCTGGAAGGATGCACCGATCTTGTCGATCTCATCGAGCATGATCACCGGGTTGGCGACCTCTACTTCCTTCAGTGCCTGTATAAATTTGCCCGGCATGGCGCCGATGTAAGTGCGCCTGTGTCCCTTGATTTCCGCCTCATCGCGCATGCCGCCGAGGCTGAAGCGATAGAACTTGCGGCCCAGGGCATCCGCCACCGAGCGGCCGATACTGGTTTTGCCAACACCTGGCGGCCCCACCAGCAGCAGAATCGAGCCGGCAATCTCACCTTTAAAGGAACCCACGGCCAGGAATTCCAGGATGCGGTCTTTCACGTCCGCCAGGCCTTCGTGGTGCTCGTCCAGCACCGTGCGGGCATGCCTGAGTTGCAGATTGTCCTCGGACAGTACACCCCAGGGCACGGACGTCACCCAATCCAGATAATTGCGCGTCACCCCGTATTCAGGGGAACCGGTTTCCAGTACGGTGAACTTGCGCATTTCCTCGTCGATGCGCTTCGCCGCAACCTCCGGCAGCACGAGACGACTGATCCGCTCCTGGAACATTTCCACGTCAGTGGTGCGGTCATCCTTGGAGATTCCCAGTTCCTTCTGGATTATTTTCATCTGTTCGCGCAGGAAAAACTCGCGCTGGTTTTCCATCACCTTCTCATTTACCTGGCTGGTGATCTGCCCTTGCAGCTCGGCGACTTCACGCTCCTTGCGCAACAGTTCCAGCACTTTTTCCATCCTGGAGCGCAGCGGCAGGGTATCCAGGATTTCCTGCAACTGCTCGCCGGTAGCAGTGGTCAGGGCCGCCGAGAAATCCGCCAGCATACTGGGTCGGTTGGGACTGAAGTTGGCCAGGTACTGTTTGAGTTCCTCGCTGTACAGGGGGTTGAGCGGCAGCAGCTCGCGGATCTGCTTGATCAACGCCATGGCATAGGCCTTGATTTCATCTGATTCGCGCTCACCCTGGCTACGCGGGTACTCCACCTGCACCAGATAGGGCGGCTTGTCGTGCAGCCAGCGCACAATGCGGAAGCGCTTGATGCCCTGGGCGAGAAACTGCCCGTTTTGTTCGCCCTGTATAGCCGGGCGGTGCAGGCGCACCACGCAGCCAATTTCGGGAAACTGGCGCGGCTGCGGCGCGCCGCTTTCGCCCGCCAGATTCACATAGGACAGGCCAATCAGCCCGTGCCCGTCATTTCGCACCGCCTCCATCGTGCTGCCCCACTCCCCTTTATTGATGGCCACCGGCTGCACTTGCCCGGGGAAAAACGGTCGATGGGGTACCGGTATCAGGTGCAGAGTATCCGGCAGCACATCATCGGCCACCGCAGGGGTCTGAGCCGCCTCATGAGCCGTCTCTTCGGTGGGCTCTGTTGTTTCATTCAGCGCCTGTTCGTATTCAGTCATCGCATTCCGGATCCTGTGCCAACGGTATAAATCGTGGTCATCAACCACCTCTTTATATAGGCACTTGAGTATTTTTCAAGCATCGCGTCCCCAGGGCATACTGGTGCGCCGTCGATGTAGTTATACTTGCGCGCCCACAACCATCGCCAACAACCATCGCCCATCGGGCTGTGTCACATGAGGACCACACCGTGCATATCGATCAGCTGTCTGTCGCCGAGCTCGCGACACAACTGGAAATCCTGCAACAGCAATACAGCGCGCTCAAAGACCGGAAACTCGCACTGGACCTCACGCGGGGCAAGCCCTGTACGGAGCAGGTGGCGCTGTCGAACGCGCTCGACGGCATTCTTGCCGGCAACTACCTGGCGGCGAATGGTACAGACGCGCGCAACTACGGTGAGCTGGAAGGACTGCCCGAGGCCAGGGACCTGTTTGCCGGGGTACTGGGGACACCGCCTGTGCAGACCCTGATCGGGGGCAATTCCAGCCTGACGCTGATGTACACCACGATCGACTTTGCGCTTACCGAGGGACTTTCCGGACCCGCCTCCGCGTGGGGCAACAGTGACACGGTCAAATTCCTCTGCCCCGCCCCCGGCTACGATCGCCATTTCGCCATTTGCGAACACCTTGGTATCGAAATGATTACCGTACCCATGTTGGACAGCGGGCCCGATATGGAGCAGGTTGAATCGCTGGTAAAAGCAGACCATTCGATCAAGGGCATGTGGTGCGTGCCACGCTTTTCCAATCCCACCGGGTGTGTCTACAGCGATGTAACGGTCGCGCGTATCGCGCGCCTCGGCCAGATAGCGGCAGATAACTTCATCGTCATGTGGGATAACGCCTACGCCATTCACACACTGTACGACGATGCTCCGCGCCTGGCATCGTTACACGACCTCTGCCAGCGGTACGGCACCCTGGACAGTGTCTTCCAGTTCGGCTCTACCTCCAAGATCACGTTTGCCGGCGCCGGCGTTTCCTTCATGGCCGGTAGCGACAGGAACATGTCGGCACTCAGGCAGCACCTGGCCTTCCAGACGATCGGCCCCGACAAGGTGAACCAACTGCGCCACGTGCGCTTCCTGGCCGATTCTCAAACACTCGCGCAACACATGGCGGCACATGCAGCCCTGATCAGGCCGCGTTTTGAGAGTGTGCTGGGCACGCTGGAGAAGGAACTGGCCGGCAGGGGCATGGGCGAGTGGTCCACGCCGCGCGGCGGCTACTTCGTGGCCTTCAACACCCTGCCGGGACTGGCGCGCAAAGTGGTGCAGCTGGCCGACGCCATCGGCGTCAAGCTAACGCCCGCCGGTGCGACCTTTCCCTACGGCAAGGATCCCTGTGACAGCAACATTCGCCTGTCCCCCACCTTCCCCGCGCTGGCGGATGTCCGGGCCGCTATTGACGCGTTTGTCGTCTGCGTGAAACTTGCCACGGTCCAACAGCGCATGGCGCAGACGGAGTGACAGGCGCTCGCTCGAGATCACGACGACTTACAACCAGTCCGCACTCCAGAAGCTGCGAATATAGTGGACCACATCCCAAATGTCCTCATCGCTGCCCAACTCCGTGCGCCAGCCAGGCATGGCGGCGCCTGTCCCGTTAGCGATGCTGTCGAACACTTCCTCTTCCGAAGTGCCATAATGGAAGTCCTGTGGCTTGGACAGGTCAGTAGCGCCAGGCATTGGTGTAAATCCGGATTCCCCGCGCTGGTCAGGATTTGCATCGGTATTGTCAAACGTATCTGACGGCGGCTTGATCTCGTGGGCTTCCTCGATCGCGGCCGTGACCAGATTCATGATTTCCTCCCGCTCATCGGGCTCCTTCTGCAGATTGGGATTAGGCCGATCCGCCCATTCCGGCCACTCCTCGTCCTCGGGATTCGCGACATTTTCAACCGCCACATTGCTTTGCGCGATTGCATCGAATTCAGCGTAATCTGCCGCATCTTCAGCTGCCGACTGCAACACCGGCGCATTGCCATGACAAGCACTACAGTACACAGCATACAAACCGGCGCCATTGTCCAGTGCTAGGTCTTCATCTGACGCCGCTGCAGCAACTACGCACGCAGTGCCCAGCAGGTACAGCAAGGTGCTTATTGTAGCTAGTGCGGATACAAGACAATGGCGGTGTCGCATAGGGTATTGCCCCAGGCTATTCTTCGACGCCTTTCTGGCTGGGAGGAAGTCCCACGAAAGGGAAGCTAGTGACGTTGCTCTCGCTGGACGACACGCTGGAAATCTTGCTGCTGCCTTCCTTGTCCACTTCATCGATGCGAATAATCGCCTGCATGGGGATGTAGCTACGTTTGACCCCGCTGAACTCGTTTTTGAGTTTTTCTTCGCTCGGATCCACCAAAATCTGGGAGCGCTCCCCGAAGACAAACTCCTCCACCTCGATAAATCCCCACATGTCGCTCTGGTAGATCTGGCGGGCGAAAACCTCAAACACCTGACTGCCGTTCTGGAAAATCACCTTGTATACGGGTTGGTTGGCCATTGCATTCTCGTGTAACACCGGTCGCGATGAGCCTCGCTGGCGGCCAGCGACGGGGCATGAATTTAAAGGGCGGCAATCTTACCACCATCGCTGCAGAATACCAGTTTCCGGTGCGGTCTGCCTCCAGTGTGCTCGCTCTAGGTTTGCCGTGGTTAACTCGGTATAATTATCAGCCAATTAAAGTACAGAGTGAGCATCGCGGACACCCGCTATATACAGGCCAGTGAGCAAGAAACTCTACATTAAAACCCACGGTTGCCAGATGAATGAATACGACTCGGCGCGTATGCGTGATCTGTTGCAGGAAAGCCACAACCTGGTTCCCACAGACTGTCCAGAAGATGCCGACGTATTGTTGTTAAATACCTGTTCTATAAGGGAAAAAGCCCAGGAAAAAGTCTTTCACCAGCTGGGTCGTTGGAAGCACCTGAAACAGAAAAATCCGGACCTGATCATCGGCGTGGGCGGCTGTGTGGCGAGCCTGGAGGGAGCTGAAATTGGCCGGCGAGCGCCGTATGTCGACCTGGTGTTCGGTCCCCAGACCCTGCATCGTCTGCCGGACATGCTGCAGCAGCGCGGCGCAGGCGGTACCCGGGTCGTGGATGTCAGCTTTCCTGAGATCGAGAAGTTTGACCATTTGCCCCCGCCGAGAGTGGAAGGCCCCAGTGCTTTTGTGTCCGTTATGGAAGGCTGCAGCAAGTATTGTTCCTTCTGCGTCGTGCCCTATACCCGCGGTGAGGAAGTCTCCCGACCGCTCGACGACGTCATCGCGGAAATCGCCCACCTCGCAGCGGGCGGCGTGCGCGAAGTCAACCTGCTGGGACAGAATGTCAACGCTTACCGCGGCGCCAGTCACGAGGGCGACATCGTAGATTTTGCGGAGCTTCTACATGTCGTCGCGCGCGTTCCCGGCATAGGGCGTATTCGCTATACCACCTCGCACCCGGTGGAATTCTCCGATGCGCTGATCGACGCCTACGCGCACATCCCCAAGCTGGTAGACCACCTGCACCTGCCAGTGCAGAGCGGTTCCGACCGCATCCTGGCGGCGATGAAGCGCGGTCACACGGCGCTGGAATACAAATCGAAAATTCGCCGACTGCGCAAAATTCGCCCGGACATCAGTATTTCATCGGATTTCATCATCGGGTTCCCCGGTGAAACAGAGGCGGATTTTGCCGCTACCATGAAACTCATCGAGGATATCGGGTTCGACTCTTCATTCAGCTTCGTCTACAGCGCGCGCCCGGGCACTCCCGCCGCAGAATTACCGGACCATACCGACGAGGACACCAAGAAGCAACGCCTGCAAACACTCCAGACGCGCATTATTCAACAGGCCGCCGCCATCAGCGAACGCATGGTTGGCACTGTGCAACGCATCCTGGTCACCGGTGTGTCCAAGAAAGACCCCGGGCAGTTGCAGGGCCGCACCGAAAATAATCGGGCAGTGAACTTTACCGCGAGCGACCAGGACCTGGTCGGACAATTTGTGGCTGTGCAGATCGTCGAAGCCCTGCCCAACTCCCTGCGTGGCAGGCTATTCGATGGTTGACGCCTGCGAATTCCCGTATATCCTTAACAGTAATTGCATTGCCCGCAGCGGCGACAGGATACTTTGAACAGCGAACCTCCCCCGCAACCGTCACCGCGACAGTTGATTGACCAAATTCTCATTCTGGAACCCGATGACGCACGTCATCTCGCGCAGTTATGTGGTCATTTGGACAGCCACTTGCGCCAGATTGAGCAACGTTTGGGTGTCAGCATCAGCGCACGGGGCAACCAGTTGCTGCTGAGTGGCCTTCCCACCAATGTCGCGACGACCGCGCAACTGTTGACCCATGTTTATGCCGAACTCGGTCAGGGCGTGGGCTTGAGTCCTGAATCCCTGCACTTGCAATTGCAGGAAGCGGACCTGGAACATCTGCTGGAGGCGGCTCAGGACCCATCGATACAGCCCATCCAGATAATCCGCACCAAACGTTCCTCCATCAAGCCGCGCGGCAAGAACCAACAGGCCTATGTGCGCAGCATAAAGAAATTTGACATCAACTTTGGCATCGGCCCCGCTGGCACCGGCAAAACCTACCTGGCAGTGGCCTGTGGTGTCGAAGCCCTGCTGGAGGAGCGGGTACGCCGCATACTGCTGGTGCGGCCCGCGGTAGAAGCCGGCGAGAAACTGGGCTTCCTACCCGGCGACCTCAGCCAGAAAATCGACCCCTACCTGCGCCCGCTCTACGATGCCCTGTATGAGATGCTGGGCTTTGAAGCCGTCAACAAATACATCGAACGGAATATTATCGAGGTCGCGCCGCTGGCCTTCATGCGCGGGCGCACCCTGAATAACGCTTTTATCATTCTCGATGAAGCGCAAAACACCACGCGCGAGCAAATGAAAATGTTCCTGACCCGTATCGGTTTCGGCTCCACCGCAGTGATTACCGGTGATGCGACGCAGATCGACCTGCCGCGCGGCTCACACTCGGGTCTAACCCATGCGAGCAATATACTCGACGGTGTGGAAGGCCTGGGGTTCACCTATTTCGGCAATAAGGACGTAGTGCGGCACCCACTGATACAGCGCATCGTCGAGGCCTACGACAGCGCTGAGGACAACGCCACCCCCCTGGATAAGAGCCGGCGGTGACCTTGCGCGTGGATATCCAGACAGCCAGCAGTGAACCGGTCCCCACTGACGCGGACATCCATGCCTGGATTGCCGCTGCACTGGCGGGACGAGCGCCGCAGGAGCAGGTGGAAGTCTGCGTACGTCTCGTCGACTGCGATGAAATGGCGCAACTGAATAAAACTTACCGGGGCAAAATCGGGGCCACCAACGTACTTTCATTTCCTGCCGACCTGCCAGCGGACCTGGACGTACCCCTGCTCGGCGACATCGTCATCTGCGCGCCGGTAGTACGGTCCGAGGCGGCACAGCAGGGCAAAACCCAGAGCGCCCATTGGGCACATATGACAGTTCACGGCACGCTGCACCTGCTGGGTTACGACCACATTGAAGAGGATGAAGCAACCGTGATGGAGTCCCTGGAAAGTGCCATTCTGGATACGCTGAATTACAGTTGTCCTTACGAATCCGGGCAACCTGGCGAGCGCTCATCGTGATGAGCGAGGATCGTTCGGGAAATTATGCCGCAGACCGGTCCTGGATAGACCGGATCGCCCTGTTGTTCAGTTCCGAACCGCGCTCCCGGCAGGACCTCGTTGAAGTGTTGGCGGTGGCCGCTGAAGACGGAGTCATCGACCAGGACGCCCGCAGTATCATGGAAGGGGCTATGGACGTCAGTGATATGCAGGCCCGGGACATCATGATCCCGCGCTCGCAAATGGAATACATCAAGGGAGATGCCACACTGCAGGAGATTCTGCCACAGATCATCAACTCCGCGCACTCCCGCTATCCGGTGATTGGAGACAATCCCGACGATATCCTGGGCATCCTGTTGGCCAAGGATCTACTGCCGCAAATCCTTATCCCGGACCATGAAAATTTCAGCATTGGGGAACTGTTGCGACCCACCATGGTGGTGCCGGAAAGCAAACGCCTCAATGTACTATTGCGGGAGTTTCGCGAAAATCGCAATCACATGGCAATCGTGATCGATGAATACGGCGGTGTCGCCGGCCTCGTCACGATTGAGGATGTGTTGGAAGAAATCGTCGGCGAGATCGAAGACGAAACCGATCCCGAAGCGGACCGCTTCATCTACCCGATAGACGCTCACGAGTTCATGGTGAAGGCGCTAACGCCGATCGAAGATTTCAATGCGCATTTCGGCTGCCACCTCAGCGATGACGAGTTCGACACCATTGGTGGCCTGGTTATCCAGGCATTCGGGTATATGCCCAGCCGCCAGGAGGTAACCACAATTGACCAGTTCAAGTTCGAAGTCATGAAAGCCGACCAGCGCAAAATTTACACTCTGCGTGTGCGTCCACCGCAGCGTTGACCCGCATCAAACTACGCTCATCCATACGCTCTGCCCCCGGCCTCAGCCCCTTGCAAGTGTTGCTGTGGGCACCTGTGGCCGGCGCCCTTGTCACCGTGTCCCTGGCGCCATTCAATATCTGGCCGGCGGGTATTCTCAGTTGCGTCATCTATGTCTACCTCCTGAGTACCTGCACTGCCAGAGCGGGCCTGTGGCGCGGCTGGTTGTACGGTGTGGGCATGTTCGGCACCGGCGTGTCCTGGGTCTTCGTCAGCATACATGTCCACGGACATGCCAGCGTACCGTTGGCAGCGGGGCTGACAGCGCTGTTTTGCGCGGCGATGGCGCTGTTCCAGGCGCTGTTCGCCTGGTGCTATGTGCAGTTTGTGCGCCCCCTGCCGGGCGGCATGCTGATGGGGTTCCCGGCGCTCTGGGTGTTGTCTGACTGGCTGCGCAGCTGGCTGTTCACCGGCTTTCCGTGGCTTTTCCTCGGTTACGCCCATGTCGATACCTGGATCTCGGGCTGGGCCCCGATCACGGGCGTACTCGGATTGTCGTTCATTTGCGCACTGACGGGCGCCTGCCTGTTTCTCGCGTGGCGCAGCCGCAAACTCGTCGCCTGCGCGACTTATGCGGTGATTCTGGTCACACTGTGGGGCGGCGGCGCCGTGCTCAAACCCACACAGTGGGTTGCCAAAGCCAGCGCAACGCCGCTGACCGTGGCGCTGTTCCAGCCCAACGTGCCACAGGAACACAAATGGGACCCGCAGTGGTACCGCCCCATCCTGCGCCAGCT
>Ga0114942_1000617_pt1 | contig 10086 bp, 11 predicted proteins | sample LowerColdCreek_FD_88674 | JGI IMG/M metagenome (GOLD analysis project Ga0114942, IMG submission 88674) | Groundwater microbial communities from Cold Creek, Nevada to study Microbial Dark Matter (Phase II) - Lower Cold Creek | ecosystem: Environmental > Aquatic > Deep subsurface > Groundwater ... | reverse complement strand
GTAGGGTTGACCAGCACTTTGACCTGTATATAAACTGTATACTGTATCATCGCAATCGCATGTTGAATTGATACTTCCAACTGGAACTGTCATGGGAGTTGTACAAACAGTGAAAGCAATGTTTGGGCATGCTAAATCGTATGCTACAAAACCGCTACCTGTATTAAAAACTACAATACCTCTTGCACCTTGTGAAAAGTCGATAATTCGATTCCCTGGAAATTGTAAGTTACTATAGGCAGGCAAATTTAAGTTTATTTGTAAGCTAACAGGATAATTAGGTATATTAGGATTATTGTTATTAGTGCTTCCGCTATCACAACTGAAGGCAAAAGGAATAATAAAAAGTATAAAAAAAATCTTTTTCATGTAAATTTATTGTGTTACAATAGCGAAACAAATTTAAATTAATTAACTTTGACAAGCGTTATTAAACGCATATAAAATTGAAATAAATTAAAAAATACTATCTTTGCAAAAAGAAATCCCATAGCGATGGGATTTTTTCTATTTATATAAATGATGAAATTATGAGTACAGTATCGTATTACACCGCAGAAGGGTTAAAGAAATTAAGAGAAGAATTAGACATACTTAAAAACATAGAAAGACCAAAAGCTTCACAAGCAATTGCCGAAGCAAGAGACAAAGGAGACTTGTCTGAAAATGCTGAATATGATGCAGCTAAGGAAGCACAAGGCATGTTAGAAATGCGTATTGCAAAACTTGAAGAAGTACATTCAAATGCAAGATTGATTGATGAAAGTCATCTAGATACCTCAAAAGTTTTGGTTTTATCTCATGTTAAAATTAAAAACCAAACCAATGGTATGGAACTAAATTATACTTTAGTTGCAGAAAGTGAAGCCGATTTAAAAACAGGAAAAATATCAGTTACTTCGCCAATTGGTAAGGGTTTACTTGGGAAATCTGTTGGAGAAGTTGCTGAAATTACTGTTCCTAATGGAAAATTGAATTTTGAAGTTTTAGAAATTTCTAGAGACTAAAATGAGTACAATTTTCACTAAAATAGTAAACGGAGAAATCCCTTGTTATAAAATAGCAGAGGATGAAAATTATTTGGCTTTTTTAGATGTGAATCCTAATGCGATTGGACATACACTTTGCATTCCTAAACAAGAAATCAATAAGATTTTTGACATGGAGGAAGAGTATTATTTAGGATTGATGAAATTCTCTAGAAAAGTTGCCATTGCTGTTGAGAAAACTGTTCCGTGTAAAAGAATAGGCGTTGCTGTTATTGGATTAGAAGTACCCCACACTCACGTTCACTTAATTCCTCTTAACGATATGGACGATATGCGTTTTCAGCGAAAAGTTTCTTTGGCCAAAGAAGAATTTGAAGATTTAGCTAAAGCTATTCAATGTAATTTGTAAAATTTAAATTAGATATGCTCCACAAATTTGCAGTTTGTTCTGTAAGTTTGTGGAGTTTTTATTTCTAAAAACATGAAAAAAGTCTTTTTAATACTGGTTTTACTAACACAACACCAATTATTTTCTCAAGAGAAAAGTTCCCATAATTATTACTGGAGAAACGAAGAAAATGCAAAAGCGATTATTGGAGTAACTAATTGCTATGTTAGAGATAGTCCTTCAACAAAAGCTATTTTGTTAGACTCGCTTCAAATTGGAAAAGAAATAACGGTACTAAAATCAACAGATATAGACTATACTATAAATGGGGTTACCGTATCTTGGGTAGAAATAGAATACAAAAACAAATTAGGAACCATTTCTAAAGGATATTTATGGAAAGGATTTTTAGCCTTAGGATATACCAAAAAGAAAGGGCTTACATTTCTAACAACAATCGATAAATTCGAAATTAGAAAAACAGATAGTTTGAATCTTTTTTCTATTACTGCCAAAGTTTTAAATGAGAAGAATGCGTTTTTAGACCATAAAACATTTCAAGAAAGTTTAGGTGAAAGTTCATATTTCCAAAACAATATCATAGCCGGTTTAGGGTTAAAAAATATCACAGATATTTATAGAATTAGTTTTGATGGTGAAGCTTGTGGAATTCCTTCTCTATTTTATTATTTTGCTTGGAATGGATCTAAAATAATACAGTTGCCAGGAAGAATTGGAGCAGCAGATGGAGGAATATATTTTCATACAGAAAATTTTATTTTTCCAAAAGAAAAAGGAGGAAAACCAGATGTAATTATAAAAACTTTCAATGAAGGTGAAGTTGTAGATGAAGAGTCTATAAATCCAATTTTTGATATTAAAGAATGGCAAGAAATATACAAATGGAACGGTGAAAAAGCGATTTTTTCTGAAAAAAGTAAAGTAAAAAAGTATCGAAGAAAAATGTAGCTATTTTGTTTTTTTGTACAAAATCTGCATAGTAGTTCCTTTACCAATTTCAGAATTCAAAACTTTAATTTTGCCTTTGTGGTATTCTTCAACAATTCGCTTTGTTAAAGACAAGCCTAAACCCCAACCTCGTTTTTTGGTAGTAAATCCTGGTTCAAAAATCCGTTTGAATTGATTTTTTGGAATTCCTTTACCCGTATCGGTTACTAAAATAGTTGCCAATTTAGTATCATTTTCAATTACAACGGACAGTTTTCCTCTTCCTTTCATAGCATCGATTGCATTTTTTACCAAGTTTTCAACTGTCCAACTGTGTAAAGCAGGATTCAAATAAACCATAATTGGGTTTTTCGGTGCTTTAAATGAAAATTCTACTTGACTTGAAAATCTCGATTTCAAATAATCAAACGATTGTTCCGTCTCTTCAATAATATCTTTTATTTCCAAAATAGGTTCCGAACCAATTTTTGAAAATCTATCAGTTATAGTTTGCAATCGGGTAATGTCTTTTTCAATTTCCGATATAGTAGTTTCATCAACATTATCGGCTTTCATAATTTCGAGCCAACCAATTAATGATGATAATGGTGTGCCGATTTGATGTGCAGTTTCCTTAGCCATACCAGCCCAAAGCTTGTTTTGGGTAGCCATTTTTGTGCTTCTGTAAAAGTTATAGACTAAGGCAGCAAACAGAAAAATTATTAGCAATAAAGCAATGGGATAATATTTTAGTTTATTGATTAAGGAAGAATCTCCGTAATATAAATATTGAAATTTTCCGGGCAAATATTCAATAACAATAGGGTCATTTTGTTTTTTTAATTTCCCTAAAAAAACAACCAATTTGCTTATGTCTTTTGAAATGTTATCATTAATATTAGTGTGATTGATGATTTGATTATTTTCCGTTAAGATGATTGGAATGGTGGTATTGTGGCTGATGATTTGTCTTGGCAGTTCAATATCATCGGTTTCAAGATTAGCATTGTTTATGGTTTTTAAACTCTCTGCCCAAAGTTCCATCTTTATTCGTTCTTCGTTTTTGAAGATTTGAAAAAAAGTATAGGTGTTCCACAAAATCAAGGTTACAATGACAAACGATGTCATAATGATAATCCAACGGGTAATATTTCTTTTTTCGGAAAACTGCATTTAAAATTTTTTATAAATATAAAGAAAAGCTTCAAAAATGCAATGCGTTTATTCAATTAGACCTGATTACTTCTCATAATTTATATCTTCAAATGAGAGCAGTGAATTTCATTTGAAGTGGAAATCAACATTGTTAAAGTTTTAAACTTTGATAATGTTATTGTAACGAAAAGCAGGAAAACTGATAACAAGAATTCCCAAACCATTGCTTCGCCAATTCACTTCGTTCGGGTCGCTAGAAAATGAATAAAAATTGTATTTTTGGGAAAATAAAATAAAGATGCTCAGTTTTGAACCACATACACTTTCACCAGCACAACTGCAAGGTTATTTGCAAAGTGCGGTAGCACCAAGGCCAATTGCTTTTGCCAGCACGATGGACAAAAACGGGAAACCCAATTTGTCACCGTTTAGTTTCTTTAATGTGTTTAGTTCTAATCCGCCAATTTTGGTTTTTTCGCCAGCACGACGTGTGAGAAATAATACAACCAAACACACTTTAGAAAATTGCGAAGCCACAAAACAAGTAGTGATTAATGTGGTCAATTATGCTATTGTGCAGCAAGCATCATTATCGAGTACTGAATATGCTGATGGAGTGAATGAGTTCTTGAAATCAGGGTTAACGATGTTGCCCTCGGATATGATAAAACCATATCGTGTAGCGGAAAGTCCTGTTCAGTTTGAATGCAAAGTGAATGAAATAATAGCTTTAGGAAATCAAGGTGGTGCAGGCAATTTGATTATCTGTGAAGTGGTTAAAATTCACATCAATGAAAGTGTTTTGGACGATAAGAATATGATTGACCAAACTAAAATTGATTTGGTTTCTCGTCTTGGTGGTAATTGGTATTCGCGTTCCAATCAAGGGTTATTTGAGGTTGAAAAACCATTGGTAACACTTGGAATTGGAGTTGATGCAATTCCTGATTTTATTAAAAAAAGCGATGTTTTTGACGGCAACGATTTGGGCAAATTAGGAAATATAGAAGCATTGCCAACACAAGAAGAAATTACTATATTTGTAAAACAAAATTTTGCTGTAAAAGGTGTTTTGAGTTCAGATGATGAGCAAAAAATATATCAAAAAGCAAAAGAATATTTGAATAATAATGACGTACTTTCGGCTTGGAAAGTACTTTTAGCAAAACAATAATTATGGAAGTTACCGGAAAAATTAAAGTGATTAATGCTGAGCAACAAGTGAGTGCTAGCTTTAAAAAAAGAGAATTGGTTGTGGCTACAGAAGAGCAATATCCACAATTTATCAGCATCAATTTTGTGCAAGATAAATGCGATTTGTTAAACAACTACCATGTGGGTGAAGCGGTAAAAGTTTCTATTAACTTGAGAGGAAGAGAATGGGTAAATCCTCAAGGAGAAACCAAATATTTTAATGATATTCAAGGTTGGAGAATAGAAAAATTACAAGCTGAAGTTCCAAACGCTGCAATGGCACCAATGCCACCAGCAGAAGCTTTTGCTCCAGCTACAAACTTTACCGAAGAAGAGCACGACGATTTACCTTTTTAAAAGTTAGAAGTCAGAAGATAGAAGTCAGAAGTTTTAGTGTTAACTATAATTTCTGGCTTTTTTTATGATATTTAAAATTGGGATTACTTTTTTAAGAATGTATTTTATAACCAAAGAACTATATTTTCCTCCAGTTGATGAAGCTTCCTATGAAGGTGTTTTGGCTATTGGCGGTGATTTGTCAATTGAGCGATTATTGTTGGCGTATCGCAATGGAATTTTCCCTTGGTTTAACGAAGATGAACCAATACTTTGGTGGTCGCCACCAGAAAGAATGGTGATTGTTCCTCAGCTTTATAAAGTTTCTAAAAGCATTCGGAATTTGTTGAATCAAAATAAATTTCAAATTACGTTCAATAAGGATTTTGCACCAGTCATTGCCAATTGTAAACAAATAGAACGTAAAGAACAAGATGGCACTTGGATTACAGAAGACATTATCGAATCCTATACTAAATTACACAAAATGGGTTTTGCCCAATCAGTAGAAGTTTGGCAAAACGAGGAATTAGTTGGTGGCTTGTATGGAGTTGATTTAGGACATATTTTCTGTGGCGAAAGTATGTTTTCTAAAGTGCCGAATGCGAGTAAAGTTGCTTTCGTTACCTTGATTCAACATCTAAAAGAAAAGAATTATAAACTTTTGGATTGTCAAGTACACAACGACCATCTAGAAAAATTGGGCGCGTTTGAGGTTTCGAGAGAAGTGTTTATGAGAGTTTTGAAATCAGAATAAATTATTTTCTTTTCCAACAATCTGCTACATGATCATTCACCATTCCAGTAGCTTGCATGTGTGCATAAACAACTGTGGAACCAACAAACTTAAAGCCACGCTTTTTCAAATCTTTACTTATTTCGTCTGAAAGCGGTGTCGTAGATTTGATATCACTCATTTTTTTTATGTTGTTTTCAATAGGTTTTCCACCAGTGAAATTCCAAATGTATTTGGAAAAACTGCCAAACTCTTCTTGTACTTTCATAAAAGCAATAGCATTAGCCACAGTTCCTCTAATCTTTAATTGGTTGCGGATAATTCCAGTATCTTGAAGTAATTCTTGTATTTTGTCTTCATTGTAATTGGCTATTTTCTTGTAATCAAAAAAGTCAAAAGCAGCTCTGAAATTTTCTCTTTTCTTTAAAACAGTGTGCCAACTTAATCCAGCTTGAAAGGTTTCTAAAACCAAAAATTCAAATAATTTGTCATCATCATATACAGGATTTCCCCATTCGTTGTCATGGTAATCTCTATATAAATCGTCTTTTTCGCACCAAGCACATCGATTTAATTCTGCTTTCATTATCGACCAATTTTCCAACTATATTTTTTTACTCCGGGAATATAAGCCCGATCACCTTTAATTATTAGTGTTTTATATACTTTTCCGTCATAATCAATTCCAATAGCGTTTCCAGAAGTATATACAATGCCATCTTTAAATACAACTTTTAGTCGACTATCTTCAAGTTCGACATCTGAAACTTTTTCAATCATCCATTTTGATTTCCATTTAATATCCATTTCAGTTGTCGAAACCTTAGTGATACTTTTAACGCTTTTTCCAGCATCTTCTGGGATTTTTTTTGTTGCTAATAGTTGTTCTGTATTAACTGTTTGCCCGATTTTTAGGGAATTTATTATCTTACTAAGATTGATGTATATTTTATTATTGGCAGAAACCATTTTTGGTTTTGAAGGTGCTGTTTTTGGAGTAATTTCTCCATTAGTAGTCTTGACTTCTAAAGTATTAGAAAATGCTGTTTTTTTTATTTCTAAAGTTGATTTATTTACTGCTATGGTTGGTTTCTTATCTATTGTAGATGATGTGGTGGATGTATTCTCTACCATTTTTGAAGATGTTTTTTTATCTTCTTTTTTTGTGCAATTATTAAAAAAAATAAAAATTACAGCCATAAGTAAAGTGTTTATGAATTTTTGAAACATAATTGAATTTTACAGATAATTAAATTGTGAATACAAGAATGTAAAGATACTAATTATTCACTATGTATATATTTTTCAATCACTGAACGGCCAAGATAAATCAAAGGTGTTAAACAAACTGCAATGATTAATTTCACAAAATAACCTGTAAAAGCAGATGCAATAAAAACTTCAGTAGTCATTTTTCCTGTCATCCAAAAAGCAATGCCGAGCACAATAAAACTATCAAACAATTGCGAAATTACCGTTGAACCAGTACTTCGTAGCCAAATCATTTTATTCCCTGTTCTGTTTTTTACAAAATGAAAAATAGAAACGTCAATTAATTGAGAAACTAAGAAGGCAATAATGCTTCCAACGATAATCCACATACTTTGTCCAAAAACACCTTGAAATTGTTTATCAGTTACTAAATTTTCCCCATTTACAGCTGGAATTTGCATCGCTAAAAATAGTATTACAAAGGTATATACAATTAAACTGGCTGTAATCAACGACAATTTTCGAACACCTTTTTCTCCAAAATATTCATTGATTAAATCGGTAGTAATAAAAACTATAGGCCAAGGCAAAATGCCAACACTCATTACTGCAGAACCAACATGTATGAGCTTTCCTCCAATGAGTTCGGCTACAACAGCATTGGTTATAAAAATGCCTGCTAAGACTACATAAACTGTATCTTTTTTAGTTTGAAACATAAAATCTTTTTTCTCATTTCTCAAATTTATACAATAAAGTGCAAAGTTTTTAATTTATTTTGACGACTTAAAAGGAATTGCTTTAAAATGAATTTGATTATATTTGAAGTAAATCTTATAAACAATGAAAAAAATAATTTTAACCATTTTAATGAGTATTCCTATGTTAGTTGCTAATGCACAGAAATCATCAAATCCATTTTTAAATTATTGGACAGGACCATATGGTGGTGTTCCTTCTTTTGCTGATTATAAAATCACAGATTTTAAACCTGCTTTAGAAATAGCAATTCAGGAAAAACTTGAAGAGATTACTGCCATTGCCAATAATCCAAAACCGGCAACATTTGAAAACACACTAGAAGCATTTGAAAAAGCAGGCAAAAAGTTAGGTCAGATAAAAGCTGTTTTTGATGTTTTTAGTTCCAATTTGAACTCAGAGGAATTTGGTTTAATTGAGTCTGAAATGTCACCTAAATTTTCTGAATTGAACAATAAAATTTACCAGAACTCAACATTATTTGATAGAATTTCTACAGTTTATAATTCGCCAGATAAAAATAAATTAACCCCAGAACAACAACGATTGGTTTGGTTATATTATTCAAATTTCGTTCGAGAAGGCGCTAAAGCAGATGCGAAAAGCAAAAAAAGAATTGGAGAAATCAACCAAGAATTAGCTGGACTTTTTACCAAATTTAATCAAAATCAATTGGCTGATGAAAATGAAAAAAGCACAGGGTTTACTAAAAAAGAAGAACTTGCAGGATTGTCTAGCGAACTTATAAATTCATTTCAAGCCAAATCAAAAGAACTTGGTAAAAGTGATTTAGGAACAGTTTCAAATACACGTTCTTATGTAGAACCATTTTTAACCTATGCAAGTTTTAGACCTGCGCGTCAAGCGGTTTGGGAAAGGTTTGTAAAACGTGGTGACAATGGCGATAAAAACGACAACAATGCTACAGTAGTACAAATACTTAAACTTCGTGCAGAGAAAGCAAAATTATTAGGGTTTAAATCTTTTGCCGATTGGAGTTTGTCAAATACTATGGCGCAAAAACCAGAGAGAACATTGACATTAATGGAATCGGTTTGGAAACCAGCCGTTGATAAAGTAAATCAAGATGTTGCCGAAATGCAAAAAATTGTTGATTCAGAAGGCGGAAATTTCAAAATTGAACCTTGGGATTATCGTTATTATGCCGAAAAAGTTAGAAAGACTAAATATGATTTGGATGAAAGCGAAGTGAAACCTTTTCTACAATTAGAGAAATTACGTGAAGGTATGTTTTGGGTCGCTGGAGAAATTTTTAATTTAAGTTTTAAACAAATAAATAATGTTCAAGTATTTCATCCAGATGTAAGAGTTTGGGAAGTTTCTAACAAAGTTTCTGGAAAAGTAGTTGGTTTATGGTATTTTGATCCCTATGCACGCAACGGAAAACGCTCTGGTGCTTGGATGGCAGCCTATAGAGAGCAAAGTAGAGTTAATGGAGATATAATTACTATTGTATCTAATAATTGTAATTTTATAAAAGGCAACGATAACGAACCTATTCTAGTTTCTTGGGATGATGCAAGTACATTATTTCACGAGTTTGGTCATGCTTTGCACGGTTTAAATTCGAATGTGACGTATCCAAGTCTTTCAGGAACTAATACACCTAGAGATTATGTTGAGTTTCCATCTCAAATATTGGAAAGATGGCTAGCTACACCAGAAGTATTGAATCGCTTTGCTTTGCATTATAAAACTAGAGAACCAATGTCTATGGCACTTGTCAATCGAATTGAGAAAGCATCAAAGTTTAATGAAGGGTTTTCTACTGTAGAAACAATTTCTAGTGCTTTGGTAGACATGAAATTACATTTACTAGAAAATCCAGATATCGACCCAAAACAATTTGAAAAAGAAACTTTGGATAAATTAAAAATGCCACGTGAAATTGTAATGCGTCATCGAATTCCACAGTTTGGGCACTTGTTTTCAAGCGATGATTATGCCGCTGGATACTATGGCTATTTATGGGCTGATGCAATAAGTGCTGATGCTACTGAAGCGTTTACAGAAGGAAAAGGAATGTATGACAAGGATGTTGCCAAAAGATTGTATGAAAATGTATTCAGTATAGGAAATACTATTGATCCAGAAATTGCATACAAAAAATTCAGAGGAAGAAGTTCTAATACAGATGCTTTGATGCGTGCCAGAAATTTTCCGATTAAGAAGAAGTAAAATAAATATATTGAGTTATAAATCAAAAAACCCAAATCGTGAGATTTGGGTTTTTTATAAACTTGAATGTAATAATTATCCTAGAGCAACTCTTTTGAAGCCAGTAACGGTTAATCCACCGTCAACAGTTTTCACATAAGCAGCTACACTCATAGAGCTATCTTTAATAT
>Ga0114942_1000616_pt1 | contig 10089 bp, 8 predicted proteins | sample LowerColdCreek_FD_88674 | JGI IMG/M metagenome (GOLD analysis project Ga0114942, IMG submission 88674) | Groundwater microbial communities from Cold Creek, Nevada to study Microbial Dark Matter (Phase II) - Lower Cold Creek | ecosystem: Environmental > Aquatic > Deep subsurface > Groundwater ... | reverse complement strand
GCATTCGAGCAAGAACCAGCTGGTCAGCGCGCTGGGCATGGAAGAGGCGATCGAGCCGCGAAGCCTCGCGCGCGCGGTCGAGGTCGAAGATGGCGACGCCTTCCTGCTGTGCTGCGACGGCTGGTGGGATGCACTGACCGAGGCGCAGATCCTGGCGACGCTCGAGCAAGCCGACACACCGTCGCAATGGCTCGATGCCATGCAACTGCAGATCGAAGCCCGGGCGTTGCCCGGCCAGGACAACTTCAGCGCCATTGCCGTCTGGATCATCGACCCGTCGCAGTCGACCGTCTTCATGCTCGACGACGGCGTCTGAAGCGAACCCTGCGCTTCACGCTTCAGTCAAGCAACAAGTCTGCAAAGCCTGTCGCCTCGGGCAGGCCGTCCACCAGACTCAGCGTCGGCGCGGCCACGTCGGTGCCCAGGCGCCACCACAGCGATGCGCCTTGCAGACGGGCCATCAGGTTCTGCGTGGCCAGCGCCTGCATGGCCTGTTGCAGGCTGGCCGATCGTCCGATGGTGAAGCGACGGTCCCCGTGTGTCGGGTGCGGCGCCAATGGCCTTGCATCGCCCGGCGTCGGCCAGGGCGGGGCGTTGCGCAATGCATCCTCGAAGCCGTCGAGCACGGCGCGTTCCTGCAAGGTCTGCAAGGCAGCCTGGGTGAGGTGGTCGAACCACAGCTCGAGATGATCGAGCGCGATACGGTCCGTCGGTGCGCGGGCGCGGCGCTGCGCCACGAGCAGCGGGAAATAGCGTCCGACCTGATCGCAGCTGGGCATCAGCACCCCGAACCACCAGTGTGCGTCGAGCACGCCCGGTGCCCAGGCAAAACGCAGCACCGGCGCGCTCAGGTAGATCTGCAGCCAGTTCGCGCCGAGATGCTCGCGGCTCGCCACCATGGCCTGCGACAACCAGGTGTCGCAGCGCTGCACGGCGTGCTCCGGCAATCGCCTTTGGGCAAAGTCGCCCAGCATCGACAGCTTGCCGTACCAGCCGGGCGGCTCGCGAGAGTCGCCGGCGCTCGTCGATGCTGCGTTCATGACCGTTTCAAAGTCCCTGCGGGCACTGGAATTCGGCCAGTTCTTCGAGTCGGAACGGGTTGCGCACGCTGCTCGTGCTGACGTCGAAGACCGCCTTGCGCCCATCGATCGTGAAGGTCGCGCGGAACTTTTCCGGCGAGCTGCCGCGATCGATCTGGACGCGCTCGAACATGCGGAACAGTGCCCACGGGCCTTCGGTGATCATCGCCGACGCGCCGCCGCTGGCGCTTGGTGGATCGACCGACGCGCGCACCTGCGAACTGCCGCGCGGACCGGGCCACTGCACGGCGATGGGAATCGCCGGCCCATGGTCGTAGCGCACCAGCTGGCCGTCGACGTCGAGGATGAAATGCCTGATCGATGCGTCCATCTCGACCGGCTTGAACTCGAGGCGCAGCGCCAGGCCCGCCGCGCCCGGGGGGAAGAAGGTCTCGCGGATCGCCGCCGCGCGCTGGAACTGCGGCAACGAGCCCGCATCCTTGCCCAGAGGGATGCCCTCCAGCGGGCGGAAGCGCCACGGCCGGGTGGTCGTATCGACGTAGGGCTTGAGCGTCTGCTGGACCAGCGTTTCGACCTTGCCGGACGGACCGAAAAGCTGGGCGAAGTCAGCCGGCGTGACCTCGCGCGTGGCGTTGCGGTCGAGCGGGTAGCGCCCGGCCGCCGCCTGCTGGCAGAAATCGCCGACATCGGCGCGCACCTGACGCGACAGGATCTCGCGCAGCTGGATCGCCGCGACCGAGCCGCTGGTCGAGGCCAGGTTCTGAACCAGCGACTTGGCCGGTTCCGGCAGGGTGGGCGCCTCGGCCTTGAGCTTGCCAGGAACCTGCGACGGCGGCGGCGCACTGCCACTTTCGAGCGCCGTCTTGGCCGCGCTCAGCATCGAGTAGGCCTCGCCGATCAGCCCGACCACCGCATCGACCGGCGCCTTGCCACCATCGGGCTTGGTGACGAGTTGGCGCAAGCCCTTGAAGTGGTCGTCGACGATGCTTTCGATGCGTGGTCCCGACGTTCCTGGGGCCGCAGGCTTGAGGCCAAGGCGATCCCTGAGACCGTCGGTTGCTTTGGCGACCAGGCCACTCGGCGCGAGCGTGGTCTCGCGCGAGATCGCACTCAGCAGGGTCGGCAACGGGCTGTCGCCGGCGGCAAGCACGCGCGACACGTCAACCGCTTGGCCGATGTTGGTCATCGGCTGAATGCGGATGTCGGCAATGAAGGCATCCCAGACGCTGACGTATTCGTTCAGGTAGATGCGACGCACGCTGTCGTTCAGCGTGCCGCCTTGCAGTGCGGCCACCAGGTCCTTGGACGCGCTCGAATCCGTTGCGATGCCCATCACCCATTCCTGCTCGGCGGCGAGTTGGCTCGCGACCTTGCCGACCTCGGCCTGGAAACCCTCGTGATAGCCCTTGTACGAAAACAGCCCGGGCACCCCCTTCGTCAGCGGCGCGCCGCTGGCGCGCGTGAAGGCGAGCCCGGCCTTGGAGCCGGCGGCGGATTCGATCGTGAACTCGGGGAACCCGCTGCCCAGCCCGTAGTGGCGCATGCGGTTGTAGATGCGCCGCGGCAGCGGGTCGGCACCGAGCACCAGCCGCGTGTGCTTGACCAACTCCTTGTCCAGAGGCAGCGGCGAGGCGACCGCGTCCTGCGCGAGCAGCGCGTCCAGGTGCTCGCTCAGGCGCGCGCGCTCCTCGTTGCTGAGCTCGCGGGCCAGCCGGGCATCCCAGTCGGCTTCGAAGTAGCGCTTCAGCGCAGCATCGTCGAATCGCTCGGGCTGGTTCAGCATCAGGTAGGCCTTCAGCGCCTCGTACAGCGTTTCCGTGACGCCGCCGCCGGCACGCAGTTGCTCCTCGACACGCAGTGCCAGGCGCGGCTGCACCGCATCGACCAGCATGCGTTCGTAGGCGCGCCGCGCCGCACTGTCAAGCTTGTCGCCCTGGTACAGGCCGAAACCCAGCGACCACGGCACCGTGTCGCCCTGGCCCGGCTTGGCCAGCGCTTTCACGGTGTCGAGTGCTGCCACCACCGGGCGCAGGTCGGCCGTCGGCCGGTTCGGCGTGGCCTGCACGATCTTGCGCGCCGCTTCGACCCGTGCCGCGACCTCGTCGACATAGCGCCGGTTGTTGAGATAGCTCACGCTCCACGCGACGATCGCGCCGACGGTCAGCACGGCCAGCGCCGCGTAGGCAGCCAGCGCCGCATAGGTCCGGCGGCGCTCCCAGCGCAGGTTGGTGCCGGCGATGCCGCTCTCGGCGAACACCACCTCGCCAAGCAGCCGGCTCAGGAAGTAGCTCTTGCCGCTGGCCTGGTTGGGGGCAAGGATGGCGCGTTCGAGCTTGTAGCTGCGCGCGATCGAGCCGAGCAGGCGGTCGATCGGCGTGCCCTCCTGTGTGCCGCTGATGAAGTACATGCCGCGCAACATCGGTTCGGCGTCGAAACGTGAGGGCGAAAACACGCTTTCGGCAAACTCCTGCAGCACCTGGCGCAAGGCGCCGAACTGCGTCGGGAAAGCATAGATGCGTGCCCGCCGCTGGGCATCCCGCTCCTGCTGCAAGCGGTCGATCAGCCCGTCGGTCAGACGCTGCTGCAGCCGATCGAATTCGGCACCGAAGCGCTCCAGTCCCTGTTCGGCCTTTTCGGCGAGGCCGAAGGTGTAGCCCCAGGGCGTGGCGCGCTGATCCTTGTCGAGGGTTGCGAAGTAGTCCATGAAGCCGGCCAGCAGGTCGCACTTCGTCACGAGCAGATAGATCGGGAATCGGATGCCGAGGCCTTCCTGCAGTTCCTGGATGCGCTGGCGCACGGTGGCCGCGTGCTCGGCGCGTTCGGCGGCGTCGCGCGTCAGCAGGTCGGTGATCGACACGGTCACCAGCACGCCGTTCAGCGGCTGGCGCGGTCGCGCCTTCTTCAGCAGGCCGAGGAAGCCGCTCCAGGTGGCGCGGTCGTTCTCGCGGTCGCTGTCCTGCGTGGTGAAGCGGCCGGCCGTATCGATCAGCACCGCCTGGTCGGTGAACCACCAGTCGCAGTTGCGCGTGCCGCCGACACCGCGCACGGCGTGCTGGCCGACCTTGTCGGCAAGCGGAAAAGTCAGGCCACTGTTTTGCAGCGCCGTGGTCTTGCCCGAGCCGGGTGCACCGATGAAGAGGTACCAGGGCAACTCGTAGAGATAGCGTCCGCCGAGCTTTGCCGACCAGCCCGACAGCAGCCCGCCGCTGCCGAAACGGGCGCGCTTCAGCGTCTGCAGCGCGCGCTCGAATCGTTCGCGCACGGCCGCGAGGTCGGCGCTTTCGCCGGGCCCCTTTTCGGCGGGCGCGGCCATCAACTGGTTGACGACGGCCGCATTGCCGCGCCGCGCCCGCCAGGCTCGCAGTCCGATCCACAGACCGCCCAGTGCCACGATCGCGCCGATCGTGATCCAGCGCGAACGCTCGGTCTGCAGCGGGCGCACATCGGCAATGGCCACCAGCGGGCCGATGATCCAGACGACGAGCGCCACGCACAGCAGCACGACCGCGATCAGCACCCAGCGGTTGAAGACCAGGCCGAGCAGCCTCTTCATGGCTTGTTCACCGGTTTGGCAGCGCCTGCGGCTTCGGGCCCGCGGCCGACGCGCAACGTGATCTCGACACGCCGGTTCTTCGCGCGGTCGCTCGCCGTGTCGTTGCCGGCCATCGGCTCGCTGTCGGCACGGCCGGCGATGCTCAAGCGCGTGGGGTCGACCTTGTTCGCGGCCAGCAGTTGGGCCACGCTGCGGGCGCGTTCTTCCGAAAGATGGAAGTTCGACGGAAAGCGCGCCGAGCGGATGGCCTGGTTGTCGGTGTGGCCGGTGACCAGCACCGAGCCCGGCACGTTCGACAGCGCCTCGGCGATGCGCGTCATCAGCGCCTCGCGCTGAGGCACCAACAAGGCGCTGCCGGGTTCGAACAGGCCGTCTCCACGCACCGTGATCACGCTGCGGTCGACCTCGTCGCGCACCGCCACCAAGCCGGCCTTGATGTCGGCCACGAGGAACTGCGCCAGCCGCGGCTTTTGCGCGGGCTGCGCCACCACCTGAACCGGCGGCGGCAACCGCAACGACTGGATCTGCGCATACACCGGGTCGGAGCGCTCGCCCAACGAATACGAGAAGCCCAGGTGGACCGCGACCAGCAGCAGCGCCGCCAACGCCGCTGTCGCGGCCAGCGGCAGCCAGCTCAGTGCGGCGCGACGCTGCACCGGATGGCCCTGCCAATGCTGGGCGAGCGCGGCCGGGTGGTCGCCGCGTTGCTGCTTGAGGATCTGCGCTAGCCGGTCGCGTACCGCCGCGAGCTGGGCCGGGCCGTTGTCGATGACGCGGTAGCGGCCTTCGAAGCCGAGCACCAGCGCGGCGTAGATCAGTTCGAGCAGGTCGCGATTGGCCTCGGGTTGCTGGGCCAGGCGCGCCATCAGCTGGAAGACCTTTTCGCCGCCGAAGACCTCGTTGTGGAACATCGCCAGCAGGCTGTGCTGGGCCCATAGGCCCGAGCCGCCCCACGGCGTGTCGGCGGCCGCCTCGTCGATCATCGTGCACAGCACGTAGCGCGCGGCCATCACGCGCTCGGCGGCGACGCCGGCCGAGGCGGCTCGTGCCGAAAAGTCGCGTATGCCCTGCGCCAGCTGGTTGCGCAGCGCGATCACATCGGCCACCTGGCGCGTGGCGCGCAGCTGCGGCATCAGCAGCAACAGCGGGTTGGCCAATGCCACCAGCGGGTTCAGGCCGTGCGCCGGCACGGATACTTCGCTGGCCATGCTGGTCGATGGCTCGCGCGGCGGCTCGCTCGATCGAGGCGTGCCGGCACGGCCGCCCGGGTCCGGACGAATGAAGGTGCGCTGCCCGTCGAACTCAGCGAACGGATCGTTGACCGACGAGGGATCCATCTTCGACCGTGCCGCGGTTCGCGCGCGGCCTCACTGGCGAATGGCCCAGAACTCGAGTTCGAGCCCGGGGAAGTCGCCGGCCACATGCAGGGCCAGGCTGCCGTTGCGTTCGACCTGTTTCCACAGTTCGCCGCTGCGTTCGAGTTCGAAGTAGTGGAAGCCGGCGTGGAAAGGCAACTGCCGTGGCGCCACCGGCAAGGACCGCATGCCCAGGCCGGGCAGGGCGAGATTGACCAGGTCGCGGATGCGCTCGGCCGGGCCCAGTTTGGACTGCGTCGGAAAGCGCTGGCGCAGCTGTTCGGCCGGCAGGCTGGCATTGACCGCGAGCACGAAGCTGGCGCTGCGCGCTAATTCGGGATCGGGAATGACGGCGGTGCGCACGCCATAGCCGCGATCGACGAGTTCGATCTGCAATGCATTGCGTTCGAGCACGGTCGACAGCAGGCGGCGCAGATCCTCGACCACCGGCGCGAAGCTCGCGCGCAGGTCATCGTGCGCATACAGCGGGTAGTCGGCGGCATGGCGGGACTCGGCGCCAAAGGTGGCGAGTTCGCCGGCCAGCTGCGCGCAAACAAGGTGAAACTCGCGCGGATGCACGTGCGGCCCCAACGCGTATTGGCGCAACACCGGCTCGGCACGGTTCAGGGCCTGCAGCATCAGGAAGTCGGCCAGTTCCGATACGCCATGGCCGAGCTGGCCCATGCGCGCTGCGAGTGCCCTGGCGCGTTGTTGCACCAGCCCGTGCAGCAGCGCCGCGGTCGTCGACAGCTGCCCAGTCGCGTCGATGCGGACCTGGGGGGCGATGTAGCCGCGATCGAGAACGAGCTGGCGGTCGCCGCGCCGTTCGAGCACATGCGCAATGCCGAGCAGCGCGTAGCCCTCGGTGGCGTCGCGGGCGCGCAGCAGGCGCAGATTGGCCGCCGCGGTCTGCACCGGTTCGGGATCGTCGCTGGCATGGGTGTGATCGCGCAGCTCTTCGTCGATGACGCGCCAGCGCCGCAACTCCGCGCCGCTGCTGTCGCCGAAATCGACCTCGGTCACGCCAGGACGGGCCAGCGGCACGGCAAGACCCACCAGTTCGTCCTTGGTGCCTGGCGGCACGTCCAGCGCAGTCGGAGCGGCGTCGTATTGCGGGATCATGAACGGCGCCCCATCGGGCAGGATGCCCTGCGCCCGCACGATGCCGAGGCGGCCGAGCGCGAGTGCGGCTTCGTCGAGCACCAGTTCGAAAAATCCCCACGCATGCGGCTGGGCAGCGCGTATGCGGGTGTCCACCAGGTGTTCGACATGCCGCGCTTCCTGCTGGAAGTGGTGCGGCTGCAGAAACATGCCCTGGGACCAGACCACCCTGCTGCGCCAGCTCATGGTTGCGGCGCCCGTTTCAGTTAGACAGCGTGGCGCTGATCGCGAGCTCGTCGGCGCGTACCAGCAGATTGTTCTTCTTGCCGACGTCGACGGCGACGATGGCGCGCCAGCGCGCGCGCTCCAGGTCGCGGTAGGCCGCGAACACGCCGATGAAGCGGGTTTCGGGCGCCAGCGTCTTCTTGAGCGGGCGAGCTTCGCCGGGGTTCAGCATCATCTCTTCTCGAGTGACGATGTCGGCGCCGAGCTCGGCCTGGTCGCGCTGGAACAAAGCGACGAAGTCGGCGTTGTTGAAGGTCGTCGCCCCCTTCAGTTCGTAGACGCGCACCAGCAGTGGCGAGGGCCGCTGGCTGACGCTCGGATTGACGCCGGCTGCAGCCTGGACGCTGCCGTCGAGCAGCGTGGTCACGACGGGCGGAGGTTTTGGTGCGCCGCCGCAGCCAGGCAACAAAGCCATGACAGCACCGCCGAGCGTGAGGCACAGCAGCTCACGGCGAAAAGTGGCCATCGACTGCACAGCCTTTCGATGCATGGCGACCCTGCCGCGTTTTGTCACGGTACTGTGCTCCTTGGTCAGCCGAGAATAGCCACCCGGCCCGCTGCGGCTGCGTGACTTAGGTAACCCGGCGCGGCAGTCCTGCCGCAGGGGGAGAGCTGATGAACAAGACCATCTGCGGGTTTCTGACACTGCTTTGCGCCGCCGGGGCGGCGGCACAGCCCGCGAACGCCCGCGGGGAGGACGGATTGGCATGGTGCGTGAACCAACTGCGCGGCGAGCTGGCGCAGCACGCCGAGATTCGCGTCGAGACCTTCGACGCCCACACGCGCGAGGTCAACGACCTGAGGCCGGCGATCGAGGCGGCCACGCGAAGCCAGCCCGAGTTCCAGCTCGCCATCTGGGACTATGTCGCGCGGCTGGCCGACGCCCAGCGCGAGGCCGATGGCCGCGAGGTGCTGCTGCGCCAGAAAGAGGCACTGGCCGCGATCGAAACGAGCCACGGCGTCGACCCGGCGACGGTGGTCGCGGTGTTCGGCGTCGAGACCGACTACGGCCGCGTCAAGGGGCGTTATCCCGTCGTCGATGCGACCCTGTCGCGCGCCTGCCTGGACCTTGGCAGCCGCGAGCGCAAGGCGCACTTCTTTGCGTCGCTGTGGCTTTTGCAGGAAGGCCTGGTCGAGCGCGATGCCTTCCGTGGCTCGTGGGCCGGTGCGTTCGGCATGACCCAGTTCATGCCTGCCACCTTTGTGCGCTTCCGCGCCGACGGCGACAGCAACGGCCAGTCGGACATCCTCGGCAGCGTGCCTGACGCACTGGCCACCACCGCGCGCTACCTGGCGGCGCTGGGCTGGCAAACAGGCTTGCCCTGGGGCTGGGAAGTCAAGGTGCCGGCGCAGGTGGCGAGCACCCGCAATGCCTTGCAGCGTGAGCACGCATGCCTTGCGCCGAACCAGCCCGCAGGGCGCTGCCTGGATCTGTCGCGCTGGGCCGCGCTGGGCGTGGTGCGAATCGACGGTCAGCCGCTGAGCGGAAGTGCGACGGCGGCGCTGTTGATGCCTGCGGGCGCTGCGGGGCCGGCCTGGCTGGTGACGCGCAACTTCCAGGCCCTTTGGCAGTACAACCGCGCCGATGCCTATGCGCTGGCGATCGGCCTGCTGGCCAATGCACTGCGCGGCGAACCGCCGATGAAGGCTGCATGGCCGACCGACGACCCCGGCTTGTCCCGCGCCGAACTGCGCGAGTTGCAGACGCTTCTCGTGCGCCGTGGGCACGCCGACGTGCAGGTCGACGGCGCGGATGGCCCGCGCACGCGCCATGCGGTGGCTATCGAGGAGCGGACTCTGGGTCTGGCAGGCAACGGACGTCCGGGCGCGAGGATTCTGCAGCGACTGCGTGCCGAGTCGGCAGTGACTGCACCGCAAGAGGCCGCTGGTAAAACCAGTCTTCCAGTGCCAGCTCCCAGGTCGCCGTAGTCATTCGGGAGCGTCGTCAAGATCATCGGCGCTAGGTGTTGCAATCGCAAGGCTCTGCCCCGATTGCGATGACGAGTTGGTGTGCGGATCCGACAACTCCCGCGCCTTCGCCAAGCTGCGCAACTTGCCGGTGGTGCATGCATTTCCTGGTCCGCCCGACGCGGCAATGCCGCGCCGGGGGCCCGATGCCGCGCTTCAGCGCAGGCCAGCGCAGTTGGCGTAGAAGGTAGTCGTGGCCGGCCAGTCGCTGAAGACGCCCAGCACGCCGACATCGCGGGCCAGCACGTCGATCACCTGCATCACGTCGCCTTCGGATTTGATCGCGGCGGCTGCGAACCTCTGCGCAACGCACGCCAGGTCTCGAGGTACCAGCAGTAGGCCGGGATCGTTGCTGGCACAAGGCGGCCCGCGTTCGCCTCCGTGGACCAGTGCGCCAGCACGAAGTCGGCATGCCGTCCGCTGAAGGAGCGCGCGTCGAGCTCAACAGCCTTGTTTGGGTTGTCGCGCGAGAGACAGAACACCCATACGCTCATCGAGATCGACGGTTGAACGGATCGGTGCGGGCCATGACGAGCTCCGGGTGCCGGGTGGATCGAGTTGAAACGGCTGGTGAGCCGACCAGAGCAGGGCAGGGCAGGGCATCGAACGTTTGCGCGTCCCCACGCGCGGCTGTCCGCTTGGGGCGAACCGCGACGCCGACTCGGCCAGGGACCGAGGGCGGGCGCGGCGTGGGCAGGCTGCGCTCCAACGGAGTATCGGCGCACGCATCATCCACTGACCACTCTCACCCATTGAAGCGCCTCGTGGTGCCACTCTTGAGGCTGTC
>Ga0114942_1000615_pt1 | contig 10093 bp, 10 predicted proteins | sample LowerColdCreek_FD_88674 | JGI IMG/M metagenome (GOLD analysis project Ga0114942, IMG submission 88674) | Groundwater microbial communities from Cold Creek, Nevada to study Microbial Dark Matter (Phase II) - Lower Cold Creek | ecosystem: Environmental > Aquatic > Deep subsurface > Groundwater ... | reverse complement strand
GGGCCGGCTTGGGAGCGGCCCTGCGCTCGGCCCGCGCATTACTTCTTCGCCGCAGGCAGCACGTTCAACTCGGCCGCTGTCGGCAGGAAGCTGCCGTTCCACACTGCCGCGGGCTGGACCCGCGTCTTGGTGGCATAGGCGTCAGAAACCTGGCTGGCCATCAGTGACAGGCGCGCCGCGTTCAGCTGGCCGAAGCCTTCGGCGCGCGCATCGGGGCTGGCGACGACGGCGTCGATGGCCATGCGCAGGCGGCGCTTCTCCAGATCCACGTTGATGATGCCGTCGCGCTCCTTGACGAAGGCGATCGCGTCATCCGGCTTGGCCAGCACCTCCTTGGCACCCTTGGTGAAGGCGCGCAGGAAGGCCTTCAGTGTCTCCGGCTTTTCCTTGATGAACTTGGGCGTGGCGATGATGACGTTGCCGTACAGCTTCACGCCGTTCTCGGCATAGGGAAAGACCACCACGTCCGCCGCCTTCACGCCGCGCGCTTCCAGGTTGAGCAGCGAGGTGAAAGAGAAGCCGGTGATGGCGTCCACGTCGCCGCGCAGCAGCATGGTTTCGCGCAGCGGCGGGTCCATGCTGATCCAGGTCGCCGCGCCCAGCTTGTTGACCTTGGCCAGGATGGGGTAGCCGCGCCGACCGGCGTCGAACACCGGGGCGCCGAGCTTCTTGCCCGTCAGGTCGGCCAGCGTCTTGATGCCGCTCTTCTTCAGCGCCAGCACCGCAGCCGGCGTGTTGTTGTAGACCACCATGACGGCCACCGGCTTGTTCGGCGCGTCGGGGTTGTTGGCATGGAACTCCATCAGCGCGGCCATGTCCGCAAAGCCGATGTCGTAGGCGCCCGAGGCCACCCGTGTCACTGCACCGCCCGAGCCGTTGCCGGCGTCCACGGTCACGTCCAGCTTCTCGTCCTTGAAATAACCCTTGGCCGTGGGCAGCAGGAAGAGGGCGGCCGGGCCTTCGAAGCGCCAGTCGAGCTGGAACTTGATGGGCGTCGTGGTCTGCGCCAACGCTGCGGAAGGGGCGGCGCCCCAGGCAACAAGGGCAGCCGTCAGGGAGGCCAGGGCACGTCGGCTCAGTCGCATGCGATCTCCGTCAGCACCGGGCGCGGCAGTGCGCCCGTGGTGACGATTCAGCAAGGTCTGTGCCTGGTATACCGACTGGGATTTCGCACCCACAAGCGGCACGTCGGCCGTGCACCGGGCGTGCACGCACCGTGTCGGCGCTTCCTGGCTTCTCAGCCCGTCAGCAGCTCCGCCAGCGTGCGCGCCACCACCTGTGTGGCGCGCTGGAGGTCGTTGAGGTCCAGGTGCTCGTCCGCCCGCTTGGCATTGCTCTCCAGCACCGTGCGCGGCCCGGCGCCGTAGATGGCGGCGGGAATGCCCTGGGCCGTGTAGAGGCGCACGTCGGTGTAGAGCGGCGTGCCCGAGGTCGGGATGGGTTCGCCGAACACTTCTTCGCCATGCTTCTGCAGCGCGGCGATCAGCGGCGCGGCGCCGGGCAGCGGCTTCATGGAGTTGGCGAGCAGCAGGCGGCGTGTCTCCAGGCGGATGCCGGGACACTGCGCGACCGTGCTCTCGATGAGCGCCCGCACCTCGGCCTCCACGGCCGTGGGGGTCTCCTCGGGAATCATGCGGCGGTCCAGCTTCAGCACCACTTTGCCGGGCACGACATTGGTGTTGCTGCCGCCCTCGATGCGGCCGATGTTCAGGTACGGGTGGGTGATGCCTTCGACCTCGGAGCGCCGCGCCTTCAGTACGTCGTTGTGCGCGTACAGCGCCGTCAGCAGCTTGTTGGCGGCCTGCAGCGCGTCCACACCCGTCTCCGGGTAGGCCGCATGCGAGGCCAGGCCGTGCAGCGTCACCTCCATCTGCAGGCAGCCGTTGTGGGCGGTCACGACCTGGTAGCTGAAGCCGGCGGCGATCAGGTAGTCGGGTTTGGTCAGGCCTTGCTGCAGCAGCCAGCCCGGACCCAGCTCGCCGCCGAACTCCTCGTCGTACGTGAAGTGCAGCTCGACGGCGCCTTTCAGTGGCAGCCCCGAGTTTTTGAGCGCCAGCAGCGCGAAGGTGAAGGTTGCGAAGTCGCTCTTGCTGACGGCGGACGCGCGGCCATACAGCTTGCCATCGACGATCTCGGCGCCGTAGGGGTCGTGCGTCCAGCCTTCGCCGGGCGGCACCACGTCGCCGTGGGCGTTCAGCGCAATCGTCGGGCCGTCGTCGCTGAAGCGATGGCGGACGATGAGGTTGGTGATGGACTGCATGCCGGCGGTCTGCACATCGGCGGCGGGGACGGCGTGCTTCTCGACCTCGAAGCCCAGCTCGGTCAGCAGTTCGGCGGTGCGGTCGGCATGCGGGGCGTTGTTGCCGGGCGGGGTGTCGGTGGGGATGCGGACGAGTTGCTGGAGGAAGCGGACTTCGTCATCAAAGTGGGAGGTGATCCAGGTGTCCAGGGCAGTCATGTCGTTCTTCAGGCGGCCAGCGCGTCGCGGGCCGCGACGTTGCGGTTGATGTCGTTCAAGGTGGGCAGCGTCTTGAGGTCGTACTGCGCCTGCAGCGCCAGCCAGGAGGCTGCGTCGCCACCGAAGTACTTGGCCAGACGGGCGGCGGTATCGGCGGTCACAGCGCGGCGCTCCTTGGCGATCTCATGGATGCGTGTCGCCGGCACGCCCAGCGCGACAGCCAAGGCATTGACGCTCAAGCCCAGAGGTATCAGATAGTCCTCGCGCAAGACTTCGCCGGGGTGCACCGGGCGCATGCGGTTGGCAGGGCGGCTCATGTCAGCTCCTTCAGTGGCAGTCCACGATCTCAACGTCCAGCGGCCCCGCCTCGGTCCAGCGGAAGCAGACGCGCCACTGGTCGTTGATGCGGATGCTGTGCTGGCCCTGACGATCACCTTTCAAGGCTTCCAGCCGGTTGCCGGGTGGGGCCTTCAGAAAGTCCAGCGTCTGCGCGGCGTCCAGCTGCGCGAGTTTGCGGTCGGCCACCGAGACAAAGGCCTTGAAGCGCCGGGGCTGCCTGCCCTCGAACAGGGCCAGCGTGTCCCGACACTTGAAGGACTGGATCATGCCGCGAGTTTATTACGCGGCGCGTAATCTTTCCAGCAAGGTCGCGAAAGCCTGCACCGCCAATTCCGCGTCATCCACCGTGACCGACTCCAACGGGTTGTGGCTGATGCCGCCATTGCCGCCGCGCACGAACAGCATGGCTTGCGGCAGCAGTTCGTGCATCTTCATCGCGTCATGCCCGGCGCCCGAGGGCAGGCGGTGCAGCGGCAGACCCAGCGCGGCGACGGCGGCTTCCCAGCGCGACTGCCAGGCGGGGTCGCTGGGCGCCGCATTGGCGGCCACCGTCGGCTGCAGCGTGAAGCTCAGGCCACGACGCTGGCAGATGGCCTCTAGCTCTGCGCGCACATCGGCGTCCAGCGCGTCGCGCGCTTCGTCCGTCGTCGCGCGCAGGTCCAGGCTGAAGCGGCAGCGGCCGGGAATGACGTTGATGGAGCCCGAGGGCACTTCCAGCATGCCCACCGTGGCGACGATGTCGGGCACGGCGGCGGCGCGCCTCTCGGCAAACAGGATCAGCTCCGCCACGCCCGCCGCCGCGTCGCGGCGCTGGCCCATGGGCGTGGTGCCGGCGTGGCTGGCCAGGCCGATGATCTCGCCGGTGTAGCGGCGGCTGCCGTTGATGCTGGTGACGATGCCCAGCGGCAGGTCCAGGCTGTCGAGCACCGGGCCTTGCTCGATGTGGACCTCGACGAAGCCGAGGTAGCGGCTGCGGTCACGCGTCAATGCGGAGATCGCCGCGACGCGGGCGGGAAGGCCCGCCGACCGCATGGCGTCGCGCAGCGTGACGCCGGCGGCATCGGTCTGCTCCAGCCAGGCAGGGTCAAAAGCGCCGGTCAGCGCGCTGGATGCGAGGAAGGTGGCTGCATAGCGCTGGCCCTCTTCCTCAGAGAAGCCGACGACCTCGATGCCGAACGGCAGGCGCTTGCCTGCGCGGTGCAGCTCGCGCACGACCAGCATGGGCACCAGGATGCCCAACCGCCCGTCGAAACGGCCGGCGCGGCGCACGGTGTCGTAGTGGCTGCCGGTCAGCAGCCGCTGGTCGCCGGTGCCGTTGTAGACGCCGACGACATTGCCGACCGCGTCGCGGCTCACGTCGTCGAAGCCGCATTCGCGCATCCACGTCATCAGCTGATCGGCGACGGCCGTGTGCACGGGCGAGGCGTAGGTGCAGGTCAGGAAAGCCTCGTCCTCGCTGTGCACCGCCAGCTCGGCGGCCCAGTCCCAGAGCTGCTGGCCCAGCGCGGGCGTGACGCCGAACTTGTCGTTCAGCCGGATCTCGGCGATGCGGTGGATCTGGCGCAGGCATTCGGCGCGCTCGACGTCCGGGTGCGCGCGCAGCCGGCGCTCGAAGGTGGCGATGATCTCCTGCCGCGTGAAGCCCGTGCCACGCGGGCCGCGCACGGCCAGGATGAACGGAAAGCCGAAGCGCGCGTTGTAGTCGGCGTTGAGCTTGAGCAGCTTGGCGAACTCCTCCGGCGTGCAGGCCGTCAGCCCGGCCTTCTGCTGCTCGTTCGTCGACTCCGCCGTCAGCTCGCCCGCCACGGCCGCCTTGCCGGCCAGCTCGGGGTGGGCGCGGATCAGGCCCAGCTGTTCATCGACGCTGGCCTCGCGCACGACGCGGGCCAGCGCCACCTTCAGCGCGGCCAGCGAGGTGAAGGGGCGAGAAGCCGCAGCGCGCTCGGCGATCCACGGCGAGTGTTCATAGGTGCCGTCCAGCAGCGCGACAAAGTCCGCAGCGCTGGCGTTGTTGAGGTCATCGAGTTTCATCATTCCCAGACAAAGGCGGTGCGGGCATCAAAGGGGTGAACAGCTTTCCAGTGCCGCGCCACGTCAAGACGGCGGCACACCCACACGCGGTCATGCGCCTCGATGTGGTCGAGAAAACGCTGCAGCGCGCGCATCCGCCCGGGGCGGCCGAGCAGGCGGCAGTGCATGCCGATGCTCATCATCTTCGGGCTCTCGGCACCTTCGGCATACAGCACGTCGAAGGAGTCCTTCAGGTATTCGAAGAAGGGCTCGCTGTGGCTGAAGCCCTGGGGCAGCGCGAAGCGCATGTCGTTGCAGTCCAGCGTGTACGGCACGACGAGATGAGGCGCGAGCTCGCCGTTGGTCTTGCGCACCTGCAGCCAGAAGGGCAGGTCGTCGCCGTAGTAGTCGCTGTCGTATTCGAAGCCGCCGAAGTCCGCCACGAGGCGGCGCGTGGCGGGGCTGTCCCGGCCGGTGTACCAGCCCAGGCCGTGCGGGTCGCGGCCCAGCGTCAGGCGCTTGAGGCTGGCCATGGCCTGGGCCATGTGGGCGCGCTCGGTGTCTTCGTCGATGTTCTGGTAGTGCACCCAGCGCCAGCCGTGCGAGGCGATTTCATGGTCCAGCTCGACAAAGGCCTGGGTCAAGTCCGGGTGCCGTTCCAGCGCCATGCCGACGCCGAAGACCGTCAGTGGCAGCGCACGCTGTTCGAACTCCTTCACCAGCCGCCACACACCCACGCGCGAGCCGTACTCGTAGATGCTCTCCATGCTCAAGTGCCGCGCCGGGAAGCTCGGCGGGTTGAACATCTCCGACAGGAACTGCTCGCTGCCGGCGTCGCCATGCAGCACCGAGTTCTCGCCGCCCTCTTCGTAGTTCAGGACGAACTGCACGGCCACGCGGGCCTGGCCCGGCCATTGCGCGTGAGGTGGGTTCTCGCCGTAGCCGATCAGGTCGCGGGGGTAGCGTGCTGTACTCATCCCTAAACTTTGCATCAAGAAATCGCCTTGGAGTCCCGATGGGCAAACTGACAACACATGTGCTGGACACCGCCAACGGCTGCCCCGCCGCCGGCATGGCCGTGCGCCTTTACCGCTTTGATGCGGAAGGCCCCAAATGGCTGCGCAGCCTGCACCTGAATGGGGATGGTCGGGCTGATGGGCCGCTGCTGGACGGCCCCACGTTGACGGCGGGCCGCTACCGCCTTGTGTTCGAAGTGGCCGCCTATTTCCGCGCGCTCGGCGCGGCAATGCCCGAGCCGGCTTTCCTCGATGAGGTGCCGCTGGACTTCGGCATCGCAGACCCGGACAGCCACTATCACGTGCCCCTGCTGGCGTCGCCCTGGGCGTACTCCACCTACCGTGGCAGCTGATGACATGAAGCCTCTCGCCCACTCTGGCCTTGCTGAACGCAGGCCAGCCTGGTCGGTCCCCCTGGGGGACGGCGATGCGTGCGGCATTGAGCCACACGCACATCGCCACGGCGGGCCGGCTTGGGAGCGGCCCGGCGCTCGGCCCGAAGAATGTTGAGCGCGCCGCTAATCCTTGTCGCCGTGTCCCGCACCAGCGGCAGCGTGCCGCGCGAGGTCGGGGCCTGGATGACGGTGACGGCGGGCAGCATCGACGGCACCGTCGGCGGCGGCCACCTGGAGTTCGACGCCATCGCCCGCGCCCGCACGGCGCTGGCCGGCGGCGAGCTCGAAGACGAAGTGCGCTACCCGCTCGGCCCGGGCCTCGGCCAGTGTTGTGGCGGCGTCGTCTGGCTGCGCTTCGAGCATGTCGCGGCCGGTGAGGACCTGCAGGCCCGGCTGCCGGTCGAGCCCATGCGGCCGTTGGCCTTGTTCGGCGCGGGCCATGTGGGGCGTGCCATCGCCCACATGGCACGCGACCTGCCGCTGGCGCTGCACTGGGTCGACAGCCGCGAGGACCAGTTCCCCGCTGAGCAGCCCGCGCCGCACTGGCGCCAGGAGGCGCTGGACCCTGTTGCGGATGCCGTGCCCGATCTCGCGCCCGGTTCGGCCGTGCTCATCATGAGTTACAGCCATGCCGAGGATTTCAACCTCGTCGTCGCCTGTCTGAAGCGCCAGCGCGAACGCGGCGACCTGGCCTTCATCGGCCTGATCGGCAGCCGCACCAAGTGGGCGAGCTTCCGTCAGCGGCTGGCCGCCCGGGGCTTCACCGAGGACGATCTGGCCCAGGTCGTCTGCCCCATCGGGGTGCCAGGTATTGCGGGCAAGCAGCCGGCGGTCATTGCAGTGGCCGTGCTGGCGCAGATGCTGGCGCTACCGGCGTGATCGGCGTCACCGCGAGGCTGCGCCCCGGCTGGGCCTGCAGCCGGTTCGCCTGCACGCCGGTCTGGCGTTCGTAGTCGGCCCAGGCCTGCTGGATCTCGCCGCGGTCGCGCATCCCGCGCAGCGCCTGCTCCAGCGGCGCCACCCAGGCGACATGCGCTTCGTGCACGCCGTGGAACAGGGTGGTGTGGCTCAGCGGCGTGGGCACCCTACACAGCGGGCCATGGCGCGTGTCCACGGGCATCTCGGCCATCCACGGAGTCGTCAGCATCAGCGCATAGTCGGCGGCGCCTGTGCTGATGTTGAGGAAGGCATCGCTCGGCGTGTTGGCCGCCAGGCGTGAGGCCTCGGGAATCAAGGCCTCGACGGCCGCCATGCCGCGCTGGTGGGTGATGCGGCGTTTGGCCAGTTCCTCTGCCGGCAGCGCCTGGGGGCAAGGCGGTCGCCCGTAGGCGTAGACATGCAGCTTGAGCAGGGGCACGTCGACCTTGCGCATGAAGGGCGCTTGCTCGAAAAAGGCGTCCGCGCGCATGGCCACGGCATCAAGGCGGCCGTTGCGCAATTCGACGTGGGCGCGTGCCAATGGCCAGGCCAGGAACTCCACCTGCATGCCGATCGAGGCATAGGCCTTGCGCAGCAGGGCCTCGGCCGGCGGGAAATAGCTGCGTTCGACATTGGTGGCGATGCTCGCCACCGTCGACTCCTGAGCCCGAGCCAGGTCGACGGCCACGGCCAGGGCGGCCAGCAGGATCAGGCGGTGGGCGAGCGGCGCAGCGCTCGGGAGCGGACAGGTGGGCATGGGCCGATTGTGAGGAGCGTGCCGGGTCGTTCACGGCTGCAGTGCCAATGCAGCACTGTGCATTGCGCGCGAGGCGGCGCAGGCCTTGACTGTGGTGCCGGTGTGGATTGGCAACGTTTGCAAACCGTGACGGATTACTTCGCTAAAGGTTTTTGCTTGGTCGCGCCTTGATCCAGCGCATCAGAAAGTGACGAGTGCGGTGAAGATATGTGAACGCCGGGCGTCGTCTGGCGGTTTTTGACTGGGGAAGTAGTCATATGCGAAAGCTCAACACAAGTGCGCTCCTTGCCGCCGGCCTGTGCGCGGCCGTGATGCCCCTGGCCGCGATGGCCAATGATCCGAAGGCCACCATCGCCGAGCTGGACGCACGGCTGACCAAGCTGGGCGCCCCCAAGGTCGACGGCATGGAGAAGGCCGGCGACAAGCAGGCGCCGGGCCTGTTCTTCGGAACCCGAAAGCTCAACAACAACTACGACATCGTCGACGACATCAAGAAGAAGACGGGCGCGACCGCGACGATCTTCGTCAAGAGCGGTGACGACTTCATCCGCATCAGCACCAACGTGTTGACGCCCGAGGGCAAGCGCGGTGTCGGCACGCCGCTGGCGCGCGCCAAGGCTTACGACGCGGTGAGCAAGGGACAGAGCTACTGCGGCGAAGTGGACGTGCTGGGCACCGCCTTCAACGCTTGCTACAACCCGCTCAAGGACGACAAGGGCGGCGTGATCGGCGTGACCTACGTCGGTTTCAAGAAGGGTTGACATGAAAGCCCGTTCTGCGCGCTGGCTGGGCGGGATTGCTCGGCGCCTGTCCGGCTTGTCCACCGCAGGCAAGCTGGCTTTTGCATTCGGCTGGCTGATCCTGCTGGCCGGGCTCATCGGCGCCAGCGCGCTTTACTCGCTGGGGCAGGTGCACAGGTCCTCGGGCGAGCTGGCTTCGCGCTGGCTGCCAGGCGCGGGTCATCTGGCGGCAGGCCGGGCGGCGCTGCTGGAGTACCGGGAGTTCGAGGTCAAGCACACGACCGCGGCCGACGCCGGCTACATGGATGAGTACGAGGAAAAGCTCAAGGGTGCCCTGCAGGTGGCGCAGCAGTCGCTGGCCGCTCATGCAGCCTTGTCGGTGACCGGCGAGCATCAGGCGCTGAGAGCCAAGGTCGACGGACTGTTGGCGAGCTATCTCGCCACGGCCGCCAAGGTGGTGGCGCTCGACAAGGGCGGCAAGCAGGAAGACGGCAAGGAGATCAGCGAGGGTGCCGGCAAGTCTCACTTTGACGAGCTGATCGCCGCGCTGGATGCCCTGGCGAGTGCCGGCTTTGCGGCCGGCGAGCAGGCCGGGCAGGCGTCCGAGGTCACCTTTGCCAAGGCGGAGCGGCTGACCTGGGTGCTGCTGGTCGTCAGCGTCGCGTCCGGCGTGGCGCTGGCCGTGTTGTTGACCCGCGCGATGTTGGGTGAGATGGGCGGTGAGCCCAGGGTCGCCGCCGAACAGCTGCGTCACATTGCCGAGGGCGACCTCAGCCAGGTGGTGCCGGTCAAGCCGGGTGACGAGCGCAGCCTGATGGCGGGTCTGGCGCAGATGCAGCAGCGCCTCATCGACGTCGTGGCCCAGGTGCGCCAGGGTGCCGACAGCGTGGCCACTGCGAGCCAGGAGATTGCGATGGGCAACAGCGACCTGTCGCAGCGAACCGAGGTGCAGGCGGCAGCACTGCAGCGCACCGCCGGGGCCATGGACATGCTGCGCCAGCAGGTGCTGCACAGCGCCCAGAACGCACGCGAAGCCAGTGGCGTGGCCACCCAGGCCAGTGGCGTCGCGGAACAAGGTGGCACCGCGGTGGGCGGCGTCGTGGAAACCATGCGCGGCATCAACCGCAGCTCGGACCGCATCGCCGAGATCATTGGCGTCATCGATGGCATTGCGTTCCAGACCAACATCCTGGCGTTGAACGCGGCAGTGGAAGCTGCGCGCGCCGGCGAGCAGGGCCGCGGCTTCGCGGTGGTGGCCGGCGAGGTGCGCAGCCTGGCCCAGCGCAGCGCGACGGCGGCCAAGGAGATCAAGCAGCTGATCACCGAAAGCGGCGAACAGGTCCAGGGCGGCTCCCGCCAGGTGGACCGCGCCGGCGAGACGATGAGCCAGGTCGTCAGCGCCATCCAGCGCGTGGACCGCATCGTCAACGAGATCAGCGCGGCTGGCGCCGAGCAGGCCG
>Ga0114942_1000614_pt1 | contig 10100 bp, 14 predicted proteins | sample LowerColdCreek_FD_88674 | JGI IMG/M metagenome (GOLD analysis project Ga0114942, IMG submission 88674) | Groundwater microbial communities from Cold Creek, Nevada to study Microbial Dark Matter (Phase II) - Lower Cold Creek | ecosystem: Environmental > Aquatic > Deep subsurface > Groundwater ... | reverse complement strand
TATCACGCCGGGCTGAAAGATACGGTACTGGACAAAAAGAGGGCTCAATGGTTGGCGCACATGGCAGCCGAAAGGCTGCGCCCGGACTAAAACCAAAAGACCTTATTGGCATACCATGGATGCTCGCCTTTGCGCTTCGGGCTGATGGTTGGTATTTGCGTCAAGACATTATTTGGCACAAGCCCAACCCGATGCCCGAATCGGTAACAGATCGCTGCACAAAGGCGCATGAATACTTGTTTTTATTTGCGAAGTCTGATCGGTATTTCTATGACCACAAATCCGTTGCAGAGCCTGTAACCAAAAGCAGCAAAGCAAGACTTTCGCAGCCAAACCTTGAATGTCAGGCGGACTCTGATCGCGTGCCGGGTAAAACGAACGGCAACATGAAGGCGGTGGGAGGCCTTGAATTTAGGAATTTGCGGAGCGTTTGGACAGTTGCCACAAGGCCCTACAAGGGTGCTCACTTTGCCACATTCCCGCCCCAGCTAATCACGCCATGCATTCTCGCGGGATCGCGCGTTGGGGATGTCGTGCTTGATCCATTTATGGGAAGTGGAACGACCGCACAGGTCGCCCTTCAGCATGACCGTCAATACATCGGCTGCGAGCTTAATCCGGCATATGCAGATTTGCAGCAAGAGCGCATTCAAGGCGCGGTGATGCCCTTGTTTTTGCAGGCAGCCTAACCCATGCTCTACCTCACCGCCACCGACCTCAGCCAGCTCACCGGCTACCGCGAGAGCCAGTTTGCGCACATGCGCCGCTGGCTGGCAGAGCGCGGCTGGCCGTTTGAGACGGACCGCTCGGGCTTGCCGCGCGTGCTGCGCACCTACCACGATCTTCGCCTGTCTGGACAAGCCCAGCCCGCAGAGCTAAAGTCAGGCTCCAACGCCGACGAATTCACCCCCAACGCAGCCGGCCTGATGGCGCTGCATAGCACGAGGAAAAAAGCATGACCGACCAAGAACTCCAGCAGCGGCTGCGCGAGCTGAAAACCAGAATCCGCGAAGAGCTAGACTTGTTTGCCGCCGAGACATGCGAATATCCAGAAGTCAGCATCAACAAAATAAACGCCACCACCATCGCCGATCAAAAGCCGGTGTTTTGCTATGACATTGAAGCCCACATCACCCGGCGCATCGAGTAACTCATGACCCGCCCAGCCGCCCCCGCCCGCCTCTACATCCGCACCGGCAAGCGCGTCACCACGTTTTTTTATAAACACCGTGACAATACCAACGAAGTGCTGGCCACCGCGCCCACCGCGCGCAAAGACAAAGTGAAAGCCGCGCACGAGCTGGCTTTGCGCATATGGGCAGAGCGGCGCGGCCAGCCGCCCAAAGACGCCAGCGTGGCCGGCCTGTTTGCCCGCTATTTCCAATGGCAGCAAGACCTGCCCGAATCCAGCTCCCTCAAAAAAGCCGCCAGCACGATCACTGGCAACACAGCAGAGCAAAAGCCGCTACTCGCATTCTTTGGCCGCATGCTGCCCGCCGCCCTGCGCACACCCCATATCTATCAATACATCGACGCCCGCACCATGGCCGGATCGCCGCGCGGCTCCAGCAAAGAAGTGGCGCTGCTTTCAGCCGTGCTGAGCTATGGCCAGCGCATCGGCGCGGTGGAATCGAATGCATGCCACGGCGTCACGCTCGAAAAAGCCGCGCCAAGATCGCGCCGCGTCATGTGGGAAGAGATCGAGCTAGTCACAGCCCAGGGCCGCAAACAAGGCGGCAGCGCGCATATCGTCGCATTGGCGCTGCGCGCCGCGTGGCTGGCATTCAAGCGCCCCAGCGAAGTGCTGGCCATCACCACCGCCAGCATCACAGAAGCCGGGCTGGTGTTTCAAGACGCCAAGCGCCGCAAATCTCAAGGCCAGCGCACCACCACCATCTATTGGACGCCCGAGCTGCGCGCCACAGTAGACGAAGCCGTGGGCCTGCGCCGCTGGGCCAAGTTTGGCGGCGATCGCCTGATTTTTGGGAATATGGAAGGCCACGCCTACAGCCGCAGCGGCTGGGGCACCATGCTAGCCCGCCTTATGCAAGCCTGCGCCAAAGAGGCCGCAGCAGCCGGCCAGCCGTTCACCCCCTTCGCCCTACGCGACTGCAGGCCAGGCGGCATCACGGAAAAGATGCAAAACCAAGAGCAAGACGTATTTGAAGGCACCGGCCACGCCGACCGCCGAATGATCGACCAAGTGTATGACCGGCGGCGCGCACGAGGCGCGGTGGCTGCACGATAAAGGAACCCCATGGGCGTTAATTTGACACTAGCTATTGACCGCTACAGCAGCTCTGGCGCAATGCATTGCAGCCAGCGCACCCGGCTTGATTGGCAAGACTACGATGCATTTAAGCGCATCTGCGGCGAAGCCATCCCGCTTACCAGCGGCGTGCACTGGTACGGAGATGAAGGCATTGAACATCGCCACACCGACCAATACGGCGAGCCTCTCACCTACATGGCAGCACACACCATTGCGCGTCACCTAGGGGACGCAAAACTAAGCAAATGGGACGCAGCCGCCCTCGCGTACCTGCAAGCAATCCCGCCAGAAACGCGCGTTGTGCTGTGGTGGTGCTGAGAATGCATCTTCCAAAGTTTAGAAGATTGCCGCATTGCCGCTACAAATTAAGTAGCAAGCAATGCAGCATGCATATGGGGTGGCTGATGGGGCTCGAACCCACGACAACAGGAATCACAATCTAAGCCCTATTCATTTATGAATCAAACGCTTAGCGCTGATTCACTGGAATACTAAAGGCTCGATTTTCGCTAATTTGCCTATGGAGAAAAATGCAGTTTCTAAAGTTTGAGAGCGCAAAAAAGCCCACCACACCGGGGCATGGCGGGCAAATGGCCGTCCACAACAACGAAGCCGGCCATGGATCAATCTGTCGGCTATGGCGGCGCCTGGCACACGTTGCGCACGTAATCCTGCAGCGCGCCTAGCTTGGCTTCAATTCGGTCAGCTTCTTGCGCCACTCCAACAAGTACTGACGCACACTGTCCGAGTAGCTCCCGCTCGGCTCCGCTTGCATCAGCTCGGCCGGCGGCGCCGGGCGCTGCGGTGGCTGCACGATCACGGGTGGCGATCTCGTGGCGCAGGCCGTCAAGCTCAGAGCCAGCAGCAGCAGCGCTGGCAGCGTTTGCACGTTTGGTTTTTTCATGGCGCTCTCCTACGGTTTGCACGGCATCTTGCAGCCGCTCTTGGGTTTTGATGGCCGCCAGCGCGGCGGCGGTGGCAGCGGCGGCGTACTCTTTGCGCACATCGTCTGCGCCGGCCTTGTAGCCGTCATGGCGCAGCATCCATGCGCCAGCTGCTATCAATGCGATAGCGATGGCCAGGGCGGCGAGTTTGGCTTGAATGCTGAACATCAGGCCACCTCTTGTATCCCCACCTCGACGCCTGCGCGGCTGATGGTGATGGCGCGGTTAAACACTTTGGCGGGCGTGATGCGGCTCACATGCACCCAGCGGCCAAACTCGTGGATGACTTGGCCTATTTCCAGCGCATCCATGTGCGCGGCGAGGAATTTGGACACCTGGTAGGGCGTGCCAAATGCGGGCGCTTTGAAGTCAACGGCTGCAGCTTTGACGTGATCGCTGCGCGGGCTGCCGCCCACGGCTTGGTTCACCGCCTCGCTGCGGTAGGCGCTGCTCACAAGAATGGGCACTTGCTGGCCTTTGGCCGCAGATAGAGCTGCGCGAATGCGCTCCATCATCAGCGCCGTTTCTAGCAGCTCGGGCAGCAGCTCGGGCGGCGGCGTGTTGTCAAGCTGGCGCTGCTCGGTGTGGGTGAGCTCGTCTAGGCTGAAATGTGCGGTGAGCTGGGTCATGGCTTCTCCGTGATTTTTGGCGGCTTGCCGTTTGGCCAGCTTTTGCGAGTGAGCCAAACATTGGCCGCAAGCGCCGTGATGGCCAGCGCTGCGGCGTCGTGCGGTGGCGCTTTGGTTTGCGCAAGAAAAATAAGCATGTCGCCAGCGGCCACGCCATAGAGCGTGTAGCAGACAGCCCAGCTCCAGCGGTGGCTTTTGCCGGCCTGCATCGCAGCCACGCGGCAGACGCTGGCAACGATGATCAGCAAGCAAAGCGCGGCCATAAGCAAGCGGCCAGCAAGCTGCAGGTGAGCGGGAAGATCAACAAATATGAGCGCGAGCATTATTTGCCTCCGATCTTGTCGATGCGATTGCCCAGCGCCTCAATAGCGCGGAAAACCAACGGCTTTGCGCCAGCGCCACCCAGCACGCTGAACAGGATCAACAGCGCCGGCTTGCTGCTGTCAAGCACAGCAATGGCGCCGTGCCCAATGGCCGCGCCGACCAGCGTGGCAAGCGCTACATAAACAGTAGCGCGAATGGTGCTCAGCGATGCATCGGGCGCGTTGGCCAGCATCACGCCAACGAATGCCCAAAGCAACGCATGCCACTCGACGCCAAATGCGGCGACTGTATAGCCAGATATGGCCGCGATGGCTGCGGCGAAAGATGAGGTGTGCGGCTCGTGCATCAATGCTCCCTGTTTTTCTACAAATGTCCCGCGTCCAGCGCGTTAATCGGCGCTCTCAAATAAATAGCAAGCGCAGTGCGCCAGCCAGCGCCCGTGCGCAGGTAGTGTTTGAGCCGCTGCGTGATGGTCATACCGCGCACATCCCATAGCGCCAGGTGCAGCACCTGATTGAGCAGCACATCAGCCAGCCATGCCATGGCAACGAGCCAGGACAGCAGCCAGAATGCCTTGGGGTGCGCATGGCGCAGGCCAAAGATGGCCAGGCCAATCACCACCAGCCCAAGCAGAGCCGGCACAATTGCTGCGCTAAGCGCTATGAAAATAATAGCACTCATAACGTGTTCTTGATTTGATCAAGCACCGCATCGAACTGTTTTTTGATTTCCGTTCGATACTCCAGCGACGAATCAACCAGCGCGATGCTCGTGTAAAACGATGCGATGGCTGCGTTGTAGGCCGCCAGCAGCAGCGCATAGGCCGTGGCCTCGTTGGTGGAGTTGGCGAGGCTCACCAGCGTGCGGCCTTGCGCCTGCGCGGGCAGAGCGCTGATGCGCAGAATTTCTGCGATCAATGCAACAAGGGCTGGCTTGTCTGCCGCTGGCCGCGTGTTGCAAAGCGAATCAAGCGCCTCGCGGTTAGGGCGCAGCGCTTTAGCTGCGCGGCGAATGGCGGCGGATTCCCATTGCGTGCGCTGCGCGACCGGCAAATTCAGGTCAGCAATCTCTTGCTCCGTCAAATCACGAATAACACCGTTGTCGTTGATCTTGCTCATTCTGCAACTCCCAGAATTAATACATCACCCGAAGTGAAATTTGCGGCCAGAGACGAGAGCAAACGAATGCCGTTTCTCGCTGCTGCAATGCCGCTTGTGCCGCCGCCATAGCTGTTGGTGGATCGCAAGCGGGCATTCAAAGCGCCGGATGAGACCCCGAAGTAGGCAACTTCGACCGGCACTCGTTTCGCGGTGTCATAGATGTCACCGAAGCTAATCACGACCTCCTGCTCGTTGGTTGTGGTGTTGTCCATGCTTACCGTGCAGGCGATACTGGAAACGCCCACAGCCGTTGAGTTCGTGATCGTGCCGTTGATGTTTTGCTCGAATATCGAAACGTAGTCGTTCGCCCCGCTGATGGCCGTGCCGTTGTTTTGCAAACGACAAAGCAATTGGTCAGATGCGGAGGGCGAACGAACGCGGGAGACGAAAACTTTCACCGCGCTGAATTCGGTGGGAATGAAAACATCCAAGACGCTCACGCCAGCCAAACTGTAGCGGCCAATCACCTCTTGCTGGCCGGGGATGGTGATGGCTGGGCGGTTCAGGCTATAAGAGAAGCTGCCCGAGCCGTTGGTGCGCAAGATCACCGGGAGTTTGCGAAACTTGGTGTAAGGCGCAAGCGAACCTGTCAGCGTGGGTGTTGTGCCATTTGTGGACACGACATAATCCGCCGCGCCCGTGTCGCCTCGGAAGATCATGTAGACGGAATAACTGGTATTGGCAGCCAGCGAAGTGCCAACGTCAAGCATACCGCCGCCGCTTCCGGCGCTCCAACCAGCAGCCGCCGCCACGCCGGTCTTTGTCCAGACCGTGGCAATGTCCATGATCTCGGTGTTGTCGCCAGTGGAAAGCTGCGCCGGCTGAATGGTGAGCGTCGTGCCGCTGTGCGTGACGGCGCCGCCTGCGACGTAGTTGCGCAGCAATGGCGCAGCACCTAGCGAGCTTCTGGTGAGCCTCAATTCTTCTGCGGTTGCCGTGCCAGCACCCGAAGTGCCTGCAGCTAATCGCTGGGCTACAAAATCGTATTGCGCAGTAAGCGCGGCCTTGGCTGTTGCATTGGATGGCGTGCCAGATAGGTCGGTGCGGGTGGGTAAAGCGCTCATGAATGCTCCTAATAGCCTTGAATTTGTGCATCGACCAAGCCGGTGACGGCTGTGCCAGATGCGTTGAGAGTGTTGACGGATGGGCCAAGCGCTGGGTCTTTGTCATTGACCCGAGCGCCGGTTGCTGCGTTGCCGTCGGCCTGAACGGTGATCAACACGTTTTTGATCACGCGATAGGTTTGCGAGATGGGCAGCCGCGTGCCGCCGGAGGCAATCACGACATCATCTAAACGTTCAAAAATGTCTGGCACATCGATCTGCACAGTGGCCACATCTGCCACCCCCTGCACATCGCCACCAGACATGGTGAGGCGAAATTCAATGGTTTCCGCTGCGTTGATAGGCAGCGCGCCAGGCCATGGCAGCCAGTCGCCAGGCTGACCGTAAAACGGATCACCGCCAGGGCCATAGAAAAGATCGCCGGGCGCGCCATAGAAGGCCGCTTGGTTTTCTCGCTTAAATTCAATGCTGTGCTGGCTTGCTGTCACCACCAAATCAAGCAAGACCGTGCCCGGATCGGCAAGAGCGGCAGACCATTCATAAACGGCGGTGGCGTAGGTGCCCAGACTGTAAAAAACGGTGGTGTCTGCGCCATAGAATGGCTCTGCGTCCGGCCCATAAAACACATCTGTAGCCGTCGCCACAAGATCGCCGGCAGATACACTGCAGTTCGTTTTGATGCCCGGCCATGTGGTCGCTTGCGGGTAAGACACCAAAATGTTTTGCACCAATGCATCACCAAGGTCTTTGAAGATGGCGGCAGCGTTGACGGACTCGTTGCCAGAGCGATCAATGGCCTTGACCATGAAGGTAATGGGCCCAAGCAGGCTTTGGGTGATCGTGTATGGGCTATCGGTCAGCTCACCATCATGCAGCGGCGTGGCCGATGGCCACCATGCGTTTGTGCCAAATTGATAGCGGATCAAATAGCCGCGCAAGTCCAAAGAATCAACCGGCACCCACGAAAGCACATCGCCATCAATCGTAAAGCTTTGCACATCGGGCGGCGGCGCGGTTTTGCCAATCACTTGGTGCGCAATGGTCGTCCACGCACCGGGGATGCGGCGCTGGTTGACGAAGCGCGCGCGGATGAGGTAGTGCAGGCCGTCTTGCAGGCCGTAGAGCGTGGTGAAGCTGGCATCACCCTCTTCGGGCGCGTGGGCTTGCCATGCGGCCGAAGCGTCGAGCACGCTGCGGGTTTGGAATTCGACGCGCCCCCCTTGGGCGACAAACACATCACTCGCAGCCGGCCACGTCAAGCGCACGCCAGCAACAATGGTACCGTCCTGCATGCGGCGCAAATAGGCATCGCCGCTGTCTGCGTTGAGCGGCTCAACCAGCGGCACGGCGAATGGGCTGGGCAAATCGCTGCTGGGCTGGGTGTAGGCGGTGGTCGCATCGGCCAAATCCCAGATGCTGGGCTCATCGCGCTCCATCTCAAGCGCCGCGCCGCCGGCCAGGCTTGTGGACCAGTTGGCGATGCGATAGGTGCGGCTGGTGATTTGATAGGGTGAATAGCTCAGCGTAACGCGATCACCGGGCTGCAGCGCCCACGCTTTTGGGCTGGCGGGCACTTTGAGGATTTGCCCACCTCGGCTGCGCTCAACGCGCACGCGCATGGCATGCTGGGCGCGCTGCTCGGAGCTGATGAAGCCCATGGGCACATCATCGATGCGCGGCTCGTTGCCATCTGCGGCCAAGAAGGCGGCGTTGGCATAGGGGACTGCGTCTTGCGTCACACCCAAACCTGCGGCATCGAGATACTGGCCGCGCGCGCCATTGAAGCGCGACTCCAGCGGGAAGGCGGCCTGCGCCTGCTCCACCAGGCCAAAGATATCGGCATCGCCCAGCGTGATGACGGGCGGCGTCCACACGCCTGCGCGCATGCGCCACATGCCGGCACTCTCGCTGATTTCGCCGCTGAAGCTGGCCTCAAAATTAGCGATGATGGCTTCGCGGCCTTGATCGAGCGTGAACACGGCATCGCAACGGAACAGGTCTGCGGTGTTGCCGGTGTTGGGGGCGGGCGTGTAGGCGGCGGTGTCGCAGGCGTTGGCCGCCGCAATCCAGCTGGCATCGAACTGCGAGAGCGCCACTGCGCCGCCGTGGCGGCTGCGCAGGTAGTCCAGGGTGCACAGGGCAGGGTTTGCGCTGTAAGCCACGAGCGCGGTGCGGGGGTCATAGACGGGCTTGCCGCGCAGCCTGAAGGTGAACACAGGCGGGCCGCCTTGAAAGCGCGCCATGCGCAAATCCATCGTAACGACGGCATAGGTGGTGTTGCTGGCTTTGTGCGCGGCCGTCCACTGACCGGGCACGGCGGCCATGAGGCCAGCGTCTGCGGTGTCAACGCCGCCGGGCGACAGATGCATGCTCACGCGCAGGCGGGGGTTGAAGGTTTGGTAGCGGTATTGGACGACTTTTTGATCAGCGCCGTCATAGGGCGCATCAATTGTGACGACCGTGCCGGCCACCGAATACGACACGGCGACGGTATCTTCGCCCCCTCGGCTCACATAAGCCTGCAGGGAGCCGGGAATGGGGGTGTGGGGCAAAGTGACCGATGCGCCGGCGAAAAACACCGGGTCGGCCTGCACCTCTGCGCCGTTTTCATAAAACTCACCAGAAGTGACCCAGCCATTGCCATCGAGCGCGCCGATGTTCACGCCCTCTGCATAAATGGCGTCGCACCCCGCAGACTCGTGCGAGGCCAGATAGATCACGAGGTGGCGAAACTCGTCTTTTGGACCGCTCACAAAATTGGCCACAATGTTGCCGGCAATCGGCGCGGGAGATCCATGCACATAGCGCTCGGCCGTCTCGGTGCTGGCAAGCTGCGCGGTGCGCTCTTGCAGGCTGGCGTTGTAAGCCGCGATTTGCGCGGCCCGGGCTTTGCGGGCTTTCTTTTTGGCGCTGGCCGTGCGCAAGAGGCCTGCGCCAGCATAAACAGCCAAAGCGCCCAAGCCGGTCAGCCCTGCAGCCTTGACGATGGCCGTGGCAATCAAGCTAAACGGATCAGCCCACGCCATCGATGGCGCAAGCAGCAGCAGGGCGGCAAAAATTAAACGCGCCATGCCGCCACCCCCGCGCTTGAAAATTCCTCTTTGCCGGGCTCGCGCCAAGCGGCCGCCGTGTACGTGATGCCATGCGGCGCGAGCACGGCAATGGCGCTGCCGGCGCAGATGCCCAGCGTATGGCCTAAACAGCGGCTGGCGCGGCCTTGGGCAAGGCGCGCGCGCTCGCGCGGCGTGGGCAGCAAGACCAGATCGCCAATGTGCGCCAGCAGCGGCGCCACAGGCTCACCGAGCACGCCGCACACCGCCTCGCGTAGACTGCCTTTGCCGCCCGCTGCGCGGCGAATCTCGCGCGCGGCTTGCAGGGCATTGCTGCGCTCAAACACGGGCAAAGGCGGCGCATCTGGCCGCGCCAGGCGCAGCCAGCCGGCAGCAAAGGCCACGCAATCGCTGTGCCCCCAAGCAAACGGGCGAGAGGCCGCCTGCGCGAGATAGTCTTGCAGCAGGAGCGAGCGGCGCATGACGTTCACATGATTGCTCATCCGTCAACCCTTTGAAACGCGACGGTTAGCCACGGCTCAGGCTTGCCGATGATGCCGGCCTGATACTGAAACAGCAGCTCGCCGGGATGCTTGGCTTGGTGCGTGGTGTCGTTCACGCGAAAGGCCGCCGCATCGGGCAGCGCGCCTTGCTTGG
>Ga0114942_1000613_pt1 | contig 10106 bp, 4 predicted proteins | sample LowerColdCreek_FD_88674 | JGI IMG/M metagenome (GOLD analysis project Ga0114942, IMG submission 88674) | Groundwater microbial communities from Cold Creek, Nevada to study Microbial Dark Matter (Phase II) - Lower Cold Creek | ecosystem: Environmental > Aquatic > Deep subsurface > Groundwater ... | reverse complement strand
GCCGGAATGGTAACTTCGGACAGAGCAGCGCGCCGGCAAAAAAACTTGATTCAAAGTCACGCCAGGCGTGCAGAATATCCTGTGGCGCCAGATTGACGTTGCCATCAGAGGCTTCATGCGCGCCGCCGACACGCATGCTGCTTTTCACGCCATCTTTGTTGTGCAGCACCGCATGGCCGATATGCACTGCCAGTTCATATTTCAGCCGGGTCGGATGTTGTTCCAGAATGCGGTTTAAATGCAAAGTGCCGGGTGGCAGGAAATACGACGTCTGCACGTTTTTACTGCGTACGCCAAGCTCATCTAACAGCTCAGTTGGCACTTCGGTAAACCAGCGCACCTGCAGGCCGACTTTTTTCGCGATCTGCAACAGCTCATCGCTACTGAGCGGCATCCTTTTCTGACCAATTTCTTCGGCCGCCCGCTCCAGTTCCGGAAAGTGGTTCTGGTGATGTTCCTGATGGGCACGAATGAGCAGCTGGGCAAACTGACGGCCGCCAGTACCGGTTTGTGACAACAGCTCCGGAATAGCGATTTGCAGAATATCCGGCGCAAACAAAAAACCTGGCTCCAGCGCCATACCGGAAATGCCACCGCGGCTGCCTTTAGCCGGTGTTAAATCATGGCCAGCCTCTTCACCGTCTAAGAACCAGTCTGGTGCTTTTTGAAAAACTTCCGCGATCACTTCCAGCATTTCGGGGGAAGGCACCCGTTTACCGGTTTCGATCATCGACAGATATGACACCGACGGCGCGTATTCCGCATTGATGCGAATGCAGCGCGTGGACAGGTCATCCATCGTTAAGTTATTGCGTTTCCTCAGGTTTCTAATCTTAGTCCCGAGAAAGTGCGATTGGCGTAATAAGCTTTTAGGATTTGTCATTTTGTAAAATTCACACTGTGAAGTTTTAATTGTGAAATTTTGCTTAAAAACAACATAGACTGTTTTTCAGGCAATCACAACAGCCGCCATGCCCGCCACCCTACCGGGCCAGAACAGACAAAGAGTGAGCGAGGATAAGACGATGACTATGACCGCACTGCAGATTGAAACCGACCCGATGATCCAGCAACAGCTGCAACAACTGACTGCGCTGAACGACGCTCATCACCGTCAGGTGCTGGATTACTCCAAAGCCATGCTGGATAAATTGTTTCCACTGGAACATGGCTCGCATCAGCAAGTGAAAAGCTATGTAGTTTATTACCAGCACCTGCTGGCATTTTTCGCCGACGGTCAAAGCACTGGCCTGAAAAATCCAGCGCAGTTTGTCGCTTTATGCGGCAGTAAAGAACAACCACAAACGCTGCTGCTCAACGATGGCAGCCGCCATCTGGAGATCAGCCTGTGCCGTCACAGCGACCGTGGCAATCAGGACAGTGTCGGCATTGCAGATATTCAGCTGCAATTATCCGCTGACGAATGGTTTTCACTGGTGCGCGGCACTGTCGTCACTACACAAAAACAATGCCGCAGCGGCGCCTGTTACACCCACAAAGCCGGCGGCGACTACCGGTTAAACTAAGCGCGAGACAGCGCATACATTTGCTCCAGGTTTGCAGGGGGCTGGCCGGACGCCAGCCTCTGCAAACTTTTTCTGCTGCACCGGGCCCGCCAAAAAACGTCGTCACTTCACAGAATTTTTTGCTGCGTTGGCGCTCTGAGGTAAACTATGCCGGTTTTTTCACCGACTTACCTAAGCAGACAAAGCTGGTTAGGTGGAACTGGCTACTGAGCTCCGGAGTAAGGCGAACTTGAAAACACTTTTGTTGTTAGTGCTGGCCGGCTTGATGCTCTGGCTGTTCTGGCCAGAACCAACGCCGGTGCGCGCACCGCTCGCCAGCAAACAAGCCAGCTGCGACCAACCAATCCGCTGGCGCCTTGATAGCATAGATCCAGCCTTTAGCCTCAGTACTGAGCAGGCATTGCCATTGATCACCTATGCCGCAGCGCAATGGAATCAGGCACTGGGTGCCGAAGTATTGCGCTACGACGCGCAGCAAGGTTTCCCAATCCGTTTTATCTTTGACGCCCGCCAGCAACAGCAGCTGGAACAGCTGATGCTGCAACGCAATCTGCACCGCTATGATGACCGTATCGCCGATCAACAACAGGATTTCGAACGTCAGCTGGCCGAATTCCAGCAAAACAAAAGCGCCTTTGAACAAAAAGACCAAGAGCTGGCTGCCGACATCAAACTGTTTAATGAAAAAGCCCAACAAGCCGATCCGGGCGCAGCCGCCATGTTGGGCCGGGAACAGGCCGAATTGCTGAGCCGGCAAAAGGAACATGCGCTGGAAGCCGAACAGCTGGATGCGCTGTCCGAAAAACTGCAGGACCGCCAGCAACAGCTGAACAACACCATTGCTGATCGTAATGCGCTTATTCCTGAGCAACAAGCCAGTGGCCTCGCCGAAGTCGGGTTGCTGGAACAACGCGGCGCCAGCCGCACCATGACCATTTTTGCTTATAAAGACGCCCATCACCTGACGTTGACGCTGTTACACGAATTTGGTCATGCGCTGGGGCTGGACCACCTGCCAGACAGTGCAAGCATCATGTACAACCAGCTCAGCAGTGCCCAGCACCAGCTGACCGCGGCCGACATCACGGCCTGGCAACAGCTTTGCCGGCCGCAATAGCGCCCGAACAAAGCAAAACAGTGCTGTACATTTCACAACCAGCAGGGCAAAAATCCTGAGCATCAGCCCAACTTTCTGCCAAAGATAACTAGCAGCAATCTGCGCTGTCTGGCGATTTCTATCGTAGAACGGGATAAATCTGACTTATCGATTTAATATTGAATTTATTCAATAGATTAAAATTAATCACTCTACATAAATCGCTGATAACACCGGAATTTGCAGGCAACATTGTCATCTTTTTGCCCAAATCCGCTGATTTTGTTTTGCCCTGAGCCAAACTCGACTTTACAATAGTTTCATCCCTAACCAATCGCATCCCTCTGATGCGGCCGGGTGACAAGGGTTCCTGCTTCCTGCAGGGCTCTTTGGTTGACCCTGAAGCCTGCCCGTTCGGGCGTCTTCCGGAAAGACGTTTTCAATTCAACCTAACACAGGACCTTGAGCCATCATGTTACTTTGGTTTGTTATCGCCTATTGGGTCATCTCAGTTGCTATCGGTTTATGGGCAGCAATGCGCGTTAAAAGCGCCGCTGACTTCGCTGTAGCTGGCCGCCATCTACCATTTTATATGGTAACGGCAACTGTATTCGCCACCTGGTTCGGCTCTGAAGCTGTACTGGGTATTCCGGCCACTTTTATCGACGGTAATTTGCGTGACATAGTCGCAGATCCGTTCGGCGCCTCCATGTGTCTGATCCTGGTCGGTATCTTCTTTGCCGCACCACTGTATCGGATGAAATTACTGACCATCGGTGATTTTTATAAACGCCGCTATGGCCGGGTCGCGGAAGTATTAACTTCACTCGCCATCGTCGTGTCTTACCTCGGCTGGGTCGGCGCACAAATCGTCGCGCTGGGTCTGGTGTTTAACGTGGTGTCGCAGGACATGATCAGCCAGGAAATGGGCATGTGGATTGGTGCTGTTACTATCCTGATTTATACCTTCTTCGGTGGTATGTGGGCCGTCGCCATTACGGATTTAGTGCAGATGGTGGTGATTGTCGGCGGCTTGCTGTTTATCGGCAGCGAAGTTGCTGACATGGCCGGTGGAGTCTCGACCGTCGTCAACCATGCTGCCGCCGCAGGCAAGTTCGAATTCTGGCCCGCCATGGATGCCAAAGAACTGATCGCCTTTATTGCTGCAGCCTGTACCATGATGCTTGGCTCTATGCCGCAGCAAGACGTGTTTCAGCGCGTTCAGTCAGCCAAATCCGAACGCATCGCGGTGTGGGGTTCCATCCTCGGCGGTTCTTTGTATCTGTTATTTGCCTTTATCCCGCTGTTTATCGGCTATGCCGCGGTCATGCTGGTACCTGATATGGTCAACAAACTGATGGCGAACGACAGCCAGCTGATCCTGCCCCACTTTGTGATGACCCATATGCCGTTTGTCGCACAAGTGCTGTTTTTCGGTGCCTTATTATCGGCGATTAAAGGCTGCGCGTCCGCCACACTGCTGGCGCCTTCGGTCTCGTTCTCGGAAAACATTTTAAAACCGATGTTGCCACCGATGACCGACAAACAGTTCCTAAAAATGATGCGGATGGTGACGCTGGTATTCACCTGCCTGGTGATGGTGTACGCGCTCAATACCGAAGCGACGATTTTCGGCATGGTAGAAAGTGCCTATCAGGTCACGCTGGTGACGGCCTTTGTGCCATTGGCATTTGGTGTGTACTGGCGTAAAGCGACCAATCAGGGCGCGCTGGCATCAATTTTTGCCGGTTTCCTGGTGTGGCAAGGCGTGATGTGGCTAGGTCCGGAAGACCCGTTTATTCCGGCCCAGTTCGCCGGTTTATTGGCCAGCCTTGCGGGGATGATTGTCGGCTCGCTGATACCGCAGTATCTGGAACACGATCACGACATCCACGACCAGCTGCACCGCGGCGAACACGCCCACGAAGCGTTGGCCAAAGCAGAGTAATCTGTGATGTCAGAGTAAAACAAAGGACGGCAACTGCCGTCCTTTTTGTTGCGCAGTTTATTCTCACGGTTCGTGTTGTTGACCCTTTGTCAGGACCGGTTATGCTTGGATCGGTTTCACGCTTTGCCTTTGCAGTCTGGTTGGATTTAGTTACATTAAGTGCGATATTTCAGGGAACTAGACATGACCGAACGGAGTTGTTGGCGGCGGTTGCCACTGAAGTTCTACCCCTTGTGGCTGAGCTGCCTGATCATCCTCTCAGGCCAACTCAGCGCAGAACCGCTGCGGTTTTTTACCGAACATAGCCCGCCGGGTGAGTATCTGGCCCCGGATGGTCAGGTCAAAGGGCCCACGGTTGAACTGATCCGCATCCTGCAACAGCGGCTACAGGACGAAGGTCCGATTGAGATCTACCCATGGGCCCGCGCTGTGCAGCTAGCCAATCAGCATGCCGGTTCAGTGTTATTTGAAACGGTGCGCAACGATTTGCGCGAAGATAAATATCAGTGGGTCGGGCCGTTAAAAATCCATGACATTACTTTATATGGCCGCAACAGTGCTGCCTCCGGGCAAAGCCGTAGCGGAAAACGGCTGATCGCCTGTGACTACCGTGATTCAGCTGTGTTAGGCCAGATCCGCCAGCTGGGATATCAGGAAAACCGCAATCTGATCGTGACCACACAGGCTGGTGAATGTAATGAACTGCTGTTAAAAGGTCGGGTGGATCTGGTTGCATTAAACCAATTAGTTCTGCCACTGGTGAATCAGCAACTGGCCCGGCAGAACGATAGCCTACGCGCCATCCAGCCACTGTCCGCGGCCCGGTTATATCTGGCATTTTCATTAAAAATTGCACCTGAGCGGGTAAGTCGCTGGCAACAGGCATTACTGCAAACTTACCGAGATGGCACGATGCGCCGGCTTTACCAGTCAACGTACAGCGAACAGATGATCCTGCAGCTGGAACAACTGGCCGCTACACAGAAACAGGCAGTGCCGGGCGGTGCTGGCAAATAGCAGGCACCGTGCCGGCACCCGCTGGCAGTTTTTAACATTTTTAGCAATTCTGTTATTCTGAATACCTAGTCTTCCCCGCTCCAGACCGCTAAGGATTGCTCTGATGGTGAAACATCTTGCCGCGCTAGCCACGGCAGCTGCGCTCGGCGCAGCCGCACTGTTTTATGTCACCTCAGTACCGGACACAACATTGCCGGACGGCTCACCCGCCGCGCCAGCCACAGCGGGGCCAGCACAAGCATCAGCCAGCCCGGCAGATCAGCTGGATCTGCAAAACCTGCTGCTGGAATATCCCAGAGGTGAAGTCCCCTCACAGGCCCGGCTGACCTACCGCTTTAATCAGGATGTTGCCCCTGCCGCTTTGGTTGGGAAAACCGCTGAAGCAGTGGTCAAATCCGAGCCGGCGGATTTGTTTACCCCGGTCTGGCTTGATCAGAAAACCTTGCAGCTTAATGCGGTGCAACCACTGGCATCGGCACAGGCGGTGACGCTGACCTTGTCCGGTCAGGGCCTTACCGCGTTGGGAACTATCGGCAAGGCGGCAGATTTCAGCAGTCAAATCCAGGTGATCCGCCAGCGTTTAGCGTTGCAGGAACAAGGGTTTAAAGTGGATGCCGACCCAGCCAACTCAACCAACCAGGCCATGGCAGTCAGCTATGCGATGGAAGTCAGCAGCGACGATGATTTAACTGAAGATTCGTTGCGCATGATGCTGGTGCTGGACCAAAGCACGGCCCCCGCCGCCAGTCTGGTGCTGCGTCAAATCACGCCAAAGCGCTGGCACGTCACCGTCACAGGCCTGACCCAGGGCCCCGGCAGTTTCCGCCTGCGCTGGAAACATCAGGCTAATGATGCCGATTTCGCCGCGGAACGGGTGCTGCCATTGCCAGAGCCAGACCGCTTAGCCGTATTGTCGACGCGCTTTGACGATACCGACGGCCAACGCTTCAGTGTGTCGTTCAGTCAGCCGCTGGCCAGTCAGGATTTAACCGGCCTGGTCAAATTAAACGACCAGGATGCCCGGGCCCGCATTAACGGCAATCAGCTCGAACTATTTCCTGCCGCCAAACTGAGTGGTCAGGTCAAGATCTGGCTCGCAGCGACGCTGAAATCAGCAGCCGGTGAAGCACTCGGCACTGTGTATCAGCACGAATTGCAGGTCAGTTCGCTGCTGCCGGCGGTGCAGTTTATTGGCAGCGGCCATATTCTGCCCAAAGCTGACCGGCTGCTGATCCCGGTTGAAGCCACCAATGTCAGTGCCGTCCAGCTGCGGATCTTCCGCATATACCCGGACAATATTCCGCAGTTGTTACAAAACGCCGACGACAATCTCAACAGCTGGCGTGATGATGAAGTCGGCCGCTACATTGCCGAGCGGACCTTGCCGTTACCTGCTGCGGTGCGCGATACCACCGCCGTCTGGCAACTGGATGTCACTGATTTAGTTGGGCAATACCGTGGCAGTGTGTTCCGGCTGGAAGCGCGGGTGTTGCCACAACATAGTTTGTATCCCTGTGATGTAAAACTGGCCGATGAGCCGCTGACGCCGTTAACGCGCCTCAGTTACGACGGCACCTACAAAGACAGTGAGATCCCCGAACGGCTGTGGAAGTTTTACCAAAGCAAAGGCGATTACGATTGGGAGCAGCGCAACAACCCCTGCGATGATGCTTATTACGGTAACAACCGGCTGAGTAAAAAAACCTTTATCGCCTCCAATATTGGTCTGATCGCCAAAGCCGGTCAGGACGGCCAGCTGCATCTGTTCAGCACGGCTTTGGATCAGGGCCAACCTTTAGGCGGTGTCAGCGTCAGTGCATACAACTACCAGCAACAACTGATTGGTAAAGGCACCACCGATCCACAAGGCATGATGGCGCTGAAACCGGAAGGCGAAAGCTTTTTTATCAAGGCGGAAAAAGACGGCGACAGCGCTTATCTGAAAGTGGCCAGCAATGTGGCATTGCCAACCAATCAGTTCGACACGGGCGGCAGCAGCAGCCATAGCGGCGTCAAAGCATTTTTTTATGCTGAGCGTAACGTCTGGCGGCCCGGCGATCCGATTTACCTGAATCTGATCGTGCAGGATAAAGCCCGGCAATTACCGGCAGATTTCCCCATCAGCCTGGATTTCTTCTCACCGCAGGGTCAGAAGGTGCATAGCCTGACGGCCAAACCGGTTGGCGCCGGCTTTTACCGCTTTGACCTGACCACCGCCGCAGAAGCCCCGACCGGCAACTACACCGCGATCGCCAAAGTGGCAGATAACTATTTTGATACTGTGCTCAAAATTGAAAATATCCTGCCGAACCGGCTGAAACTGGCGTTAGCGCTGCCGGAAGTGCTGCAAAAGGCCCCTGCTGCGCTGACGCTTAGTTCGCAGTGGCTGAGCGGTGCCAGCGCCGAAGGCCTCAAAGCCGATGTGGAAATGAAACTCAGCACCGCGCCGACTGAATTTGACGGCCTGCAGGGCTTTGTGTTTGACGATGTCCGCCGCAGTTTTAATCCGCAAAAAGCCATGGTCTGGCAAGGCAAATTAGGCCCGGACGGCACAGCCCCGTTCACGCTGAAACCCGAGATCAATACCGCCTCGCCCGGCGCCTTAAAAGCATTGTTTATCCTGCGGGTGTTTGAACCGAGTGGGCAGTTCAGCACCCAATACAAAGAAGCAGTATTCCATCCATATGACCGTTACGCCGGTCTGTCACTGCCGACAGAATTTAAAGACACACCGCTGAGTGACAACGCGACCATGGCCGTCAATACCGTGTTAGTCGACCAACAGGGCAAAAGACTGGCGCAACAGCAGCTGCGGGTGCAGGTGTTTAAACTGCGCTGGAGCTGGTGGTGGGATGGCGAAGACAGCCAGTACAGCTACGCCAGCGATGCAGACAACAAAGAAGTCACCAACCTGCTGCTGACCACTGATGCCAGTGGCATGGCCGGTTTGAACATCAAGGCCGCCGACTATGAACAAGGCCGCTACCGGCTGGTGGTCTGTGATGAAAGCGGCGCTGATACGCATTGCGCCAGTCAGATTTTTTACAATGGCTGGGGCTGGAGTGAGCAACAAGGCCGCGACAGCGCCACCCGCCTTGGCATCACGGCCGACAAAGAACAATATCAGGTCGGCGAAACGGCCCGGATCAATCTGCCGGCCGGTGCCAAACGTCAGGTGCTGCTGACGCTGGAAAACGGCAGTCAGCTGCTGGACAAACGCTGGTATAGCCTGGACGCTGGTCAGAACCATCTCGAAGTGAAACTGGACCCGCGGATGCTACCGAATGTGTACGCCCATATCAGCCAGATTTTGCCACATGCCAACCGCCCCTCTGATTTGCCGCTACGCAGTTATGGCCTGGTCAATCTGAGTGTGCAGGACCCGGCATCGGTGCTACAGCCAGTGCTGACAATGCCGAGCGAAGTCACGCCACAAAGCCAGTTCAATATCACGGTAAAGGAGCAACAAGGCCAGGCCATGACCTACACGCTGGCATTGGTCGATGAAGGCCTGCTCGGCATCACTGATTTTAAAACGCCGGCGCCGCACAATACCTTTTTCCGCCGCGAAGCGCTTGGCGTGCGCAGCTGGGATTTGTTTGATGCGGTGGTTGGCGCTTATTCCAGTGATTTAAGCCGGCTGCTGGCAGTCGGTGGCTCTGAGCTTATCGCCAAACGCGATAACAAACGCCTGCAACGCTTTAAACCACTGGTACAGACCTTTGGGCCCTTTACGCTCGCCGCCGGTGCCAGCGCCGAGCATCAGATCACGCTGCCGCCTTACATGGGCGCGGTGCGCGCGATGCTGGTTGCCGGCAATGGTTATGCCTATGGCCAGGCCGAAGCGGAACTGAAGATCCGTCAGGATCTGGACCTGCTCACCACAGCACCACGGCTGGTTGGGCCCGGTGATGAATTCAGTTTGCCGGTCACGCTATTCTGGCAAGGCAAACAAGCCAGCGATGTCACCGTTCGCGCCACTGTGGATGACAAACTGGAACTGATCACATCAGAGCAAAGCGGCCATTTCAGCGGGCCGGGTGAGCAAACGCTGTTGCTGCGCGTCAAAGCCAAAGAAATGACCGGCATCGCGACACTGACGATCCGCGCCAGCGCCGGCAGCTTACACAGTGAAGAAGTGATCCACCTGCCGCTACGCGCACCGAACGCCGTGCAACAACGTTTATTGTCGCAGCTGTTAAAGCCGGGCGACAGCTGGCAGCCCAAAGCCGAACGTTTTGGCATCGCCGGCAGCAACGAACAATGGCTTAGCGTATTGGCGCTGCAGAATTTTAATCTGACCGCCTATCTGAATGCGCTCAGCGATTATCCGCATGGCTGCGTCGAACAAAGCACATCCCGCGTCTTGCCGCTGCTGTATGCCGGCCAATATCAGAGTTTTAGCCCGCAGCAGCTGGATAAAATGACACAGGCAATCAGCCAGCAGCTGAAATATCTGGCGGGCTACCAACTTGCCGACGGTCGTTTTGCCTATTGGCGCGACGGCGGTTATTACGTC
>Ga0114942_1000612_pt1 | contig 10108 bp, 7 predicted proteins | sample LowerColdCreek_FD_88674 | JGI IMG/M metagenome (GOLD analysis project Ga0114942, IMG submission 88674) | Groundwater microbial communities from Cold Creek, Nevada to study Microbial Dark Matter (Phase II) - Lower Cold Creek | ecosystem: Environmental > Aquatic > Deep subsurface > Groundwater ... | reverse complement strand
GTCGCTGACGACGACGTGGGCGCCGAACTTCGAGAGTTCCGACATCCAGGTGAAGCCGCCCTCGTAGACCTTGTTCCAGAACATGACCGTGCCCTCGGCGCGGACCGCGAGGGCGATCATGCACGGCAGCAGGTCGACGGGAAAGTAGGGCCACGGCGCCGCCTCGATCTTGGGGAGCAGGTTCGACGTGAACGGCTCGCTGACGACGAGCTTCTGCTTCTTGCGCACGAAGGCGGTGTCGCCGTCGTATTCGACCTTCACTCCCAGTTTGGCGAAGGAGCGGTTAATGAGATCGAAATGGTGCGGGAGGGAATTCCTCACGCGGACCTCTCCGCCGGTGATGGCGCCGAGGGCGAGGAAGGTGACGACCTCGTGGTGGTCGGTGTTGATGGTGAACGTGCCGCCCTTGAGCGACTTCACGCCGGTGACGGTGAGCTGGCTGGTGCCGAGGCCGTCGATCTTGGCGCCCATTTTCGCGAGGACCTCGCAGACGTCCTGCACGTGCGGTTCGCTGGCGGCGTTGAGCAGCACGGACTCGCCCTCGGCGAGGACGGCGGCCATGACGAAATTCTCGGTGGCCGTGACCGACATGTAATCCGGCCAATGGCGGGCGCCGGAGAAGCGGCCCTTGAGCGAGAGGGTGAGGTCCTCGCCGGCGTGGGTGACCTTGGCGCCGAGTTGCTCGAGGATCTCGAGGTGCGGGTCGAGTTCGCGGATGCCGAGCGAGCAGCCCTTCGCGTTGGACGGCAGCGAGAGCTTCTTCATGCGCTGCAGCAGCGGCGCGAAGAGTAGCACGGCGGAGCGCATGCCGGCGGGCAGTTCGCCGTTGAGGCGGCGGGCATCGAAGCCCGAGTGGTCGAGCGAGATGGTGTTGGTGGCGCGATCCCACGCGACCTGCGAGCCCTGTTCGGAGAAGAAGGTGACGAGCTTGTCGACGTCGGTGATGTTCGGCACGTTTTTCAGCGTGACCGGGGCATCGGTCAGCAGCGTGGCGCACAGGATCGGCAGCACGGAGTTCTTGTTACCCGACGGCGTGATGGTGCCGCTGAGGGGTTTGCCGCCGTGGATGATGAGGTCGGACATCGAGCTGAAGTTGAGAGCTGAGAGCTGAGAGCTGAGAGGCGGACGGCGGACAAACCCGCCTTCGCTCGGACGAGCTACGGCGAGGTTGTTGCTGCGCAACAAAAAGGCGTTCGCGGGAAGCGGACGCCTTGGAATGGATTCGCGCGCGGAGCGCGGAGCAAGAGTTAAGTGGCTCAGATGCCGCCCTGGCGGCTGCCCTCGGACTCGCCGCCGGAGCGGCCGCGGTTGCGGCCGCCGCGATGACGGCGCTGGCCGCCACCTTCGCCGCCACCCGGACCACGACCGCCGCGGTTGCGGCCGCCGCGATGACGGCGCTCGCCGCCGTCCTGGCGTGATTCGCTGCCATGGCTGGCGGCAACCGTTTCAGCAGCCGGCGAGCTGCCGAAGAGCGACTTGAGCCAGCCGAGGAAGCCACCCGACTTGGCGGGAGCAGCGGCCGGAGCGGAGTAAGCCGCGCGGGGCGACTCTTCGCGCGGGGCGGACGCGCCTTCGGAAGCAGGACGGTTGCTGCGCTCGCGGGGCGCGCCACCCCAGTTGCGGGGCGTCGGCACGAACGTGACGCCCGGACGGACGTAGAGGAATTTCTCCGGGATCGACGCGATGTCTACCGGCTCGTCGGAAGCGACGGACTCTTCGCGGCGCTCTTCCTGGCGCGGACGTTCTTCACGGCGCGGGCGTTCGCTGCGGGACTCCTGGCTGCGGGCGGGCTGGAAGCCGGCGCTTTCCCAAGTCTGGGCAGGCGCGGTCTTCTGCTCGGCGGGCGGGAGGATGTTCAGCTGCGCGGGCTCGTCGGCGATCGGCGCGGGGGCGTCGACTTGGGCCGAGGAGAAGGTGGCCAGATCGGCGGCCACGGGGCTGGAGGCTTGAACCGGAGTCGAGGGAACGACGACGGGAACGGCAACCGGCGCCGGAGCGACCTCCTCAGCAGGAGCGAACGGGTTGGTGTACTCGCGGGGGGCGTTGACGACCTCGATGGCGGTCGGCTTGTAGTCGGACGGAGCGGCTGCGGTTGCGGCGGCGGGGCCAGCACTGGGACGCTTCCCGCGGGCCAGGCCTGAGCCCCGGGTGGTGCCGAACGTGGGGAACTCGGCGCTGGGCGCCGGGGTGGTCGCGGTGGCTTCGGCAGGAGCACCGGACGATTCTGTGGAGGACATGTCTATCTATGTTGTTGGTTGTGAGCGCCTGCCAATGGGGCGGCGCGGGTTGGAATGCCAGCCGGAGCTCGGTTTAAGTGCTCTCACCCTTCGATTTTCGCTCGGGGCGGACGGCGGCAAGGGAAGCGAAAAGCTGCTCAGCCCTCCTATGAGGGCAACGCTATTTTTCCCGGCGCGGGGCTTGCCAGAGGTAAAACCGCCACCCAAGCTCCGAAACCATGGACAAGCTCGAGGAGATTTTTCGTATGCAAGATGCGCTGAATAAGCGCATTGGAGTATCTTTGCCCCCGCCGACCGATGAGGAAAAGGCGAAGTGGATCCTCAACTACACCCGGGCCATGCAACAGGAGACGGCCGAGCTAATCGACAGCGTGCCTTGGAAGTGGTGGGCCAAGTACCAGAAGTTCGACGAGCAGAACGCCAAGGTGGAAGTCGTGGACCTTTTCCACTTTCTGGTGTCGCTCGCGCAGACCCTGGGCATGACGCCCGACGATGTTTACCAGGCCTATCTCAAGAAGAACGCGGTGAACCACCAGCGGCAGGAGAGCGGCTACGTGAAGAAGGACGAGGCGGACTCGAAGCACATTTGAGCGGTGCTGCGCGCCGCCAAGTGACAAGGGTCAGGGGACAAGTGCCAAGAGAGAGATCCGGCGAGGTAACTTACTTGGCACTTCGCGCCTGTAACTTGTCACTTCCCAGAATTACCATTCGACCACCAATAATGACACCGCCTGCCGCGGGAGGTTGAAGCTGAACTGCATGGCGCCGGCGTTCACGGCGACGCTGGTCGGGGTCTCGGCGAGCTTGGTGAGCTGGCTGGACTTTTCGAGGGCGGCGTACTGTTGCGTGTTCGGCGCGACCGGGGAACCCATGCGCAGCCACTCGCCGTACGGGTTGCTGTGATATTGATCGATGCGGTAGTCGGTCAGCGTGGCGCCGCTGATGCCGGCCGGCAGACCCTTGAGGTCGATGGTCAGCGTGGCGTCGGGACCGGTGATGTCGTCGTCGTGGTAGTGCCAGACCATGATCATGATCTTGTTCGTGGCGCGCGTCGCGAGCACGCCGACGTCCGGCGCGCCGCGCACGCCCTGGTCGATCATCGCGGTGAGCGGGAGCGCGCCGCTACTCGTGGCGGGCAGGCGGTCGGTGCCCATCAGCGAATACATGCGAAACACGTTGAACACCGCCATCGGCACGCCGTTGGTCGCGAGCTGGCGAAAGCCGGCGAACCATGGCTGGTCCTCGAAGGTGAAGGCCCACGTGACCGCGCCCTCGAGGTTGATCTGATGCAGCGCGGCGAGCTCGTGCTTCCGCGCGAAGACGGCCGCGGTGTAGCTCGAATACATCGTGCCGTTGCGGTACGCCATCTGCGGGCCCTGGCAGGCGGCGCAACCCTCGGGGTCGGATTCGCCGATAATGACGGGAATACCCTTCAGCTCGGGATAGGAACTGATCATGCCGAAGGCGGTCTCGATCGTTTTCAATTGGTTGCTGATGCCCATGCGCACGTGGCCGTCGACGAAGGTGGGTGAGCCCTTGGCGTGGAAGGCGACGAAGTCGAGCGGCGTGCCCTTCTCGCCCGTGGCGTAGTTGGTGCCGTGCAGGCAGTGCTCGAGGAAATCCTTCATGAACTGCCCGCCGGAACCGGCGGTGTGCGGGCCGCCCACGCGCGCGGTGGGCAGGGCGCGGCGGACGCCGGCGATGGCGTAGTCGTGCAGCTTCCGAAATTCCTCCGCGCTGCCGCCCCAGTAGCCCTTGGGCTGGTTGTTGGCCTCGTTCCAGACCTCCCACCACCAGGTGTTCACCTCGGCCGCGCCGTACTTCTCCAGCGAGTGTTTGGCCCACTGGTAGGAAAGTTCGCCCCACTTGGCGTAGTCCTTCGGCGGCTTGGTCCAGCCAGTGTAGATGCGCTCGTAGGGCAGGCCCGGGCGCCATTCGTGGCGGTAGGGTTGGGGCTGCGTCGACATCGCCTCGGGCATGAAGCCGATCTGCACGAGCGGCTTCACGCCGCGCGCGAGGTAGCTGTCGAAGATGCGGTCGATGCCGCGCCAGTCGTAGACGGGATTGCCCGCCGCGTCCTCGGTGTAGGCGTTGGTCGAGCCCCACTTGAAGGCCGGGGTGCCGTCGCCGCTGGAGAGGAGGTTGTGGGCGCGGAAATATACCTGCTGCGGCGCCAGCTGGCCGAGGTCGGCGAGCAGGCGCTGGCCGTCCTTCATCGTGGCGTAGTTGGGTTCGTCGGCGCCGAAGTAGCGCCAGAAGGGTTTCAACTCACCGGCGGATTTCGCGGCGTCGATGGTGACGGTGACAGGGAACGGCGCGGTTTGCGCGAAGGCGGAAAGCGCAAGGCTGGCCGCGACCAGGGACAGGACAGGGTAGAGTTTCATGCGGCGCTACCAGCCAAGCGATCCGGACGCACAAGGCCAACCCAATGCTTGCTTACAGTCCGAGGGGCGGTCGCGACTTCACTCCCCCGCAATACGTCCGAACAGGAACGAGCCGATGGGCTGCGCAGCGGGGCCGAAGCTGGTGGCATTGACGCGCTGCACGTCGACGAGCAGCAGGTCGCGGTCGTGGACGGTGCGCAGGGTGAAAACGAAACCGTCGTCTTTGAGCCGCGGGGCGCGGAACACCAGTTCGACACGGTCTTCCTCGAGCGTGAAGCCGGGGCCTTTTTCCCAGCTGCCGGACCAGGTCATCTTGTCGTCGATGTCCCGGCATTCGAAGCGCAGGTGCGTGGCTGTTTGCGTGATCACCACCCGGTTGGTCGTGGCGTGCAGGGCCCGGGTGAGGGCGTAATCGAAATTCAGGTCGAGCAGGCCCTGGAACGAAATTGTGCCGGCGGGCTGCGCGGTGGCGGAGGAGACGAGGCTGCCGGTGTTTTCGTAGGTGCCGCTGAGGTTCTCGGCGTGGAGGGTGGCAGCCAGCAAGCAGGAGATGAGCAGGGTTTTCATGGAGCTGGTTTTATTCGACCCGCAACGCCTCCGTCGGGGGCACGCGCGTGGCCCGCCGGGCCGGGAGCAGGCAGGCGACGAAACCGATCGCCATCGTAAACAGGGCGAGGGCGAGCATCCACCCGAAGGCGGAGGAAGGAAGTTGGAAGAGCAGTCCGGTCCTGCGCAGGAGTTGGACGAACTGCCACCCGACCCAGAGCCCGAGGGCGATCCCGACGATCATCTGCAGGAGGCCGCGCGACAGGATGAGTCGCACGACCTGGCCCGCGGTCGCGCCGAGCGCCATGCGGATTCCGATTTCGCGGGTGCGCCGGGTGGTGGCGCAGGCCACGGTCGCATAGATGCCGACGGCGGAGGTCAGCAAGCCCGCCGCGGCAAAGATCAGGAAAATCAGGCCGAAAGTCCGGGCGCTCCAGCGCAGTTCCGCCAAGGCCTCGGGCAGCGGTTGCAGCTGGACCAACGCTACGTCGGGATCGAGTTTCTGTACCGTCTCGCGGGCGGCCGTCGCCAGGCCGACGGGGTCCCCCGCGGTGCGCAGAAGAATAAAAAATTGGGCCACGGGGCTTTGTTCAAACGGAACAAACGCCATCGGCTCCGGCGCCGGCAGGGTCGGGTTTTCAAGGAAATCCGCGCATTCCCCGATGACTTCCAGCCAAGGGCCAGGGGGGACAGCTCGTTTCCCGGTGAGGAAGCGGAAGCGCTTGCCAATCGCGGATTCGCCGGGCCAGTAGCGGCGGCTGAAGGCGGCGGTCACGATGGCGACTTCCTGGCCAGGCCGTCCGTCCGTGGGGCTGAAGGAGCGTCCCACCTGCAAAGCTACGCCGATGGTTTCAAGATGCTGGGGGGTCTGGACGATGAAAGAGAGCCGGGGCGCCTGGTCCAGCGGCACCGCGGTGGCGCCTTCGATTTCGATGGGGCTGCGGCGGGCCCCCAAGCCCGGCAATTCGGCGGCAAGGGAGGCGTGCGTGGCTCCGGGCAGGGCTTGGAGCTGCGTTTGCAGGGTGGTGGCAAAGCGCCGGCGCGCCTCGGCGGAGACGTAAGTCTGGCCCGGTTTGTTGGGCAGTTTGATCGAGCCCGTGAGAATCCGGGCCGCCGGCACCATGGAATTGTAGTCATCGAGCTCCTGGGAGCTGCGCCAAAGCATGCCGGCTCCGCTCAAGAGCGTGACCGAAAGGGCGAATTGCAGCACGGTCAGCACGCCGACCATCCGGCCTTCGCGCGCGGTCGCACCCGGGGAGGCGCCGATTTTCAAAACGGCGTTGAGATCAACGCGCGTCGCGCGCCACGCCGGCAGCAAGCCGAAGAGCACGCTGCACAGGAGCGAGACGAGCGTGAGGAAAAGCAGCACAGCGGGATCGATTTCGAAGCGAACCCAATAGGGCAGTTCGGCGCCCGTCGCCGCGAGCAACTCGAGTCCGCGGGTGCCCAACCAGGCCAGTGCGAGCCCGAGCACGCCGCCGGCCAACCCGAGCAGCACGCTCTCCAGCAAAAGCTGGCGGACCAGCCGGCTGCGGCTCGCCCCCAACGCGGCCCGCATGCTGATTTCCCGCTGCCGGGCCAGGCCGCGGCTGAGCGTCAGGTTGGAGACATTGGCGCAGGCGACCGCCAGCACCAGGCCGACGGCCATGAAGAGCAGGACGGTCCGGTTGCTTGCGTCGCGCATGTAGGCGGCGGGAAGATTCCGGGCCAGCACGATCATCTTGGGGTCGAATTCGCCGGGAAATTCCGCGACCAGTTCGCGATTGATCCGGGCGAGGTCCTGGTTGGCTTGCGCCTCCGTGCAGCCCGGCTTGAGCAGCGCGAAGAGCGTGAGCTCGCGCAGGGACCGCTGGCCAAGCACCCCCTCCGGCACGTAGGGAGTCCAGAGATCGCGGTCCGTGGGAAATTTGAAATCTTCCGGCATGACGCCGATGATCGTGGTGGGCAGGCCGCCGACGCGCACCACGCGACCCACGACGTCCGCCCCGCCGTAGCGGGATTGCCAGAGGTCGTGGCTGATCAGGACGACCGGTTCCGCGCCGGGGCGTCCGTCGGCATGATTGAATGAGCGGCCGAGTATCGGCGGCGTCTGGATCAGATCGAACAGGCCCGTGCTGACCCGCATCTGGTTATACTGGCCGGTCGGCAGGTCGTTTTCGCCCAGGGAGACCGACTCCTGCAGACCCGCCTCGATGCCATCGAAGACTTGGTTGCGGTCGCGGTAGGCCAGGTAGTCGGGCCAGGAAAGCTCTCCCCGCATCGTGCGATGAAAACTGATGTCGGCGACGGTGACCAGGCGGTCCCCGTTCGGCAGACCGACCGGTTGCAGCAGGATGGCGTTGACCGCCGAGAAGATGGCGGTGTTGAGGCCGATGGCGATGCCGATGGTGACGATGACCGCGAGGGAGAATCCCGGATGGCGCCGCATCAGCCGCAGGGCCTGGCACGCGTCCAGGCGCATTTCCGCGAAAGGCCGGCTCAGCCGGCGGTCGCGGATCTCCTCCTTGTAGGCCTCGGCCGGGCCGAAATCCACCGCGGCGGCGCGCCGGGCGGTGAGGTCATCCTCGCCCGCGGCGCGGTGCGCGGCCGCTTCCATTTCCAAATGCGCCCGCATCTCCTCCGCCATCTGCGCTTCGAACGCCTTGGGATTGGCGGCCCGCTTCACCCGCAGAAACCAACCTTTCAGCCGGCTCATGTGCCGGCCTCCGGTTCCGCGTCCAGGACGAGGTTGATCGCCGCGGACACTCGCGCCCAGTTGGCTTGCTCCGCTTCGAGCTGCCGGCGACCGGTTCGGGTGATCGAATAAAATTTCGCCTTCCGGTTGTTGTCCGACGTGCCCCATTCGGAAGTGATCCAGCCCTGTTCTTCCAGGCGATACAGGGCGGGGTAGAGCGACCCTTGCTCGACCTGCAGCACGTCGCGCGAGATCTGGCGGATCCGCACCGAGATGCCGTAGCCATGCATCGTCGCGGGCTGCACGGCCTTCAGGATCAACATATCAAGGGTACCTTGCAGGACGTCGGCTTTTTCTTTGGGCATGGGGAAAAGGGACAAGCTCTCCTAGACGTCCTGCAGGAGAGCGGCACTCCTGTAGAACGTCAAGGAGAAGATAATCTCCCCGCTGGAGAGACGCGGCCGGCTTACAGCACCGCCACGAAGCTGCCGTGGAATTCCACGGCGGGCTTGTCGTCAACACCGGGCACGACGGATTCGAGGTCCATGCGGGCCTTCTTGTGGCGGCGCAGGTCGTCGATGAATTCCGCGGCGATGCCGGGCGGGGGCCGGTTGCACACGGCGCGAAATGTTCCGCGCACGGGCTCGCGGTAGTGGGCGTAGCTCTTCTTGACGACGACGTGGGCGTCGAGACCGCTCTCGCGTACGAGCGTCCACAGGGCGGCGTAGCAGGCGAGGGTGGGCAGCGCGTGCAGCGCGCCGCCGAAGACGGAGCCGAGGTGGTTGACGTTGGGCGCGAGCGGCGCCTCGAGCACGAGTTGGCGCGGGCCGGTCGACAGGACGCAGATGCCCATGGCGGCGGTGAGGGGGATTTTTTCGTGCAGGTAGGCCTCAAGATCCTGCGGGGCCAGGCTGGCGGGAACGGATTCGCTCATGCGGCCGCCTTTGTGGCGGCAGTCGGCAGTCGCGCCAAGCCTGATGTCGGCCCGGGACATCCGGCTCTGCCCTTTGGTCCAATCCCCAACGGGCAGAAGCAGGTTGATGGAATTTCACCAAGCACTACCTTTGCCGGCATGAACGAGGTCCGAAAGCCATCGCGTCGCCGTCGCTACCTGTGGATCGCCGGGACTGCCCTGGTGCTATTCACTGTGGGCGGATTTTTCATCGCCCCGCCGATTATCAAGGCGCAGCTGGAAAAGCGCGCTAGCGCCGTGCTCGGCCGCACCGTCACCGTCGGCAAGGTGCGGGTGAACCCGTACGCCGTTTCGCTGACGTTAGAGGACCTCGACGTGCGGCTGAAGGAGGGCACCGGTTCCTTCCTGGGCTGGCAGCGACTCTACGTGAATTTCGACCCGATGGCGTCCGTACTCGGCACGTGGACATTCGGGGCCATCGAGCTCGAGGGTTTTCACGTGACCGCGCTGCTGAAGCCCGGCGGCGTGTTCAACTTCGACGATATCCTCCAGAAGGTGATGGCGGAGATCCCGGAGGCTTCGGCCGCGACGCCGGCCAAGCTGCCGGCGGTGCGCATCGGCAGCCTGAAGGTGCATGGCGCGCGCGCGGATTTCGCCGACCAGTCGCGCTACAAGCCCTTTGCCACGACCTTCGGGCCGATGACTTTCTCGGTGACGGAATTCCGCACCATCGGTGAACGCGGCGCGCCCTACCATTTCGCGGCGGTGACGGAGGCTGGGGAAAAATTCGAATGGACCGGCACGCTCGGCGTCGATCCCTTCCGCTCCGCTGGTAAGCTGTCGGTCGAGAACATCAACCTCGCAAAATACCTGGCTTACTACGGTGACCTCGTGAAGGGCGAGATCCAGGAGGGCCGCCTGACCTTTCGTGCCGGCTATGAGATCAACCTGGCCGAGGGCACGCGGCTCATGAAGGTATCTGGCGGTGCATTGCAGCTGCGCGCCGTCAAGCTGGCCGACGCTCCCGGTGGCGCGGTGGCGATCGAGCTGCCGGCGGTCGATGCCGACGGCATCGCGGCGGATGCCGTGGCGATGAAGGCGACGGTGGACGCGTTGAATGTGTCAGGAGGCCGCCTGCGGGCGCAGCGGGAAAAGGACGGAGCCATCAACCTGCTGACGATGTTGGAGCCGGCCAATGTCATGCCTCCGCCCGCCCCGGCAGGCACACCGGCTGAGTCCCCGGCCAAACCGATGGCGCTGCCGGAGGTCATGATCACGGAGCTCAATGTGAAGGATTTCCAGGTCGACGTCACCGATCTCGCCGCCCCGCGTCCCGCGCAGATCGGTTTGAGCG
>Ga0114942_1000611_pt1 | contig 10119 bp, 6 predicted proteins | sample LowerColdCreek_FD_88674 | JGI IMG/M metagenome (GOLD analysis project Ga0114942, IMG submission 88674) | Groundwater microbial communities from Cold Creek, Nevada to study Microbial Dark Matter (Phase II) - Lower Cold Creek | ecosystem: Environmental > Aquatic > Deep subsurface > Groundwater ... | reverse complement strand
TGGGCGAACTAAAAGACATCGGACAGCGGAGTATGGTTTTCGAAGAATTGATGAATGCTGCCCAAATCAAGGACCAAACAGCCACCGATCAATTTTTCTCCGAACAGGACGTACATCCCTTCCAGATTCCCGCCACCACCATGGACTTGCTTGATCAGATGTTGGCTTCCGAACAATTGTTTTATCATATCATCAAAGACTTGATGCGCTAATGAACGCAGTCGCCTACTACGGTTCTCCTATTGGCTTGATTAAATTGGAGGCCGTGGAAGGTAAGCTAACGGCATTTCGATTTGCCGAAGTTCTAGAAGATGACGCAAACTGCGAAGATTATTTCGCGCCCATGATCAAATGGTTGCAATTGTATTTCAAAGGTGAAGAAACGCAATTGCCTTTGCCGCTTGAACCTATCGGCACGGCATTTCAACAAGAAGTTTGGAACCACGTTATAGCCATTCCACATGGACGCACCCATTCTTATGAGGATATTGCCATCGCCATGGGAGACCGTAAAAAAATCCGAGCGGTTGCGGGAGCCATTGGCAAAAATCCATTGCCTATTGTTATTCCGTGTCACCGCGTCATTGGCAAAAACGGGCACTTGACAGGATATTTGGGTGGCCTCTGGCGCAAACAATACCTTCTAGAACTGGAGCAGTTGAACACCCAGCCACCACTCATTCCGCTTGTTCATTTACCGATTTGAAGCGATATGTGTGGCCATAATGGCGTCTTATACTTAAAACTCAACTTTATAGCTGAGTACAGGAATTAGCGGAACCTGATAAGCGACCTCTACTTTTTGCGTTGTTGGATCATAGTACCGACCTTGTTCGTTCTTATGGTTTGACGTGTTCTGTATATCCAATGCAAGCGTCGTTGTTGCTTTCGCATAATTTCGCCTAACACTTACACGGGTGTCGATCCTAAAATATTCTTTAGCCTTGGTAGTAAACAATTGATCTTCGTGCACTACTGTGGATTGTTGTTGCGCCGAAGCAACAGCATCGATAGGCGTGGTACGCATACTGTCATTGAATAATACCCTCAAATTAAATCCTACCACCCTATTCTTTCCCCTCCTATTCCAATCCATTTCCTTGCCAGCAGTAAAACTTGCACTGCTATTCGCATTGAAACGTGTGTTGCGCCATGCCCCATCGGTAGCTTTGTATTTTGCGTCATATAAGGATAAGGACAACAAAAAATACATATCCCGATGAGTGAATTGTTCCAGCGTTACCTCAATTCCTTTGTTGCGACCTATCCCAGTATTCGCCATCTCCTCGGTAATATAATTTTCAACCACATTAAAAGCGGCCAACGAGCTACTGGCATTTACGGCCATCGGAATATCAAAAAGATATTGGTAATAGGCCTCCATTTTCACATGCAAAAACTCATTCAGCAACCGATCATAGGCGATAACAAAGTGATGTGATTTACTTAGTTTTAAAGACTGATTAATACGTTTTCCAGTAAGTGGATCTTGAGCAAAATACATACCCATTGGTTGTATTTGACTGTGCAATCCATACCCCATTGAGACTGAGCTGTTTTGATTAATTTTTTGGCGTATCGAAACACGTGGCTCTACACTCCAAGAGCGATTGAGCGCAAGCGCCAAGGCATGTGCGCCATAAAGAATGGTTGTTTTGTTGCTAGCTCTGTATTTCATTTGTGCAAATGCTTGCCATGTGTAGGTGTTACCGCGCGCATTAATACTGTATTTCAATTCATCAGATACAGAATCAATCAACAATTCGCGTGTATCATAAGCGAAAGCATTCACATAACCTCCAAACCTTCCGGAATGCTTGGCATTCCATTTATAATTAAATACAGAAGACAACATAAATCGACCATTGCGGTCAGCATTTTCATATTGCGGAATGGCTTTCAATTCATCATTCAACCGGTCTTCCTTGTAAGCATTGTAGGTTTGACTATACAACAAAGTCGATTGCACATACGCTTTTTCATTGATGCTCAAAATATGTTTTACCCCGTAAGCCCCGCTATTGGAATAAAATTTTCCATCGAGTCGTTGCCAATCATTTTCCCATTTGGTACTGTCCTTTTCAGCCGCGCTCAAACTCGAGCTCCTCCCGGAAAACCCATAAAACTCGTAACTCGATTTGCCATTAGTCGGTAAGAAAATGTTATAGGCCAAATCTTGAAAATTGGTCAATTCATCACCTATTGGCACACCCAATTTTCCCAACAAAGTCAGGGTGGAATAGCGATAATTGATCAAGTATGAACCACCATTTCCCACTGGACCTTCTACTGCCGCATCCAAACCAAGAAAACCAGCTTGCAAGGTGACCTCTCGCTTTTGATTATTTCCCTTTCTTAATTTCAAATCAAACACGCCGGAAAGGGCATTGCCATATTCTGCACTAAAAGCGCCTGTCGAAAAATCAGAATTATCCAACAATTGAGCACTCAATATAGAGATGCCACCGCCTGATGAGGCAGAGCTAGCAAAATGATTCGGGTTGGGAATATCCGCTCCTTCCATTCGCCACAACAATCCATTGGGCGCATTCCCTCGAATACTTATTAAATTGCTTCCATCACTACCCCCTACAACACCGGCATACGACATGGCCATTCTTCCTGGATCATTTATTGCAGCCGCAAATTTTTGGGTTTCTTCAACACTAAAAGCCCGTGTGCTCACGCCAGTCATTGTATTGACACTCTCCTCCTTGCGCTCATTAGCTTGAATATTTACCTCAGCGGTTGTGACTATGGTTTCTGTCAAGCGGATCATTAACACCACTTCCTTGCCAGCTGTAACCAATACATTTGACATAGTTGCCTCTTCATAACCCATCATTTTTATTTTCAACTCATGCCTGCCCAACGGCACTTGTTGCATATTGAAAAATCCATCAACATCCGTAGATACATGGCGCTGTGGGTCCAATGAGATCAACATCACTACTGCCCCTGGCAGTGGCGCTTGACTGATATCATCGACAACTTGTCCTCTGACGTTTTGAACTTGTCCTATGGACTGAGCAGCGATCAATAAAGAAATAAAAACGCAAAAAAATAACGGCCTCATAAAATTATCATTTCTACCATGACAACTCAGCGCGCGTCAACCCCTATGGCATTGCTTTTTTCTAATTGGCTTTTCTGTTAATTTAATTGCAATGATTGATCTCGTGCCGATCAAAAAATCGTTCGACTCGATCGGACGAAAAAGGGTTGGTTTTTTTTCCGGGATGGCATGCGTGGTTTTATAGGATGCCATGAAGGAAACACGTTCCTTATTTTATTTTCAATACGATTGACTCAAAGGTTAGGACCTGCGTGGCTTGGGATTGAGATTAAAACGCATACCAGCGCGCCATCCTATCCAGAGTTTATAGCTTAGCCCTTCATGATTATCCTCAGACCAAAGGATTTGATTTTGTTCAATTGACAATGGGATTTGTTGTTGATTCATTTCGAAAGCATACAAGTTCGCGGAAAATCCAAACGCAAGTGCCCATATCCGACCCCATCTCTTTTCCACCCCGCAGTAATATCGTCCCAAATACTCCTGACTATTTTTCCATTCACCTGGCACTAAATGATGCACCGTAAAGTCATTGTTCCAAACCCAGGGCTTGCGACTATTGGTGCTTACGCCAATTCCATAACCATACGAAAAGTGCGTTTTTGTTTTCACAGGAACGGTCTGAACTCCAATGTCCACAATATTATAAAAAAAATGTGTTCCCGTTCTCCACTGCATCCCTAGATAATCCCATTCATCATAATGCAGCGCTACTTGTTGATAGCCGGATTTGACAATACTGATAAATCCAAAACTAGCACCATGAACAGTATCAGCTTTATTAATCAAGCCTATTTGCACTCCCTTGACGATCCGAGCTGTATTGAAAATGCCTGCTATTTGAGCGCCTATTAAAGTATCCGATGAATGATTATATACGCCAGCTGCTGCCAATCCCTTTACACCGTTCAAATTCATATTCACCACACCAGCTGCCATCAGACCCACGGAACTACCGTGGTTGATATTGACAATACCTCCGCATTGAAAGCCGTTTATGGATTTGTTATTGACATTTGCTACGCCACCAATTTGACAGCCCCTCACATCACCGTCAACAAGATTCAACATACCAGCCAATTGAAAATACCGAACGTCCCCTCGGTTGACATTAAAAACGCCGCCAACTTCAGCAAAGTGGACTGCCCCATTTAATCCACCAATAAGGTTTAAAGACCAATCATTGGCTACACGACCAGACAATCGGCCATTGGAACCCACAAAAGGAACTAGGCTTATTTGCCCCGACCTGCTCAGTGTATCTCGTACATTTCGCATTTCAACTAAATTGTCAATTTTTTTCTCTGTCCATTGGGACATTTTTAAAAATCCCATTTTTATGGAATCTGGCCACTCCATCAATCGGTCGTGCCAAGTGGTATCGCGCCCGCTCAATACAACATGTGTCATTAATGATTGGTCCCCTTTGGCCACCATTAATGTATCACGGTGCAGCGATTTGCTTATGACCAAAGGCTTGATAGAATCAGATCGAAGTTGCATTTCAAAATAACCGTATGCATTGGTGCGTGTAGATCGTAAATTATCAGGATCATACACCGTAGCGTTTGCAATTGGCTCGCCATAAGCATTTTGAACGTAGCCTGAAGCGGTGCTTGTATTTGACTTGTTTTTCGTTAAAATAATAATATTCTTTCGCTGGGTGCAGTGCACGGTGTGTCCAAACATTTGGTACAAAACTTCACGAACACTCGTCCCTTTTGCCCAAATGAGTACCACTTTTTCTTTTTGAACAATACCACCCGCATAAGAAAAAGTACATGGCGTCAACTCCTCAATAAGTTTTAAAGCAGCTGCCACAGTTGTTGTTTGCTTCGAAAAACTTATCCGTTTTTCAAGTAAATCATTTTGTCCAATAATAATTTGAGTAAAAAACACCAACACCGTTATGATCCCTATCTGTCGTGATTGAACGTTCATCATTCGAATTATTAAAGGTTAGAACTGCAACTCGCACCATTCAACTTCCATTGCTGACCCGTGCGTTCCAGTTGCCAACTCATCGTAATGGCAATAACATCCAAAATTTCTTCAATCGATTGATTTTGAAAGCTCACTGAAATGGTACAATCCAACATGCTCAAATCCGACACTTGAATAATCGCAGGGTAAACGGCTTGCAAGTCCGCAATCACTTGATCAAGGGTAGCGGATTCGAAATGGAACACTTTTGTTGCATAAGCACTTTGATTGGTTTGTCCAACCAACATTCCCATGGAATTACTGCTTTTGCAATAATACCCTCTTTGGCCAGCTCCAACTCGTAAAGAATCATTTTGACCTGCATAGCACACAATCATACCCTCCATGACTTCTACAAATAATGTATCGTCAGCGTGATTATTTCTAACATGAAATGCAGTGCCAATATCCCGAATAACCAGATCGTTTGTTTTGACATAAAATGATTTTGACACCTCTTTACCCACATCAAAAAAACCATCGCCTTCTAATTCGACCCATGCCGTTGATTTGGTTTCGTTATAGGCCACTTTACTTCCGTTGTTTAAGGTCAATCTCACTCCATTGGGCAAATGATGCGTTTCTATACCTTGTGCAGCCATCAGAACCAAATCATCATGCCCTTCCCACTTGAACCACATCCAACTTCCAATGATACCCAGGACAAAAACAGCAGCGATAGCTCTCCAATTCAACCAATGAACACGCTTTTCAATACGAGGTTTGATCCGCTCTTCCACTCGCTGCCAGGCCTGTTTGGTATCGAATGAATGTTCCGTTAATGGTGCATGAAAATAGGCAGCCTCCATACTTTCAAAATATTGCCGGTTGGCTGCCGACTCTCCCATCCAGCGCTTTACATAGAGCACTTGATCTTGAGTGGCCTCACCTTGCAAACAAAGTGTAATGTACAGATCGATATTTTCGTTGGCATTCATGTGGTTTCACTCAAAATTTTGTTGTCACAAAAAACAACCACGGCAATAGTGGTAAATAATCACGCATTTGTATTCGCAATACACGCAAGGCTTTGGTCATGTGGTTTTCGATTGTTTTGATTGAAATATCAAGTTCCTCAGCAACTTCTGCATATTTTTTACCATCCATTTTTACCAAACGAAATACCCTTTGACACTGCTCGGGCAAGGACTGAATTGCCTCTTCTAGTGATTTGCTGACTTCATCGAGGTTAGATATTTCAAGCAGCTGCGGTGATTCATGCCGAGCATTTCGCTGGTGCAAGGCGACTACTTTTTTGTGTTTAATATAATTCAAACATCGATTGCGTACTGCAGCGAACAAATATGACTTGAGGGTAAGCTCTATGCTCAATTCATTGCGTTTTTCCCAAATATCTACAAATAACTTTTGTACTATTTCCTCCGATTCGTCTTTATCGGCTGTCCATTGCATAGCGAACCTGCAAAGGGGAGCATAGTGCATTTGAAAAACGGACTTCAATGCCAATTGATCGCCCGCCTTCATCCGCTGCCAAGTATTTAATTCATCGGATAACATAGCATCGCCAAAGGTAATACCAGATTGTGCGGCTCTCAAATGGCTTCCTAGTGCAGCGGCCTTGTGTTTCTCTTGCAAATAGGCCACATCATGTTCCAACGCCCATTGTATCGTCATACCCTTAAGACAACACAAATCACGATTCCCCCTATTTCACGCGAAAAAACACAAGCCGCTATTTATCAATGCTTTATAAACATCAATAGCCTGCGTTAATTTAATTATAAGATTTTAAAACAACCTCAACGCCCGCATTTGCGTTGTACTTTTGCACCCAAGGTAAATAGAGATGAGTAAGTCGGTTATTATATGCTTAGCACTGCTGTGCTTTTCTGCTGTACTGCGGTCGCAATGCCTAGTGATTAACGAAATACTGATCAATGGTCCTGGACCAAATGACGGCCAAAACTCCCCCAATACAGAAGAGTGGATTGAATTGTACAATACGTGCAATGTAGCCATCGACATGAGCTGTTACGTATTGACAGACGGCGATTATGGCGTGACTATACCCAGTGGTACCGTACTCGCGCCAGGCGCCTATTATACCATTGGAAGTGTAAACGCCGGTTTTGTCGTTGATCTGGATCTCGCAACATGCGGCTGCGCCGGTGGAACCAATGTTGGCGTACTCACCAATGGCGACGAACAAATGCTTTTGTTTGATGATACGGGGACACTGCAAGATGGTTTAATTTGGGGAGGCGGTCAAATGCCTGTCAATTTTTATCAAGTCGCCTACACAGGTTGTATGGGACAAAACAACACGTGCAACGATGCCAATCTTTTGGAAAATTTACCTTCCGGGGGAGCACAAGGCTGTGTGCTCCAGCGTTCATGCGACGGCAGCGACGAATGGATTGAAAATTGTGTGGGCGCCTCACCGGGTTCATCCAATGGAGGTACACCGGATTATGAAATCGAATGGCCCGAAACCTCGATTTGTACAGGTGATTGTATTGAATGGGCTTTGACAGATTATAGTGGCGTTCTCACTTTGGATTGGAATATTTCCGGTGCAATAAATCCCAATTCCACAGATCTTACTCCTACTGCTTGCTACGATAACCCCGGACTATTCGACATAAGTGTCACCATCACATCTGCTTGTGGTCCACAAAATTTAAGTTTTACCGACATCATTGAGGTGCTTGATTTGTCGGTTTCCATTACCAATACTACTGCATTGCCCATTTGTCCAGGTGACCCAGTTTCTCTCGAGGCCAACGGCACAGGCACCTACCAATGGTTTCTAGACAATTCGCCAATAGCCAATAGCAACAATAGTTTATTATCCGTTGATGAAGATGGCAATTATTTGGTTGAGTTGACATCAGGCAATTGCTCAGCCTTTAGCAATGTTATTTCTATCGATTATGCAGAACCTCCTGCATTAACAGTTGCGGTAACCGGCAACACCATTCTCTGCCCATCCAATACCGTATCCTTGACATCATCTAATAATGCAATTAATGTACAATGGTACAATGGCATTACAAGCCTTGGTACTTTACCTACACTAACGACGGATACCGGCGGTTTGTATTACTACACGACAACTGTCGATGGATGTATCTTTTATAGTGATTCCGTAAGCATCGTTTCGGAGGCAACGCTTGACTTGCAGTTGCAAGCATCGGATACAACTCCATGTCCTGATACGGATGTTACCCTGACTTTAAACACATTGGTTTCCTCTGTGCAATGGTTACGAAATGGCACCTCTTTCCTAAATAATACATTGAGCCAAATTAATGTTGATCAAAGTGGCACGTACACCGCTGAAATCCTCACGATCAATGGCTGTCCGTATACCTCCAATGCAGTGGAGATTAATTTTATTAATTTAGTTGCGCCAACCATTGGTTCAAACACTAGTGAGCAAGGTATCTGTGCCAACACCAGCCTCACCTTGTCTGCGACCGGCAATTATGACTCATTTGAGTGGTTATTTGATGGCAACACCGTTGGAACAAGTGCATCCATTGAAGCTTCCGAATCAGGCGAATATATTGTTGTTGGTCTATCGAATGATTGTTCGGTTTTGAGTGAGCCATTTGTAGTAATTGATTTTCCTACGCCACAATTCGCCTTGCCATTTTCAGATGACATTAACACCTGTCAGAATAATTTTTTAGTCGAAATAGCAAGTGACGACGAGTTAATTTGGTTGTATGAAGGCAATGTCATTTCACTCGGAAATCCTGCCGTACTTCAATTTGAAGGGCAATACACGGTATATTCAATCAATAGCAATGGCTGTGTTTCGGCAGAGCAAACGTTTGGATTGGATTTTGTAGATGCGCCCGAAATTGAAATAACAACAAGCGATAGTACACCCTGCGTTGGTGATATCATTGCATTGAATGCAATTGGCGATTTTGAAAGCTGGTCATGGCAAGACGATGAACAAGGAGCGCAAAGATCCATAAACATTGGAGGGCATTATGTCGTATTTGGATCATCCGCAAATGGATGTGAAAATTCCGCTGAAATAGAAATTGAATTTACACCTCTGCCCGCCCTAGATATTCCAGAAACTTTGGAAAGTAATTGTTCCACAGGCGCACTTCTTCAAGCAATAACCGAAGGAGAAGTAAGTTGGCTAAATTCACAGATGACAATGATAGGACTTGGTCAAGCGTTACAAGTCAATCCCGAACAAGACGAAATATACACAGCGATTAGTGTTCAGAATGGATGCATTACGGAAAGACATACTTTGGTGACCGTTGATTGTGATGTGTTGTATGTACCCAGCGCCATTACTCCCAATGGCGACGGTGTCAATGATGTATTTCGCGTTGTAGCGAATGGGTACAGCGTCTATATGCTTCGTATTTTCGACAGATGGGGTCAGGTGGTATTTGAATCAAACGATCCCACAGACACGTGGACGGGAGGTGTGGACACCCATTTCGTAGGTGACGGCATTTACCATTACCGATTGGAAATTCTCGACCCTGAGGGATTACCCATTCATGGACGTTCGATTCATGAGGGACACATTACCGTTATTCGATGAACCCACTCAAGTAGCGCTATCTCTGCGATTCAGGTCCACTACAACGGAATTATAAGAAAAAAGCGTAATGTTTACGTCCCGTTTTATTTAGCGCTTCAACACGATTTTGCACGTGTAGTTTTTCGTAAATATTGTAGATATGTGTTCTAATGGTATTGACACTTACAAACAACCGATCTGCAATTTCTTTGTTGCGAAAACCTTGAGACAAAAGGTCTAAAATTTCATTTTCCCTGGCTGTTAATTTAAATTCCCCTCCAGTGCTGGCAGGTCGTTGAAAACTATCCACCACTCTTCGCGCAATTGCGCTGCTCATGGGACTGCCGCCATTGTAAAGATCTTTAACCGCATCAATGAGGGTTTCTCCCGCAGCTCTTTTGAGGATATATCCTTTAGCACCAGCAGCCAAAGCTTTGAAAATATTTTCATCATCTTCATACGCTGTGCACATCATAATAGGCAGCTTTGGATTTTTCTCTTTGATAAGTCGAGTACACTCAATACCATTCATGCCTGG
>Ga0114942_1000610_pt1 | contig 10119 bp, 12 predicted proteins | sample LowerColdCreek_FD_88674 | JGI IMG/M metagenome (GOLD analysis project Ga0114942, IMG submission 88674) | Groundwater microbial communities from Cold Creek, Nevada to study Microbial Dark Matter (Phase II) - Lower Cold Creek | ecosystem: Environmental > Aquatic > Deep subsurface > Groundwater ... | reverse complement strand
TGCGCCGCCTGCTCACGCTGGCGCCCTGCGTGCTGGTGAGCTTCAGCGGCGGCCAGGTGCCGCGCCGTGGCGCGACGACGGCCACCATCGACGGCCAGTGGGTGGTCTACGCCGTCACGTCGCACCCCAGCGGCGAGCAGGCCCGCCGTCGTGGCAATGCGCAGGCCATCGGCGCCTACGAGATCGTCTCGCGCCTGGTGGTGCCACTGCTGCACGGCCACCGCGTGCCCGATGTCGGCACGATGGAGTTGACCGGCGTGCAAGACCTTTTCACCGGCTCAGTGGAGCGCCAAGGCCTGGCTGTCTACGGCTGCAGCTTCGTGCTGCCCATGTCATTCGAGATCGAGGCCGACGCGACGCTCGACGACTTCGCCACTTTCTTCGGCCAGGTCGACATCCCGCCCCACGCCAGCAGCGCCACGCACGCGCAGTGGCTGCAAGGCAACTACGCCAACGGCAACCCTGATTCGCAGGTCGCCGTGTCCCTTCCCACTTCCTGAGCTGTAGCAATGCCTGAAGACACCGTCCGCCTTCTCCCCGCCCGGCCCGAGGTGACCGTGCGAGACCCCATCACGCGCGAGCCGCTGCCGTCCAACGGCGCGGCCAAGCCGCTCAACACGTACTGGAGCCGCCGCCTGGTCGACGGTGACGTGATGGTGGAGCCCGGCCTGCCCGGCCCCACGACCGACAACGACGACTGACCCGGAGCCACACCATGACCATCAGCTTCAACACCATCCCTCTCAACATCCGCACGCCCGGCCAGTACATCGAGTTCGACAACTCGCGTGCGCTGCAAGGCCTGCCGGTGGCGCAGCACAAGATCCTCGTCATCGGCCAGCGCCTCGCTGCCGGCGCGGTGGCGGCCGGCGTGCCCACGCGCATCCTCAGCGCGGCCCAGGCCGAGGCGTCCTTCGGCCGGGGCTCCATGCTGGCCACCATGCTCGCTGCGTTGAAGGCGGCCAACAGCTACACCGAGTGCTGGGCCGTCGCGGTCGACGACAACGGCGCTGGCGTGTCGGCCACGGGCACTGTGACGCTTTCCGGTGGCCCCACCGAGGCGGGCACGCTCAACGCTTACATCGCCGGCCAGCTCGTGCAGATCGCGGTCGCCAGCGCGGCCACCACCGCCAGCCTGGCCACGGCCCTGGCAGCCGCCGTCAATGCGGACACCACGCTGCCGGTCACTGCGGCCGCAGCAGGCTCGGTGGTGACGTTGACGGCCCGCCACAAGGGCGAGGTGGGCAACTCGCTGGACGTGCGGCTCAACTACTACAGCGGCGAGCGCACGCCCAAGGGCCTGGGCGTGGCCGTGGCGGCCATGAGCGGCGGCACCGGCAACCCGGACGTGCAGGCCACCATCACCGCCATCGGCGATGAGCAGTACCACACGGTTGCCCGCCCCTTTGTGGACGCGTCCAACCTCGGCAAGATCGAGACGCTGCTGGCAAACCGCTGGGGCCCGATGGTGCAGAAGGAAGGCCACGCCTTCACGGCCGTGGCCGGCACGCTGGCGGCCAGCAGCACGCTGGGCAACACGCGCAACAGCCCGCACCAGTCGATCCTCGGCGCCGGCAAGAGCCCGTCGCCCACCTACGTGTGGGCCGCTGTGGCGGCGGCCGTGGACGCCTACGAGCCCGACCCCGCCCGGCCGCGCCAGACGCTGGTGCTGCCCGGCGTGCTCCCGCCGGCCATTGGCGACCGCTGGACGCGCGACGAGCGCAACCTGGCGCTGTTCGACGGCATCAGCACCACGCTCGTCGACGCGGGCGGCCAGGTGCTCATCGAGCGCCTGATCACCACCTACCAGACGAACGCCTTCGGTGTGGATGACCCGTCGTACCTCGACATCGAGACGATGCGCACGCTGGCCTACCTGCGCTTCACGGTGCGCGCGCGCATCGCCACCAAGTTCCCGCGCCACAAGCTGGCCAACGACGGCACGCAGTTCGGCGCCGGCCAGGCCGTGGTGACGCCCAACATCATCCGCGCCGAGCTGGTGACGCTGTTCATGGACTGGATGGACGCCGGTCTGGCCGAAGACCTGGAGCAGTTCAAGCGCGACCTCCTCGTGCAGCGCAGCGGCACCGACCCCAACCGCGTCGACGCCGTCATCCCGCCCAACGTGATCAACCAGTTCCGCGTGTTCGCGGCGCAGGTTCAGTTCCGCCTCTAGGCGCCCCTTTTTCGCCGAGGCGAAAGGACATCAAACCCAATGCAAACGACGATTCGAAACGATGACGCCGAGGGCTCCACCAAGAGTCTGTCGGTAGTGGTGGTGACGGTGGGAGACCTCGCAAACAGGGAGGTGCGCCACCTGCTCAAGCCTGGTGAGTCGGTGACCGTGCAGGTCGAAGGCGGCCAGTTCGTGATGGTGGACGAGAAGGAAGACTGACATGCCGATGGTTCACTCCCGGGCCTACATCAAGGTCAATGGCGCGCTGCTGGAAACGCTGCCCGGCCCCAAGCTCAAGCTGGGCGGCAGCATGCGCACGCCCGTGGTCGGCAACAAGGTCATCGGCTACACCGAGCAGACCGAGCCGGCCGAGCTGGAGTGCGAGGTGGCCCTGACACAGGGCATGAGCCTCGCCCAGCTGAAGGACATCACCGACGCGACGCTTACCTACGAGGCCGACACCGGCCAGACGTATGTGGTGCGCAATGCGTTCGTGACCGCGTCCATCGACCTCACTGCCTCCGAGGGCAAGGTCGCACTGAAGTTCGCCGGTGACCCGGCCGAGGAGATGGGCGTATGAGCGCAGATGACAGCAAGCAACAAGTGAAGCAGGAAGAGACCTGCCGGCTGATCGTGCCCGTCGACCTGAAGAACAAGGCGGGGGAGGTGGTCGAGCGCCTGACCGAGCTGACCTTCAAGCGCCTCAAGGGCGCCGACATGCGCAGGGTTCTCAACGCCAAAGACAAGGGCACCGGCGAAATGATGGCGGCCCTGGTGTGCGCCAGCGCCGGCATCCCGCCCTCGACGTTCGACCAACTCGACGGCGCAGATGTCATCAAGGCCGGGGATGTGGCCTCCGATTTTTTCGGGATAACCCAGCCGGGGTGATCGAGATGATGGCCGAGCTGGCCTTCGTCTTTCACTGGCCGCCGAGTGAGCTGGGCGCCATGACGGTGGATGAGATCGAGGCCTGGCACGACCAGGCCTTGCACCTGCTCAAGAAGCTCCGCGAGAACCGCTGAACCATGTTGAAGCTCCAGTTCACCATCGACGCTGTCGACAGGGCCACCGCCAAACTCACGGCCATCAACCGTGTTGTCGAGCGCGCCGCCGCGCCGTATCGCCGGCTGCGTGCGTCGATCAACAGCGTGGCGGCGGCCGGTGGCCTGGACCGACTCGGCGCTGCCGTGGGCGGCGTTCACGAGCGCTTCGAAGGGTTGGGCGTTCGGGGTGCACTGGCCATCGGAGGTATTGCCGCCGGGCTTGTGATGACCATTCGCCGTGTCGACGAGCTGAGCGACACCGCCAAGAAGCTGGGTATCCCCATCGAGACGCTGCAGCGCATGGGCTACGCAGCGCAGATGAGCGGAGCCAGTGGCGAGCGCATGGGCGAGGCGCTGCAGTTCCTGTCGCAGAACATGGCCGAGGCGCTCAGCGGCAGCAAGGAGGCGCAGGTCTCGTTCAAGCGCGTCGGCCTGGAGCTGGCCCAGTTGCGCAAGATGAACGCGGCCCAGGTGTTCGAGGCCATCGCCGACAAGTTTGAGCAGGTCGGCAATGCCGGCCAGAACGCCCAAAAGAAGATCCAGCTCACGCGGGCTCTGATGGGCCGGGGCGGTGCAGAGCTGATCCAGATGCTCAATCAGGGCAGCGGCGCCTTTCGCGCCCTGTACGCGGAGGCTGACCGCGCCGGGGTGGTCAGTGGCGAGATGGCTGGGCGCTTCGGCGACGCCGCCGACGCGCTCGACCGCATGGCCTTCGGCGCCAATGGCTTCCTGTCCACCATCACTGGCGCCGCGCTACCGGCCATCGAGCGCCTGGTGCAGAAGTTCACCGACATGGGCGCCGAGGGCCGCGCGGCGTTCGGTGAAAAGATCGGCGCCAGCATCGGCCGGCTGCTCGACCGCTTGCCCGCGCTGCTGACCAGCCTGGCCGCCATCGCTGGGGGCCTGGCCACGGTGCTCAGCGTGGCCGACAACGTCGCCACGGTGTTCGGTGGGTGGGACACGGTCATCGTCGCTCTCTCGGCAGCCATCGTCGGGAAGGGCGTGTGGGCGTTGGCGCTGCTGGCCAAGAGCTTCTATGCGCTCGGCGCCGCCGTGATGGTGACGCCGCTTGGCTGGTTCATGGCGGCGGTCGCCGGCATCGCCGCACTGGCGTATGTGGTCTACAGGAACTGGGAGCCCATCGCAGCGTTCTTCAACAAGCTGTGGGACGGCGTGGTTGCCAAATTCGAATGGGTCAAGCAGAAGGTCGGCAGCTGGATTCCCGACTGGGCCAAGAGCGGTGCCGATCAGCCCTATCCGGCTGTGTCCGCCGCCGGCCGCCAGAGTGCGGTCCAGCAGGCCCTGGCCGACTATCGCGGCGGCGGCCAGATGGGCGGCACGCTCAAGATCGAGATCGACGGTGAAGGCAAGCCCCGCGTGCGCGAGATGCGCAAGGCCCCGGGCAGCGCGCTGGACTTCGATGTCTACAGCGGGAGCTTCGGCGCGCCATGACCACATGGCGCGAACAGCTGCGGCCCGCCACCTTCCGTGGTGTGGCGTTCTTCGTGGACAGCCACGAGACGGAGTTCGGCCGCCGCGTGCAGGTGCATGAGTACCCGCTGCGCGACAAGCCCTACGCCGAGGACCTGGGCCGCCGCGCGCGCACCATCTCCCTTGCCGCCTACGTGCTGGGCGCCAGCTACATGGCCGCCCGCGACCAGCTGGCCGCTGCGCTTGAGGCGCCAGGCGCAGGCACACTGGTGCACCCCTACCTGGGCGAGATGCAGGTCACGGTGACCGCGTGCAAGCTGAGCGAAAGCACCGCCGAGGGCGGCAAGGCCACGTTCAGTATCAGCCTGGTGGAGGCGGGCGAGAACCTCTTCACCACGGCGGCGGAGAGCACGGCCAGCACCGTCGTGGCCAAGGCCGATTTCGGCGCGCTGGCGGCCCAGAGCAACTTCGAGCGCCGGCACAGCGTGCAGGGCAAGCCGGCATTCGTTGCGCAAGCCAGTATGGGCATCTTCAGCCAGGCGTTGAACGGCATTCAAAGTGCGGTTGGCTTGGTGCGCGGCGCAGCCACGGCGGTGGCCCAGCTGCAGCGCGACATCGACACGCATCGGCGAGACCTGGTGAGCCTGATCTACGCGCCGGCCTCGGCCGCACAGGCGCTGGTGGCCAACATCAAGGCCCTCGTGCGCGGCGTGGCCACCACGCCGGCCGACGCGCTGGCGCTGGCGCGCACGCTGTACCGCTTTGGCAGCGACCTGCCGCTTATCGCACCGGCCACGGCCAGCCGCAAGGCGCAGGCTGCGAACCAGGCCGAGCTGCTGGGCCTGGTGCGTGTGGTGGCGCTTGCCGAAGGCGCGCGTGCAGCGGCGCGCGTGGAGTTCGACAGCTATCAGGACGCGGTTGCGGCGCGTGATGAGCTGGTCGACGGCTTGACCGAGCTGATGGAGCAGGACAGCCTGGCCGACGACGTGTATGACGCGCTGCGAGGCTTGCGGTCGGCGGTGGTGCGCGACATTGCGGCGCGCGGCGCCAACCTGGCGCGCCTGGTGGTGTGGACGCCCGCCATCACCCAGCCCAGCCTGGCCGTCGCCCAGCAGCTCTATGCAGACGCGCTGCGCGAGCCGGAGCTGCTGGCCCGCAATCGCATCCGCCACCCGCTGTTCGTGGCCGGCGCGGTGCCGCTGGAGGTGGCCGTCAATGGCTGACCAGGTCGAGCTGCTCACCGGTGGCCGAACGCATGGCGGCTGGCAGTCCATCCGCGTCACGCGCAGCATGGAGCACGCGGCCGGCAGTTTCAGCCTGGCCGTCTCCGAGCGCTGGCCAGGGGTGAGCGCGCCGCTGCAGATCCACAACGGCCAGGCCTGCGAGGTGCTCGTGGCCGGCGAGACGCTGATCACCGGCTACGTCGACCAGGTAGAAAGCGATCTGGACGCCGCCAGTCACCTGGTCACCGTGGCGGGGCGCGACAAGGTGGCCGATCTGATCGACTGCAGCGCCATCGTCGAGGGTGGCCAGTGGCGTGGCAGGCGTGTGGAGCAGCTGGCGGCCGACCTGGCCAGGCCCTTTGACGTGCGCGTGTCGGCAGACGTGGACACCGGCAAGCCGCTCACCAGCTTTGCGCTGCAGACGGGTGAAACCGTGTTTGAGGCCATGCTTCGCGCCGCCCGGCTGCGCGGCCTGCTGCTGGTGAGTGACAGCCAGGGCGGCCTGCTCATCACGCGCGCCGGCACCCAGCAACTGAGCACGACATTGCGCGTCGGCGAAAACCTGCTGTCGTGCAATGTGAAGAGCGACTGGCGTGACCGGTTCAGCAAGTACATCGTCCTCGGCCAGGCGCCAGGCAACGACTACTTCAACGGCACAGCAGCGGCGCACATCTCGGCCACTGCCACCGACCGCGCCATTCAGCGCTTCCGGCCCACCCGCGAACTGCTCCTGGTGTCTGACACGCCCGACATCGGCGCCACGCTTCAGGACCGCACCCAATGGGAAGCCAACACGCGCGCTGCGCGCTCATTCACCGTCACGGCCAAGGTGCAGGGCTGGCGCCATGCCGAGGGCCTTTGGGCGCCAAATCGCCTGGTGCCCGTGGTGTCCGCCGAGCAGCACCTCGACGACACGCTGCTCATCTCAGCCGTGGAGTTCGGCCTGTCAGAGAGCGAGGGCACCACGACGACGCTGACGCTGGTGCCGATGGACGCCTTCAGCCTGGAGCCGGCACGACAGGCCGAGGCGGCAGCGCCAGCCACGGACAGTTTCTGGACGCTGCCCAAGGTGGAGGTGGGCAAGTGATGGCCGGCCTGCAACGGGCGCTGCGGCCGCTGGGCCAGCGCGTGACCATGATGATCGGCCGCGCGGTGCTGCAGCTGGTCGACGACGCACGCGCGATGCAGACGCTGCAGGTCTCGCTGCTCGACGGCGAGTTGCGCGGCGACGCCGAGCGGTTCCAGAACTACGGCTTCACCAGCCACCCGCTGCCAGGCGCCGAGGCCGTAGTGTTGAGCGTGGCGGGCAGCCGCGACCACATGCTGGTGGTGGCGGTGGATGACCGCCGCTACCGGGTCCAAGGCCTGGCCGCTGGCGAGGTCGCGATCTACACCGACGAGGGCGATCACATCGTCATCAAGCGCGGTGGCACGGTCGAGGTGCTGGCGGCCACCAAAGTGCAGATCACGGCGCCGCTTGTGGAGTGCAGCGGCGACCTGGTCGTGCGCGGCACGCTCGCCGTCGACGGCGCTGCCGAGATGAATGCCACGCTGCACGTCGACGGCAACGTGACCGGCGGCGCCAACATCACGGCCGCTGGCCAGGTGGGTGACCAGGGCGGCGCCAAGACGATGGCGGGTATGCGCACGGCCTACAACGGCCACAAGCACGGCGGCAGCACCACGCAGCCCGACGTGGGGATGTAACGCATGTCTGACATCCGCACGCACTGGATCGACCTCGGCGGTGACTGGCGCCTCGCCGGCCCCTCGCTGGCCGAGGACGATGGCCTGGAGACGGCCATCGTCATCAGCTTGTTCACCGACCGGGTCGCCGATGGCGACGCCGGCATCGCTGCGACCGCGCGGCGCGGCTGGTGGGGCGACGCCTACGCCGACGAAGCGGGCGACCTCATCGGCTCGCGCTTGTGGTTGCTCGCCCGCGAGAAGAGCACGCCGGAGGTGGTGGGCCGCGCAGAGCTGTACGCCCGCGAGGCGCTGCAGTGGCTGGTTACCGATGGTGTGGCCCGCAGCGTGGAGGTGACGGGCGAGGTGCTCGGCCAGGCGCGTCAGGTGCTCGCGCTTGCGGTGACCGTCACACGCAGCAGCAAGCCCGTCGTGCAGTTCCGATTTGAGACCTTCTGGAAAGGGCAGTAAATGCCGTTCGCACGTCCTTCGCTGACCGACCTGATCGCGCGCGCGGCCGCCGACATCGAGGCAGCTTTGCCCGGCGCCGATGCGCGCCTGCGCCGCAGCAACCTGGCCGTGATCGGCCGCATGCATGCGGGTGCCGTGCACGGTGTCTACGGCTATCTGGACTGGCTGGCCCAGCAGCTGATGGTCGACACCGCCGAGACCATCTTCCTGGACCGGTACGCCGGCATCTGGGGCGTGCTGCGCGTGCCTGCCAGCTTCGCAGCGGGCTTGGTCGACGTGACCGGCACGACCGGCGTGGTGGTGCCCGCCGGTACGCAGTTGCAGCGCAGCGATGGCGCGGGCTACACAACCACGGCCGATGCCACATTGGTCGCAGGCGCTGCCGAGGTGCCCGTCGTTGCGGTGGAAGCCGGTGCGGCCGGGAACGCGGACGCGGCCACACGCATGGCATTCGTCGCACCGGTGCCGGGCGTTGCCACGGCAGCGCTGGTCAAGGCGGGCGGCCTTACGCAGGGTGCGGACCGTGAGGATGACGAGGCCCTGCGCGGCCGCGTGCTGGCGCGCATCCAGCAGCCGCCAATGGGCGGCGCACGCAGCGACTACGAGGCCTGGGCACTGCAGGTGCCAGGCGTGACGCGAGCTTGGGTCTACCCGCTGGAGAACGGGCCGGGCACGGTCGTTGTGCGCTTCGTGCGCGACGGCGACGCAGGCCTGATCCCTGACGCCGCCGAGGTGACGGCCGTGCAGGAGTACATCGACGATCTGCGGCCGGTGTGCGCGCAGGTGACCGTCGAGGCACCCACGCAGGCCGCACTCAACCTGACGATCCAGCTGACGCCGAACACCAGCGCCGTGCGTGCGGCCGTCACGGCCGAGCTGGCCGACGTGTTGCAGCGTGAGGCGATGCCAGGCGGCACGATCCTGCTGAGCCACCTGCGCGAGGCCATCAGCGTGGCGGCCGGCGAAGTGAACAACGTGCTCACGTCGCCCACCGCCGACATCGACCACGACCCGGGCGAGATGCCCGTGCTCGGCACGATCACCTGGAGCTGATGATGGTGATGCAAACCAGACGCTTCACCGAAGACGAGGGCATCGGCCTCTACGACGACGCCATCCAGCAGCGCCTGCGCGTGCGCGTGCGGCGCGAGGTGGTGGCCTTCCTGGCTGACCTTGCCGATGCTTCCAGGCCCGACCGTGCCGCAGGCGTCATCGGATTCAACCCACTGCTGAACTACCCGGCGAACACGGTGGGCGCACGGCTGAAGTCCATCGTCACCGGCATCGGCGAAGGCCAACCGTGGGGCGATGTGGATGCGCTGCTGGCCGACCTGGACGGGAGAATTGACCTGGCGCAGTTGCACGCCACGGTGCAGTCAGCGTTGGACCTCATCACGGCAGACGCCAGCACGGTCAACAGCGTCAACGCCCGTCTGTCCCAAGAGTCCCAGGCGCGTGTGCAGGCGTTGCTGGACGAGGCACAGGCCCGCGCCAGCGAGATCAGCACCGCCATCGGCGAGCTGCAGACCACGCTGGTCGCGGCATATGAAGCCGGTGACTCCACGGTCAACTCCCGCATCACCACGGAAGTTGCCTTGAGCCAGGACCGCGACAGCGCGCTCGGCGCCCGCGTCGACACCGTCACGGCACGGCTCGACAGCGGCGACATCTTCAGCTCGATCGCCACTGCACTGAGCTATGCCTACAGCAAGGCGGCTGTCGACACAGCAATCGCTTCATCCGGCAGCACGCTGACCACCGCCTTTCAGACGGCAGACGGCACGCTCAACACGCGGATCACGAACGAAGCAAACGCCAGCTCTGACCGCGACACCGCACTCGGCACTCGCGTGGATACCGTCACGGCCCGGCTGGACACCGGCGACGTGGCCACCAGCCTGGCCAACGCGCTCAACTACGCCTACACCAAGGCGCAGACCGACTCGGCAGTGGCGACGCTGGGCTCAACCCTGACGAGCGCCTACACGGATGCAATCAACGGGGTGAGCGCTCGGCTCAACGCGGGCGGCGACATCGCCACCTCGCTGGCCACGGCCAACAGCTACGCCTACACCAAGGCGCAGAGCGA
>Ga0114942_1000609_pt1 | contig 10139 bp, 8 predicted proteins | sample LowerColdCreek_FD_88674 | JGI IMG/M metagenome (GOLD analysis project Ga0114942, IMG submission 88674) | Groundwater microbial communities from Cold Creek, Nevada to study Microbial Dark Matter (Phase II) - Lower Cold Creek | ecosystem: Environmental > Aquatic > Deep subsurface > Groundwater ... | reverse complement strand
GGCGTGGTTTTATCCCTCCGCGTCTGAGCTATTGCAGCGCAGTGCATGGTGCGATTTTGATCCGTTGGCCAGGCAGGCGGACTCTCTGGGCAAACCACTTGCCGCGGTACTGTCGACACTGAACGGGGGGCTGTTGGACCCAGCCGCCCTCAAGCAGTGCAATGGCCACCTGTTAGGCGTTCTTGACGGCGCATCTGTGGTGTTGGTGACGCAATGCGGTAGTGCGGGCGACCCCGGTACCGCCGGTGGCCGATGGGTCGTCAAACTGGGTGACGCCTCCATCGAACGCCTGCTATCGAGCAGCACTGACCGCGCGAGCGTGCCGGGAAGCCGCTCGTGTTGGGTTGGCCACACCCAACCCACCGTGTCGCTGCGCGGCGATATGTCGCAATTGACAGGCCTGGACAACAGCCAGCTATTGCCGCCCTATGCGCCTATCCTGCGCGGGGAAGATGATCTCTTTGCCAGCATGACCGCATATCTGCATCCGCATTCCGCCGTCTTCCATTGCGACTGGGCCGTTCCCCATCTACCCATTGACGACCGCTCGCAGCGCAATATCTCCAAACCGTTCGCGCCGCAGATCGGCCTTGGCACGCTGTCCCGCCATCTGCGCGGGAAAATCGATACGCGCAATGACATCCGCGTCGAGTCCCGGCTAGCCGCACTGGCGGCAGAGATTCGCGCGCTGGGGGAATGCTCCCCCGATACCTTACTCGCACTTTGCGATGTCGAGCTGGCCAACGACTGTGCGTCGCTACTGGCGACCGCGGAGTCACGTCTGGCTGCTTCCCAGGCGCTGCATCATCCCGGATGGCAGGCGCTCCTGCAGCAGACAGCCGCACAGGCTCAAGCCGCGCTAGCGCCTGCCGCCGTAGCCGCGAGCAGCGATGTCCCGCAGTGGATGGCAGCAGCCCAGAAGGCGGCCATCGAACTGTCGGAAGTACTCGGTTCGTGGCCCCTCATCCGCGAGCACAGCGCATTGATTACAGCGGCCATGATCGCCGGTGGCGATTTGCAGCCGTCCTCCGCGCAGTAAATGTCGTAGGACATACGGGCATTCAGAAGACGCTGGGAGTGTTGTTGCGAACCTACCGCCCGTGACCGGGCAGTAGGCTCGCGTTAGAGCAGACTAGCGGAAGGCATTGCTCACCTGGTGGGACGAGCGGTGCCTACATGGACTTCAACACGACGGTTCAACGCGCGACCGGCTTCGGTGTCGTTAGTGGCCACGGGGTCGCGTTCACCCATGCCACTGGCACTAATGATGCTGGGGTTAACGCCTTCGCTGAGCAGGAAGTCCCTGACCGCCATGGCGCGACGCTCTGACAGGCGCATGTTGTATTCATCGGTGCCGACGCTATCGGTGTGTCCAATCACATCGATGTCACGCACTTTCAGGCCCTGGCTCCTGATATTGGCGCCCAGTGCACGTAGTTCTGCAATGCCCTGGGCTTTGAGGACGTATTTGTCAAAATCAAACAGCGCCTGCGCGGAGACTGAGTGCTTTTGATACTGCAGGGGTTGATCCAAAGGTGTCAGCAGGGTTTTGACGACGTAGTCAGCCATCGCTGGGCCAGTGGCCAGGTCTGCGGCTTTCACTACGCTGTCGCAACCCGCGGTATCGGTGAGGCCGGCGATATTGGTGTTGTCCTCACCAATCTTGATGATGTGCACGCAGACTTTACCCGGGTGCTGCGCTTTCAGGTCCGCGAGGGCGGACTCCACTGCAGCGGGATCGTTGTAGTTATAGTTGAAGTCGCTGACGACGAACACTGCGATGGGACCGGCCTCCTCCACCAGCATGCCCGTCGCTGACTCGACTGCCTCTGCATAGGGCGTGGTGCTGGCGGCGCATCCTATGGAACCCAGTGCCTGTGCGACACTGGCCGAGTTGTAGGGTGCCAGGCCGACTACGGTGTTGGCGACTCCATAGCCTGTGCAGTAACCGGTCGTACCCTTGCCAAACGTTACCATGCCCGCCTTGTAATCCAGCGGCGGCACCACGCTGTTGAAGCTGGCTACCACATCCTGGGCAGTTTGAATGCGGGGCCGCCCCGTTTCTTCATTTTTCATCGAGCCCGAGGTATCCAGAAGTACGATGAAGTTATCCACCTTCCTGGCGTAGGCGGCCGGATCAAGCGCATCGGCCGTGGTTGCTACCGGTGTGTAAGTGGGGCTGCTGCTACAGGCCGCCAATACCGCCAGCGGCACAGCCGTTATGAGACTTCGAAGGTGTTGCTTGATCATAGTACTCTCCCGCAGTGATTCGTTCTTCTTAACCTCGCCTGACACTTACCTGCCAACACACCATCACCGCGCGTTGTTTGCCAAGATGTTCATGAGGTCATTCGAGGCTAAGAGTAAAGCATATCCGCAGAATTGTCGCGAAAAAATCCGTTCCCGAATCCGGTGGGGGCAGCTGTCACGCCCTCCCGGTCACAGCGTTTCAGGCGTTCATCGCACGCTGCCGCCACAGTTGCAGTCCCTGCGCATTGAGCTGCATGTCGAGGGCGAGACGGCTGCGCAATTCGGTTTCATCGAGGGACGCACCGAACTGGTGCATTAGTGCCAGCGTGAATTCGGTGAGTTGTTGTTCCAGGCGGCCTGACTTCTCCGATGCGGCCATGGCGAGCTCGCAATACGCATTGATCTGGCGCACCAGCAATTGCGCCAGGCTCGGGGAATACGCCAACGCACCGTAATGCGTCAGGTACATACGCTGTGGCCGGCGAGCGCCCAACAGTTCCAGAGAGTCGAGGAAGGCCTCGGGATTGAACTGGCTGGGCGTGGTCGATGGTAGTACGAAATCGCCCGCGACAAAGCGGCACCAGGGATAGGACACGCCAAACATGTCGCCGCTGAACCAGCCCCGGCTAGCCTCGTCCCAGACACAGAAGTGGTGCTCGGCGTGGCCGCGTGTGTGGCAAAATTCGAGCGGTCGGCCCGCCAGGGAGACAATGGCGCCGTCTTCCACCTGTCGTATGCGCTGCGGATCAACCGGTACGATCGCACCGTACAGTTGCGTGAACAGTTCCTGCCCGTACACTGCCACCGCGCCCGCGATCAGGCGCTCGGGATCCACCAGGTGTTTGCCCCCGCGTGGGTGAACCAGCAACTGCGCGGCGGGAAACTTTGCCATCATCGCGCCCGCACCGCCGGCGTGGTCCAGGTGCACATGCGTTGGAATAATGTAGCGCACCTGCTCAGGTGCAATGCCGCGTTGTTGCAGCAGCCGCTCCAGCGCGGCCACACTGTGGCAGGTGCCAGTCTCCAGCACGGCGCATTCACCGTCCTCCTCCAATAAATAGAAGCAAGCCATGCCGTGTTGCACATAGGCGGCATCAATGCAGGTGATGCCAAAACCCAGCTCTGTGTACATCGGCTCAAGCATGGCGTGAGTGCGCTTCAGGCGGCGGCTACTGCGCCTCCGTCCAACACAATCGTGTGGCCGGTCAGCCACGCCGAGGCGCGCGCGCACAGGTAAATCGCTGTGCCCGCTGCATCCTCGGCGTTGCCCAGGCGGCCGCGGGGAAACGTGGCGGCCATCTCCGCCTCGTGTTGCAACAAGTGGGCGGTCATTTTGCTGGGAAAGAACCCCGGCGCGATGCCGTTAACATTAATACCCTCGGGAGCGAGGTCGGCCCCGAGGTGTCGCGTAAGGTGGTGCACTGCCGCCTTGCTGGCTGAGTAGGCGTAGTTCTTCATGTGGGGATGGGTGATGCCGTTGATGGAGCCGATATTGATCACCCGGGCCGGGTCTTCACTGGAACCCGCGGCGCGCAGCACCGGCAGCAATTGCTGGATCAGGAAAAACATGGACTTCACATTGAGGTCCATCGTTTTGTCCCAGCCACTTTCCGGAAAATCGTCGAGTTCCGCGCCCCAGGTAGCGCCCGCGTTGTTGACCAGGATGTGTAACCGGTCTTCAGCGGCCTTGATCGCCGCAGCGAAGGCGGTCACACCAGCCACCGAAGACAGGTCGGAAGGAATCGCGATGCACTGCCCCAATGTCGCGAGTGATTGTTGCGTGGCCTGCAACTCAGCTTCCTTGCGCGCGGTGATATAGGTCTTCACGCCGTTCTCCACGAAACCGCGCGCGATCATGGCGCCAATGCCGCGTGAACCGCCGGTAACCACTGCCACCTTGCCACTGACGTCAAAAAGATTTTTCATGTCGTCTCCTGCTTAACCATATCAATGTTACGTTTACCAACGCTGCGCACATCGCCGCTATGCCGCGGTCCTCGCGCGCTATGCGCGCCACTGCCGAACACTATAGCCTGCGCGCCGCCGCCAGCGCCCGCAGTACGACGGCGCGAGTGGTCGCCGGATCGATAACAGCGTCCAGCTCCAGAAAGGATGCTGCCTCCATCGCCCTGCCCACCTCGTACAGCCGTGCGACCAGTTGCTGGAACAGCGCCTCGCGCGCCGCGGGGTCCTGCTGCGCGTCCAGCTCTTTTTTGAAGCCCAGGCGCACCGCGCCCTCCAGCCCCATGCCGCCGACTTCACCGGTGGGCCACGCCGCGGCATACACCGGAGCGACAAAGCTGCCGCCGGCCATCGCCATGGCGCCCAGTCCATACGCCTTGCGCAGGAAGATGGTCACCACCGGGACGCACAGTTTCGCACCCGCCAGGAACAGGGATGACATGCGCCGCACAGCGCCCTGCGCCTCACTGTCGGGGCCGACCATGAAGCCGGGCGTATCGGTCAATGACAGTATTGGTAGGGAGAAGGCATCACAGATCTGCAGGAACCGCGCGGCCTTTTCCGCCGCGCCAGCATCCACTGCGCCGCCGAGTTGCTGGCAGTCATTGGCGATCAGGGCAACGGGCTTGCCTTCGAGGCGGATAAAACCGGTGATAATGCTGCGCCCGTATATGCGCTGCAGCTCGAGAAACGAGCCGGTATCGGCGATGGTTTCAATGATGCTCCGCACCGGATAGCCCCAGCGCCGGTCCTCGGGAATGGCATCGCGCAGGATCTCCTGGTCGAGTGCTTCCCACGCGGGCACCGCGCCCTGGAAATACGACAACAGCTGCTTCGCCAGTGCCGTCGCATGGGCCTCGTCCGTCGCGACGATGTCCACCACTCCATTGCGCTCCTGCACTTCGATCGGTCCAATGGCTGTGGGCTCATACACACCCATGCCGCCACCCTCGATCATGGCGGGCCCCGCCATGCCGATCCAGGAGTTGCGCGTGGCAATACAAAAATCGGCACAGCCAAACAAGGCGGCGTTGCCGGCGAAGCAGTATCCGTTATTGACGGCGATGCGCGGTACCTTGCCGGACAGTGCCGCCCAGGCGCTGAACGACGTAATGTTGAGACCGGCTATCTGCGTGGCGACATCGGTATCGCCGGGACGCCCACCGCCACCTTCCGTGTACATGACCACGGGAAGCGCGTGCTCCAGCGCCAATTCGCAGATGCGATCGAGTTTGCGATGATGGAAGAAGCCCTGGGTGCCGGCCAGCACGGCGTAGTCGTTGACGATGACCGCGGCCCGCCCCCGCTGCGGCCCGACACGATCAGCGTTAATAGTACAGGTGCCGGTGATGATTCCGTCGGCCGCGGTGCTGGTTTGTAAGTCCGCATAATCCCGGCGACTACGCTGCGCGGCGACCGCCAGCTGGCCGTATTCCTGCAATGATCCTACATCGACCAGATCGGCCACATTCTCCCGCGCCGTGCGGTAGCCTTTGGCGTGGCGCTTGGAGCGCGCTTCGTCCCGTGCGTCGTCCAGGGTGCGCTCCAGGCGCTCCCGCAGTGCCAGCAGTTCAGGCCTGATCTCGCCGTCCATTGAACGGTGCGGCGCTAACGCCCCTGCCACACGGGCGCGCGTTTCTGCAGGAAGGCCAACATGCCCTCCTGCGCATCCGCGCTGGTGATACACAGATGCTGCAGTTTCGCCTCGCCGGAGATGGTGTCGCCCACGGTTTCTTCCATCGCGGCGTTCAGCGCCTGTTTGGCATAGCGCAGAGAGAGCGGCGCCTTGGCAGCAATCTCCGCCGCCCAGGCCAGTGTCTCTTCGAGCAATTTGGCAGCGGGCACCACGCGGTTGCACAGGCCCCACTGTAAACATTTGTCCGCGCGGATTTTCTCGCCGGTGACAATGACCTCATAAGCCCGCTTGCGACCCAGGGTGCGCACCAGGTGCCAGGTCGCACCGCCATCCGGCACCAGGCTGATGGCGGCAAATGCCTGGTAAATGAATGCATCTTCCGCCATCACCGTCAGGTCACAGACCATACCAAGGGCACTGCCGATGCCGGCGCAGGCGCCATTGATCGCACTGATCCAGGGCTTCCCCGCCTCATGGATTTCCATCAGCAGGGGTTTGTATTCGTGGTTGAGCTGGTCCACCACCCGGAACGTCGATATATCTTGCGGCATGTCCGTGAGGTCGGCGCCCGCGCTAAAGGCACGGCCTGTACCGGTCAGCACCACCACACGCACACTGTCATCGTCATTCACCTCGCGCACCGCCAGCAACAGCTCTCGGCGCAGGGCGCCATTGAAACTGTTGAGATTGTCGGGGCGATTCAGGCTGACCACGGCAACCGCACCCTGGCATTCGACCTTCACTGTTTCGTAATTGCTCATCGCAGATACCTCACTTGGATTTTCATCATACGATCGCACCGGATGCCCGCAGCCGTTTCAGTTCCTGATCGCCGAAACCCATGGCGGAGAGTACCGTATCCGTATCCTGTCCGGGATCGTGGGCACCGTGCCGCACCGTGGATGGGGTGCGACTGAAACGCGGGGCCGGCGCCGGCTGTACTACGCCGTCGATCTCGACATAAGAATTGCGCGCGATGTTGGCCGGGTGCCTGGGTGCGTCCATGAAATTCAGCACCGGAGCGAAACACACATCCGTGCCCTCCATGATCTCGCACCACTGGGCCTGCGTTTTCTGCTTGATGACGGCGGTGAGTTTTTCTTTCATGTCCGGCCACAGCGACGGGTTGTTCTGGTCGCCAAAGTCCGCGTCGGACAATCCCGCCAGCTTCTTCAGCAGTGCGTAGAACTGCGGCTCGATGGAGCCGAGTGAAATGTACTGGCCGTCGGCGCACTCGTACGTGTCGTAAAAGTGCGCACCACCGTCGAGCATATTCGACTCGCGCTGTGTCGCGTCCCACATACCGAAGGCCTGGAAACTGTAGAACATCCACATCAGCTGCGCGGCGCCATCCACCATCGCCACGTCGATGACCTGTCCCTTGCCGGAATTCGCGCACTCCAGCAGCGCGGCCAGCACGCCGTTGACCAGCAGCATGCCGCCGCCGCCCATATCGCCTACCAGGTTTAGCGGCGGCACCGGCTTCTCGCCCTTGCGGCCCACCCCGTACAGCGCGCCATTGATGGAAATGTAGTTGATGTCGTGCCCGGCCGCGTGCGCCAGCGGCCCGTCCTGCCCCCATCCGGTCATGCGCGCGAACACCAGTTTGGGATTGCGCGCCAGACAGATATCCGGACCAATGCCCAGCTTTTCGCACACGCCGGGCCTGAAGGGATCGATCAGCACGTCGGCGTTTTCCACCATGCGCAGCAGTGTTTCGATGCCGCTGGGATCCTTCAGGTTGATAACCACCGATTTCTTGCCGCGCCAGCTGACATCCTTCATGACCAACGCACTGGCGCCGGCGGCCCGATCAATGCGGATGACCTCCGCGCCCATATCGGCGAGCATCATGCCGCCCATGGGGGCGGGTCCGATACCGGCAAGTTCAATTACGGTGTACCCGTTCAGAGGTCCCATAGACTATTTCCTAATGGCGGGATAGTTACTTCGGCTGCATACGAATGCCGCCATCCATCCGTATACACTCGCCATTGATGTAATCGTTTTCCACAATGTGCTGGGCCAGTTGGGCGATCTCGTCGGCCTTGCCCAGGCGCTTGGGATACAACACCTGGCTAGCGAGCGGCTTCAGGAACTCGGCGATTTCCGGGGTCATCTCCTCGGCGCCGCCCATCATCAGCGGTGTCGCGATCAGGCCGGGCACAATAGTGTTGACGCGGATACCCAGCACCGCCAGGTCGCGCGCAATCGGCAGGGTCATGCCAACGACACCGCCCTTGGAGGCGGAGTAGGCAGCCTGGCCGATCTGGCCCTCGTAGGCGGCAATAGATGCCGTGTTGATGATGACACCGCGACCGCCGTCGTCGTTGAGCACGGCATTGCTGGCCATCTTCTCGGCGCACAGGCGCAATACGTTGAAGCTGCCCACCAGGTTGATCTGGATGATGCGATTGAACTCGGCGAGCGGGAACGGCCCGTTCTTGCCCATCGTGCGTATGCCGTTGCCGGTCCCGGCGAAGTTGCAGCAGATGTGGATAGCGCCAAACTGTTTCATCGTCTCAGCGATACCCGCGACTACCGACTCCTCGCTGGTCACGTTTACATTGCAGAAAATCACCTTGCCGGGAAACTCCGCCACCAGTTGCTTGCCCTTCTCCTCGTTCATGTCGAAGATGGCAGCCTTCGCGCCGTTGGCGACGAAACGCTTGACGGTGGCGCGGCCCAGGCCAGAGGCGCCGCCGGTGATGACTGCTACTTTATCTTTCAAATCCATGATTGTTCTCCTGATCGGATGGGTTGACAGCTTGAGGGATTAAAAGTTGCGCGTGTTGAAAGGGACGTGTTGATCCCCCAGAAAATCCCGGCTGATGATAATCTTCATCACCTCGGAACTGCCTGCGTAAATGGTTGAAATCTTGGCGTCAGTATACTGCCTGCTAATCGGGTATTCGTCCATATAGCCGTTGCCGCCGTGCAGTTGCACGCCCAGGTCGGCCGCCGCAACCTGTAATTCGCTGCACACCAGCTTGGCCTTGGCCGCATCCACGGCGGTCAACTGCTGCGCATTGAACGACGTAACACACTGGTCAACGTAGACCTGCGCGAAATCCAGTTGCGTGCGCAACTCCGCCAGTTTGAATTGGGTATTCTGGAATGCCGAAACGGTTTTGCCAAAGGCCTTGCGCTGTTTAACATACTCAAGCGTCAGGTCGAACGACAATTGCGCGGACGACAGGTAACCCACCGCACCCAGCAGGCGCTCCTCCGCCAGAGCCTTCATCAGATAGATGAAACCCTGTCCCGGCTCACCCAGTACATTGGCCTTGGGCACCTTGACGTCATTGAAAAACAACTCGGCGGTATCCTGGGCCTTCATGCCCATTTTCTTCAGGTTGCGCCCGCGCTCGAAACCCGGCATCCCGCGCTCGACGATGAACAGGGTCATGGAGTGGGGATTATTTTCCGGGTCCGTCTTGGCGGCCACGATGACGATATCCGCATTGATGCCATTGGAGATGAAGGTTTTCGACCCGTTGAGCACCCAGTGATCAGCCTTGTCCACCGCGGATGAGCGCATACCGGCAAGATCGCTGCCGGCGTCGGGCTCAGTCATGGCAATGGCCAGGATGCACTCCCCACTAACGCATTTTGGCAACAGGCGCTGGCACTGCTCTTCATTGCCGAAGCGGGTCAGGTATGGACCTACCAGCCGACTGTGCAGGGTATTGAACCAGTCCCCGACCCGGGCATAGTTGGTTTCCTCGATGATAATCTGCTCAAAGCGAAAATCTCCGTCCCCCATTCCGCCGTATTTTTCCTCCGGCCACACCATCAGGAAGCCCTGCTCCCCGGCGCGCCGAAATGCCGATCTGTCCACAATTCCAGCCTCACGCCACGACTCCATATGTGGCACAATCTGGGCTGCGAGAAATTTACGATAGGCATCGCGGAACATATGCTGCTCTTCGGTAAATGCGCGTTGCAACATGGTGCCACCCCCGGAAGTGGTGAATTGTGCGGCCCACAGTATGGTGAGCGCGTATGGGGCCAACAATGACCCGCCCCGACAAATAAATTGACTGGAAATTACAGCAGCGCACCGCAACTGCACATGGACGGACTATGCAAGAGATACATTCCGAAAACTGGGTAGTCATGTACTTCGGCTTGATCTTCCTGATCACCGGGGCACAGATCCTGGTGGTGTATGTACTCAGCGGCGCGGGCAACCCCACGGCGGGACTGGGTCTGTATGCCGTGTACTTCATGGCCGCACTGCTGGGCTGGAACGCGTACGCCCGGCAACACGGCTCGGGTGTCCCGATGG
>Ga0114942_1000608_pt1 | contig 10141 bp, 9 predicted proteins | sample LowerColdCreek_FD_88674 | JGI IMG/M metagenome (GOLD analysis project Ga0114942, IMG submission 88674) | Groundwater microbial communities from Cold Creek, Nevada to study Microbial Dark Matter (Phase II) - Lower Cold Creek | ecosystem: Environmental > Aquatic > Deep subsurface > Groundwater ... | reverse complement strand
GAAACAGGTACTATGCGCAACTTTCTAATGTATTCAGCTAGCTCTTCGGTTTTCGGTTTGTTGAGCGCAATCATGCCCAGGACTGCAGAATTGGTTTTATCGCAGCCGTCTTTTGCACGACCTTCACGCTGAGCAATCCAGATACTGGAGTGCTCATTGCAAATTGAGTGGTAGATATAGCTCGATAAATATTTTGCCGCTTTTAACTTTTCACGCGGTGCTTTAGCAGAGCGGTTGACGATAAAACTTTTATTCAGGCGCATTAAATCCGAAACAAACGGTTTGGTCAGCAAATTGTCGCCAATCGCAATACGCAGGGTGTTGCAATCGTTGTGATATAAAATCCAATTCACAAATGCCGGGTCCATAGCGATATCGCGATGGTTGCTAATAAATAAATAGGCTGTGTGTTTGTCGAGTTTTTCCAAACCGGAAACAGTGAGCGATTTAACACGGGTATTAACCATACCCGACATGTAATTTGCGACAACACTCTGAAAACCTTTTACATCAGTGATACCGGCCAATTGCTGCGCCAGCTTCATGCGTACCAGCGGTTTTAGCAGCCAGCCCAACCAGCCATGGAGCGCTGGAAATTTAAGGCGGGTTACTGCATCGGTCAATTCAGGATCAGCCAACATGCGCTCGATTGTCGGGCGGACTTCATCGTCGCGATAGGGGCGGATATCATCAAATTCATTCATAGCGGGAGATCATCACTCGAAGGTCAACATAGGCGTTAAGTCTGGCACAAAACGGCGGGCAGGCTTGCCGACTTGAAATGGCGCTGAAGGCTTGGCTTATACCGCCAACCCAGCGAAAATAGGCGCACAAAATACCGAAAAGAGCCACAAAATGCCACCAAAACCGCTATTACCCACCACCGACACACCCTGCCCTTGCGGCACTAAAAAATCTTTGAATGAGTGCTGCCTGCCTTTTATCCAAGGTACGTCAAGCCCCACCACGGCCGAACAGCTGATGCGCTCGCGCTACACTGCCCATACGCTGTTGGCAATTGATTACCTCTGGGCTACCTGGAGCCCGGAACAGCGGTTGCGTTCAAGCAAGGCTGATATCCTCGCCTGGGCCGAGAGTTGCGACTGGCTGGGCTTGCAGATTCTCGCCACCCAACAAGGCGGTGCGGGCGATGACGAAGGCATAGTGGAATTTATCGCCCTGTTTCGCCAACAGGGGCAAATGCACCAACATCACGAAGTGTCACAATTCAAAAAGGTGCTGGGTAAATGGCTTTATGTGGATCATCAAGCATAGAAATCATCACAAGGATTTGTGACCCAACAACCGATCTGGATAAAAAATCACCACTCATCTCGCTAACTATTCGACTCATCGCCTTTTGCTGCTTACACTGCGCGGCAAGTCATAAACTACAAAAGTAATAAAAACGACTACACTCATTCTGTCTCCCTGAATACAGCGCCTTTTACACAAGATTATGAAAATTCTTCTGGTTGAAGACAGTGCAACCCTCCGCTTTGCCATGCGCAATTACATTATTGACGCAGGCCACGAACCTTTACTTGCCCGCAGCGGCGAAGAGGCCCTGCAACTGCTGGAAAATACGCCGGTTGATATGATCATCATGGATGTGGAAATGCCGGGCTTAAACGGTTTTGAAACCACCCGTTTGATTCGCGAATGGCTAGCAGGCCATTGGATTCCCATTATTTTTGTCACCGGTTTGAATGAAGATGAAAATTATCGCGAAGGAATTGAAGCGGGCGGCGACGATTATTTAATCAAGCCCGTTAGCTTTATGATTATCAAAGCGAAAATTCGCGCAATGGAACGCATCGCCGAAATGCGCGACCAGCTCAACCAACTCAACGCCGAATTGGAAGCGCTCAGCCAACTCGATAGCCTCACCCAAATTTATAATCGCCGCACCTTTAACGAATTTGCACAACAACGATGGGCGCTGGCCAAACGTCATCAACAGCCTATCAGTGCGCTGATGCTGGATGTCGATCATTTCAAATTATTCAACGATCATTACGGACATCCCGCTGGGGACAGCTGCTTGAAAAAAGTCACCCAGGCAATAAAAAGTTGCCTGCATCGCAGCTCGGATCTTTTGGGTCGCTACGGCGGTGAAGAATTTATAGTGCTCTTACCCGAGACCGATGCCAAAGGTGCCATGCGTGTTGCGCAAGCCATTAGCGAAGCCCTGGAACATATCCAAATCCGCCACGATGTATCGCCCTCCAGTAATTTTGTAACAGCCAGTATTGGTGGCGCCACCTGTTTACGGACGACCGGCCATGACTTGGAAGAACTCATTAAAAATGCCGATCGCGCGCTCTACAAAGCCAAACGCGCGGGCCGCAACCGCAGTTGGATTGATGAAGTCGCCACCCACAAAACCTTATTGCTGGCCGATACCGATCAGGAATTACTGCGTCACTTTAGCGCGCACCTGCAACCGCATTTCAATTTATTGACTGCAGAATCGCAAAAAGAATGTTTGGAGTTAGCGGTAGATTTACACCCGGATTTAATTTTGCTTGGCAGTAATATTGCCAGTACGCAAGCAGGTGCAGAGCTGTGCAAAATTTTAGCGCGCACACCCAAAACTGCAGGCATTGCACTCGCATTGGTGAATCACTCCTGCGGAAATGCAGATGTGGAGCTAGGCAAAACCCTGGGCATACATACTTGTTTTGATAAAAGCCTGAGCGCCCCTGCACTATTGAATAAAATTATTCAGTTTATTCACTAATAATTGGCAATAAAAATCCCGCAAAAAAAATCCGCTTATGCACAGCACATAAGCGGATTCAACTATACATAAACGGATTTAACTATGAACTTATAAAAAATTAATTCGAGCGCAATGAATTATACCAATTCACCTCGCGCGAAAATTTATCCACCTGTTCCGCCACATCCAACACCAACGCAAACAATGCCATACGCACTAATACGCCGTTATCGGTCTGGCGGAAAATCGCGAGGTTGGGGTTTGCATTCAGATCGTTATCCAATTCGTTGGCATCTGCGCGCGAATCACGCGGCAGCGGATGCATAATCACGGTATTGGGTTCGCAGTATTGGGTGTAAATCGATTGATTCAAGCGGAAGCGGCCGCGATATTGGTCAGCCTCTTCTTTGCTTGCAAAACGCTCTTCCTGAATGCGGGTGGAGTAAGCGATATCAATATTACTAATGCTCGAATGCAGCTCATCCGTAACTGTGACGGAGTGACCAGCAGCGCGCAGATCTTCAACAATGTATTCCGGCATCGCCAATTCTTTGGGCGATACCAAGGTTACGCTGATATTGCTAAACACGCACAAAAGTTTGCACAGTGAATGTACGGTGCGGCCGTGTTTTAAATCACCAATCATGGCGATGCGCAAATTATCAATGGTGCGATTTTTGGAGCGCAATTCTTTGCGGATGGTGTACAAATCCAGCAGCGCTTGGGTCGGATGTTCGTTGGCACCATCGCCGCCATTAATGACAGGAACGCGGCTGCCTTCCGCAAACTCCGCAACTGATCCCGCTTGTGGATGGCGCATACAAATCACATCGCTGTAACCCGAGAGCACGCGCGCGGTATCAAACAGGGATTCACCTTTGGTGAGCGAGGAGCTTTCAAACCCGGTGGTCTCCCGGACATTGCCACCCAACAAATTAAATGCTGAACCAAAACTCACCCGTGTGCGTGTGCTCGGCTCAAAAAACATATTGCCCAGGATCGCGCCCTCCAACACCCGCGTCACCTTGCGGCGCAAGGCATAGGGCTCCATGGCATCGGCCACGTCAAAAATGCGCTGGATATCAGCACGTTCAAATTGTTTGATAGAGAGAATATGCGCGCCGGTAAAGTTCACAAGAATTCCTTAGCGGAGACCGCTGGCCAGGAAAGGCAATAGCCTGAAAGAGTGCGAGGTAAAACGGGCGCCATTTTAGCGGCAGCTGCGCGTGGATACCAACGGCAACCGCTAAAATATTGCAGGAACATCAATGTACCGGAATCAGGCTGACCAAAGCGGTATCGGCGCGGCGCTCTTTGGTGGGCAGCGATGGCGCAAGACGCTCCAGTGCAGCTTGCGCAGTAGTGCGATAAGTAGTCAATTTACCGCCCATTACCGATAACACGCGGGGCTGGGCTTCATTATCCACCGCGAAGATCACCTCGCGCGGGCGGGCGAAGGCCGTTTTATCGCTCTTGGGTAGTACGCGCAAACCGGCAAAGGTTTCAATCTCGCCCGCGGGAATCACAAGCTGTGGAAAGTAATGGCGCAGGGTTGCCAGTAAATAATCGCGCTCTTCCGGCGAACAAACTGCCCGCTCCGGTGCGCCGGTAAACACCCGCTCTGTAGTACCCACAAGCAAACGCCCATCCCACGGAAGTACAAACACGGCGCGTTTATCCTGAGGCGCCTCTAAATAAAAATATTGATCCAACAGGGGCGGCAACAGCAGATGACTCCCCTGCACCAACTCGATTGATGGTGATACCAACGCAGGTGTGATGCGCTTTAACACCTCACCGGCCCAAGGCCCAGCGCAATTCACCAACACCCGGCAACTGATCGACTCCTGACCTTTCCCGGTTTCAATTTCCACCTTGCAGCACTGACCGTTACGCTCGGCACCGACAAATCGCGCAGGCATCAACAGATCAGCCCCTAGCACAACAGCGGATTGCAAAACCGAACGGGTCAGTGCGGCATCATCAGTCTGGGCTTCGTAATAGTGAAATACGGCCTTGAGATTATCCTGGCGTAAGCCCGCCAGATCCGCCCATTCATTGCGATCCAATTGGGAGAACAAGGATTCCTTATGCAAGCCCGCCAGAACAGCATAGAGGCTAAGCCCCGTGCGAATGGTCAGTGCCGAGCGAGTTGAATCCTGATAAACCGGAATGTGCAAATGGCGCAGCTTCACCAGCTCCGGTGCCAGACGCAATAGCAACGCCCGCTCGCGCAAACTCTCGCGCACCAGCCCGAACTGCGCCGTCTCTAAATAGCGCAGGCCACCGTGAATTAACTTGGACGATTTACTCGATGTGCCCGCCGCTGGTGCAGTTTGCTCGACGACCAATACCGAATAGCCAGCCGCTGCCGCTGCCTGCGCAACACCAGCCCCCTGAATCCCCGCCCCAATGACGACAATGTCATATTTCATTCTTGTTATTCCGCATTAACGACATCGGAAGTATAGAACAGGGCTGTAAAAATGTTCGACGGTCAGATTAATGGTGATACCCATATATCCATTTAGGTGCACCGCCCACTAACCTAATTGGGGCAACTCAAGATACATACGCTCTACCAGTTCCTTACCGTGCTTTCTTTCCAGTTTGCGCACAATAAAATGCCCTCTGGCCATATTTTGAAAATGGTCGATAAAGATAGTGTTGATTATTGCGCCCCCGGCAGCGCCGATAGCAGGTATGGCTTGAGCGGCGGCTTTTTCGGTTACTTGAATGCCAAACCGTTTGGCGACCATGGCAATAAATTTAAGTAACAGCGGCGCACCTTCGTCGGCTAATTTATTGCTCGCAATAAACTCTGACGCAGCCGCTATGGATTTCGCAAGCGTAGCTCTGACCGCATAATATCCACTCTCGGTACCATCGTCGGATTTGCTATTGCCGCCGAGTGCAAACACTTCCAAACAGGCCAATTTGGTTTCCATTACCGCAATTGATTCGCCTTCACTTCTGGCAATGTCGGCAATTGAACGCAGCATAATTGACGTAGATATTGGTAATTCAATCGATATCGCGGCAATTCCGAAAAAACCTCCGACTCCGCCGCTAACGGCTACGCCCAATTTGTGCCACACATTCGATGATTCCTCGCCGGGAATATCTTTCATGGTAAAAATGGCAGCCTGCGAGGCTTTGAATAGCGCGGCCTGAGTCACCTCGCCAATATTTTTATTCCAGCTATCAGGCAATAACGCCAGCCCTTTCTCGATAGGCGTGCCAATAAAATTCGTTATCTTTGCGGCAACGCCAGGGTTCTCCAATAAATTTTTTGCTGCTTGAAGCTCTTTTCTATCTTGTTCCGAAAACCTTGGGTACATGATTTTTCCTGCCTCTTACTCATGGCGATCAAATAAAACTTCTACAGATTTGATCCCCACATTGAAACTAAAACTGGCCATCTATTGATGAAAAATTATTTTCGTCGCCAAAATTTTTCCATTATTGGTTTTACGCTGGTCCCGTGAACAATAATAGAAAGGGTCACGACAACAAGGACAAATTGCGTTAACTGCTCCGCTTGGGCCTGCTCCAGCCCGTGTTGGATTGCATACATCAAATAGTAAATTGAGCCAATGCCGCGCACACCAAACCATCCGATAATGCTGCGCAGTTTCCAGGTGGTGTTAGTTCCAGCAAGGGTTATATATACACCCAGCGGGCGGGCAACCAAAAACAGAAATACGGCTAAAGCAACGGTTTGCCAATTCCAAAACTGAAAGGCAAGCATCCCACCCAGCAAAAATACCAATAACATTTCTGATAACCGCTCAAGGTGGGCGCCCGACACTAATGATTCCACACTGATGATAGGTTGCTCCAGATCGTCTACACCTGTCGCGTACGCAGTATTCTTTTGGTTTACTGACTTACGTTGACGTGAGTGATGTTCAGATAGTTTTAATTCAGTTTGGCGTAATGCAACTCCAGCAAAAAATACGGTTAAAAAACCCCAAGCACCAACCATCAAACTTGCACCGTACACCAGCGCAATCAACCCCAGGCCCGTCAAGTCATCAAGAATCTCATGTTTCAATTCACTTCCGCGCAGCTTCCATCCGATATGTGCCACAAGCATGCCGCCAAGAACAGCTATAACAATAGCTGCGGAAGTTGCCCATAACACATCCAGGGTAATCCACTTCCAGCCGAACTCACCAAAATCGTGTAATCCAAGCAGTCCCAAGCCCAACATCACAAAGGGGAATGCAGACCCGTCATTCATCCCCGCTTCGCAGGTAAGGTTAAAACGCAAATGGTCTTTGTCACCGGGATGACGCGATTGCACATCCGTCGCCAGCACGGGATCTGTGGGCGCCAATATCGCGCCGAGCAACACAGCTAACCCGAGTGGAAGGTCAAACACAAAATAGCTAAACGCCGCAACCAATCCCACCGTGAGAGCCATGGCAACCCATGCAAGTAAAACTGGTCTGGTCCATTCTTTTACCGTAACCGGCACCGGCATTTTTACACCCGCTGAAAAAAGCGAAATCAATACCGCGACCTCCGTGAGTATTTCCAGAAGAGGCGCTTCTTTCACAGGGCTAAAATAAAAAAGGTTTAGCACCATAGGGCCTGCAATCAGGCCGACGGCGAGGTAAACAATGGATGAGCTAAAGGGGGAGCGAGCCAGAATCGTTGAGGTCAAACCGCGCCCCAGCATGAGCAGACCAATCAGTAGAAACCAGGTTCCATTTTCCATAGGCACTGCCTACCCATTCGGGTGCGGATGTATTGAACTGCCATTCTGCACGAACTATGGTTCGGTGAATGTACGCAAGCGATCTTTACACCCTGGGGGCGCCGCCTATTGCCCCCACGTTTTTTAACTGTGCACTTACCCGCGCCGCGCCGCCTCAATAGTGGCGATGTCGATTTTTCTCATTGTCATCATCGCGTTAAAAGCGCGTTTCGCCGCAAGCGGATCAGGATCGGCGATGGCTTGGATTAATGCAATCGGGGCAATCTGCCAGGACAAACCCCACTTATCCTTGCACCATCCACACTCGCTTTCCATGCCGCCATTATCGACAATCGCATTCCAGTAGCGATCTGTTTCAGCTTGATCAACAGTGGCGACCTGAAACGAGAATGCCTCGCTGTGTTTGAAGGTATCACCACCATTAAGGCCAATACACGGAATTCCCAATACCGTAAATTCCACCGTTAACACGTCGCCTTGTTTCCCCGACGGGTAATCGTCTGGTGCACGAAACACAGTCCCTACCGATGAGTCGGGAAATGTTTTTGCATAAAACTGTGCAGCTTCTTCAGCGTCATCATCGTACCAAAGGCAAATGGTATTTTTTGCTGGCGTAGTCATATCAACTCTCCTTCAATCATTTTTAAAGAGCGAAAAAATAAATCTACTCAAGCTTATCAAAAATCCTGAATAGACCCATCTACAAAAAAGCACATGCTGCGTATGCAACATATGCCTATCCAACTTATAACAACTTCGATTACTCAACCGTGCGGTAAACAACCTACTTTTTCGATTGATGGCGCCGAATTCCCGAACAGCTCGGTCTCCCTACATGACATATAGGTTTATTGGCAGAGAAATCCCTATTACCAACCTCCATTTTTAAACCAATGGTATGCTTTAAACGCCGTATAAATTATTCACAGACGATAAGGAGTTGATTATGAAAGTGTCATATTTTTTTCATTCAATCTTTGCCAAATATTCATTTTTAATTTTTTGTGCGGTTTGGGCATCCAACGCATCTGCTTATTATAAAATTAATTATGAAAGCGCCGATTTAACCTGGCAGAGTGAAGAGTACCGATTGGATAATGATGATTATGCCTACGGAGGGGACTTCTTTTTTTATGAAACAATCAACTTCGATGTTGAATTAATTATCCCGGAATTTGAATTTCCGGACGTTGAGCCCGTGCTATTAACTTTTGATGATGTTGTCGTCGACATAAATACGTCCAACTTATTTGCTTCTCCGGTAGTGACCAACAGTCGCTTTGAACTTGAGTTGACACCAGGAAATGTGTTGTATCCATGGTGGAACCTTACGTTTGATGTCGTTGATAATCAGAACCCGACAAATGGTATAACAAGCAGTGGAACATATTCTGCGACAGGCTCAATTGAATGGAACGCCGATGGCTCGGGAACCGGCAGTGGCTATGCCGATTTTATGTACCATTTAGATAATTGGGTTTACCAAAGGCATGATATGGTGTGGGTATTAGATAGCGAAGTACATTTCGTAGCAGACACAAGCAGTTTGACTATTGAAAAAATTTCCATACCAGAACCTTTATCACCAGTGCTGCTTTTACTAGGGCTGGCTGGTATTTTTGCTACACGCAAAATGAAAGTGAAAACGCATTCTGATAAATGAGAACAACGCTCGGCGCTTAGATATCAGCCGTAGGGGCGCTGCTTGCTGCGCCCAATCCCTCAAAACACAAAGACAGGGCGCAGCAAGCAGCGCCCCTACATGTATAAGGAATCCAGCTCCCATTGAGCCGGATTATCCACAATATATTGCCGCAACATCATTAATTCTTTTTCATCGCGGATAACATGCTCCCAATAATTGCGCTGCCAGAAAGGTTGATTAGACCTTTCCAACAATTTATTTCCCTCAATCGCAGAAATAGATTTAAACGCCCGCAATATTTTCCCCACCGTAGGGGCGCTGCTTGCTGCGCCCTTTTCATTTGATACAAAACAGGGCTTAGCAAGCGACGCCCCTACGGGATTAATGGAAATACTGGCGTGAAAATGATTAGGCATTACGACGAACACATCTAATTCCAAACCAGCGAAACGTTTCGGCAAACTCGTCCATTGCAAAAACACACTTTCACCAACAGGTGATAATTGCATCTTTCTATCGATAATTTCACCCAACAGACATTCACGGTTTTGTATGCAGAGTGTTATAAAATAAGCACCGGCTTGCGAGTAGTCATAATTTTTAAGGCGGATTGACCGTCGATGATGTACATCCGGATTGTATTTCATATCTCATTCCTTTGAACCGTAAGGGCACTGCTTACTGCGCCCAAATATCAAAACGTCGCGGCACCACGTACCACTAACAATTACCACCCGTACGGGCTCCGATTGCTGCGCCCAATTTAACAAATAGAAGACCAAACAAAAAGACAGGGCGCAGCAAGCAGCGCCCCTACGGGGTAAACCACTGTTGCATTGCTGATTGCCATTTGGTGAAGCGGTGCAGCAATTCCGGGTTTTGCTGCGGTGTAAATACATCCTCTTGCAGAACAGGCTTCCAGCTTTGTGGTAAACCGGCGGCCATGCAGACGGCGCCTTGCACCGTCGCATCCGCGTTATCGCTGCGGTGGACATTGGCGTTGGTGAGGTCTGCAATTTTTTGGCAGACGGCATCGGCTTTGCTG
>Ga0114942_1000607_pt1 | contig 10142 bp, 6 predicted proteins | sample LowerColdCreek_FD_88674 | JGI IMG/M metagenome (GOLD analysis project Ga0114942, IMG submission 88674) | Groundwater microbial communities from Cold Creek, Nevada to study Microbial Dark Matter (Phase II) - Lower Cold Creek | ecosystem: Environmental > Aquatic > Deep subsurface > Groundwater ... | reverse complement strand
CCAGGCCCACCGCCGCGTCGGCCAGTGGGGTGCGGGCGCCCAGCTCCAGAACCTTGCCCAAAACACAGGCCAGGCCGCCCACACCCAATGCCAGCACTTGCAACCCAGGCGGCGCGGCCTTGCCGGCCTTGAATGACACCTCCGACACCGCGTCGGCAAAGCTGGCCAGCGTGTCCAGCGCCTGGCGCAGCTTGTCTGGCGCGGCCAGCGACGTGCCGGCCAGCGGTGAGCCGACGAACAAGGCCTGGCGGGCGCGCAGCTCGGGCGCCATGCGCAGCAGCCAGGAAATGACCAGGCCACCGCGGCTGTGACCGACGAAGTCGAACTCGGCCGGGCAGGGCGCCAGGGCGTCGCGCAAGGCCAGCGCATTGAGCCAGGGCGCGACGCTCAGCGTCGGGTGGTCGAAGGCCAGCACCGCCGCATAGGTGCCGCTGGCGTCGGCCAGGCGCTGCAGCAGCGTCTCGCCGTCGACCGTGGCGGTGAACTCCTTGGCGTACATCGCGCTGGCGCTGAAGGTGCCGTGCACGAGCACCAGCACACGGCCCGTCAGCGCGGCCAGCTCTGCCGCAGCGAGTGGCGCCCAGGCCTGGCCGTTCCAGCGGCGCAGGCCCTCGCTGGGAGCCTTGAGCTCGGTCAGCACCGGGTTGAGCCGGCGGTCCAGGTTGCGCAGCGCGTCGGTCAGCTGGTTGGCGCCCAGCTCGGGGAAGGCGATGCGCTGCACCGTCTCGCGCGAGGCCGGCGAGAACGCGCGCCAGCTGCGCCGGCCCTGCGTGCCGAGCTGGCGCACCGGCGGCTCGTAGACCCAGCGCAGCAGGCCATCGTCGCGCAGCAGACGCACGGCGGCGCGGCCGTCGGCGGCCTGTGCGTCAAAGCCCCGGCGGCGGCGCTGCTGAATGGGCGCGCGCGCCGCCTCACCGCCGGGCGAGGGCACATCGAGCTGGTCACCGACACCAGCCCACAGCGTCTGGCTGGCGGCGGTCATTCCGAATCCCTCAACAACGGCAACGGCGTGATCTGCCTCTGCCGCGCCGTGATGATGTCCAGCATGGAGTCGTAGTCGGCACTGTCGCTAAGCGCTTCCACGCCCGACTCGATGGCCTCGACAAAGCCGCAGTGCTCGGTCAGCCGCACCGTCTCGATGGGCACCAGCTTGCGATCGAGGATGAGACCGCGCACCTCGTCCCAACTGGCGCGGCCGGCATGCCAGGGCACAGCCTGCGCGTTGGCGGCGGAGCTGCCGCTGGCGTCCGCCTGCACGGCGCCGCTGTAGTTGCCGGTCATCTGCATGTATTCCTCGCGGAAGCTCGGGTGGCGCCACCAGCCGGGCAGCGCGTGGCCTTCGAGCAGGAAGACGACCGGGTAGATGTCCACCAGCTCCAGGCAGGCCGCGAACAGCAACGCCAGGTCGATGCAGGTGCCGGCGCGGTCGGCCAGCACCGTGCTGGGCATGCGCAGGCGCTGCGAGTCCAGCTGCTTGCTGTAGCTGGGCGGCGGGTTGATGTAGCCGAGCTGCCAGTCGTGCAACAGCGTCGCCCAGATGGCCTCGACCTGGCGGTCCACGCCGCGCAGCAACTCCTCGTCGATGCGGCCGCCGGCCGTCACGGCGCTGTCGGGCACGCATTGATAGCCCTCGAAGCCGGCCGTCGGGTCGTCGCGCAGCACGCGGTTGTAGCGCTGCGACTGCGACACCGCGCCCACCACCGCCGGGTCGCGCGGCAGCACGAAGGAGGGCAGCCACTGGCCGTCGCGGCGGTTGTCGCGCCACTGGTCCACCGGCAGCAGGCGCAGGCGGTGGCTGTCGTGATACAGCACCTTCGCGCCCTGGCGCACGCGCACCTGCAGGCTGGTGTTGATGGCCTCGTGCACGCCGCGCGCGACGTCCGCCGTCAGCGGCACATGGATGTCCTTGGTGAGGTTCTCGCGCTCGTGCTGCATGACGACGCGGCGCTCGTAGCGCGCCTCCTCGGTGCCCATGTGCACGGCCACCTCCACATCCAGCGGCTCGGCCTGGTCGGGCGCGTCGCAGCTCAGCACGAAGCGGCGGAACAGCGGCTGGGCGTTGTGCAGCACGGCGTAGTTCAGCTCGGAGAAGGGCTCGATGGCGCAGCGCACCTCCGCCGAGGCGGGCTTGCGGCCGCTGTCGGCCAGCGCCAGGCTGTTGGCCGCGTGCGCCGCGCGGGTGGCAGGGTCGACAAAGACCGGCCCGTCCAGCCACAGCGTCACGCCCGTCGCGTCGACCGACTCGGGCAGCGCCCTCACCTCCTCCCACACCTTGGCGAACGCCTTGGGTAGGTCGAATCCGGTGGCGAACAGTTGGCGCAGCAGCTGCGTGATCGCGTACTCGGCCAGCGAGTCCTCGAAGGCGTCCTGGAAGCCCAGCGCCGCACGCGAGGCGCCATCGGCGATCAGCATCGGCGCCAGGCGGGCGGCGCTGTTCCACACATTGAGCGTCGTCAGGTACGGCGGCGTGCTGCCGACGGCTTTGGCCACGGCGATCGCCAGCGCCTGCGCATGCACGAGGCGCGGATAACCCTCGCTGCCGCGCAGCAGCAGGCCGTCCAGCACGCGGCGCGAATCGGCCAGCAGGTCATCGATGAGCTGCACGCGGCTGGGCGCGTCGGCGGCGTCCGAGTCGGGCGCCTCGACGAGCGCCGTCTTGCCGACCAGCGAGCCCACTTCGCGCAGGCCCTGGTGGCTATCCATGCCGGCAAAGTGCAGCAGATGCGGCGGCCGCGCGGCCAGTTCGGCGGTCAGCTCCTCCAGGCTGGGGTAGTTCAGCACGCGCGGCGCCGGCACGTCGGGCGGCAGCGCGGCGGCCAGGTTCTTCAGCTCGGCATCCACCGTCCAGCGCTCGCTCAGCTCGGCGGGCAGCGCGTTGACAACCAGCACGCGGAAGTCCTTCCACACCGGGAAGACGACCGCCGCGCGCGGCACCGGCTGCCACGCGCCCTCCACCTCGTGCTGCACCTGCAGCTCGCGGATGACGGTCAGCGGCTTGGGGCCGTCGGCGGCGGCGCGGCGCAGCTCGCGCGTGGCGGCGGCCAGCACGTATTCCCACGGGAAGATGCGGCCCTCCCAGCAGATGGCTTCGTGCTGGTAGGGCACGCGCACCACCAGCGTGTCCGCCTCGCCCAGCGCCTGCAGGTCGTCCGGGTCCAGGCCCAGGATGCGCAGCGTCTCGGCGGCGGCGGCCTGGTGCTGGTCGCGCACCTTGGCGTCGCGCACCCAGCGCTGGCGGGAGCGCAGCAGATAGGTCCAGCGCAGCGCCTGCTGGGCCATGCTCTGGCGCGAGCGGTTGTCCACGCTGGCCAGGGCCAGGCCCAGCGTGTCGCCGGGGCGGGCGATGTGCACCGCGTCCAGCAGCCGTTCGTGCAGCCGTTCAGGGTCGGGCGGCGGTCGGCGGTTCCCAGTCGGTCTGGCGGCTGTGCTCACGGGCAGGCCTCTTCATGAAGACGGCCCGCAGTATCGCGACGCTGCGCTCCCGCGCAACGTCACCTTTACCGTCAGATCAAACCCAGGCTTTCTTCGAGGCCCAGATGCACGTTCATGCTCTGCACCGCCGCGCCGCTGGCGCCCTTGCCGAGGTTGTCCAGGCGGGCGATCAGCAGCACTTGCGAGTCCGATGCGAACACGAAGATGTCGACGCGATTCGTGTCGTTGCAGGCCTGCACGTCAAAGGCGCCGGCCTCCCCCTCGCGCAGCGGCTGGACGCTGATGAAGCGCTCGCCCGCGTAGTGCGCGGCCAGTGCGGCCTGCACCTGCTCCGGCGTCGTGCCGGCCTTGAGCTGGCTCAGGTGCAGCGGCACGCTGACGGCCAGGCCCTTGTAGAAGCTGCTGACGATGGGCATGAACACCGGCGGGTTCACCAAGCCGGTGTGCGCGGCCATCTCGGGCAGGTGCTTGTGCTTCAGGCCCAGCGCATAGGGGCGCGGCGCCTGCAGGTGGACGGGCAGCGGCTGCTGCTCGTAGTCGGCAATCATGGACTTGCCGCCGCCCGAGTAGCCGGTGATGGACGTGGCACTGACGGCCGCATCGCGCGGCAGCAGGCCGGCGTCCACCAGCGGGCGCACCGCCAGGATGAAGGCGCTGGCGTGGCAGCCGGGGTTGGCGATGCGCTTGGAAGCCTGGATGGCGCCGCGCTGGCCGCGCGCCAGCTCCGGCAGGCCGAAGGCCCAGCCCGGCGCCGTGCGGTGGGCCGTGCTGGCGTCGATGAGGCAGGTGTTGCTGTTGTTGACCATGAACGCCGCCTCGCGCGAGGCCACGTCGGGCAGGCACAGGAAGGCCACGTCGGCGGCGTTCAGCAGGTGCGAGCGCTCGGCGGGGTCCTTGCGCTTTTCGGCGTCGATCTTCAACACCTCGATGTCGCTGCGGGCCGCGAGGTACTCGTGAATCCGCAAGCCGGTCGTGCCTTCCTGGCCATCCACAAACACCTTGAACGTCATGCTCTCTCTCCGTCAGCCATCAAACCAAAGATCGAAGAATACGAGATGCGCCATGACAGCCGCCCTCGGCAACCCGCACGGGAATAATCGAATCCTCGTCGTCCGCCGGAGCAAGCTGAATGAAACCCCTCGTTGACCGCTGGGCCTTGGTCACCGGCGCGAGCCGGGGCATCGGCCAGCAAGTGGCGCAGGCGCTGGCCGCCGAAGGCTGCCGCCTGATCCTTCACAGCCGCACGGTGGAAGCCACTGCCGCGCTCGCCAGCCGCCTGCGCGAACAGGGCGCGACGGTACACACGGTGGCCGCCGAGCTGAGCGACAGCGAAGCCGTGCTGCGCATGGCCGAGGAGGTGAGTGCGCTCTGCGGCACGCTGGACATCCTCTACAACAACGCGGCGGTGATGACGCCTTACCACCACGACTACCTGACCGTGGTGCCGGCCGACTACGAGCTGAGCTTTCGGGTCAACACCATCGCGCCCATCCTGCTGTGCAACCACTTCCTGCCCAGGATGCTGGCGCAGGGCTGGGGCCGCATCGTCAACGTCACGTCGGGCATCAAGGACCAGCCCGAGCTGATGGCCTATGCCGCCTCCAAGGCCGCTCTCGACAAGTTCGTCTACGACACAGCACCCAAGCTCGTCGGCACCGGCGTCACGATGAACCTGCTCGACCCAGGCTGGCTGCGCACCGACCTGGGCGGCCCCAACGCGCCGGGCGCGGTGGAGAGCGTGCTGCCCGGGGCGCTGGTGCCGGTGCTGGCCACCGATGGGGCCAGCGGCCGCTGGGTCAGCGCCCAGGACTTCGCAGGCCTCTGAAGATGCTGACGCTGCTCCTCCCCGGCTGGCAGAACTCCGGCCCCGACCACTGGCAAAGCCGCTGGGAAGCCCTGCACGGCGACCGGCGCGTGGAACAGCACGACTGGGCCTGGCCTCGGCGCGGTGACTGGATGGCGCGGCTGGACGAGTCGCTGCTCGACTGCGACGCGCCCGTCCTGCTGGCAGCCCACTCGCTGGGCTGCCAGCTCGTGGCCGCCTGGGCTGAGCATTCGCAGCACACGGCGCGCGTGAAGGGCGCGCTGCTCGTCGCCCCGCCCGACACCGAGCGCGAGGACACGCCGCCGCAGTTGCACAACTGGCGGCCCATCCGCCGCGGCCGGCTGCCCTTCCCCAGCATCGCCGTCATCAGCAGCGACGACCCCTTCTGCGCACCGGAGCGCAGCGTACAGATGGCGGCCGACTGGGGCGCGAGCGTCGTCATGGCGGGCCCGCGTGGCCACCTCAATGCCGAGTCCGGCCTGGGCGACTGGCCCGAGGGGCGGGCGTTGCTGATGAGTCTCTGAACGAGAATCCGGCGATGGCTACCAAGAAACCCAAAGGCCTCGGCCTCGGCCTCGAAGCACTGCTCGGCCCCAAGGTCAGCGAAGCACCCGCCACCGAACTGCCCTCCGTGCTGAAGCTCGAACAGCTGCAGGCCGGCAAGTACCAACCGCGCACGCGCATGGACGAGGGCTCGCTGTACGAGCTGGCCGAGTCGATCAAGGCGCAGGGGATCATGCAGCCGATCCTTGTTCGCCCCATCACGCCGAACGGCGGGGTGAACTACGAAATCATTGCCGGCGAACGCCGCTTCCGTGCCGCAAAACTTGCGGGCCTGCGCGAGGTGCCGGTGCTGGTGAAGGCGGTGCCCGACGAGTCGGCGGCCGCGATGGCGCTGATCGAGAACATCCAGCGCGAAGACCTCAATCCGCTGGAAGAAGCGCAAGGCCTCAAGCGCCTGACCGACGAGTTCGGTTTGACCCACGAGCAGGCCGCGCAGGCCGTGGGCCGCTCGCGCAGTGCTGCATCGAATCTGCTGCGGCTATTGAACCTTTGCGCGCCGGTGCAGAACATGCTGATGGCCGGCGACCTGGACATGGGCCACGCCCGCGCGCTGCTGCCGCTGGACGGCGCCACGCAGATCACCACGGCCAGCGAGATCGCCGCCAAGAAGCTCAGCGTGCGCGAGGCCGAGAAGCTCGTCGCCAAGCACCAGGGCGCCGCGCGCCAGACGCCGCTGCTGCGCGTGAAGAACGACAAGAGCCGCGACGTGCTGCGGCTGGAAGAAGAGCTGGCCGACGCCCTGGGCGCCACCGTCGAGGTGCGCGTGAAGAAGCGCAGCAAGCGTGGCCAGAGCGGCGAGCTGGCCATCCATTTCGACTCGCTGGATGCGCTGTCCGGCCTGCTCGACAAGCTGCGCGGCAGCTAGCCGCCCGCGGCCAAGGGCATGCATCCAGCACGAGGACCGGCGACGTAACTCCTGCATGCCGGGGCCTTGCCGGGTGCTGCGCGAGCAACACTTCTTCACCCTTGTGTGAGGGGCACCACAAGGCCCCCGTGTTTGTGTGGTTTGCCCGAGAAGTGCCAGGTCTTGCCTGAAACGCGGGCGTATGCTGGACCGGCCCTGTCAACCAAAAGACCATGTCATTTGTTGCCGGGCGGACAGCCGCTTATTCTTGAGATCGACGACGCATCGGCAGGCCCAAGCTGCCGATCAACGGAGTGGAGAGTTCTGATGGCGCCTTGCAGTTGAGGCGCGATCAGAACCCCCCAGCTGACCATGGGCACGGATCGTGCTCGCGGCCCTGTGGAGTTCAAACCGCAGGAGACCGGCATGGACGTCATCAGCCATTTTGCGAAGCGCTACGAGCGCACGAAGGTCGAGGAACTCTCCCTGGAGGACTACCTCGCCGAATGCAAGAGAAACCCTCTGGCCTACGCCACCGCAGCCGAGCGCATGCTGCAGGCCATCGGCGAGCCGCAGATGCTCGACACGCGCAACGACCCGCGGCTGTCGCGCCTGTTCGCCAACAAGACGATCAAGATCTATCCGGCCTTCGCCGAGTTCTACGGGCTCGAAGAAGCCATCGAGCAGGTCGTGTCCTATTTCCGGCACGCGGCCCAGGGGCTGGAAGAGAAGAAGCAGATCCTCTATCTGCTCGGCCCCGTGGGCGGCGGCAAGAGTTCCATCGCCGAGCGGCTCAAGCAGCTGATGGAGCATGTGCCCTTCTATGCCATCGCCGGCTCGCCGGTGAACGAGAGCCCGCTGGGCCTGTTCGACCCGGCAGAAGACGGCCCGCTGCTGGAGCGCGATTACGGCATCCCGCGCCGCTACCTCAACCGTATCCTCAGCCCCTGGGCCGTCAAGCGGCTGGAGGAGTTCGGCGGCGACATCCGCAAGTTCAAGGTCGTCAAGCGCTACCCCAGTGTGCTCAGGCAGCTGGGCGTGGCCAAGACCGAGCCGGGTGACGAGAACAACCAGGACATCAGCTCGCTGGTCGGCAAGGTCGACATCCGCAAGCTCGAGACCTATGCGCAGGACGACCCCGACGCCTACAGCTACTCCGGCGGCCTGTGCCTAGCCAACCAGGGCCTCCTGGAGTTCGTGGAAATGTTCAAGGCGCCGATCAAGGTGCTGCATCCGCTGCTGACCGCCACGCAGGAGGGCAACTACAAGGGCACCGAGGGCTTCGGCGCGATTCCCTTTGACGGCATCGTGCTGGCGCACAGCAACGAGAGTGAGTGGAAGACCTTCCGCAACAACAAGAACAACGAGGCCTTCCTCGACCGCGTCTACATCGTCAAGGTGCCCTACTGCCTGCGCGTCAGCGAAGAGGTCAAGATCTACGAGAAGCTGATCCGCGGCTCGTCGCTGGCCGAGGCCAAGTGCGCGCCCGGCACGCTGAAGATGATGAGCCAGTTCGCCGTGCTGACACGGCTGAAGGAGCCGGAGAACTCGTCCCTGTATTCCAAGATGCAGATCTACGACGGCGACAACCTCAAGGACACCGACCCGCGCGCCAAGAGCTTCCAGGAGTACCGCGACTACGCGGGCGTCGACGAGGGCATGAGCGGCATCAGCACGCGCTTCGCCTACAAGATCATCTCCAAGGTCTTCAACTTCGACTCGGCGGAAGTGGCCGCCAACCCGGTGCACCTGATGTACGTGCTGGAGCAGCAGATCGAGCGCGAGCAGTTCCCCAAGGAGCTGGAAGAGAAGTACGTCGGCTTCATCAAGGAGCAGCTGTCGCCACGCTATGCCGAGTTCATCGGCAAGGAGATCCAGACCGCCTACCTGGAAAGCTATTCCGAGTACGGCCAGAACATCTTCGACCGCTACGTGACCTATGCCGACTACTGGATCCAGGACCAGGAGTACCGCGACACCGACACCGGCGAGGTCTTCGACCGCGCATCGCTGAACGGCGAGCTGGAGAAGATCGAGAAGCCGGCCGGCATCTCCAACCCCAAGGACTTCCGCAACGAGATCGTCAACTTCGTGCTGCGGGCACGCGCCAACAACGCCGGCAAGAACCCGCTGTGGACCAGCTACGAGAAGCTGCGCACCGTCATCGAGAAGAAGATGTTCTCCAACACCGAGGAGCTGCTGCCCGTCATCAGCTTCAATGCCAAGGCCAGCGCCGAGGACGCCAAGAAGCACGAGAACTTCGTGCAGCGCATGGTGGACAAGGGCTACACGGCCAAGCAGGTGCGGCTGTTGTGCGAGTGGTACTTGAGGGTGCGCAAGAGTTCTTGAACCCAACCGGCCACTGCTGATGTCGCTTCAACAGATCATTGATCGCCGGCTGTCCGGGAAGAACAAGTCCATCGGCAACCGCGAGCGCTTCCTGCGCCGCCACAAGGACCAGATCCGTGAGGCGGTGAAGCGCGCGGTCGACGGCCGGGGTATCCGCGACATGGAGCGCGGCGAGGAAGTGCGCATTCCGAAGAAGGACCTGACCGAGCCCGTCTTCGGCCACGGCGACGGCGGCGTGCGCGAGGTGGTGCGTCCCGGCAACACCGAGTATGTGAAGGGCGACCGCGTCGCCAAGCCCAAGGGCGGACAAGGCGGCGGCGGTGGCGGCGGGCAGGCCAGCGACTCCGGAGAGGGTGAGGACGACTTCGTCTTCCACCTCAGCAAGGAAGAGTTCATGCAGGTCTTCTTCGACGACCTGGCCCTGCCCAACCTCGCCCGCACGACACTGGCCGACACGCCCGAGTGGAAGAGCCAGCGCGCCGGCTACTCGTCCGACGGCACGCCCACCAACCTGCACGTCGTGCGCTCCATGCGGGGCGCCCTGGGCCGGCGTATTGCGCTGGGCATGGACAAGCGCCGCGAGCTGCACGAGCTGGAGGCCCGCGAACAGGAGTTGCTGAAGGAAGACCGCCCGGAGACCCCCCGCCTGCTGGCTGAAACGCGGGAGCGCATCGCCCACCTGAAGGCCCGGCTGGACGCCATCCCCTTCCTCGACCCCATCGACCTGCGCTTCCGCTCCCGCGTGCGTGTGCCGGTGCCGACGACGCGCGCCGTCATGTTCTGCCTGATGGACGTGTCTGGGTCCATGGACGAGAGCCGCAAGGACCTGGCCAAGCGCTTCTTCATCCTGCTCTACCTGTTCCTGACCCGGCACTACGAGAAGATCGACGTCGTCTTCATCCGCCACCACACACAGGCGCAGGAGGTGGACGAGCAGAACTTCTTCCACGCCACCGAGACCGGCGGCACCGTCGTGTCCAGCGCCCTGGTCCTGATGGAGCAGATCATCAAGGAGCGCTACTCGCCGACCGAGTGGAACATCTACGGCGCCCAGGCCAGCGACGGCGACAACTGGCACCACGACAGCGGCCGCTGCCGCGAGCTGCTGGCTGACAAGATCCTGCCGCT
>Ga0114942_1000606_pt1 | contig 10143 bp, 5 predicted proteins | sample LowerColdCreek_FD_88674 | JGI IMG/M metagenome (GOLD analysis project Ga0114942, IMG submission 88674) | Groundwater microbial communities from Cold Creek, Nevada to study Microbial Dark Matter (Phase II) - Lower Cold Creek | ecosystem: Environmental > Aquatic > Deep subsurface > Groundwater ... | reverse complement strand
ATTTGCCTGGGGTGTACCTGCACTGCTGCTGTTGACGGCGCTGCGCGGCTTGACCGATGGTTTGGGGCATACGCGCGTTATCATGGTGTTTTCTTTAATCAGCACACTGTTAAACCTACCGCTCAATTACATTTTTATTTACGGATTTGATTTTATTATTTTTCAATTACCGGCAATGGGCGGAATCGGTTGCGGTTGGGCGACGAGTATTGCCAACTGGGCTGCCACACTTGCACTGCTTGTTTATTTAAATCGCAGTGCGACCTTCAAAAATTTTCATTTAATTGGTGATTGGGTTGCACCCGCGAAAACAGAAATCGCTCGCTTGCTTAAATTGGGATTACCGATTGGTTTTACCATGTTTATTGAAGTAAGCATGTTTTGCATGATCGCGCTGTTTCTTGCACCGTTGGGATCGACAACCGTTGCAGGCCATCAAATCGTACTCAATGTGACCTCGGTATTATTTATGCTGCCACTTAGTTTGGGCATGGCGCTAACACTCCGTATAAGTTTTTTAGCCGGCGCTGCTGACCATGATGAGGCGCGCTTACTCGCCCGCAGTTCATTGCTTCTCGCGGTAGGCATTAGTTGTATTAATGCCCCGATTTTATTTTTTGGGCGCGAATGGCTCGCAAGCTTATATACTTCGGACGTTAGCGTACAGAATATTGCGGCGCAATTATTTATGCTTGCCGCACTATTCCAAATAGTCGATGTTATTCAAGTCACTATGATCAATGTACAGCGCGGCTACAAAGATACTAAAACACGCATGTTTATTATGCTGCTCTCATTCTGGGGAATTTGTTTACCGCTCGGCTATGCACTGACCTTTAAAGACTGGATCACCGCGCCTATGGGTGCCCCCGGTTTCTGGATGGCATTGATTGCCGGATTAACCTGCGCGGCACTTCTGCTAACAGTGCGCATGTTTAGATTCCGGCCTGCAGGTTTCGCAGCGCACTAAAAATGCCATTTTCGTCATACCCGCAAACGCGGGTATCCATAAAAGCAGGATTGAAGCTGCTTAAACACCGGAGTTACTATGAAAAATTTACGGAGTTTATTTCCCGTTATTTGTGGCATGAGCCTGGTTTCCTGCGCGCAGATTTCCGAACCCAATAAAGTGAATGCACAGAATGCCTTGCAACAAAACCAAAGCGTACAAACAACAGCTAGTGCCAACACCACAATAAACACCAACGCAGCGCAAGTTCCGGTGCCTGCACCCATGCTGACGCAAAAAGAATTTTCTGCTTGTTTGATTACATTTTCTGCAAAAGCCAAAGCGGCAGGCATTTCACAAAACACCATTAACAACAGCCTTGCCAAAGCAGAACTCAACACCCAAGTATTGGAACTGGATCGCAAGCAACCGGAATTCACAACCAGCTTTGCCGATTACTTTAATCGCCGGGTTACCGAGCAACGTGTTACGCAAGGCCGCGCACTATTGGCCAAACATAAAGATTTATTCGCGCGCGTTGAGCAAGAATACGGTGTACCTGCTGCTTACCTGGTTTCGTTTTGGGGATTGGAAACGAATTTCGGTAGTTACTTCGGAAATATTCCGGTGGTCGATTCCCTCGCAACACTCGCCTGTGATGCACGCCGCAGTACTTTTTTTACCATCGAATTAATCAACGCGCTGCGCATTCTGGATGAAGGTGCAATTGCACCGGATAAGATGAAAGGCTCTTGGGCAGGTGCCATGGGTCATGTGCAATTTATGCCATCGTCCTTCTTAAAAAATGCCGTGGATTTTGATGGCGACCACAAACGTGATTTATGGAACAGCACTCCGGATGCAATGGCATCAGCCGCCAATTTTTTAAAAAATCTCGGCTGGAAAACTGAAGGGCGCTGGGGGCGCGAAGTTAAATTACCCCAAAATTTTCCCTTCCTGGAAGCAGGTTTGAAAAATAACAAATCCATTGCAGAATGGACAAAACTGGGCGTTACGCGCGCCGACAACACACCACTGCCGCAAGCAGATATGAATGCTTCACTGCTAGTACCTTCCGGCCACGAAGGTCCCGCATTTTTGGTGTACGACAATTTCAATGTGATTATGCGCTGGAACCGCTCTGAATTTTACGCGATTGCGGTCGGCCAACTCGCCGATCAAATCGCTGGCGGCGGAAAATTATTACAGCCACCACCTGTGGATGCGCCACGTCTGCATCGCGACCAAGTCATCGCTCTGCAACAACAACTCAACAACAAAGGCTTCAACCTCGGCACGCCCGACGGCATCCTCGGCCCAGCAACCCGCCGCGCCATCGGTGAATTCCAACACCAACAAGGCATGATCGCCGACGGATTCCCCGGCACACAAGTGCTCGGTTTACTCGGAATAAAAGTGGCAAAAGACTAAATTGCGCGGATAAATAAAATGATCAGCTGCAACCAACACGACTATATCGAAATCGTTTGTATGTACCACTACCCAATTAAACTCACGTTAAAATCGGGTGACACTATTCAAGGAATTGCGTTGGATACACAGCGCAATGAGCAACGTGACGAGTGCATAAAGATTGATGTAGAAGGTATTGAGCAGCTGGTGGTTTTGGAGGGGATTAAAATGTTGGAGGTTACGGTGGAGAATCCGCATTTACATAGGGTTAGCTTTGAATAACGATCAATTCATTCGCCTACCCACACATTAAAAATAAAAACGGCTGGCAATTTGCCAGCCGTTTTTTATTTCACTTATAGTTGTTTACCAACCACACGCCTGCCCTTGATTTTCTTTCTCCAACCACTGCATCAGCGGTGCGAAATAATCGATGATGGCGGAGGCATCCATTTGGCGGGTGCCTATGGCTTCTTCCAATACATCTTGCCAAGGCTTGCTGGCGCCAGCGGCGAGCATGGTTTGTAATTTTGCACCGGCTTCTTTGCTGTTATAGATAGAGCATTCGTGCAGCGGGCCTTTGAATCCTGCTGCGTCGCACAGGGCTTTGTGGAATTGGAATTGCAAAATGTGTGCGATGAAATAGCGGGTGTAAGGAACATTCGCCGCTATATGGTATTTCGCACCTGCATCAAAGTCTTGCTCGGTGCGCTCAACAGGAGCGCTAATACCTTGATATTTTGTGCGCAGCTCCCACCAGGTTTTGTTGTAATCTTCTGGTTTGATTTCACCGGAAAATACTTTCCAACGCCATTGATCAATTAGTTTTCCGAATGGCAGAAATGCGATTTTTCCGAGCGCCAATTTCATTTGTTGGTTGATAACGGTTTGCTCGCTGCTTTCTGTACTTTCAATTAGGCCGATTGCATTTAAATAACCGGGCGTAATGGATAACACAATCGTATCGCCGATGGCTTCATGGAAGCCGTCATTAGCACCGTTTTGGAACAACATGGGTTTGTCGTTGTACGCAAGGTCATAATAAATATGGCCTAACTCGTGGTGCATGGTTTCAAATTCTTCGTCCGTGGGTTCTACACACTGTTTAATGCGCACATCTTCTTTGGCATCCATCGTCCAGGCGCTTGCATGACACACCACTTCGCGGTCGCGCGGTTTGGTGAGCATGGAGTTTTTCCAGAAGCTGTCTGGCAGTGAGCGCAAACCTAAAGAGGTAAAAAAGTTTTCTGCAATTTTGGTAATTGCGATAGCGTCCTTATTTTGTTTTACCAATGCAGCGGTGATATCAAGATCGCCAACGCCGGGATAAGGTTCTACTAAATCGTAAATACTATCCCACTGTTGGCTCCACATATTGCCCAGTAGATGTGCGGGAATAGGTTTATCCAACGGCACTTTATCGACACCATATTGTTTGGAAAGATCAGTGCGCACTTTGCAGTGTAATGCTTTATACAGAGGTTCTACTTGTTGCCACAAACGCTCCACGTCTGCTTCAAACTCGTTTGCAGGCATGTCGTAGCCAGATTTCCAGGAAGCACCCATATCGCTAAAACCGTAAGAGCGTGCACCGCTATTGGCGATTTCTACATAGCGCTGGTAATCGCTGCGATATGCGCGCGCGATGCTGTGCCACCCAATCCAGGCATCCACCAGTTCGTTGTAATCACGGCTTTTAGCGAGCACATCTGACAACTGATTTAAATCACGGCAATTTTCAGTGCTGCCCTCAGGCTTGCAATATTTTCCTGCGCCGTAAACACCTTCCATATGGGTGCCGAGGCGTGCAAGCTCCGCGCGTGCCTCAGGGGTATCGGGCGGCAATAAAGTTTTGCCTTGGGTCATATTGATATAGGCTTTTTTGGTTTCAGCCGACATAGGCGCATCTTTATAAGCACGCGCCTCTGCCAATAGTTCTTTTTCCATTGCCATCCATTTTTCATTGGCTTTGGTTGCCAGCATCGCAGAATCATCATTCAAATAGGTGACGTAGACCCACTGTGCGGCGTTGTACTCATAATAATTATCGAGATAGGTTTTGTTTACACCGGCGATAAACTCATCGACTGATTTGGTAGGTTTGGCAGGCGCCGCAGCGGATTGCTCGCTATTGGATGGCGTCTTACTGCAAGCAGTCAAACAGCTGAGCGCAATACCGGAAAGTGCAAGGCTGGAAAATAAAATGTTGCGCAGGTTAATTTTTTTATTCATAAAACTTTCCAAAATTAATTAATTCCGCTCATTCCGCGTTTCAGCAGAGGTGAAATTACCAACAAAAATACTCCAAACCCAAGCCCGACTAGAGCAAGATATTCAAACAAACCAGTGTAAGTGACGAGCATGACGGCGACATCCGATTTTGCCGACGTGTCGATTGAAGCTAACTTGGATAAGCGAGTCGCAAGGGTTTCTGAAAGAGCTGTTGCCACGAACCAGGTACCCATACTCACACCCACAACGCGCGGGATAGATAGCTTTGTAACGGCAGACAATCCAATCGGAGACAGACATAACTCGCCAGTGCTATGGCAAAAATACGCAAGCACAAACCAGAGGGTTGCAACCTTGCCGAGATCATTAGGAAATTGCGCACCCAGCACCAAAGCACCAAAACCCAAACCTGCGAGAATAGTACCTATGGCAAATTTTACTGGTGTGGATGGGTTAAGACCGCGTGCAGCCAACCACGGCCAGAGCAGTGCAAAGGGGACAGCGAACAACATAATAAAGGCAGGATTAAGTGCAGCAAATTGGCTGGCGCCGATGGTTGCACCAAATACATCGCGATCCAAAACACGGTCCGCAAACAACGTCATTGACGCTGCGGATTGTTCGAACAGCGACCAAAAAACAATGGTAGAAACAATCAGCACCATCAACACTAAAGTGCGCGTAAATTCTACGCTGCGATGACGGGCAAATCCGTAAAAAATAAATACTAGCAATGCAATTAATGCAGCGTACAACCAGTATTCTGTTGCATTATCGGAAACTTGGAATACGTGATTTTGTGTAAGCACACTGCCGATACCGATAAAAATGACTAACCCGGTCAGCGTGAATACTGATTTTTTAGATTGCCAAGGATTGGAGTGAAGCATGGCATAAGCAAGTATGCCAACAACACCTAACAACAAGAAAATATTTTGGGTGATATGTACAACCGGTTCGCTTTGCACTAACCACCAAATCAATGGCAATGCAGCAATACTGGCGATATAAATCCACCACTCTTGTTTAAGACCCACAAATTTTGTTGCCAGCCATTCCGGATTGGGTGATTCCGCATAACCTTTTAAATAACGCTGGCCAAACAAAAAAGTGATCAACCCAAGAATCATACCTACACCAGCCAAACCAAATCCGTATTTCCAACCATAGGTTTCGCCCAACCACCCGCACACCAATGTCGCCACCAAAGCACCAACATTAATACCCATATAGAAGAGTGTAAAACCCGAATCGCGGCGCGGATCGTTTTCAGGATAAAGTTGACCGACGATTACCGAAATATTGGGCTTTAAAAAACCAACGCCGATAACGATAAAAGCAATAGCCGTATAAAAAATGTTGAGCGCGGCAGTGTCCTGCTTGGTAATTTCATTAGCGAGCACAGTGCCTGCTGCTAACACTTCACCCGTTGCCAGGGTGAGCGACTCAGTCAATACACTACCTGCTGCGTAATACACCGCTTGCTGACCTTCGAATGCCATTAAAAAATGACCGATGGCCAACAAAATGCCGCCGAATAAAACAGCGCGACGCGAGCCCAGATAACGATCAGCGATTAGCCCACCAATTACCGGCAACGCATAAACCAATCCGGCGTAGGCACCCAGAATGTCCAGACCCTGGTTATCGGAAAATAAATGGTATTTTGTTAGATATAACAGCAGGATAAATTTCATTCCGTAGAAAGAAAAACGTTCCCACATTTCGGTTGCAAAACAAACGTACAAGCCTTTGGGATGGCCGAGAAAATCACCGCTAGTGACAGATTGGTTCATAGAAGAAGTTAGATTCCAGATGAGTTCAGTAGGGTCGATCAACCGACCCTACTGAAGGCAGCGAAGTTTGTCAATTCAACGCATTAACGCTTAGAAAGTGTATTCAGCGCGGACATAGTAAGTGCGGCCAAACGCATCGGTATAACGTGGGTCCCAACCTACCTGGTGGCCTGAACCGCTGGTGCGCAGCGACAAAGGAGGCTCCTCGTCCAGCAAATTATTTATGCCAAATGTTAAGCCCAATTTATCATCCATCAGTTTGGCAATGGTTTGATAATTGACGGTGTAGTAGTCAGACACATCTAATTGTACTGGCGTGTCGGTGGAAAAATCCGGCATACCACTGCTGTCATACATATTGATAGTTTGTTCTTGATCCAGGTAGCCAGATTTGTAATTTGCAGAGAGGCTGTGAGTAAATATTTCCTGCTCAAGGGTGAAGCCCAAGCGAATTTGATTGCGGAAGGTGACTTTCTCATCGCCGCCAAAACGCCCCAAGCTACTGCCATTCAAACTACTTTCAGATTCCAGCATGTAAGTACCAGCCAAGGTAGGCGTGAGCACACCGAAGGATAAATCGAATGCCATGCTAAAGTTGTAGTCGATACCCGAGGCATTGCGTTCACCGCCATTCACCGCACCTTGAATAATGGCGAGTTCTTCTTCGCCCGTTGCCAGATTGGTTTTAGTGGTAAATAAATCACGATAGGTTACCGGGTCTGCAAAAATATCCGCTTCGTTCAGACGCTCAACTACGTCACTAATTTCTACGTTCCAATAATCGATGGTGATGCTTGCTCTATCCAACGGCTGTAACACAAAACCGGCACTGTATTGCTCGGAGGTTTCCGGTTTGATATCCGCATTACCTTGACGATAAACAGGATACTGAGGGGTGCCAGGCAAACAGTACCGAGCCATTGAATCGCTGGCCGGGAAGGGGCACTCGTATTCACCGGAGGTCACACCAAACTCCGTCAATGGCTCTGCAACTTCCAACATACTAGGCGCTTTAAAACCCGTGCCGAAAGAACCGCGTAATGCCAATACATCAGTCACATCCCAACGGCCAGTGATTTTGTAGGTGGTGTCATCCATGGATTCACCAACGTCACCAACACCGGCAGAATCAACGGCATCGATAGTGTCGTAACGCAATGAAGCCGTCAGTTCGACCTGATCAAGGACAGGCAACATGAATTCCGTGTAGATGGCCGATTGAGCACGATTCATGTCATACGGAGTATCTTTCGATAAAAAAAGTATTTCCTCGTTAGCATTAGCATCAGAGATTTCACGTGTGTAGGTGGTATCACGGTAATCAAAACCGACCGCTACCATCGCATCGCCACCACTCATCGAGAACACGGGCATGGATGCAACACCTTCAATTGCATTTACCGTTACGTCAATGGTGTCCCAGTTACCGCTGTACACCGTTTCACTCAAAGCATCGCGCTCTGCATCGGTAATATTGTCCGGTGTAGTAAAGATATTTAATCCCCCGGATTCAACCAAATCCACAAAGGGCTCGAGCAGCAACCAGCCGGTTGGGTAGTTTTGCTCCTGCGAATTATTGGCGTAGGTATAGGCGCCCGAATAACTTATATCGTCAGCGGTGCCTTCAAAACCAAGCACAAAGTGAGTTGCATCAGAGTTGTATTCAGTGGTGCGCGGATCAGCGGGTAAAGCACGCCAGGTACCGGTAACGCCGATCAGATTGTCTGCTTGTGCCTGGGTGAGGAAAGGGATGACATACTCGTCAACCAAAGCAGAATCTATGGGTACAGGTACGTTGCCCGTAGGATAGGGAGCAATACGCGAGGTCATTACACTGTCGGTATATACCAAGGTCGCGAAGGCGGTCAGTGCATCATTGACTTGATAATGTCCATTGAGGAAGAGCGAGTCCCGCTCCGATTCCGGCACAATTTCAATGGTAGTGGTGTAGTCAAAAAAGCAGGTATTGCCGATTTGCGAGTTATCGGGCGCACAAACTCCGTTAGCTTGCTGGTATGGGTTAAACGCATAACTGGTTCTGCGCTCATCGAATTCGGTTGCCGGATCATCCACCTTTGCCATATCGGTATAGATCGCCGTGGCATTACCGGGGATAGCGTTACCTGAACCATTAAAAAATAACCCTGAACCACCGTCTGGATGCTTCACTGAGATAAGGCCGGTTTTCGCAAAGTCGCGATCAATTGACGCTAGCTGCTCTTGCTCCTGGTGATTAAAACCCAGCACCACCGCGTAACCATCACTGTCCAGGCTGCCAAATCCGGTGATCAAATCAACATCCAGAGTTTCACCGTTACCCGCTTCGGGATCAGCGTAGCGCACGGCAACAGTAGTGCCCTCTACTTCTTTTTTCATTTGAAAATTCACTACCCCCGCGATCGCATCCGAACCATAGAGGGCGCTCGCACCGTCGGTGAGTACATCAACCTGTTCCAGCATACTCATCGGAATAGCAGTGAGGTCAATGGTGCCACCGGAATCTGCTGGGGCCATGCGGCGACCATTCAAGAGCACGAGCGTATATTGCTCGCCGATATCGTGAATCGAGGCAGTACGTATCCCTCCACCTGAACCGCCAACCGAGTCACTCGCGGTAGTAAACCCTTGCATGGCAGGTATGGTTTCAATGAAATCACTGGTAGTGATCACACCGCTGCGATCCAACTCTCCACGCCCAAATACTTGAATGGGTAATGAGCCCTCAAGGTTTTCCGAACGTTTAATAGCAGAACCCGTAACCATCACCTCTTCGAGTTCAGTATCTGCTGTTCCACCCTGCGCAAAAACCGGCGCAGCGACAGCACTGAATAACAGCCCGGAAACACCAAAAGTAACGGTTTGAATCACTGAAGATAATTCACGTTTTCTGCTCATCTACTCACCCCATTTGATAGACAATTAATAGACCCAAGATTATTTATGAACTCAACCCAACTGAAAAAAACAAATATTGACTAAAAATAGAAATTAGAAAGTTTATTTTCACAACAAAATTTATGGCCATCGCGTTTTAAGCGCTCACACAATGCCGGCTCATTTCCACTAATAAACTCGTTTTATAATTGCGGTTTTCATGCCAACCAGCTGTTATTTAACACACCGAATTGATTGCAACTGAATTTTGTGTTGAAAACCGCATTTTATTTGGGGGAAACCATTGGGGAAATAATCAAAATCTATTTATATATTTTTCCCTAATATTGCTTTTCAGATTAGTAGACATTTTTGAATGCACCAGAAGTCATCAAATAAATGCACAATAAAAATCACCAATGGATTAAAAATGTGCACAAACGCAAAAATCAAAAGCCCATCCCACCGGAAAAAAGGCAAATTAAGATGACACCTCACCAAAATAAGACACATAAAAATCTGATCATTTACGCGATTTCAGTCAATAATTCCGCGACAGAGTTAATAACATAATCGGGCTTTACCTCTGATTGCTCAAAATAGGCTTGTCGAAATTTTCCTGTTTTAACTAAGCAGCCTTTTATTTCGATTAATTGTGCTCCGCCCACATCGCTGTCAATATCATCGCCAACCATAATAGCGTCCTGTGCGTTTACGCCTGCAGAATCCAATACACGCTGATAAAAATCGCGATTGGGTTTACCCATGACAAGCGCCGTTTTACTGCTTACATATTCAAGCCCCGCCACAAAAAATCCAATATCCGCTTTGAGCCCATCACTGGTTTGCCAGAATCGACCTTTGTGCAAGGCAATTAAT
>Ga0114942_1000605_pt1 | contig 10146 bp, 9 predicted proteins | sample LowerColdCreek_FD_88674 | JGI IMG/M metagenome (GOLD analysis project Ga0114942, IMG submission 88674) | Groundwater microbial communities from Cold Creek, Nevada to study Microbial Dark Matter (Phase II) - Lower Cold Creek | ecosystem: Environmental > Aquatic > Deep subsurface > Groundwater ... | reverse complement strand
TATCGAGCAAATTAAAGCGATTGACGGAAAATTTCATTTTGAAGTATTTGTGTCGCTCTCCTGCCACAACTGTCCGGATGTAGTGCAAGCCGTAAATTTAATGGCCGCACTCAACCGCAACATTACTGCCACCATGATCGACGGCGCATTGTTTCAACAAGAAGTTGATGCACGCAAAATCATGGCGGTGCCCACCGTGTTTGTGAACGGTGAACACTTCGGCCAAGGCCGTATGACGCTCGAAGAAATTATCGCCAAAATTGATACCGGCGCTGCTGAACGCGACGCAAAAGCCCTGAGCGAACGCGATCCCTATGATGTATTGGTTATCGGCGGCGGCCCTGCGGGTGCAGCGGCGGCGATTTACTCCGCGCGCAAAGGTATTCGCACTGGTGTAATCGCGGAACGTTTTGGCGGACAAGTATTGGATACCGTATCGATTGAAAACTTTATTTCGGTAAAAGAAACCGAAGGCCCCAAATTGGCAATGGCCTTGGAGCAACACGTTAAAGAATATGACGTGGATGTGATGAATTTACAAAAAGCCGCGCAGGTTATTCCTGCTGATAATCCCGGCGATTTGATTGAAGTAAAACTTGCCAGCGGCGCGAGTTTAAAAAGCAAAAGTATTATTCTCGCCACCGGCGCACGCTGGAGAGAAATGAATGTACCCGGCGAACAACAATATCGTGGCAAAGGTGTGGCCTACTGCCCGCACTGTGATGGTCCGCTATTTAAAGGCAAACGCGTGGCGGTAATCGGCGGTGGCAACTCCGGTGTGGAAGCAGCGATTGATTTGGCCGGTATAGTCGCCCATGTCACTTTGATCGAGTTCGATTCAAAGTTGCGCGCTGACGCCGTATTGCAACGCAAATTATTCAGCTTGCCCAATGTAACTGTCATCACCGAAGCGCTCACCACTGAAGTAATTGGCAATGGTGAAAAAGTGACTGCACTGAAATATAAAAGCCGCAATACCGATGAAATCGCGTCTGTGGAGTTGGATGGAATTTTTGTACAGATCGGCCTGCTGCCCAATACAGATTTCTTAAAAGACACTGTGCAATTGACCAATCGCGGGGAAATCGAAATCAATGCGCGCGGTGAAACTTCTGTGCCCGGTGTATTTGCTGCAGGCGATTGCACTAACGTTCCCTACAAACAAATTATTATTGCGATGGGCGCTGGTGCAACTGCATCACTGGGCGCATTTGATCATTTGATTCGCACCAGTGCACCGGCTTAAGAATGGCGGTAAATAAAAAACGCGCGGCCTGAAAAGGTCGCGCGTTTTACTGTGCGTTAATTATTTCTCGCTCATTACCAGGCCAGGTTGAGTATTGTATATCACGAAGCTTGGTTATTAATCATGTCGGTATGTGTTTTTGTCTCGTGCCGCTTGGTAAGGTTTGCTATAGCGGCCAACTCCACTTTGAACGCATCGACTAAATAATTCACATCCTCCGCCGGACGCGCAGCAATGCGGAAATATTGTTCACTGGAACCTAATTTATTACCGCAGTTGCGAATAAAACAGCCATGATTTTGCAGCATGTGGTCGCGCACTTGGGTGCCGTTGATGTCATCACACAGTTTTACAAAGATAAAATTGGAGTGTGTGGGGAATAGAGTGAATTCTGGCAGCTCTTCGAAACGTTCGGATAAGTAAATCGCATCGTCAATGGTTTTTAATCGGCTCTCGTTGTAGGCCACCTGTTCATCCTTAATTAAATGTAGCAGCATTTCAGTAATACCATTCACATTCCAATAGGGCAGGTGTTTGCGCAATCTGGCGATATTGGTCTCGTTGCTAATGGCGAAACCCATGCGCAAACCGTGCAAGCCAACATTTTTCCCCAGGCTTTTTAATACCCAGGCGTTGGGGTAGTTGGCTACATCATTTTTAATCGAGGGCGGATTTTCGGCAGAGAAGTCGATAAAGGATTCATCGATAATAATATTATCGAGTTCTGTTAATTGTTCGAGCACCCACAAAATTTGTGCGCGCGACAGGATTGAGCCTGTGGGGTTATTTGGATTGCAAATCACCAGATTGCGTGCACCGGATTGTTTTACATCTGAAACCAATTGCTCCGGGCTGAGATATTGGTTGAGTGAATCCTGATAGCGGTTGGTGTGCAATGCGATGCCCAAACCTTGGGGCTCTTCGATCCAGCGACCAAATGAAGGCGCGGGAACAAATAGGCTCTCTTTAATAAAAATTGAATTTAACCAGGAAATGATTTCAGTGGAGCCATTGCCCGCAATAATCGTGGCCGGGTTTTCTATTCCGGAAAAAGTGGCAATGTTTTCAGCGATATTTTCGTTTGCGCCTGGGTAATACTTGAGTGCATAGGCTATTTTCTCCTGCAATTTTTCCATCACCTGGGCAGGGGGAAAATAGGAGTTAACCGGGATGCAGTAATCGCGCAGGTTATTGATCTCGGTAAATTGTTTGGTCAAGCTGGCGTAAGAGGGATTGTGAGTGGTTTTGGCAAAAAGACTGGTATCAAAATGTTTGATGTCCGCTGCCATTGCCGGATTGGATAGGTCGCTGTTCATAGACTGGATTCCAGGTGGCCTGAGTCCTACCGCATCCAAGTTAGTGATACAACGTTTAACTGTCAGGGTTTTTGTTCGTGCAATTCGATCTGCAAAAATACAGGAATAAACATAGATTTTTTTAATCTATGAAAATCAGTGCAATAGATGAGAGCGATGTAACTTGCAGGAACGTGGAAAACGGCGAACGTCAGGTAGTTATTATTGATGTCGTTTCTTAATGTAAATTTATTGTTGTTTACAGGTATTGCTGCGCGAACATTGAATCGAGTCAATGTTTTTCACGCGCTGCGCACTCTAATGGATTAAAAATCCTTAAGCAAAATAATGCGTGGGATTTGTGATGGGCTTCATTGGCTTATGCGGCGTAGGAGTTTTGTGTCCGCTGGGACTTATTAAATTGATGTGCTTTACGCAACAGCGTCTGCAGTTGCGCAATGCCCTCCGGCCAAACGCCTAAATTCGATTCACTATTAATATGCCCGACGTTTTTCAAGCGTAAAAAGTCCGTACCCCATTGCAGCGCCCAGTAAGCCGCTTTGCTGTCGGTGAGCCAGGGGTCGTTACTACTGGCGATAATTTTTGCCGGTACGCGCAAGGGCGCTTTTGGCAAACGCTGGGCGATGCGGAATTTATCCGGATCGGCTGGTGCTACTAAAAAAAGTGCGGCAATTTTGTCGGGAAATTCTGCTGCAATGCTCGCGCTGGCGAGTGTGCCAAAGCTGTGAGCGATAATGACTGCCGGTTTATCCAACTTATTCAGTTCTGCACGAATACCTGCTTTCCACTTATCCAAATCCGGCGTGCTCCAGTCATCAACCTGAATGCGTTTGCTATTGGGTAGGCGCGTTTGCCACAGGCTTTGCCAATGGTGTTCGTCACTGTTGCGTAGGCCGGGCACTATCACAAGCGGAAAATTATCCAGTTGATGCGGTAAGTAAACATTATTTGCGCGAGTGTGTTGCATTGCATGGTTCCAGTTGGTGGCATCCGGTTAATAGAACGGAGCTTAGGCGCTTTGGGGCGATTTTAAAAAGACTGATTTTTTATTTGCTTATGCTTAAAAGTGACATGGTCTTTTTTTAAGAGTTATAAGCTAATAAAAAAACGGTATTTTTGATTTTTAAATTCTCTTAATACTATGGCGCCGTCGCTGGGCACTTAAGGTTTTGTAGCCCGCCCAGTTTTAATTATGAGGCTCTGTTATGGCAAACCATCATGCTGAGCCTGCCACTATCGTGGAGGACGTGCTGGAAGAAATAAAATTTCAGTTGGCGCAAATCCAATTCGGCTCGTTGGAAATTCAAATCCACAATGGTCAGGTAGTGCAGCTCGAACGACGTGAAAAAAAGCGCTGGGATAAAAGTGTCAACACTAAATAGCTTTGGCGTTTCTATTAATTATTATTAAACACACAAAACTCCACTGACCGGACCACCGGAAGTGATATGTAAAATCAGGAGATTAGCATGTCATTTCAAAAGCCGTGGTCAGTTGTGCGACCACTCGTTTCAAAGAAAGTATTTCAGCGTAATGCGTTGGTCGCCTCTGTCGGTATTGCGTTATCGGCTAATGCCCTTGCTGGTTTTCCAACGCTGTATGGCAAGGTGTATTTAACCGCTGGCCAGTATGATTTGGAAAAAATCGATTTCCCTTTAACCGCTCCAGATGCCGCTACCTATAGCCACATCGGCGCAACCGGTGTCACCACTGAACTCGATAATGTTGTCTTGGAAAGTACCGGCTCGCGTTTGGGTGTGCAGGGTGATTTTGATGCAAATTCCACCGTGCAAATATTTTATCGCGTGGAATACGGTATTGATGTGGATAACGGTACCAATAGCAATGGCCGCGAATTAACGCAGCGGAATATTTTTGCTGGTATTCGCGGCGATTGGGGTTCGCTGCTCGCCGGTAAAAATGATACCCCGCTAAAAACCCTGCAAACCAATAGCGTACTGCGCAGCGACATTGATCGTTTTAACGACGCGCCCCTGGCCGATATAGGTTCATATCTCGTCGGTGAAAATCGCCCCGACAATGTTATCCAATATGCATCGCCAATTTTGCTGAGTGGTTTGGAAGTCAACATCGCCGCGATTCAAGCGGAAGAAACCGGTGTGGAAGTGAGCCCAACCAATGCGCAGGACGATAATGGTTTCGCTTCGGGTCAATCGGTGTCGGTGGTTTACGGAAAATCCAAATGGTTTGTCGGCGCCGCGTTTGATCGCAATGTGGTGACCAGCGATGTGTTCCGTGCTTTAGGTGAAGTGTCACTCGGGCCGGTAAAACTTGCGGCGATTTACCAAACAGCAGAGCGTCATGAAGCGTTTGATTCGCTGGGTGGTTTTTCTACGTTTGTCGGCACCAATGGCACCACCCTCGGTGCACAAAATGGTTTGAATCCGCTCTCTGAGTGGGACGGCGCAGCGGGCAATGCCTACAAAGAACAAGATGGCTATGTGCTTAACGCCCTATGGAAAATTGCCGGCCCTTGGAGCGCACGTGTGCAATACGGCCACTCTATCAGCACACCAACTAATGACAACTACAGCGATGTCGACGCCGACGCTTTAGCCGTCGGTGTGGACTACAACTTCAATTCGGCAACTCGTGTGTTTGGTTATTACGCAAGTTTGGAATCGGAAGGTGATGCCCAAATCAGCACCAAGGCGACCACAGATAGCACTTTAGCACTGGGTCTGGATTTCCGTTTTTAACACCTATGGATACCTGTGTTCGCAGGTATGACGGCACTTTATTTTTAGCGAGAAAAAATCATGAAAATATTTGCACAATCGGCCGCTGTATTGGTGGCCAGTTTAATTAGCGTCAGCATCTTTGCCAAAGACATTACGCTGCTGAATGTTTCTTACGACCCAACCCGCGAGCTTTATCGCGATTTCAATGCGGTCTTTGCCAAACACTGGAAAGAAAAAACCGGAGACAATGTCAAGATTGATCAATCCCACGGCGGTTCCGGTGCGCAATCGCGCGCAGTAATCGATGGTTTGCGCGCTGATGTAGTGACACTTGCGCTTGCGGGTGACATTGACCCTATCGCAAAAATTGGCGGATTGTTGCCGCAAGATTGGGTAACCAAATTGCCAAACAACAGCGCGCCTTATACATCCACGATTGTATTTTTGGTGCGCAAAGGCAATCCAAAAAAAATCAAGGATTGGAATGATCTGGTGAAGAAGGATGTAGAAGTTATTACGCCAAACCCAAAAACCTCAGGTGGTGCCCGCTGGAATTATTTGGCTGCCTGGGCCTTTGCAAAAAAACAAGGTAAAGATGATGCAGGCGCGCAGGAATTTGTTCGTCAATTATTTAAAAATGTTCCCGTATTAGATACCGGTGCACGAGGATCAACGACTACTTTTGTGCAACGCGGAATTGGCGATGTGCTGCTTACTTGGGAAAACGAAGCGTTTTTGGCAATCAACGAATTGGGTGAAGACGAAGTAGAAATTGTGGTGCCAAGTATTTCTATTCTTGCTGAGCCATCGGTGGCGGTGGTCGATAAAAATGCGATCGCAAAAGGTAATGCCGAGGTTGCCAAAGCTTACCTTCAGTATCTCTACACCAAAGAGGGCCAAAATCTGGCGGCCAAACATTATTACCGCCCACGCGACCCACAAGTTGCCGAAGTTTATGCCAATACATTTCCGAAATTGGATTTAGTCACCATCGACGATTTTGGTGGTTGGGTAAAAGCACAGCCGTTTCATTTTGGTGATGGCGGAATTTTTGATCAGATTTACCAATAGAGAATTTTAAATGAGTGAAACTTCCTTTGCGGCGCTGACAACAGCGTCGCTTTTTTCCAAAAGTAAAAATTCCTGGGTTAAAAAAAGTGTGTTACCCGGTTTTGGTTTATCCCTCGGCCTCGCTGCGCTCTACGCCAGTTTAATTGTGTTTATTCCCCTTGCGGGGTTGGTGATAAAAGCACTGGAGCTCAGCTGGTCTGAACTCTGGTCAGTGGTAAGTAGTGCCCGCGCCCTAGCCAGTTATAAACTCACTTTTGGTGCCGCGTTTGTGGCAGCGAGTTTGAATTTATTTTTCGGTTTTATCGTCGCCTGGGTATTGGTGCGCTACCAGTTTTTTGGCAAGCGTGTGGTAGATGCCTTGGTGGATTTACCTTTTGCATTGCCCACCGCCGTTGCTGGTATTGCGCTCACCGCGCTTTACACCACCAACGGCTGGGTAGGGCAGTGGTTTTGGTTGGCGGATATCAAAATCGCCTATACATGGATTGGTGTCACCGTGGCGCTCACGTTTATCGGATTGCCCTTTGTGGTGCGCACCGTGCAACCGGTGCTGGCCGATTTGGAAGCGGAAATTGAAGAGGCGGCGGCGAGTTTGGGCGCATCACGCTGGCAAACCTTTGAGCGAATTTTACTGCCCGCGCTTTTGCCATCAATGCTAACGGGGTTTGCCTTGGCCTTTGCCCGCGCGATTGGTGAATACGGCTCGGTAGTATTTATTAGCGGCAATATGCCTTACAAAACAGAAATCACCCCGTTACTCATTATGACCAAACTGGAAGAATTTGATTACGCCGGTGCTGCCGCACTCGGTACCGTCATGCTGATATTTTCCTTTGTGTTATTACTGTTTATTAACCAGCTCCAGCATTGGAGCCATAAGCGCGCAGGAGGTTAATTATGGCTGGTGCTATTTCGTCTTTCGGCGTGCAAAAAACCGCTGCGCGCAATTCTGCTACCAGCGAATCACTCTGGGTGCGGTTGGTATTAATTTCGGTCGCGCTTGTTTTTTTGACGCTATTTTTATTTTTGCCGCTGTTTATTGTTTTTAATGAGGCCTTTGCCAAAGGCGCTGGCGTTTATTGGGCATCTATTACTGAACCTGCAGCGGCGCATGCCATAAAACTCACACTGATCGCGGCTGCAATTGCGGTGCCCTGTAATCTAGTTTTTGGTTTGGCGGCCGCATGGGCTATTGCTAAATTTGAGTTTCGTGGCAAACAGTTTGTGATCACGCTAATTGATTTACCTTTTGCAGTATCGCCAGTGATTGCCGGTTTGATTTATATGTTGCTGTTTGGTCGGCAGGGATTTTTTGGCGACTGGCTGGGCGAAAACGATTATCAAATTATGTTTGCCATTCCCGGCATAGTGCTAGCCACGGTGTTTGTGACTTTTCCGTTTGTCGCACGGGAATTAATTCCGCTGATGCAGGAGCAAGGTAAAGAACAAGAGGAAGCCGCGATTACGTTGGGAGCCAGCGGCTGGAAAATGTTCTGGCGTGTGACCTTGCCATCGGTGAAGTGGGCGCTCTTGTACGGCATGATTTTGTGTAATGCGCGGGCCATGGGTGAGTTCGGTGCGGTGAGTGTGGTATCGGGAAAAATTCGCGAACAAACCAATACACTGCCATTACATATAGAAATTTTGTACAACGAATATCAATTTGCTGCTGCTTTTGCAGTTTCTTCGCTGCTCGCGCTGTTGGCGTTAATCACTCTGGTATTAAAAAGTGTATTGGAGTGGAAAGCGGCGCGTGAACATGAACTCGCGGTGCGCGCGGCGAATGCGCAGTGAGCGATGAGAATTTAATTGAGAAAAATTATGAGCATTGAAGTTAAAAACCTGCATAAAACTTTTGGCAATTTTACTGCCCTGAATAATGTTTCACTGGATTTCCCCTCCGGCGAATTGGTCGCATTACTTGGCCCATCCGGCTGTGGCAAAACTACACTGCTGCGCATTATCGCCGGGTTGGAAAACCCCGATGCAGGCAGTGTGCATTTTCACGGCGAAGATGCCACCAATGTGCATGTACGTGAACGCAATGTGGGTTTTGTGTTTCAACACTACGCTTTGTTTCGCCATATGACGGTCTTCGATAACGTCGCTTTTGGTCTGACTGTTCGCCCCAAGGAAACTAGACCAACCAAAGAATTTATCAAAAAACGTGTGCATGAATTACTGGAGCTTGTGCAGTTGGATTGGTTGGCTGATCGCTACCCACATCAACTGTCTGGCGGACAACGCCAGCGTATTGCGCTTGCGCGCGCTCTGGCGGTTGAACCAAAAGTATTATTGCTCGACGAACCCTTCGGTGCGCTCGATGCCAAAGTGCGCAAGGATTTGCGCCGCTGGTTGCGTCGCTTGCACGACGAACTTCACATCACTTCAATCTTCGTGACGCACGATCAGGAAGAGGCAATGGAAGTGGCCGATAAAATTGTGGTGTTAAACAGAGGCAATATCGAACAAATCGGTTCGCCAGACGATATCTACAATAATCCGGCCAGCCCATTTGTGTACGATTTTATCGGTCAAGTAAATTTATTTCACAGCCGCGTCGATGATGGTTGGGCGCATATTGGCGATTACAAATTGCCTGCCCCCGAGCACAACCACGTCAAAGGCCAATCCGCTGTTGCCTATGTGCGCCCGCACGATATTGAGTTGAGTGAAAGTAGTAGTGATGGTGCTATCCCCGCGCGCGTTGCCCATGTGAGCACTGCGGGGTCGGTATTACGTATTGAGTTGTTGCATCAATTAAACAATGACCCGCTGCATGTGGAGCTGCCCCGCGCGCAGGAGCGAAGTTTGAATTTAAAGGTGGGCGCTGCGCTTTATGCAAAACCTATTGCATCAAAAATATTTTTGCAGCCTTGAGTTAAAGTTTGGTAAACGCCAAGGCGCAGCCCGCAAGAATTAAGGCTCCGCCGGAAATCCAGTTAAACCAGCGCTGGTGCTCGGGTGATTTTAGCCAGCGCATAATGCCGCGCCCACCGAGGGCGTAAATGCTCATCCAGACAAAATCCATTGCTAAAAAAATCACCGTGAGCAGTGCAAATTGTGGCGGCATGCTGCGGTGAATATCGATAAATTGTGGAAACAATGCGCCGAAATAAATCAGCCCTTTAGGGTTGGTGACAGCGACGATAAAGGCTTTGCCAAATAGATGGCTGCTCCGGATCTGGCGCGCTTCCACATCCACGTTGAGCGGTGGTGCAAGTGCGAGTTGAATCCCCAGGTACACCAAATAAGCAGCACCTATCCATTTGATGGCGTGAAAAATCCATTCCGCTTGTTCGACTAATAAACCCAAGCCCAGTGCCGATAACAACATCAGCACCAAATTGCCCGCGCTGGCGCCGAGCATGGTGTAGAGCGATTTGGCAAAACCGTAGCGCCCGGCATCGATCATGCAGGCGAGCATTACAGGGCCGGGGCTGGCGGAGAGCACAAGGGTAATGGTGGTAAAGAGCCAGAGTTGTTCGAGCGGCATAACAGCATCCAGAGGCGAGGAAGCAGGAGTTTAGCAGAGCCTCCGGCAGCGTCGTTAAACTCTTCTATACTCAAGCCATTAATCATAAGTGGAACAAAAGGTGTGTTATGTCTAGCAGCAGTATTTCCAATGCCATCAAGGTGCTTGAAGACTTGTTGAGCGGTTTGAACCAAGCCTATTGGGAGGCCAATAGTCTTGATCGCAAAGATTTTTTTTATGACCTGATCAGCGCGCTGCACGCGGAATTATCCGAGCTGGGTAAGCTGAGTGTGCAAGATCACGATCTGGACTATGAGCCCGTCACTGAAGAGTTTC
>Ga0114942_1000604_pt1 | contig 10157 bp, 7 predicted proteins | sample LowerColdCreek_FD_88674 | JGI IMG/M metagenome (GOLD analysis project Ga0114942, IMG submission 88674) | Groundwater microbial communities from Cold Creek, Nevada to study Microbial Dark Matter (Phase II) - Lower Cold Creek | ecosystem: Environmental > Aquatic > Deep subsurface > Groundwater ... | reverse complement strand
TCGCGATGTGATGTTTGATCTGCGCCGCCGTATCCAGTCCACTCTTGAATGGGCTGAAGCGCGCTTGCAAGGTCGCTCGGTAGAAGTGCCGGTTGACCTGATCACCAGCCGCGAAGACCTCTTATCTCCTTTAATGCTCTGCTTCCGCTCGCTCAACGAGGTGGGTTTACCGCACATCGCTAACGGCCCTCTGGTCGATACGATTCGCCGTATCCACTGCTTCGGCATCAACCTTGTGCCGCTCGATATTCGTCAGGATGGTGACCGCCATGTGCAGGCGATTGATGAGCTGGTGCAATATCTCGGCATTGGCGAATACCGCGAATGGCCGGAAGAAAAGCGTCAGGCGTTCCTGTTGGAGTCCCTTACCAGCAAGCGTCCGCTTTTGCCAGTTAGTTGGCCGATGAGCGACGAAACTGCTGAAGTATTGGCGACTTGTCGCGTAGTGGCGCAGGAGCCGCGCGAAATTCTCTCGCATTACGTTATTTCCATGGCGCAGCAGCCATCAGACGTTCTGGCCGTAGCCCTCTTGTTGAAAGAGTGCGGCATGACCTGGAATATGCCGATTGTGCCGCTGTTTGAAACCCTCGATGACCTTGACCGCGCACCTATCGTGATGGAGCGCTTGTGGGATCTGGAGTGGTACCAACAGTATTCAGCGCAACAGCAAACTGTGATGATCGGCTATTCCGACTCCGCTAAAGATGCGGGCAAACTGGCGGCAACCTGGGCGCAATATAAGGCGCAGGAAAAACTGGTCGCCCTGGCCGATAAATTCGATGTGTCTCTGGTGCTCTTCCACGGCCGTGGCGGTACCGTTGGTCGCGGCGGCGGCCCGGTAGAAAAAGCCATGGCATCGCAACCGCCGGGTTCGGTCAAAGGCCGTATCCGCGTAACCGAGCAGGGCGAGATGATCCGCTACAAATTCGGTTTGCCGCGTGTAGCTTTCAGCAGCCTGTCTTCTTATGTTGTGGCGACTATGCGTGCGACTATGGCACCTAATGCTGCACCTAAACCCGAGTGGCGCGATTTGATCGAGCGGATGGGCAAGGCGAGTCTTGAGGCCTATCGCGCCGTTGTTCGCGGTCACAAAGACTTCGTACCTTACTTCCGCAACCTGACTCCCGAGCAAGAGCTGAGCTTGTTGGCGTTGGGCAGCCGTCCGGCCAAGCGTAAATCCACTGGCGGTGTAGAAAGCTTGCGCGCTATTCCCTGGGTATTCGCCTGGACGCAAGTGCGTTTGAATTTGCCCGCTTGGTTGGGTACCCGTCAGGCGTTTGAATATGCGATGCAACATGACCCGGCGCTGCTGGAAGATATGGTCAGCAACTGGGCGTTTTTCTCCAGCTTCCTCGACCTGTTGGAAATGGTGATCGGCAAGGCCGATGGCCCTATCTGTACCTACTACGAAGAGCAGTTGGTGCCGGTGGAGTATCGCGGTCTGGGGCAGGAGTTGCGCGGCGATCTGAAAGCACTCGAAGGTCTGATTAACAAGATGAAGAAGCAGGATGTGTTGTTGAACGATGACCCCATGCTGCGCCAATCGCTGGAAGTGCGTAAACCTTACGTCGATCCACTCAACTACTTGCAAGCCGAGTTGCTGAAACGCTATCGCAGCAGCGAAACTATCAGTCCTGATCTTGAGCGCGCGCTCAAGGTGACCATGGCGGGTATTGCGGCGGGTATGCGCAATACTGGTTGATTTGCCTCCCGACCACCAGCGTCGTTTGTTCCGACGCTGGTAGTTTGGTTTGTTTCGCTTGATATTTACCTCATCCCTCTTACCCGTTTTCTTCTGTTTATATCCCTCGTCCCTCCGCACCGGTTTTGTTGTGTTGTTTGATCGATTTAATCTTTCCAGCCACTGATATATACGCGTGTATTTTTTGCTGCACAGTACTTTTCTGCTTAATTCTTTATCGTTTTAGTCGCTTTGCATCTGAGTAGATTCACTCAGGAGCGCTGCTTTGACACCCATATAAACCCCGTCTATACCTAGTTAACCCACATTGCAGCAAAGTGTGCAGGAATAACAATTAATAGCATCCTGTGTTTTTGCTATTGAATTTGACGGATAAAACCAATGAATAGCAGCTATCCCAAAGGGGGTTCCCCCCGCTTTTATTTACACTCACATACTCAGCGCGGCTCATCGACTCTAATGGTTATGGGAGCAATTGCAGTATTAGGTCTCATTGGTTTGTTGCTGCTTGCACTCGTTGAGTTAGGGGTGATCTGGAAAGCATTGTTGCTGATTGCAGTGCTGATTGCTGCTGTTACTGCCTGGATACAAGTGGCACAAGCGGCAAAAACCGAGCGTGAAAATCAGGCCGCATTGGCGCAGGCGCAGGGTGGGCAGCAGCTCGCGCAAATGTATCGGCCGCTGCTGGAAAATTATCAGACTTTGTTAAAAGAAATCCTGCCTCTGTGGCAACGCCAAACTGAATTAGCGCGGCATCAATTGGAAAACAGCATTACTGAATTGGTAGGGCGTTTTTCAGAGATACACCAGCGTTTGCAGGCGGCGGTTGCCAGTTCATCGACCACCGCGAGCACTATGAAAGGCGATAACGGCTTGGGTGGTGTCATTCATTTTGCCAATGATGAATTGAGCCAAATCACCCACACACTACGTCAGGCAATTGATCAGCGCGATGAGTTGTTAACAGAGATTTCCGGGCTCTCCAAAATCACAGTTGAATTAAGTGGCATGAGTGCCGAGGTTGCAGGCATCGCATCGCAAACCAATTTGCTTGCGCTCAATGCAGCAATTGAAGCTGCGCGTGCAGGCGAATATGGGCGTGGATTCGCAGTGGTAGCTGATGAGGTGCGCACACTCTCAACTCGCTCCGGTGAGACAGGTGCGCGCATTGGTCGGCGCATCGAGCAAATTAATTCTGCATTGCAAACGGCACTGGATAGAACAGCAGAATATGCGGCTGAGGATAATACCCGTCTCGCTAAATCAGAAACGTCTATTGAACAGGTGCTCAAACAATTTCAGAGTTCCAGTGAAAGTATTTTGCAATCTGCGCAAGTGTTGGAACATGAAAGCTCTGCCGTGCAAAACAGCGTGGAAGAAGTGTTGGTGAATTTGCAATTCCAGGATCGCGTCAGCCAAATTTTAGGGCACGTAATTGATGATATGGAAAAACTGGTTGGCGCAATTGCTGATCAGGAAACCCGCCTGCGCCACGGTGAGCCAGTCGGCGCAATTGATACCAGTGAGTGGCTGCGCTCGCTGCAAAAAACCTACACCACTTTAGAGCAGGTTGATGTGCATCGCGGTAGCGGCGCTCAAGCCAAAGGCTCGAATAATTCAGAAATCACGTTTTTTTAGGAGTAGTGAATGTCCAAAGTAATTCTCGTCGTTGATGATTCTGCCAGCGTCAGGCAAGTAGTAGGCATCGCGCTGCGCGGTGCGGGCTACACCGTAGTTGAAGCGAGTGATGGTAAAGATGCCTTGACTAAATTGGATGGTCAAAAAATCAATTTGGTGATTTCGGATGTCAACATGCCCAACATGGATGGCATTACTTTTTTAAAAGAAATGAAAACCAAAGCTAATTACAAATTTACACCAGTGATCATGTTGACCACTGAAGGTGCAGAAGAGAAAAAACGCGAGGGCCAGGCTGCCGGTGCCAAAGCCTGGATTGTAAAACCCTTCCGTCCGGAGCAGATGTTACAAGCGGTCTCCATGCTCATCTAACCGGAATTATCTTTTAATAGGTGTAGGTCATGAATATTTCGCGGAAAAAGAGCAAGGATACAACGACGCTAGTTTTTGAAGGTGATCTGACTATCTATTACGTCGCACAAATTAAAGATGAAATATTCGCTGATTACGAAAAGCTAGCCGATAAAATTGCACTGGATTTGGAAGCCGTCAGCGAGATAGATACCGCCGGAGTGCAGCTGTTGTTATTTGCAAAGAAATTCTTTTCCTCAGTACACAGATCTATTTTTATCAGCAAAAGTAATGAGTCTGTAGACGCAGTATTAACTGTGTTGGATGTTAATACCCACTTTGCTTTGGAATCATAAGGAATCCCTCCATGAATCTCGACGGCGCCTTGCAGACCTTCTTCGCTGAGGCGGAGGATTTACTTAATTCCATGGAGGCGGCGCTGCTGCGCCTGGATGAGGGTGATAAGGATATGGAAACCATTAATGAGATTTTTCGTGCGGCCCATACGATCAAAGGTTCAGCGGGATTGTTCGGGCTTGATGATATTGTCAGTTTTACGCATATCGTTGAAAACGTATTGGATCGCGCGCGCGATGAAAAAATTATTATCACCAGCGACCTGCTAAGTATTTTTCTTCCCTGTCGTGATCATATTGCCAACCTGGTTGAAAATGCGATGCACAATCGCGCGAACGACGCGCAATGTCTTGCACAAGGCAAAGCATTGCTGGATTCCTTGCAGCCTTGGTTGGAAATAGCCGCGCAACCTCCTGTAGCAAATGCTCTTGTTGTTGCACCCATCTCCAGACAAAACGATGGCGCTGATACTGATCATGAGGCTTGGCATATTTCAGTACGGTTGGGGCCGGATTTATTACGCAATGGTATGGATCCCTTGTCGATCCTGCGTTATCTACGCACCCTGGGCGAGATTACCCATATCGCCACCATCGCTGATCATTTGCCTGAATTTAATGACTACGACCCCGAGCGCTTGTATCTCGGTTTTGAAATTACCTTGATGAGCAATGCCTCGCAGCAGCAAATTGAAGATGCATTTATGTTTGTGCGCGACGATTCAGAGCTCAGACTGATTCCGCCGCGTAGCAATACTGAAGCCTATGTGAACTTAATTAAATCCTTGCCTGAAAACACCCAACGTTTGGGTGAAATTTTGGTGAAGAGCCACGCGATCAGTTTCCATGAATTGGAAGCGGCATTGGCCACACAAAAACATCAGGCAAAAAGTTCGGGCGCAGTGGGTATGCTGGGCGATATTCTAATTGAAGAGCAAGCGATCCCTCCAGAAATTGTCAATGCGGCGCTCGATAAGCAAAAAAAAGTCAGCGAGAAAAAAGCCAGCGGCGAAAATCGGTTTATCCGAGTTGATGCAGAGCGCCTGGATATCCTCATCAACTTGATTGGCGAGTTGGTTATCAATCGCCAGCGCGTCGATTTACTGTCTTCCAAAATGGGCAATCCCACCTTGATTGAAGCGGTAACCTCCATGGGGAATTTTACCGAGGCAATTCGCGATGCGGCACTCACTCTGCGCATGGTGCCGATTGGTGATACTTTTCAAAAATTCAAACGCGTTGTGCGCGACACCGCTAAATCGATTGGCAAAGAAATAGAGCTGGAAATTGAGGGCGCGGAAACCGAGCTGGATCGCTCTATGGTAGAAAAACTCAATGACCCGCTGATGCATATTGTGCGCAACGCGATGGATCACGGCATTGAATCTGTCGCCGTGCGCCAGACACGCGACAAACCGGATAGCGGCACCATCAAACTAACCGCGCGCCACGATGCGGGCAATATTGTGATTGGTATTCATGATGATGGTGGTGGTTTGGATGTGGAAAAAATTCGCAAGAAAGCCATTGCCAACGGCATTTTGGAAGAGGGCATGCATCTCTCCCGCCAGGAACTATTCCAATTGATTTTTCATCCCGGTCTATCGACGGCAGAGCAAGTGACTAACTTGTCGGGTCGCGGTGTGGGTATGGATGTGGTTAAGCGCAATATCGAAGCTTTGCAAGGCGGTATTGAAATTGAAAGCGAACTCGGCGTCGGCACCAGTTTTAGTATTCGCTTACCACTGACTCTGGCGATCATTGACGGCTTCCATGTTACTGCCGGTCATATTGATTTTATTGTGCCGCAAAACACCATTCTTGAATGCGTAGATTTAAATTCGTTGAGCCATGTACAGGGGCAAAACTGCGTGAATTTGCGCGGCGAGCAAGTCCCTTATATTCGCCTGCGCGAAATTTTTTCTTTGCAGCCCAAAGATCATAGCCGCGAAAAAATTGTGGTGGTGCAATTTGGTGAGAAGCGGGCAGGCATAGTAGTAGATGAACTGCACGGAGAAATTCAAACCGTAGTAAAACCCATGGGGCCGATTTTCCAGGCGCTCAAAGGCATTGGTGGTTCCAGTCTATTGGGCACAGGGGCAGTCTCGCTGATCCTGGATGTTCAACAGTTGATTGGTTTTGCTATTAATCGTGAACATTTACGCAACAACGCCTTTTCAGTGAGCGCGCAGGAGCAGGAACAATGAATCAGCCAAGTAGACAAAAAAAGACCCAATCCGTAGAAGTCATTAAACAATACTTGACGTTTCGCATCGGCAATGAAAATTACGGCTTGGAGTTGTCGCAAACGCGCGAAATTATTGAGTACAGCGGCATCACTGAAGTTCCGCTCATGCCCAATTTTTTGCGTGGGGTTATCAATCTGCGCGGTGAAGTGGTGCCGGTAATTGATTTGGCTGTGCGCCTCGGTCGCAAACCGATTGAAGTGCAAAAGCGCACCTGCATTATCGTGGTCGAATTGGCAAACAGTGAGCAAAATCATGTACTTGGTTTACTCGCTGATTCGGTTAGTGAAGTGATCGATATGAATGACGACAATATTGAAGATGCGCCTTCCTTTGGTGCCAACATCCGCGCGGATTTTATCCAGGGTATTGCCAAGCGGGATGATGAGTTTGTGGTGTTGCTGGACGCAGATAACGCCCTGTCCATTCGCGAGCTTGCACATCTTGTTGAAGCGCAGCTGCAATAACGCCCCCGATTAATTAGCTTGAATTCCTTGAGGGGATATCCATGTTCAGCAATCTCAGTTTAAAGTTTAAAATTTTACTGCTCAGCGTCTTGATAGTCTTCGGATTGTCAACGCTGGGCGTTACTGCCTATTTACAAATTCGTTCCTACAATGCTGTGGTGGATGATAGTGCTGCGCACAGTCAGCGGCGCTCGGATATTCTGGCGGAAATTCAGGGCGCGGCGATCAATTTCAAAACCCAGGTGCAGGAATGGAAAAATATCCTGATTCGCGGTAATGATGCCGAGCAATTTATCAAATATGTCAATGGCTTTACCGATGCGGAAGCCACTGTACAAAAACATCTTGCGGCTGCCTTGGTGCTTCAAAAAGAAGAAGGTATGCCAATGGATGCTGTTCTCCTGTTGCAAAAAGAACATACCCAGTTAGGAAAAAATTATCGCGAAGCACTTAAAAGTTTTGATCAGGAAAATGCCAATGCCGGGAAGGTGGTCGATAAACTGGTAAGTGGTATGGATCGTGAAGCTAGCAAACAAATGCAGGCTTTGGCTGATAGTACCACGAGTGAGTTTGATCAGTTCCTGTTGGATACGGATGTTAAAACCGAAAAAATTTATAGCGATACGGTTCGTCTTCTAATCATTATTTGCCTTGGTGCATCGGCCGTGATTATTGCGGTGATGACATTTATTTTTCGCGATATGTTTAAAATTTTGGGCGGGGAGCCTGCCTATACCGCCAGTGTGGTATCGCAAGTGGCAGATGGATATCTCAATCTTGATATCCAACTTAAAAACGGTGACAACAGCTCGCTGCTCGCCAGTGTGGCTAATATGAGAAAACAGTTAGCTGAAATTATTGGTGATGTGCGCAGCTCTGCCGATGCACTCTCATCCGCGTCGGAAGAAGTAAATGCAACTGCCCAATCGCTTGCCAAAGGCGCCTCTGTGCAAGCGGCCAGTGTCGAAGAAACATCTGCTTCTATGGAGCAGATGTCGGCTTCCATTTCACAGAATAGTGAGAACGCAAAAATTACCGATGGTATGGCCCAAAAAGCCGCACGCGATGCCGCCACCGGCGGCGAAGCGGTAATGGGTACGGTAGAGGCGATGCAAAAAATTGCCGAGCGCATTAGCGTGATAGATGACATCGCTTACCAAACGAATTTGCTCGCACTTAATGCGGCTATCGAAGCGGGGCGCGCGGGTGAACACGGGCGCGGTTTTGCGGTAGTAGCATCGGAGGTGCGCAAACTTGCCGAGCGCAGCCAAGTGGCAGCGCAAGAGATTGGCACACTGGCATTGGATACAGTTAAGCGGGCTGAGCATGCAGGAACTATGTTAAAAGATATGGTGCCTGCAATTCGCAAAACTGCCGATTTGGTGCAAGAAATTGCAGCTGCGTCTTCTGAGCAAAACGCGGGTGTTGCGCAAATCAATGGCGCAATTGGGCAGGTGAGCCAAACCCTGCAGCAAAATGCCGCGGCATCGGAAGAGCTGAGCTCTACTTCGGAAGAAATGAGTACACAAGCCATTCGCCTGCAAGAATCAATGACCTATTTTACTCTGGACAATAACAGTCCGAAAAAAAACCTTACAACAGTGACTAGAAAGACACCGCCATCCACGAGTAAATCTAAACCCAATGACAGGAAACGTAGTTCAGTCAGCGATGATGAGTTGGATAAGAATTTTGTACGTTACAACTGAGAAATAAACTGCTTGATGTAATTGTTGGGCACGATGATCAATGGATGTTAATGGAGTTAAAAAATGACTGTTGCCAAAAAAATGCTGCTGTTGGTAGCTACTGCCTTGCTGGGTATTGTGATCCTTGCAGCTGTTGCCCAAGTGCAAATTAACAAGGTGTTTGAGCAAACCAACTACAGTAACGTGAATGTTATTCCTAGTATGCGGCTGTTATTTGATACGCAAAATAACGTGTATCGGGCACGTATCCGTTTAAATCGGTACATTTTAAATACAGACCCTGCGCAGGCAGAAAAGTTGGAAGCTGATCTGCAAAAAGCGATAACTTTGGTGCAGGAAGACTTGAAAAAATATCACTCTATGATTGCAGATGATCGGGATCGTGAACTCTTGGCGGAAGATGTGCGAGCATTCGAAAAATATATCACTCACATTCCTGGGGTTATTGCTGCATCCAAAAAAAATCAATTTGAAGTGGCGCGGGATCTAATAGAGGTTGCAAAAGATGATGCACTTGCGGCGTCTACGACAATTGAAGCTCATATGACATACAACTCCGAACTTGCAGATAACGCAACGAACCAAGCGTTGGAAACGAAAGCGAGTGCTGCCATTCTTTCAGTTGTTATTGCTGCGGTGACGCTTTTGTTTATAGGAATGATTGGGTTTTTCATTGCGCGTAATTTGTTGCGTCAATTGGGTGGCGAACCTGATTATGCCGCAGAAGTAATAGCAAAAATTGCGTCCGGGGATTTAACCCAACAAGTCAATACCAAGCAAGGCGATACCTCCAGTATGCTGGCGGCGATAAAAGAAATGTCGAATACCTTGTCACAAGTATTAGGTGAAGTGCGCAGTTCAGCCGACGCTTTGGCATCAGCATCTGAAGAAGTGAATGCAACCGCACAATCGCTGGCCAAAGGCGCATCGGTGCAAGCGGCGAGTGTGGAGGAAACCTCGGCCTCAATGGAAGAAATGTCTGCCTCCATTATGCAAAATAATGAGAACGCTAGCATCACTGATGGCATGGCCCAAAAAGCGGCGACTGATGCAGCGACTGGTGGTTCTGCTGTGGCGAGTACCGTGGCAGCTATGCAGAAAATTGCCGACCGCATCGGTGTGATTGACGATATTGCCTACCAAACGAATTTGCTCGCACTCAATGCCGCTATTGAAGCAGGGCGTGCAGGCGAACATGGGCGCGGTTTTGCGGTAGTAGCGTCAGAAGTGCGTAAATTGGCTGAGCGCAGCCAGATAGCCGCGCAAGAAATTGGTTCGCTCGCGGGTGAGACGGTGAGCAAAGCGGATAATGCAGGCAAGCTCTTGCAAGAGATGGTTCCTTCTATTCGCAAGACTGCGGATTTGGTGCAAGAAATTGCAGCGGCATCGACCGAACAAACCGCTGGGGTCAATCAGATTAACGCGGCGATTGGTCAGGTGAGCCAGACCATGCAACAAAACGCGGCGGCGGCTGAGGAATTGAGTTCAACCTCGGAAGAACTCAGCTCACAAGCATTGCGCCTGCAAGAAGCGGTGAGTTATTTCACTTTGATCAATCAGGATTCGCGCAATATCTATGCGCGCGCGCCAAAACCTAACCCCGTTACTCAGTCGCGCAAAAAGGCAGATAAAAAAATAGTGAGTGATGATGATTTGGATAAGGATTTTGTGCGTTACTCCTAAAGATA
>Ga0114942_1000603_pt1 | contig 10167 bp, 10 predicted proteins | sample LowerColdCreek_FD_88674 | JGI IMG/M metagenome (GOLD analysis project Ga0114942, IMG submission 88674) | Groundwater microbial communities from Cold Creek, Nevada to study Microbial Dark Matter (Phase II) - Lower Cold Creek | ecosystem: Environmental > Aquatic > Deep subsurface > Groundwater ... | reverse complement strand
GGTACGAAGCAAAGCCATGGGAGGGAAGACGGGGGGCCCAAGGCGGCTGCAGCCGCTCAAGGCGAGCAGGGAGCCCAGCGCGGCGGTGCCGCTCAAGAGAAGGCGGCGCCGCGACTGGGGCGCGCGGGGAGCCGGCATCAGCAGCGAACCCGGGGCCTGGCGGGGTGGTTGGGATTGGGGCGGGTAGCGTGCATGAGTCAAAGCGCCTGGCGCGCCGGATGGTATCGCCGCCGCCCGGTGCACCGCGCCCCTGCAGGGGTATCGCAGCCTGGCTATGGTTGCGTCAGTCCCCGCCCATCTTGCGGCCGAACGCCGCTCAACCTCGTCATCGCCATGCCCGCTCCCTCCCTCGCCCTTGCCACCGCGCCGCTCATCGACCGCCGTCGCCTGCTGGTTGCCGGCGCGGCACTGCCGGCCTTAGGCCTGGCGGGCTGCAGCACCCCCCTGCCCTTGGCGCCGCCCGTGCCGGCCGCGCACGATCCCGCAGCCGAGCGCCTGCTGCAGCACAGTGCCGACGAGCACGGCTGGGCGGCCTACTCGGGGCTGCGGGACATCAACGTGCGCTACGAGGGGGCGTGGCGGCCGCTGATCGACCGCGTGCAACCCGTCGTCGTCGACAAGGGGTTTCGCGGCGCGTCGGAAGAGCGGCTGATGCCGCATGCCGGCGTGGTGGCGCAGGCTTACACCGGAGAAGCGGGCCGCAAGCACGTGCTGTGGCAGCGCGGCCCGGGCCAGGTGGCGGTCTGGTTCAACGGCAAGCCCAACACCCAGGCCGATGTCGACGCTGCTGCGGCCTTGGTGGCCGAGGGCTACGGCTTGTTCCTGCTCGGGCCGCTGTGGTTGGCCGGGCAGGGCCACGCGATGCAGATGGGTGGCAAGGCGCGCGTGGACGGCCGGGCCTGCCAGGTGGTGCAGGTGTGGAAGCGGCCCGGCCTGGGGCGGGTGGGCCTGGACCGGGTGGCGGTGTTCATCGATGCCGAGCAGGGCATCGCGCGCCGCGTGCAGTTCACGCTGGAGGGCTTTGCCAACACGCGGGGCGCGGTGGCCGAGGTGGACACCTTCGAGCACCAGCGTCGCTTTGGCGTGCTGTGGCCCATGCGCAGCTACGAGGAGGTGGTGCACCCCATTCGCCTGCCCGCACACGACTGGCACATTGCCGGCCTGGACGTGAACCGTGGCTATGACCTGGCGGCGCTGGATGGACCGAGCTTCTCCGGCGCGGCGGCGGCGCCGGCCGGCCGGTTGTGATGCCTAGTACAGCCCGCCGTTGACCGAGATCACCTGCCCGGTGATGTAGCCCGCCGCGGGGCTGGCCAGGAAGCCGGCCAGGGCGGCCACTTCCTCGGGCGTGCCGGCGCGCTTGGCGGGCACCATGCGCTCGATCATGGCCTTGTCGAACGTGCCATCGGCCATGGGCGACGCGATGATGCCCGGCGCGATGGCGTTGACCGTCACGCCGCGGCTGGCCACCTCCTGGCTCAGCGACTTGGTCGCGCTGTTCAGCGCCCCTTTGGCGGCCGAGTAGTTGACCTGGCCGCGATTGCCCGACAGTGCGGCCACCGAGGAGATGTTGATCACCCGGCCCCAGCGCGTGCGCAGCATGGGCAGGATCAGCGGCTGCGTGACGCGGAAGAAGCCGTGCAGCGAGACGTCGATGACGCGGTGCCACTGCTCGGCGCGCATGCCGGGAAACACGGCGTCGTCGTGGATGCCGGCGTTGTTGACGACGATCTGCACCGCACCGCCGGCCAGCATCTGCGCCACGGCCTGGGCGGTGGCCTCGTCGTGCGTGAGGTCGAAGACCATCGTTTCGGCGCTGCCGCCGGCGGCTGTCAATTCATCGGCCAGGGCCTGCACGGCAGCGGCGTTGGCATTGGCGTGCAGCAGCAGGTGCGCGCCATCGGCGGCCAGGCGGCGGGCGATTGCCGCGCCCAGGGCGCCGCTGGCGCCGGTGACGAGAGCACGTTTGCCTTGCAGGGATGGGGTGGATGTGGTCATCGACGGACTCTGGAAAGGGTCAGGGCGCGGCCGTGGCGGCCGGCCGGGGCAAGGGGGTGTTGAGCACGACGGTGGCGCGGCCGTCCACCAGCAGGCGGCCGGTGTCGTCGCGCAGCTCGAACTGGTAGAGCGCCTGTGCCTCGGCGCCGGCCAGGCGGGTGACGCTGACCAGCAGCGGACCGGGCACGTCGTCCAGGCGCGCCACATGCAGGTTGACGCCGCGCGCTGCGGCCAGGAAGCCGGCCGAGGGCACGCCGCCCGGCGGCGCCGTCAGCGCGCCGTGCAAGGCCATGACCTGGGAGGCGTACTCGATGGCCACGGGGGACAACAGCCCGCCGGGCGAGCGCAGCGGGTGGGTGGCGTCACGGTGGCCGGTGGCACGGCACAGCGCCTGCTCGGGGCTCCACTGCAACAGCGCGTCCAGCAGGCACATGCTGCCGCTGTGCGGGATGCGCGCGGCGATGCCGTCACGGTCGAGCGTGGCGGGATGCGAGGAGGCGATGGGCGCGTTCATGGGGCGGTCACCGTGAGCGCCAGGCTCAGGCCTGGCAGGCCTTCCAGCACCAGCGCGCTTGAGCCTCCACGCGCCAGCGCCTGCAGCAAGGGCAGCGCGCGCGCTGCGGGCACGCCTTGGCGGAGCTGGTCCAGGCCTTCATGGCCGCAGGCGGTGGCCGGGGCCTCGGGCACCAGCTGCAGGCTGAGCGTGGTGCCAGCGCCCGACGCCGGTGCCAGCACCAGGGCCGCGCCGACGGCGTCGCGGGTCGGCCGCTTGGCGTCCAGCGGGGCCGGGTACGGCACATCCGCCGCCACCAGCAGCACGGGCGCTCCGGTGGCTACCACCTGGGTCATCGCTTCAAGCAGCCCGGCGCCGAAGCTCGCATCGTGCGCGGCCAGGCTGGTGGAGGGCGCCATGCCATGCACGGCGATGTGCCAATAGCCGCCGGGCGCGTTGTGGACCGAGTTGGTGAAGCGCGTCGGCGAGACCATGCGCTCGGGCGCGGCCAGCGCCTCGCACAGCGCGTGGCAGTTGGACGGCTCACCGGTGGACGACGTGAACACGGTGGGCAGGGCCGCCGCGTCCAGCCCCGAGGTCGCGACGGCCTGGTCGGCCGCGACCAGGCTCACCTTCACCACCGGCCCGGCACGGCGCCGTTCGGTGGCTGGCAGGCGTTGCGGCGGCGGCACGACGGTGGGGGTGTCGATCCAGGTGGAAGGGTCACGCAGCGCGGCGGCGCCTGCAGCCCAGTCGGGCAGGCCCGGGCCCAGCAGGCCGACGCCGAGGATGTTGACGGTCAACGCGCTCACGATGCGGCCCCCAGCAGCAGGCTGGCATTGCTGCCGCCAAAACCGAACGAGTTGCTGGCCACGACCTTCAACGCGGCCCGCTGCGGTTCGCGCAGCAGTTGCGCGTGCAGTGCCGGGTCTTGCGTCTGCAGGTTCAGGCTGGGCGGTGCCAGGCCGTGCTCCAGCGCCAGCAGCGCGATGCTGGCTTCCACGCCGCCTGCCGCGCCCAAGGTGTGGCCGGTGTAGCCCTTGGTGCTGCTGCAGGGCGTGGCGGTGCCGAACACGGCGCACACGGCGCGGTCCTCGGCAGCGTCGTTGCCCGGCGTGGCGGTGCCGTGCAGGTTGAGGTAGTCCACGTCTGCCGGCGTCAGGCCCGCCTGGGCCAGCGCCGCGCGCATGGCCAGGGCCGCGCCGGCGCCCTCGGGGTGGGGGCTGCTCATGTGGTGGCCGTCGCTGCTTTCACCGGCGCCCAGCAGCCAGCCCATGGGCCGGGCCGGGCCGTCGGCACGCTCCAGCAGCGCAAAGGCGGCGGCCTCGCCGATGGACAGGCCGGCGCGCTCCGCGTCCCACGGCCGGCAGATCTCGCCCGAGGTCAGCTCCAGCGCCTTGAAGCCGTACAGCGTGGTCATGCACAGGCTGTCGACGCCGCCCACCACGGCGGCGTCGACCAGGCCCAGGCGGATGGCGCGTTCGGCTGCGGCGTAGACCTTGGCGCTGGACGAGCAGGCCGTGGACACCACGTGCGCCGGCCCCTGCAAGCCCAGCGCGGCGCGCACATAACGCGCCACCGAGGCGGTGTTGTGCGTCTCGCCGTAATGCAGGCTGTCGGGCAGCGCGCCGGTGTCGGGGTCGCGCGCCCGGTAGGCCAGTTCGGTCTGCAGGATGCCCGAGGTGCTGGTGCCCAGGAATACGCCCACGCGCATCGCGCCCCAGCGTGCGGCGGCGGACTCCACGGCCTCGGCAAAGCCATCGGTGCGCAGGGCCAGCTCGGCCAGGCGGTTGTTGCGGCAGTCGTAGGCGGCCAGCTCGTCGCGCCAGGCGAGCGCGTCCAGCCCGTCCACGACGCCCAGCCACGAGCCGATGTCGGCGGTCTCGAAGCCGCGCCGGGCCAGGCCGCTGCGGCCGTCGCGCAAGGCCTCGAAGGTGGCCGCGCGGCCATGCCCCAGGGCGGTGACCAGGGTGTGGTGGGTGATGGGGATGGGTGTCATGGGGTGGTCGTGATCAAAGCGTGGCCACCAGCAGCACGTTGGCGAACGGCGTCCCGGCGCTCATGGGCTCGGCCTGCACGCGAAAGCCCAGGGCCTGCAGTGCCGCCTGCCACTGCGCCAGGCTGCGGCCGTAGGTGGGCGGTGCACGGTGGCCGCGCACCCAGGTGACGATCAGGTCGACCCACTGGCTGACCCGAAAGCCCCGCGCGTCGGCCATGTCGCCCACGCGCAGCAAAAGCCGGCCGTTCGGCCGCAGCGCGTCGCGCACGCGCTGCAGCAGCGCGTCCTGCGCGGCGTGGTCGACGTAGTGCAGCACGTCGAGGATGACGACCAGGTCGCCGGGTGGCAATGCCGTGTGGCGCATGTCGCCACAGACGAAGCGCGGGCGCTCGCCGCCCGGCAGCACCAGCGTGCCGGCCGCGGCCTGCGCCCGCTGCACGTCGCGCGGCATCAGCTCGATGCCGGTGTAGGCCGTGACCACCGGGGCGGCAGGCCAGCCCGGCGGCCAGTGGCCCTCGCGCGCCAGCGCGGCACTGCAGTGAAGCAGGTTCACCATCAGACCCTGGCCGCAGCCGATGTCGACGACGCGGCCACCGTGGCGGAAATCGCCACGCTGCAGCATGCCGCGAAACACCGGGTCGCGCCCCAGCTTGCCGCGTGCGAAGTGCCAGGCAAAGCGGCCCGCGGCGCGGTAGGGCGCGGTGGTGTCGTCCAGCAGGCGGCGCCAGGCGCGGTCGTCTGCGCGCGTGCGGGGGGCATGCTCGGTGGGGTTCATGGCAGGGTCCGGGCCGGCAATGCCGCCCGCAAGGTGGTGGTGCGCAGGCCCGCGTCCGCGGCCGCGCTCAGCAGGGCGGGCAGGACGTCCAGCAGCACGGGCCGGCCGCTGGCGGTGCGGCGCGCGTGGCCATCATGCAGCAGCAGGATGTCGCCCGCGGCCAAGGTGCGGGCTTTGGGGCCGATCAGGCGGTTCAGCACGCGCGCCGGGTCGCCGTCGCGGGTGTCAAAGCCGCGGCGGGTCCAGCTGACCAGGTGCAGGCCCAGGCGGTGCAGCACCGGGTCGAGCAAGGGGTTGCGCAGCCCGGCGGGCGCCCGGAAGCAATGCGGCGCCTGGCCGGTCAGGTCGGCCAGCAGGGCCTGGGCGCTGCCAAGGTCCCGGGCCAGGGCGCGCGGCCCGCGCATCGAAAAGTCGTGGCGATGGCGCAGGCTGTGGTTCTGCACATCGTGGCCGCGGCGCACGATCTCGCGCACCAGGCCGGCATGCTGCGCCGCGCGTTGCGCGATGACGAAGAAGCTGGCCTTGGCGCCGGCCTCGTCCAGCAGGTCGAGCACCGCCGGTGTGACCCGGGGATCGGGGCCGTCGTCCAGCGTCAGCGCGAACTCACGGCGTTCGACCGCCTCGGCTGGCAAGCTCGTAACGTTCGGGCCCAGCAGCCTGCTGCGCGGCCAAAGCCCGGCGGCCGTCAGCCCCACGTGGTTGAGCACCAGCCCCCCCAGCGCCCAAGGCCAGGTCGCGGGCTCCCAAAGCGCGGCGGTCCCGGCCGCCGCGTGCAGGCCCAGGCTGGCTTGCAGAGCAGGCGGCCACGGCCACCGGGAGGCTGGGCGCTCAATAGGCGCGGGCATGGGACAAGGGGGCGATATCAGGGTGGGAGGGGTCGGGCAGGCCGGCATCACGCCGCCGCTGCAAAAAATTCTGTCACAGCGGCTTGGGCGGCGTGCGCGCCGGGCTGGCAAAGGCCGCCGCCAGCACCAGGGCCAGCAGCGCCCCCGGGGCCACGACGGAGCCGATGGCTGACAAGGCCCGGATGTCCGACACCGCAATGAGCCCGAAGCCGATTACCGTGGTGACATTGGCCAACAGCAGCGAGGCGAGCGTGTCGTCGTCCGCCGTGCCGCCGCCGTGCTGCAGCATGTCGAAGAACAAGGCGTAGTTCGAGCCCACGGCCACCACCAGCAACAGGCCGACGAGGTGCAGGATGCCCATCGGCACCTGGCACAGCGCCAGGCCGCCCAGGCACAGCAGCACGGCCAGCAGCAGCGGCTGGCTCACCGCCAGCACACGGCGGCCGTTGCGCAGCGCCACGGCCATCAGCAGCAGCACCCCCAGCCCGCCCAGCGCCGCCTGCCCGCGCGCCTCGCCCAGGTAGCGGCTGTACATGCGACCGAGCTCACCGCCGATGTCCAGCGCCTGCGTTTGCGGCACGCCTTGCAAGGCGGCGCGCACCTGCGCGATGTCGACGGCATCGCCCACGCCTTGCACCGGCAGCAGCACCGTCCAGTGGCCGTCGGGGTGTTGCAGCGTCAGCGCGTCCAGCAGCGGTGCCAGCGCCCCGGCGCGGGCCATGTCCGGTGTCGCCAGCGGCAGGCTGCGCGCCTGGGTGACGGCCTCGACAAAGGGCGTCAGGCGCGCGGCGCGCAGTGGCCCGTTCGCCGTGGCCTCGGCCAGCGCCGCCTGCAAGGCCGGGGTGTCGGGCAAGGCCGCCTGGCGCTGTTGCTGCGTCTGCACGCTGGGCAGGAAGCGCGTGATGCTGTCGAAGCCGGCAATGACCTGCGTGTTGACCAGGCCTTCCAGCCGCGCGGCCGCGGCCTCTGCGCGCTGCAGCGTGGTCTCGGCATCCGGGCCCTGCACCACGACGAAGGCACCGCCGTCGCCGCCGCTGGTGATGTCGGCACGCAAGCTGGCGTCCAGCGCCAGGGCTTCCCGGGAGACGGGGCTGAGCGACGACAGCTCGGCCCTCCACAGGCCGTCGCGCTGCACCACCAGCACCACCGACGCCAGGCCCAGCGCCACCCACAGCCCGCGCGTGCGCGGCAGCACCGCAATCGCCGATCGAGCGGCACGCCCCAGGGGGCGACGCAAGCCCTGGCCGCGCGCGCCATCGGGCATCAGCACCGGCAGCACGAAGCGGGTGGCGAGCACCGCGCCCACCAGCCCCGCCAACGAAAACACGCCCAGCTGCTGCAGCCCCGGAAAGCCGGAGAACAGCAAGGCAGCGAAGCCGCACAGCGAGGTCAGCAGGCCCAGGCGAACGGTGGGCCAGTTGCCGCGCAGCCAGTGCCGCCAGCCGGTGCCGCCCTGGCCGCGGGCCTGGATGAGGTAGTAGATGGCGTAGTCCACCGCCTCGCCGATGAGCGTGGAACCGAACCCCAGCGTGATGCCATGCACGTTGCCGAACAGCAGGCTGACCACGACGATGCCAGCCAGGATGCCGGTGGCCACCGGCAGCATGGCCACCACCAAGGCCACGGGCGACGCAAAGGCCGCGAGCAGCAGCGCGCTCATCACCAGCGTGCCGGTCAGCGCCAGCCATTCCACCTCGCCCTTGATCTGCGCGCGGCTGTCGACCGAGAACACCGGCGCACCGCTGACGAGCAGGGTCAGGCCCGGCGTCTGCACGCGGGAGAAACCTTGACGGACGGTGTCGATGGCGGCTTGCTGCCCGTCGAGGTCGGCCCCGTCGCCGCGGATGACCGCCAGCATCACCGCCCGCGGGGGCGTGCCGCCGGCTTCGCGCGAGACCCACACGCCGTCATCGGTGCGCGGCGACTTCACCGGGATCATGCTTTCCGCAATGCGTTGCACCTCGCCGGTCGGGTCTTGCTCCAGCAGCGGCTTGAGCGCCGTGCCGGCGGGCGTGCCCAGCAGCGAGAGCGTTTCGTCGATGCCTTCGCGCAGGCCCTCGGCGGTGAAGCGCTCCGGCGTGACCGCGGGGCTCAGCAGGTAGCGGCGCTCCACCATCCAGCGGCCGACACCGGCCCAGGCGTCGTTCTCGCCGTTGCTGACCTGGTCGAAGCGGCCGCTGCTGCGCAAGGCCGCCGCGAGCTGCCTGGAGGCCGCGCTGCGCGCCTGGGCGTCGCCGCCTTCGATGCCGATGAACAGCGTGCGCGCGGGCACGCCGCTGCGGATCTGGTCGATCAGCACCTGCTGCTGAGCGTCGGCCGTGGCGGGCAGGAAGGCGGAGAGATCGGCGGTGAACGAGGTGCGCGTGATCTGCCACCCGGCCAGCGCCATCGCGGCCAGCCACAGCAGCAGCACCGCCACGCGGTAGCGCGGCGTCAGCGCGCCAAGGGCTGAGGTGCTGCTCACTTGAGGGCAGCGGTGGCGGGGGTGGACGCCGGGCCTTCGGCCACCGGCTCGACCAGCATCAACGAGCGGTCGCCACCGGCCAGGCGCAGGTCCAGGCTGCGTACATCGGCCCCCAGGCCCGCGATCTCCAGCTGCTGCACCGTGCGCGCCAGGCGGCTGTCCAGCGGCGTCAATCGCAGCACCCAGCGCGCCGCAGTCCCGCTGACCTGGGCGCGGAAGTGGCGCTGCAAGGCGCCGGCGTCGCCGCTGAGCGTGCCGCGCATGGCCTCGGCGAGCGCGGCCACTTCGGGCACCGCGTCCAGCGTCATCTGCCGCGTGCGCTTGCCGCGCTTGAGCAGCACCTGGTTGCCTTGCACCTCCATGCTCTCGGTGGTGGGCTCTTCGGTGAAGCGCGCGAAGCGGTCGGGCGCCTGAAACGTCAGGCGGCCACTGGCCCGCAGCGGGTAGTCCAGCGTGCTCACGGTGCGCTCTTCGGTGAACCGGGCCTCGCCGCTCTTGCGCTGAGCCAGCACGGCCATCAGCGCCCCCAGATCAAACGCCGTGGCGCCGGACTGGGCCAGCGCAGCGGCGGGGCCCAAGGCGAGCAGGCTCACCGCTGCGGCGAGGCAAGCCCGGCGGCCGCCTTGAAGCCGGTCAGGCCGCTGCGTCTTCGTGCCAGTAGTCATAGAAATTGAACCAGTTGTAGGGGGCTTCGCGGCACAGGGCCTCGAGCCGGTTGACGTAGCCGGACACAGCGGCCAGCACCAGGGCCTCGCGCGCGGCAGGGTCGGCAGGCGGTTGGCGGAAATCGGCCAGCTCTTCGAAGCGCACGTCGTAACGGTTGCCGCCGCGGTACAGGCCGACCATGAAGACCACGCGGCGGCGCAGCATCATCGCCAGGCGCACCGGGCCGTCGGTGAACTGCGTGGGCCGCCCCAGGAAGGCGCGCTCCACGCTGCTCTCCTGAACCGCCTGGCTGGGCATGTAGCGGTCGCCCATCAGGCCGGTGAGCCCGCCCTTGTCGAGGAAGTCGCGGATCGCCAGGGCCGAGCCGCGCTGGCCGATGGGGATGATGCTCACGTCGAAATCCGGCGCCAGCGCCTGCAGCACGGTGTGGATCATCCGGGCGTTTTCCGGGTACATCACCATGGCCACCGGCAACTGGCGGCGGCTCAGGCCCACCGCATGCAGCGCCTCGAAGCTGCCGATGTGCGCCCCCAGCAGGAACACGCCGCGCCCTTCGGCCAGCGCACCCTCCATCACCGCGCCGCCGTCGATGTGCAGGTCGAAGAGGTCCATGCGGCCGGCCGCAAACCAGATGCGGTCGAGCGCCACGGCGGCAAAGGCATGGATGTGGCGGTACAGGTCGGCCCAGCCGGCCGGCCGGCCCAGCGCCCGGCCCAGGTAGCGGCGCGACGCGTGGCGCGCGGCCGGCGCGAACAGCAGGTAGTACAGCGCGATGGGGTGCAGCACCAGGCGCGCCATCGGGCGGCCCAGGTGGGTGGCGATCCAGGCGATGGTGCGGATCGCCAGCAGGTTGCTGCGCTCCGGCGTCGTGCTCCAGGAGCGCGCCGGCTTCGAATCGGCGTCGGCGCTCATGCCCGCTCCTGTGCC
>Ga0114942_1000602_pt1 | contig 10182 bp, 8 predicted proteins | sample LowerColdCreek_FD_88674 | JGI IMG/M metagenome (GOLD analysis project Ga0114942, IMG submission 88674) | Groundwater microbial communities from Cold Creek, Nevada to study Microbial Dark Matter (Phase II) - Lower Cold Creek | ecosystem: Environmental > Aquatic > Deep subsurface > Groundwater ... | reverse complement strand
GGGCGCAAGCTCTCCGCCTTTTTGATTCTTGATGCCTTATGACCAAGATGAAGGTCGGAAAAAATCCTAACAGGCTCGTGCATCATTGTGGGACATGGCGTTGCCTCACGGCTTCAAACAAGCAAACCCCAGCGGCCACAGAAACGTTCAAGCACTCGACTTTTCCAGCCATGGGGAGTTTCACTAAAAAATCACAATTCTCCTCGGTCAAGCGGCGCATGCCTTTTTCTTCAGCACCAAGCACTAGGGCGAGAGGGCCGCGCAGATCGAGCTCATACAGCGTTTTTTCGGCGCGATCAGAAGTCCCCACAAACCACAGCCCAGCTTCTTTGAGCTGCTCCATGGTTCTGGCCAAATTGGTGACCTGCACAAAAGGCACATAATCCGCAGCACCGACCGAGATACGACGCACCGTTTCAGTGATTCCAACTGCTTTGTCTTTTGGCGCGATCACGGCATGGACTCCTGCTCCGTCCGCTGTCCTCAGAATCGCTCCCAGATTGTGCGGATCTTGGACGCAATCGAGAATCAGCAAAAAAGGAACCTCGATTTCAGCGATCAAGCGCATCAGATCATGTTCATCGAGCGAAGGAGTCGCTTTTTCCTCTGCTGGCTTTACGTGGCGATTTTCGCGTGCGGATCGCGATTTATCACCGTGGCTTCTTTCCCCTATTTTTTTGCGCATCACTTCGCGAAAAAGAAACGTTTTGATCCAGAACTTCAACCGCGAATCACAAACCCGCTTTCGCAAACAAGGAATCTTTTTCCTCATTGCTTAAAATGCGCCACTCACCTTCCTCTAAATCCGCGGGTAGAGCCAAGCCACCAATGGAAATTCGCTTAAGGGCAAGCACATGATTACCCTGCGCCGCGAACATTCTTCTCACCTGATGGTAGCGGCCTTCGTGCAAGGTGATAAGCGCTTCTTTTTCGCCAATTGCTTGCAGCGCGGCTGGTAAAAGAGGCTTCGTTTCGCTCTCTAGCAAAAGAGTGCCCGAGCTGAAAATGTCAGCTTCATCGCCGTTGAGCGGTCGATCGAGCCAAACATGATATACCTTCAAACAAGCGGACTTTGGATGGATCACTTGGTGCAAAAACTTCCCATCATCACTCATCAACAGCATCCCGCTTGTATCCTTATCGAGCCTACCCACCGGATTGAGCCCAGGCTTACGCTTCGCGAAACGACTTGGCAGCAGATCATAGATCGTATCGCCAGGATCCTCCGTGCTGCATGTGTAGCCTGTCGGTTTGTTCATCACGATGAACAACGGAAAGCTAGGATCGAGCTCTTCTCCGCAGAAACGTATTTCCTCATAAGCAGGGAAATCTTTGGCGCTTAGTGGGACTCCATCGTCGTTGGTTACAGCTCCGCTTTTGATCAATTTCTCCACCTCTTTTCGCGATCCATAACCAAGGTTTGCCAGCAGTTTCACGATTTTCATGTGCCAAACGCTATCAAGTATTTTGCACGAGTAGAGCGCAAGGTCTGATTATTTTCCTCAGCCCATCTAACAGCCGTCACAGCAGCGATTTTCGCATGGCGTCGCATCGTTTCCTGCTTTGCGAGTATTCAAGCTCTCCAGCAAGATAGGGATGTGATCAGACATCAAGTGGTAAGAAAGCACACGACATCCGCTGAAATATTCCTGCATTTGTATGAAGATTTAGGGCTTTTCACGCTCTCCATCTCCCAGAGCGAAGCTCCGATCCGCCACCCGAGAGATACGATGATCTATCACCTGCTTTCTCGTCTCTTCTGCCTAATCGCGAAGGAATCGCTTGCTAATGTCACCAACTCAACCATCCGCACTGAGCTGGGCTGCTAGATACTGATTTTTTAGCATGTGCTCATGCAGTATCCTACTTGGCGCCTTATACGAATGTTGAATTTATACAAGACTGAAGTAGATAATTATTATTTAATAAGATGAGTTTTTAATTGACCTGAAAATTGAGGTTAAGATATAGGCTCGGAGTCATTTAAATCTAGATGATTTATTTTAGAAATTTTGAAAAACACATGAACATGAAATCACAAAAACATCTCCTATTGGCATTATTTACCACTGGTGCCATGCAAGTTGTTGCCCATGCGCAGTCGGATGCATTGGCATCGCCTTCACTAGATCCGACCAAGGCACCATTTCCAGACTTTGGCTACATGGTTCCGGCAAGCCAAGCGATGGGTCTATCTGTCTTTAAACTCAGTCAGGATTATCCAGAGATGGAGCCGAAGACAGAACTGCCGCCGTTTTTTCAGACGGATTTCAAAACTGATTGGAAAAAATACCTGCTCCAAGTGCGTGATTACTGCTTCGAGGGGAACATCGGGAATCCGGACGTGAAGGATGACTTCCGCGTAGAGAACAACACCAAGCGCAAATGGTACCACATGCCATGGCAGCATTATGGGCTGAATGGACGCGAAGGTTTCCATGGTTTGACGAAAGAAGCACCAGTCAAGGTTGGTCAGCTTTCCCCTGATCAGACGTTTTCTTCTGGGGGTGCTTGGGCGATTGGATTTTTCAATGATCGCGCTGGTTGGAAAATTGGGCAGGTTTGGGCGGATCATACCAATCCAGATGTGAATGCGATGGGTGATGGGTTTCCCGATGGTTCAGTCCTTTTTAAACTTCTCTTTGTTTCTATCCCCAAGCCTTTGGCTGAAATTCAGGTTCCTTTCCTAAAAAATGGAGTTTGGTGGGATGCTTACGCAACTTACAACTTTGCTTCCAATGAGCGCACTGAGATCCAAGTAGGACTTACGCAAATGGACATCATGGTGCGAGATAGAAGAGCGCCTAACGGATGGGTTTTCGGAAATTTCCAATTTAACGGAAACAGTGGCGCTAAAACATGGGAAAATTTAGTTCCCGTCGGGATTATGTGGGGTGAAGACCCAGAGAATAAAGCAAACCCAGCAGCTCCTTTTCCTTTGAAACAAACTCCGATTAACAAGAAGCTAAAGGAAACGATTATCAATCCTGACACGAATGAGCTTCCACCGACCCACCTTGGATGGAATGGCCGTTTGAACGGGCCACTAGACAATCCGATGAGCTCCTGCTTTTCCTGTCACTCTACCGCACAATATCCACAAGCATCTGCGCTCAGTCCTCTTTTTGATCCATCGCTTTCCAATGTAAAACCAGGCGATGACACATGGATGCTGTGGTTTCGCAACATCCCATGCGGAACACCTTTTAATGACAAAGGGGGGGAATCGACAGATTTCTGTCTTCAGCTTTCTGAATCGCTACAAAACTTCGATACATGGAAGTATGGCATGGATGGCTTGAGTGCGAGTAGCTATGAAAAGAAAACAGAGATTGGTAATAAAAAGCGGCTGAAAGGCACATACATTCCGACTGTCTTCTCAGTCGGTCGCCGCAATCAATAGATTAAGGTCGAAGTATCATTTAGCCAGAATTCAGCTATGAGCATTCGCAACAAAACAATGCCCACGCCGCAACCAATGGCAGGGAAAGGTCAGCCTGTGGATTGGATGTTTGCCTTTAAATTTAACGCGCAATTATTCCCTGGCTGCACGGAAGAAGGCAAAGTTCGCCCGTTGGCTCTAAGGGGATTTTTGGAGGGGAGGGCTTTTCTATGTCATCAAAATCCTACTCTGCGAGACAGTCTGGCCAGTTTACTCAAAGGCTCTAGCACCGCAAATGAGCCATCTGCTTAGTCATTCCAACCATTGAAATAACGATGAAAAAAATATCCAAAATGAAAATTCACCAATTGGTTTGTCCACTGCTCGCCGTTTCTTTGAGTGGCTTTTTGCAAAGGGCCACGGCTCAAGCTTCTGATGACTCAGATCCAAATGATGGACGCAACTACGTGGCGGAACGGGCAGAAATTGATGCTGCGTGGGCCATGCTGGATCTCAAATGGAGCGAATGGCTATCCAAGTCCGGTAAGGCGAACGTGCAGCCACCAACTTCGGCGTTACCTAAATCGTCAGGAGCTCGAATGAGTTTGCCTGAAATGCAGAAGTTGGAAATTTCTCAAAATACGCTACCGCCAGAACGTCGCTCACTCGCGCTCACAACGCTCAATGGCTACTACGAGCCCGGTGAATTAGTCGCAGCAAACGGAACACTCAGCACCACGCTCACCGTCACATATGGGCGAAACATGATTGGCAAAGATCCGGTGTATTTGCGCAGCTACAATGGTCAGCTCGTTGGGCCGACACTTCGCGCCAGGCCCGGCGATGTCATGCGCCTCACCGTGCGCAATACGCTTCCCACTGAGCCGTGGAAGCCGGATTCGATGAACAAGTTGCATGGGTTTAATACCACCAATTTCCACACTCACGGTCTGCATGTGTCTCCAAATGGCATCAGCGATAACGTTCTGCTGGAGATCAAACCGGGAGCGACTCAAGAATATGTGATTGAAATCCCTGAGGATCACCCATGCGGCACCTTTTGGTATCACCCTCATCACCATGGCTCCACCGCAGGCAATGTGGCGAGCGGCATGTCTGGCGCACTCATCATTGAGGGTGGGATCGATGAAATCCCAAGCATCAAGGCTGCCAAAGAGCGCGTCATGGTATTGAACCAAATTTTGTATGTGAACGAGGTGCCTTCCGCGAATCCAAATGAGCCGAACCAAGTTTTGCCATACGGGGTGATCGAGGAAAAATATGTGGGACTCAATCTTGGACCCGGAGACGCGGCAAAGTTAGGTCGCTTTACCACGATCAACGGAGTGCAGTTGCCCGTCATCCGCATGCGGCCCGGTCAGCTGGAACGCTGGCGCCTGATCGATAGCGCGCAGAGCGAGATCATTGCTTTGCAAATTGTTGCGGCAAACGATGATTCGCTGATCATTCCTTTTCACGAAATCGCCTGCGATGGAATTGCGCGCGAGAAAGCGGTGAAGAAAGCCAAGATCGAACTTCTCCCAGGCTACCGCTCGGACGTGCTCGTTCAGATTGATAAAGCGGGGGAATACCTGCTGGTTGACCAAGCCAAGCTTGGAATGAAAGCCACCAATGTCCCTCTTCAATACGTGGCCAGAGTGATTGTTGAAGGGGAGCCTGTGACAGGCATGAAAATGCCTACAGACAAGGAAATGGCACCCTTCGTTCCCCAAAGTCTTGTCGATGCCAAAGATTTTGGAAATCAGACAGCCGTATATGGAATCGAGCTCATTCAAAGCAAAGATGGAAAACCGAAACCTCTCTTTGTGATCGACGGTGAATCCTTCGATATGGATAAGGCGCGTGAACTTAAGCTCGGACATACCGACGAATGGAAAGTCAGTGTCAAGAACGCTCCTGCTATCAATACAGGGCACCCCTTTCACATTCACGTAAATGCTTTTCAGGTCACTTCGATTCTTGGGCCAGAAGATCCAACAAAACCGGATAGCCCCATGAAAGAATGGCTCGAAGATGGCCCAGTATGGCGCGATACCATTTGGGTACCAAACAACGGCACCGTCACCTTCCGCACCAAGTATGAAGACTTCATCGGGACTTTTGTGCAGCACTGCCACATCCTTGACCACGAAGACCAGGGGATGATGCAGCTCATCGACATCGTCGATCCATCAAAACCTACGGCTAAGCTCAAATTGGACTCCGCGCCTACCTTAGAGACGGGTGTTCCTGCACCAGACTTTGACTTATCCGACGCCAGCGGCAAACGCCACCAGCTCAGCAAGAAAGAGGCTGGAGCGAAAGTCGTCTTTCTTTTCAAAGGCCATGGCTGCCTTCACTGCGTCCAGCAAGTGCAGCAGTTCAATGCGCTCCACAAAGAATTTCAGGCTAAGGGTATTGAACTCATCGGCATAACCACACATGACGAAGGCACTCTAAAGACGGCTCTAACTGAATGCCCGTCTCCCTTCACAATTCTTGCTGATCCTCAAGCAAAGGCTTTTGCCGCTTTTGGTTGCGTCCGTAGTGGGGGCTTGCTGCATGGCACTTTCCTCATCAATGAACAGGGGCTGATTGATTGGCGGACTACAGGATCGAACCCCTACCTTAGCCTCAGACAATTGCTCGAAAAAGCTCCCGCCCAAGCCTCTGCTTCCGTCCAATTTCAGTGAGCGAAAAAATCCCTTATTCAACCTCCATTATGAAACTCTTTTTGACGCGAAATCCTCACCTCTTACTCAGTAGCATTCTTTTTGGAGTTTTGGTGAGCTGTGATCAACCCTCTCAATCTGCATCTACTAGCTCCGATTCTAAGAAAGCGACTACGATTCAATCAGCCTCAAGCAAAACTGCCGCACTAAGCTCTACCATACCTGCTGACGTAAAGGCTTCGCCTCCCTTTTCCTTGGAAAGTCTTCAGGGGGATTTTGATCAGCTTTCATGGCAGACCTTTGTTGCGATCAACTGGCCAGCACACGCCAATGGGCTGCCAGACGAATCAAAAAAACCTGGGCAGGCAAAAGACAACAATACCGTCTGGGAAACGTGGCGAGAGTCTTCTTCGATCTTTCTTGCTGGCGGCATTGCTCCCGCTCCATGGGGAAGCTCGTTCGAGCCTCCTTCTTCTCTACCGCAAGAGTGCAAGGATTTACTCCGCTCTGGGAATCGCTTGCTGACACAGGTGGGAAAAACCCCAGGCATTTTAACAGAGGCAACACAACCCTTTAACACTGGGCCACTGATCGATCAAAATGGACGCTATGCCCATTTTGAAATCCTTGTGAACCAGTCAATGTTCCAAACCATCTTCAACCAAAAGCTCTACAGCAAAAAGGCACAAGAAGAGGTGAAGAGTGTGGTTTTCGAATGCGGTGATTCGAAAGAAGCAAAGATCGGAGCGATCATGGTCAAAGCAGCTTGGAAGCATCTAAGCCTCTCTGAAATCGAAGGCGGCCGCTTCCACGCGGTGAAGGCTGTGATTTATACGCCACCTAGTCAGGAGCCTTTGATCGAAGAGAAATGGGAAGTTGCCACTGTTGGCCTAGTAGGTTTGCACATTGTGCATAAGACAAAAAGCTCACCCCAATGGATCTGGTCAACCTTTGAACAAGTGGACAATTGCCCGACAGATGGGCAAGGCACGCCTCACACCAGCTACAATTTTTATAACAAGAATCAGCCAGCGGCAGCTATCAACACACCACCGAAGCGGCCATGGAATCCAAACAAAATCGAACCTGAAGACCGCCGTCCACAGATCGTGCGCATGCTGCCGATTGATGCCGCTACCCAGAAATTGAATGCGAGCTGGCAGGCCAAGATGCGCGAGATCAATCCTGAGAGCGTCTGGCAATACTATGAGCTAGTCAGCACGCAGTGGCCGACGCAACCCGCCAAAGATTGCGATGTTGAGGCATCCGCGCCTACCAATATGAGCGGGACACCTGCTCCGCAGTTTTTGGGAAACACCACCCTCGAATCCTACATCCAGGGCAAAGTCCCCAATGTTTCTTCCAGCTGCATTGAGTGTCACCTCAATGCGGTGACGACTTCTTCCACCTTCTCCGATTTCACCTACCTCCTACAGCGCGCCCAATAACTAACCAACCATTTATGAGCACACCTTCTTGGACACTTGATGTCTTTGTGAATCTTTCCTCGGCACTTACTGGAGTTAGCACCGAGCAGCTGAAGCCGGCGATCGACCCCATCGGGATTGCCAAGCAATACTTTGAAACGCTAAACAGCAATATCGACCGAGCTGAGCTCGATCGTCTAGGAGTCACATTTCAAGCAACTTCCGATCCAAACAAAGCGGCAGAAGTCATTTTGCAAGATCCAGCCATGGGAGGTGTAGCGCGGAGCATCATGAAGCTCTGGCTACTAGGTTCATGGTACAATCCAAAACAACCTACGAATGCAGTCAATGTGGTCTCCTCACAAGCCTACAAAGAAAGCCTCGTCTGGAAAATCATGCAGTCGCACCCTATGGGCTATAGCATGTTTCCCTTTGGTTATTGGGCAAAAAATCCTCCGCCACTCGAACAATTCATCCAGCCCGCAAGCACAGCTTCGAAACCATAAAAACTTTCCTTTATGTCTGAACAAAAAAACTACGATGTCGTCATTGTTGGCGCAGGGCTTGCTGGTGCGATTGCCGCTTACAAGCTAGGACTAGCTGGGAAAAAAGTACTCATCCTTGAGTCCGGTGTTGGTGTCCCAGTAAGCAGAGAAGACTACATGGAGCGCTTCTACACCCAGCTCGCAAAAACTCCCGAGTCTCCGTATCCAGACAATCCCAACGCACCTCGTGCCACCGTTCTGCAAGTCGGAGGAAATGGGGAATGGAAAAATTCAGCTAACAGTTACCTCGATCAGAGTGATTCCACTCTTCCCTTTAGTAGCACCTATGAGAGGCGAGCTGGCGGCACTTTCTGGCATTGGTTGGGTAGTAGCTTTCGCTTTGTGCCAAATGATTTCTCACTTTTTAGCACCTATGGTCATGGGCGAGATTGGCCGATCCGCTACTCGGATTTAGGACTACCCCAGCCCGGACGCAGCAGTGCCTATTATGACGATGCCGAACGTGAGATTGGAGTCTCGGCAAATGTCGCAGATCAGTCATACCACGGCTTGGAGTTCACGCCTGGTTACCAGTATCCTATGCCGAGCATCCCTTTGACTGTAACGGATCAATACTTTTCTGACATCATCAATGGCAAACAGAGATTTGAAGGACAGGATGTCACCATCTATCCGACACCCGCTGGGCGAAACTCCCGCCCCTACGATGGAAGGCGCGTCTGTGCTGGGAACACCAACTGCATCCCGATCTGCCCCATCCAGGCTAAATACGATCCTACCGTGACTCTGAACAAAGCACTTGATACAGGCAATGTGGACATCATTTACCAAGCCGTTGCCGACAAAGTTTTGCTCGATGAATCTCACGAAAAAGTCGCGGGCATCCACTACATCACCTACACCAAGGAAGGCGTTCGTTCTCCCTCTGGAACTGGCGTTGCTATCGGAAAAATCTATCTCCTTGCTGCCCACGCCATCGAGACTCCAAAACTCCTACTCAACTCGAACGATCAGCTTCCTGCTGGCGCCGCCAACAAAAGCGGGCAAGTCGGGCGCAATCTCATGGATCACCCACTCTTCCTCCGCTGGGGTCTAACTCCCGAGCCGACATGGCCGTATCGTGGCCCTCTCGCTACTGCTGGGATTGAAAGTCTGAGAGATGGAGATTTCCGCAAAGACCGAGCCGCATGGCGCGTCGAGCTTGGCAATGAAGGCTGGAACTTCGCCGCCTTTGATCCTGAATCCACAACACTCGATTTCATTGAAGGAAGCAACAACACCGGGACCAATCCGCAGAACGAGAAACTCTTTGGCCAGGCTTTGATCCAAAAATTAAATGAGCATTTCACTCGGCAGTTCCGCTTCGGATTCCTCGTCGAGCAATCGCCCGAAGATAGAAACACCGTCACCCTATCTGATCTCAAGGACGAGCTCGGCATCCCTCGCCCGAAGATTCATTATGATCTTTCGGACTACACCAAGCGTGGCTTTGTGGCGGCGAAAGCATTTACCGATCAAATTTTCGCTGCTGCTAAAGTGACTCCTTATAGCAAGACTGATCCCAGCGCAGCAGGCTATTTCACCTACAAAGATCCTGAAACGGGTGAGATCCATGAATTTGATTTTCACGGTTCCGGCCACATCGTCGGCACCTGCCGCATGGGAGATACTCCTGAGGATTCTGTCGTAGATCGCAACCAGCGCTCATGGGATCACGATAACCTCTACATCGCTGGAAGTTCCGTTTTTCCTACAGTTGCGACTGGAAATCCATCGCTGACCATCGCCGCTCTCGCCTTCTGGGCGGCGGATAACATGCTTAGCCAACTTGATGCGCAAGTGACTTCATAAAGTCTTGCTACTACTATTTTCTTGGTAGGTATGCCGACTCCCGTCCTCAGGCCATCGACTCCTTCTGACGAAGTTTTTTTGGCTACTCTGTATGCCAGCACGCGAGCAGATGAGCTGGCTGCTTCAGGTTGGCCAGAGGAATTTCAGACAGCATTTTGTGCGCAGCAGTTTGCCGCGCAGACAGCCCATTATCAGTCTTTTTACTCTGCTGCTGATTTCTCGATCATCGTGCAAAAAGGCACATCGCTTGGGCGGCTGATCGTGCTGAGGACGTCCGAGACATTGCGCATCGTTGATATTTCCTTGCTCCCGCAAGCACGTGGAAAAGGGATTGGCTCGCTCTT
>Ga0114942_1000601_pt1 | contig 10184 bp, 12 predicted proteins | sample LowerColdCreek_FD_88674 | JGI IMG/M metagenome (GOLD analysis project Ga0114942, IMG submission 88674) | Groundwater microbial communities from Cold Creek, Nevada to study Microbial Dark Matter (Phase II) - Lower Cold Creek | ecosystem: Environmental > Aquatic > Deep subsurface > Groundwater ... | reverse complement strand
TTGCCCAGCGGTTCCTTGATCACAGCCGGAACAGCCCTGGAGCAGGGTCGGGAAGTATTTGCCCTGCCCTGGTCCATGCTCCATGATGGCGGCAGGGGTTGCCTGCAATTAATCCGCGACGGCGCCAAGATGGTGCTGGACGTCAGCGATATTTTGGAGGAACTTGGTCCCCTCTATACGCTACAACAGTCTTGTACTGGCAGGCCTGTTCCCGTGAACGATGACCCGAGAGAAGATGGGGCCGGCGCGTCCTGGCTGTTGCCGTTAATCGGCTTTGAAGTGATCGCTCTGGACGAATTGGTGCAGCGCAGTGCGCGACCTGTCGCGCAGGTGCTGGGGCAATTATCCACCCTTGAACTGGCCGGCCAGGTGACGCGGACGGAGGGAGGCTATATGCGCTGCTAGGCCCTGGACCCTTGCCAAGTCGACGCCAGTTGGTTAGATTTCGCGCTTTTTTACGCCCGTCGCGCGACCATGACCGCGGACTTCTTCGGAGACGACTTATGAGTAAACCTTTTGTAGCGATTGTGATGGGCTCGGACTCCGACCTGCCTGTGATGGAGGCCAGCTTTGGCGTGCTGCGCGCTCTTGGGATTCCCTTCGAGGCGCGTATTACGTCGGCGCACCGCACGCCAGAAGCCACCAAATCCTATGTACAGGACGCCGAGCAGCGCGGTTGCGCTGTATTTATCGCCGCCGCAGGTATGGCGGCGCACCTGGCGGGGGCCGTCAGTGCAACTACCGTCAGGCCCGTCATTGGTGTGCCCATGAATGCATCCCTCGATGGTCTCGACGCCCTGCTCTCCACGGTGCAAATGCCTGCGGGTATCCCGGTGGCAACTGTTGCCATCGGCAAAGCCGGCGCCAAGAACGCAGCCTACCTGGCGGCGCAAATGCTGTCGCTGGCGGATGCTGCGCTGGCACAGCGCCTGCGTGATGAGCGCGCGGCTAATGCGCAGGAAATTTATGCCAAGGACGCGGCCCTGCAGGAAAAGTTGCAAGGCTGACCTTGGTCCTGCATCCCGCGCCACAGCGCCTGCGGGCGGCAGTCAGCGCCCTGCGCCAGGGCGGGGTTATCGCCTGCCCCACGGAAGCGGTGTGGGGACTTAGCTGTGATCCCTTTAACAAGGATGCCGTGGCGCACTTGCTGGCACTCAAAGCGAGGCCGCTGCACAAGGGCCTGATCCTGGCGGCAGCGCACGAAAGCCAGATTGACTTTTTGTTGGCCGAGCTTTCAAAGCAACAGCGCCAAACCCTTGCCGCCTCTTGGCCTGGCCCTGTTACCTGGTTGCTGCCGCACCGCGGGCTAGTGCCTGCCTGGATCAGCGGGGACCATGCCACGGTGGCAGTTCGGGTGAGCGCCCATCCGGTGGTCAATGCCCTGTGTGCGGCTTGGGGTGGACCACTGGTGTCCTCCTCCGCCAATCGAGCGGGAGCGCAGCCGGCGCGCGAGTTGTTCCAGGTGCGCCGTTTTTTTGGCGACCAGCTGGATTATCTGCTGTCCGGCAGAATTGGCTCATCCGAGCGACCGACCGGTATCCGGGATCTTGCCAGCGGTCATATTATCCGCGACTAGTGCAGTTACCATAGGCGGGTGCGTATAATGCGCCCCGACGAGTCGCCTGAGGAAGGCTGGGCATGCAGGTCGAGCAGGTCAGATCCTACCTTTTACAATTGCAAGACAATATTTGCGCGGCACTGGCTGCGGAGGACGGCGAGGCCGCCTTCACGACCGACGCATGGCAGCGTCCCGAAGGCGGTGGCGGCCGCAGTCGCGTGCTCACTGAAGGCGCCGTTTTTGAAAAGGGCGGGGTTAATTTTTCCCATGTACAAGGTGCCGCACTGCCCCCGTCGGCCAGCGAGTCAAGGCCGGAGCTGGCGGGCCGCAGTTATGAAGCGCTGGGGGTATCGCTAGTCATTCATCCGCGCAACCCCTACGTCCCCACCTCGCATGCCAACGTGCGCCTGTTTGTGGCCAATAAGTCGGACGAAGTGCCCGTGTGGTGGTTTGGTGGTGGGTATGATCTCACGCCCTATTATGCCAATCGAGCGGACTGTATCAGCTGGCATCGGGAGGCAGCTGATGCCTGTGCGCCCTTTGGCGACAGTGTTTACCCGCGCTACAAGCGTTGGTGTGACGAGTATTTCTACCTCAAACATCGCGACGAGCCGCGCGGCATTGGCGGACTGTTTTTCGATGATCTGAACGAGTGGGATTTTGCCACCAGCTTCGCGTTTATGCGCGCAGTCGGCGACTCCTTCATTCGCGCCTATCAGCCTATCGTGCAGCGCAACAAGGTCAAGACGTATGGTGAGCGCGAACGGCAATTCCAACTTTACCGGCGCGGTCGTTATGTGGAATTCAATCTGGTGTTCGATCGAGGTACGCTGTTTGGCCTGCAGTCGGGCGGACGCACCGAGGCCATACTGATGTCCCTACCCCCGCTGGCGCGCTGGGAGTATAACTATTGCCCCTTAGCGGGTTCGCCGGAGGCAGAGTTAACAGAGTATTACCTTCGCGGCCGCGACTGGTTGGCTGAAGTAGATACGAAATGAGCAATGTATGACCGATAAAGACAGGTACGCCGTATTCGGTAATCCTATCAAGCAGAGCAAATCACCTGCGATACACGCCATGTTTGCGCAGCAGTATTTGCAACAAATGCTGTACCGTGCAGTGAAAGTTGAAGTAGATGGCTTTGCGCAGGCGGCGCGCAATTTCTTTGACGGCGGCGGCGCTGGATTGAATGTCACCGTGCCGTTCAAGCGTGAGGCGTTTGCTTTCGCCCATCGCCACAGCGAGCGGGCCTTGCGCGCGGGCGCTGTCAATACGCTCACGCGCGCCCAGGATGGTCTCATTGATGGCGATAACACGGACGGTATCGGCCTGGTGCGCGACCTGAAAGCCAATCTTGGTTGGGTGATAGCGGCACAGCGGGTATTGCTGCTCGGTGCCGGGGGCGCCGCACGCGGGGTGCTGGGGCCGCTATTGCGGGAGCACCCACATGAATTGCTGGTGGTAAATCGCACCGGCGATAGGGCGGCGCAATTGGCCCTGGAGTTCGCCGATCTCGGTCCGCTGGAAGGTGGTGCATTAGAGCTGATTGGTGCGCGCCAGTTTGACCTGGTCATCAATGCCACCAGCGCCGGATTATCGGGCACCACTCCGGAATTGCCAGGTGCGCTGCTGACGGAGCGCAGCTGCTGTTACGACCTGGTGTACGGCGCAGAGCCTACTCCTTTCATGCGCTGGTCCGCGCATCACGCTGCCTGGGCAGTGGCAGATGGTCTGGGCATGTTGGTGGAGCAGGCCGCCGAGTCCTTTTATGTCTGGCGCAAGATACGCCCGGATACGCGCCCGGTGATCAACGAGTTGCGCGGTGCGATGGCCGTTGTGTGAACCGCACCGTCACAAGGCGGCCAATTCCAGCGCGGCGATGTGCAGATCCTTCAGTCTGACGTAATTATTGGCACTGTAAGTAAAGTAATCGAGCTCTTTGTCACTCAACACACGCACCTCACGTGCAGGGCTGCCGGCGTAGAGATAGCCACTGCGCAGGTGTTTCCCCGGGGTGATCAGGGCGCCGGCAGCAATTACCACATCATCCTCGACGACTGCGCCGTCCATTACTGTGGCTGACATGCCTACCAGCACCCGGTTGCCCACGGTGCAGCCGTGCAGCGTGGCGCGGTGCCCGATAGTCACATCACAGCCGATGACCAGGGGCCAGCCCGCGGGGTTGTAGGGTCCGGCATGGGTGATATGCAACACGCTGCCGTCCTGGATGCTGGTCCTGGCGCCGACGCGGATGTGGTGCACATCTCTTCGGATAGCAACCTGTGGCCAGACAGACACATCATCCTCGAGCGCGACCTGGCCTAACACCACGGCGCTGGGATCGATCAGCACACGGCGGCCGATGTCGGGGCTGCTGCCCTGGAAGCTGCGCAGGCTGGTGCGGGTGTAGTGTCGCATGGAAATCAACTCTCGGCCGGGTAGCCTGTTACAATAGCCAGCCTGACATAGCCTGACCATACCCCGGTCGCCAACGGGAGATTAATCATGCCCGATACACCGCACCATCGGCGTTTCATCGCAGGCGCTGTGTGTCCTCGCTGTGGCTTGCTGGACAAAATTGTCATCGATGCAAACACAGACCAGCGGGTGTGTGTGAGCTGCGGATTCTGTGAAGATCGTCCTGGGCTCCCAGCTTCAAGCCCGTTAGTGGCCGCTGCGCAGAATTCCCCAGAGCTGCCGACGCGCGTCAGTCGGGCCGCAGCGCGGAGGGTTCAAACCCCGGCCCAGAAGATAACCCTGATCGATCCCCGCAGTGACCGCGACAGTTCCCAGGGCTAGGAGGCGAGGCGCAGGCGAATTTTCTGCTCAACCTGGGTCAAATTTTCAGAAGACACTACCGGAGTTGCTGCTTCCTGCGTACCGGGCAGGGCGCGCACCTGCTCCCAGACATGTTCCCGGTGCAGCAATTGCGCGGCAGTGAATTGCACAAGTTGCTCCAACCGGGTGGCGAACTCATCCCCGAGCAGGTGATGCACAATAATATTGGCCTCGGTCATATCAACCGGCAGCAGAGGCCGCTGTAAGTGCCTGATGTGGTGGTCGTTGACTTCCTCCAGCAGGCGATGTGCCAGAAACGCCTCATCCAGCAGGGCCTCCAATCCCCCATCGTGCGGTACGTCGTCGGGAGGTTGCAGGAAATAATCTTCAGCCAAATGCAGAAAGGGCGCGGCATAATCAAAAAACCCCAGGCGTTTGCTCACCGCCGTGACCAGCGTCAGGCAACTTGGCACGCTTTCGACGTAGCTAGTGATAAAAGCCAGTAGCGCGGCTACCGGCTCCGGCTCCGGCAGCAGTAGTGTGCGTTGCAACTGTGGGAGCTCTCGTTCCAGGCGCAAGCGCAGCTTATGGTTTGCATCTTCCACACTGAGGGCGGCGCGGATGGTTTCTCTGATACCCGTTGCAACCATGATTGACCCGATGTCGAGCTGTACATCGTGGATAAGGAAATCTACAGGCTAGTACATTTCCACCATTTGGCGAGCGACACCATGTTGACCATGGCGTCCCGGTACAGTGTGGGGTGACCGGTTGCAGTGTGATAAATACCATAGCCTTACAAACGTTGTATCAATATAGGATTTGCGACGCATATCCGCTATAATTCCTGCGTTTTCAAAGGGGCGGCAATTTGTCGCAGTCTGAAAACGCATTCAACTGGCAAGATCCAGCAGAGGATGTCCTCGGGCAGCCGGTCCTTACAAGGCGTTTACTCCCGGTCATTGTTATTTGTCCTGGTTATTGGCTATGGGTCTGCAATGGTGATGGGGTGTTGGTCGGGGCATAACAGATTTTACTACAGGGAGACACGAGCAATGGGTTTTGAAGCGAAGCAGCTGTGGAAGCTCGCGCTTGGTCCCGCGCTGTTGCTGATGAGCGCCATCGCCAGGGCCGTCGGCGATGACGAGGTCAGCGACATCAATATAGATCCGGGTGCCACGGCAATTGGCCATGCAGTGTACGACCTGCACATGGTGATCCTGATCATCTGTGTCATCATCGGGATCCTGGTATTCGGGGTGATGTTCTACTCCATCATCTACCACCGCAAATCGCGCGGCGTGACCCCCGCCACGTTTCACGAGAGCACCAAGGTGGAAATCGCCTGGACCGTGGTGCCTTTCTTCATTTTGATCGCCATGGCGGTCCCTGCTACTTCCACGCTGCTCAATATCTACGATAACGATACAGCCGAGCTCGACGTGGTTATCACCGGTTACCAGTGGAAATGGAAGTACGAGTATCTCAGCAAAGACGGCGAAAATGTCAGTTTTTTCAGTCAGTTACGTACGCCGCAGAGTGAGATCCGCAACAGCGAGGCCAAAGGGGAGCACTACCTTTTGGAGGTGGATGAGCCGCTGGTGCTGCCAGTCGACACCAAGGTGCGTTTCCTCGTAACCGCGAATGACGTGATCCACTCCTGGTGGGTGCCCAGGTTGTCGGTCAAGCGAGATGCCATCCCGGGCTTTATCAACGAGGTGTCGACCCTGCCGACCAAGGTGGGCGTATACCGTGGCCAGTGCGCCGAACTGTGCGGTAAGAACCACGGATTCATGCCGATCGTGGTCAATGTCGTGAGCAAGGAAGATTATGCTACGTGGTATAACGCCAAGCAGGCCGAAGCGGCCCAGATCAAGGAGCTGATGGCTAAAAACTTCACACTCGACGAGCTAATGGTGCGCGGCAAGACAGTCTATGACAGCAGCTGCCTGGCCTGTCACGGCGCCAATGGTGAAGGTGGGCTCGGCAAACCCATCGCGGGCAGCCCGGTGGCGACCGGCGACATCAAGCGTCACCTGGACGTGGGTATCAAAGGTGTCCCGGGAACGGCCATGCAGGCGTTCGGCGCGCAATTGAACGACGTCGACATGGCGGCGGTCATCACCTACCAGCGCAATGCGTTCGGCAATAATATGGGCGATATGGCCCAGCCGATCGACGTCTACAATCACAAGAAAGGCTAATTGGAGGATTTAACGATGGGCGATCATCATCACGGCGATCATCACCATGGTCCGGCCAAGGGCATTGGGCGTTGGCTGTTTACAACCAACCACAAAGACATCGGAACCATGTACCTGTGGTTGTCGTTTGCCATGTTTATTCTTGGCGGAACGTTCGCCATGATAATTCGCGCCGAGTTGTTCCAGCCCGGCCTACAGCTGGTTGAGCCCCAATTTTTTAACCAGATGACCACACTGCACGGCCTGGTGATGGTGTTCGGCGCCATCATGCCCTCTTTCGTTGGTCTCGCCAACTGGCTGATCCCCATGATGATCGGCGCCCCGGATATGGCCCTGCCACGGATGAACAACTGGAGCTTCTGGATCCTGCCCCCCACTTTCCTGTTGCTCGCGTCGACCCTGTTCATGGAAGGCGGTGCGCCGGCGGCCGGCTGGACATTCTACGCCCCGCTGTCGACGACCTACGCCGGCCCCTCCGTGACGTACTTTATTTTCTGTGTTCACGTGCTGGGCCTTTCTTCCATCATGGGATCGATCAACATCATCGCCACGGTGATGAACATGCGCGCGCCGGGCATGACCTACATGAAGATGCCGTTGTTCGTGTGGACCTGGCTGATCACCGCGTTCCTGCTGGTTGCCGTGATGCCGGTGTTGGCCGGCGCGGTGACCATGATGTTGATGGATGTGCATTTTGGCACCAGTTTCTTCTCCGCTGCCGGTGGCGGCGATCCGGTATTGTTCCAGCACATCTTCTGGTTCTTCGGCCACCCCGAGGTTTACATCATCATCCTCCCGGCGTTCGGCGTCGTGTCGCAGATCATTCCCGCGTTCTCCCGCAAGCCGCTGTTCGGCTATGACTCCATGGTGTACGCCACCGCGTCCATCGCCTTCCTGTCGTTCATCGTGTGGGCGCACCACATGTACACGGTCGGTATGCCGGTCGCGGGTGAGTTGTTTTTCATGTATGCGACCATGTTGATCGCGGTGCCGACCGGCGTGAAAGTTTTCAACTGGGTTTCGACTATGTGGCGCGGGGCGCTTTCTTTTGAGACGCCCATGCTGTTCTGCATTGGGTTCCTCGTGCTGTTCACTATCGGAGGTTTCACTGGCCTGATGTTGTCCATCGCCCCGTCGGACTTCCAGTACCATGACTCCTACTTCGTGGTTGCCCATTTTCACTACGTGATGGTGGCGGGCGCGGTGTTCAGCATGACGGCCGCCATTTACTTCTGGCTGCCGAAGTGGTGCGGCCGCATGTATAACGAGACTATGGGCAAGACCCACTTCTGGATTTCCTTCATCGGCTTCAACCTGACCTTCTTCCCGCAGCATTTCGTGGGACTGGCGGGGATGCCGCGACGAATTCCCGATTACGCGCTGCAGTTTGCCGACTTCAATATGATGTCCAGTATTGGCGCCTTCATTTACGGGGCGTCGCAGATCCTGTTCCTGTACAACGTGATCGCCACCATCGTGGCGGGCAAACCTGTCAGCGACAAGAAAGTCTGGGACGGCGCGGAAGGCCTGGAGTGGACTGTTGCCACGCCGGCGCCCTACCATACGTTTGAAACGCCGCCCAAGATTGACCCGGCGCACGCGCACTCTTAAGCGGCAACGGATGATCCGACTCAGCGCCAACCCTACCACTGACACCGTCATAAAGCTGGTGACGGTTGCCGTGGCCATGTTTGCGTTCGTTTTCGTGGTTATGGTTCCCCTGTATAACGTGCTCTGCGACGTTCTCGGCATCAACGGCAAAACGGATGGACAGGCTTATACGGCAGTGCAGGCTGGCGTCGATGAAAGCCGCACCGTGACAATACAATTTGTCGCCACGAAGAATGACGGCATGCCGTGGGAGTTTTCACCCTCCAGCACCGTGATGAAAGTGCACCCGGGCGCTGTGAATGATACGGTGTTCCTGGCGCGCAATCCGATGCCGAGTGCGATGGTTGCCCAGGCGATACCCAGCATTTCCCCTTCTCGGGCGGTGGAGTACTTCCACAAGACGGAGTGTTTTTGCTTTAATCAGCAGCCGCTCGATGGGGGCGCCGCGGCGGAGCTGCCGCTGCAGTTTATAGTCGACCGGGACCTGCCGCGCGACATCGGGACGATAACCCTGTCCTACACGATTTTTGATGTAACAGAAATGGCGGGCGCGGCAGTCGCCGTCCGCTGAGGCGCGATCGGGGTCTGCGCCCCACGAATGGAGAGATTACATGGCAACCCAGACGTCCACAGCGTACGAAAAGTATTACGTGCCCGAGAAGAGCAGGCTGGCCATCTGCGCCACTATCGGCCTGATCCTGAGTATCTTCGGCGCCGCCAGCATCATGAACGACATGACGTTTGGCGACCCGACTGAAAAAACCAATTCCTGGACGATATTCCTGATCGGCCTGTTTTTCTTCATCGCCACGCTGTTTGGCTGGTTTCGCACCACCATCCGCGAAAACATCGCCGGCATGAACAGCGCCCAGCTGAAGAAATCCTATGTGCTGGGCATGTTCTGGTTCATCTTCTCCGAGGTGATGTTCTTCTTCGCGTTTTTTGGCACCCTGTTCTACCTGCGCACCCTTGTCGGGCCCTGGCTGGCGGGCGAAGGCCACGGGCGCATGAACGGTATGCTGTGGCCGGGCTTTGAATTTTCCTGGCCGATGATGGAAACGCCCCAGGAAGCCGTGGGCGGCGCGGCGGCGCAGCCGATCGCGAATAACGGCTCTTTTGCGAGCGCCCACACCAGTATGTCATTTGCCGATGCCCATGTGTGGTGGAAGTGGCTGCCGCTGTGGAATACGGTCATCCTGCTGACCTCCAGCCTCACCTGCCACTTTGCGCACTCCGGCATCCTCGCGGGGAATCGCAAGAAATTCAACCTATGGCTTGCGGTGACGGTACTGCTGGGCATGATCTTCCTCGTGCTACAGGTCGCGGAATACCGCGAGGCATACAGCCACTTCGGCCTGACCCTCAATGCCGGTGTTTATGGCTCCACTTTCTTCATGTTGACGGGCTTCCACGGCTTCCATGTCTTTATGGGCATGACGATGTTGCTTATCCAGTTGCTGCGCTCGGTGATTGGCAAGCAGTTCACCGCCACTGACCATTTTGGTTTTGAGGCTTCGAGCTGGTACTGGCACTTTGTGGATGTGGTGTGGGTGTTCCTGTTCCTGTTTGTCTATATTCTCTAGGGCTTACTACGGCGCGGATCCCTGGGTTGCTTGCGGCGCCGGCCCGCCGTCCCAGGGATTTCCGTGCCCGAGTTGACCGGTGGCCACGCCATAGACGATCAGCACCATCAGTGCGATGGCGAGGCTGATCCTGACGCCCAGGGAGTGGAATGTTCGCCGCTTCTCCTTATTCCCCTGATCGAGCATCAGGTAATAGAAGCCGCTAGCCAAGCTGGCGACCAGCGTCAGCATCAACAGTATGATTGCAGCAACTAACAATGGATATCTCCCTCAATAGGCTGGCGCAGTATAAACCAGGCGCTGTTAGTCGCGCTGGAGAAAGATAGTGCCCGATTTTCGACCCGGCCTGCGTTTCGATGCCGAGTGGCGCATAACCCTCTTCACCTTGGTGCTGGTGCCGTTGATGGTCGGGCTGGGATTCTGGCAATTGCAGCGCGCCGCGGAAAAGTC
>Ga0114942_1000600_pt1 | contig 10190 bp, 9 predicted proteins | sample LowerColdCreek_FD_88674 | JGI IMG/M metagenome (GOLD analysis project Ga0114942, IMG submission 88674) | Groundwater microbial communities from Cold Creek, Nevada to study Microbial Dark Matter (Phase II) - Lower Cold Creek | ecosystem: Environmental > Aquatic > Deep subsurface > Groundwater ... | reverse complement strand
CCCATTTCCATGTGCGCGTGGCGTGCGTTGCTCGGCACCATCGCTGGTTCGAAGGCCGCCGTGTAGCCCATCTCGACATAGCGGTAGCCGGTGGCCAGCGTGCCGGGCGTGCAGCTGCCGCAGGACGCCAGCTCGAGCGGGTTGGTGGGCAGCGCGAATGGATTGGCGCCGTCGCGGTGATCCTCGGCCATCAGCATGCGTGCCAGGTTGACCTTGCCGCCGCCGATGTGGGTGTGCAGATCGATGCCGCCGGCCATCACCACGCAGCCGCTGACATCGAACTCCTGGTCGAAGCGTTCTTCTGCCGCGACGGGCGTGATCACGCGACCGTCTCGCACCGCCAGGTCGCGGCGCTGCGCGGCGCCTGGATGCACCGGGTCGATGACCCGGCCGCCGCGCAGCACCATGCTGCTCATGCGGTGCTGCCTTCGCGCATCGAACGCAACGCCGAATCGATCAGGCCAGCCACATCGGCCACCGTCGGCAGGCGATCGCGATACACCGCCTGGAGCGGCATCAGCACCGTGCCGTCGGTACGGAACAGGTGGCCGGCGCTGCCGATGCCCGGCGTGGCCACCGGAATGAAGATGGTCGCCAGGCCCGTGCGCTGCACTGCGGTGGCGAGGGCAGGGTGGCCCATCACGACCATCGGCAAGCGATTGGGTGGCGGCACCGCCCCGGCATCGAAACTGGCCACCCACAACAGCGCATCGACCGCGCCGTCGGCCAGCAACCGCGCCGTGTCGAAAGCCAGCGGTTCATGCTCCAGCCCCGAGGGCCCGGCGCGCGAACGCAGCGGCAGGCCCGACAGCCAGGTGAACACCTGGTTCACGGTGGCGGCGCCGTCGCCGCCGCCGATCCAAAGCGCCGCGGCGCGGGTCGTGCGGTTCAGGCTGGCGACCACCCGGTTCACCGCTTCGACGATCAGCGCGCCCTGCGCAGGCAGCCGGGCCGGCGCGCCGACGAGCACGGCATAACGCGCCGCGTGCAGGCGCCGCGCCAGGCCACGCAGCGTGTCCGGGGCCGACGGCACAGCGCGTTGCTCGACCAGCGCGCACAGCAGCGCGAGTGTGTCGAACAGGTCGCCGTGCAAAGGCACGGTGTCGACCACGACACCACCCTGTCCGGCCCACTGCGAACTCAATGCGTCGTCGCCCGGGCCGGGGGCGACGACGACCACTTGCCGCTGCGGCACCTGCGCGTCGCCGATGCCGCAGCGCGGCCCGATGAGCGGCGCCAGGTCGCTCGGCACGCCGCCGACGAACACGACCATGTCCGCACGAGTGCGCACCTCGGCGAAGGTGGTGGTGAACCCACCGCGGTCCTGCAGTGCGCGCAGGCCCTGCATCAGCGCCTCACCCGCGCCGGCGTCGCAAATCGCCCCGGTGGCACAGGCCAGTGGATAGAGCGCGCGCGCCCCGGCCACATCCGTGCCCAGGCCACCGAACAGCGGCTGGCGGCTGGCACCGAGCAGCCGCGCCGCCGCAGCCACAGCGTGGGGCAGATCGCACGGTTGGCCGTCAATCTGCGGGCGGGCAGCGGACGGCCGGGCGGTGAACTGCGCCAGCGCGCGGCCCGCACGCTGGCATTCGCCACCTTGCAGCGCCAGCGGCTCGCTGCCAGACCCCGTGAACACGCCGAAGTGGTCGCAGGCCAGCGGGCAGAACGGGCAGGTCCAGCTGCTGCCGGCGGTGGACGGGGCCGCGGAGGATTCGGTCATGCGCCGATCATGACGCAAGCGATGTGCCACTGTGGGCTCATCGGCGGCCTTTGGCCTCGGCTTGGGCACGGCCATCAGAACTGCAACACTGTGTACGCGTTCTGTAGCAGAAGCGGCGCCAAACAGGCTGGCGAGGTCCGGCACGCCGCGCCAATCGCATGGCACGAAACGTGATGCGACAGGCCCCATGCGGCCGCGATCTCCCTTTCGACACCGTCAGGCCCTGGCGCGCGGCAAGCGCCCGTCGTGCAATGCACTGGCCACCAGCCAGGCTGCGGCGCCGGCGTCGCGCGCACGAGACAGATCGATGCTGTTGCGGATGCCGCCGGCACCGACGATGCACGTGCCCGGCGACTTTCGCCGCACCTCTAGCAACGTGTCCAGGTCGGGGCCGGCGTCGGAGCCGACGCGCTCCAGCGTCATCACGATCACCCGCTTGGGCCACAGCGCCGGCGCATCCCAGCAGCCCGCGGCGTCCAGGCGCTGGCCGTCGCGGCGGTCAAGTGACAGCACGCCTTCGGCACTGGCGGGCTGCGCTGCGGCTTTCATTCCGGTCGCGTTCGTGCCGGAAAAACAGCGCTGGAGTTCGGCGCGCGAGGCCAGCGATTCACTGCCGAAGACAGCGACGACCTGCTGCCCTGCCGCGCCGAGCCCGCTGCGCAAGGTCTCGGCCGCCTCAGCGCTGGCAAAGCCGGCATCGAGCCAAAGCTCCAACCCCGGCATCGCTTGCAGCAGCGCTTGCAAGGTGACCACCTGGGCCGACTTGCCAAGCAGCGCGTCGAGGTCGGCCACATACAACTGGCGCGTGGCGCAATGCTCGCACAGGGTCTTCGCCACCGTCACCGGGTCGCTGCTGGCGCACAGCTGCGACACGATGGGTTGATAGGCTTGCCGGTTGCCGCGCACGGCGCGCACCACCTGGCCTTGCATGAGGTCGATGACGGGGATGAGCTTCATGTCAATGGAACGCGTGGGGCCCGGGCTGCAAGCGGCGAAGCAGCGCAACTTCGTGCAGCGGGCGGACGCTGAAGGCGGGCGAATGATTGTCACCGATGCACGTGGCGGCGGCAGACGGGCGGCGCGTGCGGCGCATGGCGATGGCTGAATCCGGATTGATCGGCTGGGATATCGGCGTCGCGCACGTCAAGGCCTGCCTGCTGCGGCGCGGCGAGGTGCTCGACGTGGCGCAGTGGGCCTGCCCGCTGTGGCTCGGCATGGACCGACTGGCGCCGGTGCTGCAAGCCGCGCGCGCGCGTTGGCCCGGGCTGGGCGCGGCGCAACATGCGGTCACGATGACCGGCGAAATGGTCGACCTGTTTGAGTGCCGGGAGGACGGCGTGCGGTGCATCGCCGCGGAACTTGCGCGCACGCTGGCCGCGCCGGCGGCCGCTTCGGTGCATTTCTTCGCCGGCGATGCCGGCTGGTGCCGGGCCGAGGATGCGGCCGGCCACTGGCAGGCCATCGCGTCGGCCAACTGGCTGGCGACGGCGCGCCACGCCGCGCTGCGCTTCGGCACAGGCCTTCTGGTGGACATCGGCAGCACGACGACCGACCTGATCGCGTTCAAGAATGCGCGCGTGCTCAGCCCCAGCCGCAGCGACGCGCAGCGCCTGGCCAGCGGCGAACTGGTCTACCAGGGCGTGGTGCGCACGCCGCTGTGCGCGATGGCGCAGCGCATCGATTGGTGCGGCACGCCGCACAACGTGATGAACGAATTCTTCGCCAGTGCCGCCGACGTCTATCGCCTGACGGGCGAACTGGATCCGGCTCACGACCAGATGCCGAGCGCCGACGATGGCCCCAAGGACCTGCCGTCGACCCGGCAGCGACTGGCGCGGATGATCGGCCTCGACCAGCGCGACGCTGCGCCCGAGGCGTGGCTGGCCTTCGCGCGCGCCTGGCGCACGGCACAGGTCATCGAACTGGGTGGCCAGTTGCGCCGCGTGATGGCGACGCATGGCCTGGGGCGCGACGCCGTGCTCGTCAGCGCCGGCTGTGGCGATTTCCTGGTGAGCGACGTGCTGGCACATGCCGCCTCGGGCATGTCCGATCCATCGCCGGGGTGGCGCTTGGCGACGTATGGCCGCGACGTGGCCCGGGTCGCCGCGCAGCCGAGCGCCGACCGCGCCGCGGTCCAGGCCTGGGCCCAGGTGTGCGCGCCCTGCGTTGCCGTGGCATCGTTGTTCGACTCGGGCCGACGCTGATGTGGGTCGTCAAGCTGGGCGGCAGCCTGAATACCCACCCGATCTTGCCGGCGTGGCTGGACCTGCTCGCCCAATGCGGCGGAGGCCGGGTCATCCTCGTCGGCGGCGGCGGCGGCTTCGCCGACGAAGTGCGACGAGCCCAGGCCCATTGGCGCATCAGCGATCTCAACGCGCACAACATGGCCGTGCTGGCGATGGCGCAAAGCGCCTACCTGATGCACGGGCTGAACCCGTCGCTGCAGTTGGCGCGCAGCAAGGCCGACATCCAGCGCGTGCTGCACAAGGGACGCACCGCGCTGTGGCTGCCCTTCGAACTGCAGCGCGAGCGGCCGGATGCCCATACCAACTGGGAAGTCAGTTCCGACAGCATCGCGCTCGAACTCGCCCGCCGCTTGAATGCGGAGCGCCTGGTGGTGGTCAAGTCCTGCACGATCGACGCCAGGGCCAGTCTGGCCGAGCTGGGCGCGACCGGCATCGTCGACGAACGCTTCGCGCCGCTGTCCGAAGGCGCCGCGTTCCCGATCGACGTCGTGCACCACGACGGGCTGGGCCGCATACGCGCGCTGCTGCTCGGCGACCTGAGATAGCCTGGCCGCCGGCCCTTCGCGCAGCGACGGTCAACCACAGCTGCCGATCGGCTTGGCGATGATGCGCTGGTAGAAGGTCATGTTCTTGCCGCCGAGCCGCACGTTGAACATGCCGGCGATGGCACCTTGTCCCAGCTGCCACGTGGCGCTGCCCGTGGTGCCGTGTCCGCCGTCGCACACGAGCAGGTAACCGGCGGCCTCGGCGGATTCGCTGGTCCTGACCAACCGGCAGTCCTGCAGCGACACCTCCCGCAGCATCCAGAACTCGCCCGACAGGTCGCGAGTGTCGATGCAGCGCGTCTCCGTCCGCGTCGCATAGCGCAGGCTCTCGTCCAGATGCGGCATGCTGGTTGCGGTCGTGACCTCGTAGAGTCTGGTGGGCCCGGCAGCCACGGCCAGCGTGGCATGGCCTGCGGCGCCGAACATGCCGCACGCGGCGATGGCGCAAGCCAGGATGCGGAACATCAACCCGGACTCCACTGAGGTCGCATGGACGTCCCGGGTCAATGCCCGGCGTCGACGAGCACCGGGCCTCTCATCAGCAGGGCCAGTTCTCGCAGACGCTGCGGGTCGAGTGCCGAACTGCGGTCACCGACGCACACGGCCGTGCGAAAGCCCGCGAAGTCGGGTGCGAGCCGGCTCAGCCGCGGCTGATCTGCGGCGCGCAGCGCACCGGCGACGCCCACCATCGCGCCGGCGCCGCGGACGGTGGCGATGAAGCGGCGCAGCTCGTCCATCGACAGCACATCGAACAGGCTGCCGGCGTGCTTGTCGGCGGTGTCGGCCATCACGCCGGGAAAACCCAACGTGCAGGCGTGGGCCACATGGGACGCATCGAGACCCCTGTCGGCGATGAACACCGGCACGATCGCTTGACCGCTGCATGCCAGTGCGTCGAGCACCGTGCGCGCCTGCGGCACACGCTCGATGCCGACCTTGACGTAGTCGACGCCGCAGGCGCCCACCGCCGCCACGCCCGCTGCGATGCGCTGCGTGTCGTGCATCGGCAGGTCGCCGATGGTGGCGCTGACGGCCAGGCCCTTGCCCTGCCGGCGCAGCGCATCGACGATCGCGCGGACCGTCGCGATCGGCAGGCCACCCAAGGCGCCGGCGCCGGGCTCCTTCAGGTCGATGAAGTCGGCGCCGCCTGCAGCCGCCCGCAGCGCTTCGTCGACACTTCGCACGCTGACGAGCAGTTTCATTTCGTTGTCCCTGAAATGACGTTCGTGCGCTCGGCCATGCCGGACCGGTGGCGCCGCACCGCATCGACCAGCCAGCCCCAGGCTTCGTGTTCCGCCGGACCGGCGGTCTTGTCGATGGCGATCTGCAGGTAGGCCATCTCGCTGTCCACCTTCTGCGGCGGCAGCAGATGCAGCCGGCTGACCAGCACCGCGCCTTCGATCACGGCGGCCTGTGCGCGGTTGAAACCGGCGAAGTGCGAGTGCACGGCCGCATGCACCCGCGCCATGTGCAGCACCGGCCGCTGCGCGTCGTCGATGCGCTCGGCCAGCCACAGCTCGACGTGGCTCAGCGCGTTGGCCAGCCGGACACCCGCGATCTTCTCGGTCGGCAGCAAGGGCCAGTCGCGGCGGCCGGTGACGCAGCCGGCGAAGACGCGCGTATCGGTCAGCACATTGAGCACGGCATGGCCGGTGGCGACGACGTTGTCGTGCGTGGTCGACGGCCTGAACGGCATCAGCACCACCCGGTCGCCGACGTAGCGCACGCCCATCGGCGCGACATGCGGCTTGCCGTCGGCCGCGAGCGTGCTCACCACGGTTTCGAAAATCACGTCGTTCATTCTCTGCCCTCGCGGGTTGTCTTGCGTGCAGCCAGCGTCGTGCCCGGCGCGCACCATTCGCCCAGATCCTGCACGTCGTGATCGCTCGCGCAACCCCAGTCCAGCGGCTGATCCTGCACGTAGCGCTTGCCCAGCTGGTGGGCGATCGCCGCATGTGCCAGTTCCACTCCCATGTAGAACGCATGCGCCGCATCGCCTTCGAGCCCGAGCTGCGGCCACAGCTCGAACGCGCCTTGTCCCAGGCGCAGCCCGTCACGGTTGTAGACATGCACGCCGCTGCCCGACACCTGCACGCGGAAGTTCGGATCGCGTACCTGCGCGGCGGTCGCCGCGATCTCCGCGGGCGTGTCGGGAAAGGGGTGCCTGGCATGCACCGTCATCAGCGCATCGCTGATGCCCTTGGGCAGCATCCGATGCTGCTGCGCGGCATGCATGATGCGGCGCGCCCAGTCGGCCTCCTTCACGGCCCGGCGCGCATGCGGGCTGACCTGCGTGGTCAGCACCGCAGCCACGCCAAGCTCGGCGCAGATGCCGAACAGCAGCGCGTTGATGCCGCTGGTGTCGGCCTCGGTCAGCTCGGTCAGGTTGCCCACGCCCATCATGATCGGGGCCTGCGGGAACTTCTCGCGCAGCCGGTGGTAGCGCACGATCGATGCCGCCAGTCCGAAGGGGATCGGGTCGAGGATCGAATCGGCCAGGAACGAGCGACCCCGACGCATCATGATCTCGACCGCCTCATGCAGCGAAGCTTCGTCGCTGGGCGCACGTGCAATCAGGATCGGCGTGGCGGCCACCTCGTCGGCCACCCACAGCGTGTCGAGCGTCAGGCTGAGCAGGTAGTCGGCGCCGGCCCGCCCGCCGCGCAGCAGTTCGTCGGGGACGACCGAGTCGACGCTGACCTTGAAGCCCTCGGCCTTCAACGCCTGCACGCTGTCCTCGAGGTGGTCGAAGCGCGTCTCCGGCAGGCAGCCCAGGTCGATGACGTCGGCGCCATCGGCGCGATGGCGAGCGGCGCGTGCGACGATCTGATCGACCGTGAGGCGCGGCGCATCGACGATCTCGGCAAAGATCGCCACCGCGTAGTCGTCCAGCGCGATCGGCTTGGCGGCACGGTCGAAGAAGCGCGGCAGGTCCTTCAGCTCTTCCGGCCCGCGCTGCACCGGGATGCCGAAGTGCTGCGTCAGCGCGTCCACGTCGCCGCGGCAGCGCCCGGGCAGGATGATGCGGTCGACGGCGCGGCGTGACGGCGCGAGCGCTGCGGCCTCTCCCTGTGCATCTGCCGCCGGCACCGGCAAGCGCCGACGCACCATGTCGGCCGTCATCAACGCCGCGACCTGCAGGCCCAACTCGCGGATTTCCCAGCTGAAAGGCGGCGAGTCGATGCCGGCCAGCACCCGCTCCAGGCTCGGCTGCGCCAGGCGCCCGGTCAGGAAGAGGATGTGTTCCATGCCAGGGACAGTTCCATCAGCCGGGCATCGAGTGCGGCCTCGAGTTCGGCGGGCGAGGCCACGATGCGGCAGAAGTCGATGCCGCGCAGCCGTTCGACATTGTCCAGTTCGATGCGCCTGGGGCGCAGCGTCACCCAGTCGTGCGGCGAACGGGTCACGACCACCGGCTCGGTGTCGCATGCAAACACGATGCCCGGAATGCCCAGCTTGCCGGCCTGCGCGAACATGTTGGTCGGCAGCGAGTCGCTGATGCCGAAGGCGCACTTGGCGACCGTGTTGCTGGTGGCTGGCGCGATGACGACGGTGTGATAGACGTCGTCGTAGAGCATGCCCACCGGCACGCCGCTGGCCGTCTTGTCGCGAAAGACCCTGAAGCGCGGCTTCAGGTCTTCGATGTGCAGCTTGTAGATCTCGAGCACTTCTTCGCCGGCGCCGGACAGAAACAGGTCGACCTGCGGCAGCCGCGCGGCCAGCGCCAGCGCTTCATCGAGATAGTGGCCCGAGCCGGTGACGCACCATGCGAAGCGCGAACGCGGCTTCAGATCGGCGCTCGCTGTGTCGTCGCTGCCGGCCGGCGCGGCGCCGTCGCGCCCGGCCTCAGGCATGCTCCGGGTGGGAGATCCGGATGTGCAGCTTGTGCAGCTTGCGGTAGAGGGTGTTGCGGCTGACATCGAGCGCCTTGGCGACGTTGCTCACGTTCCAGCGGTGCTGCTCCAGCATCTGCAGCAGCACCTGCCGCTCGTTGGCCTGGATCGGATTGAGCTTGACGGGGGTGGGCAAGTCATTGTCGTGTGCGTCACCTGGCGCGGCCTCGGCTTGCCCCGCCGCGCGCGGCGTGATATCCGTGCCCAGCGCCGCCGACGTGGCCTGCGACGGCGGGTGGGTATGAATCGGCTGCGCGTTGGCGGCCAGGGATGGCAGGTGCTCACGCGTGATCGTCCTGCCATTGGCCAACGCCGCCGCGATGCGCAGCACATGCGACAGCTGGCGGATGTTGCCCGGCCAGGGGTGCTCCATCAGCAAGCGCTCGGACTCCGGGCTCAGCGTCGCATCGGCGCCGCCTTCGGCCTGCAGAACACAGTGGATCAGCTTGCGCTTGTCGCTGCGATCGCGCAGCGCCGGCAGTTGCACCTCGATGCCTGCCAGCCGGTAGTACAGGTCTTCGCGGAAGCGGCCCTCGCGCACGAGAGTCGGCAGATGACGGTGGCTGGCGCTCACCAGTTGGAAGTTGACCGCATGGCTTTCTTCGGTGCCCAGCGGCGACACGCGGCGCTCGTCCAGCACGCGCAGCAGGCGTGCCTGCAAGGCCATCGGCATGTCGGCGATCTCGTCGAGGAACAGCGTGCCGCCGTCGGCCTGCAGGATCTTGCCGCGGCGCCCCGCCCGCTGCGCGCCGGTGAACGCACCGGCGCGGTAGCCGAAGAGTTCGGACTCGATCAGCGTTTCGGGCAGGCTTGCGCAGTTGATGGCCACGAAAGCGCCTGCGGCATGCGGGCTGGTCTCGTGCAGCGTGCGTGCGAAAACCTCCTTGCCCGAGCCGGTTTCGCCGCACAACAGCACCGGGGTGCGTCGCGCGATGACCCGCCGCGCCGTGTCGAGCTGAGCCACCAGGCATGGGTCTTCGAAGGTGGAGACCGCGGGCGCGCTGCGGTCCGAAGGCGGGCGCGACGCCGACCGAGTGCCCGGGCTGATCAACGGCCCCGGTGAGGACGCGCCACCGATCGTTGCGTCGGATTCCGAAGCCGGGCGCCGGGCCACCGCGAAGAAGCGCAGCGCCGCGTTGGCGCGGTAGGTGACCACGGGGTGGAACGACGACGAGGCGCTGCGCGCCAGGATGTCGGCCAGCGAGGTCTGGAACAGGTCCTGGATTTGGTGCGAGCGAATCTCGTCCATCGACTTCAGGCCGAGCTGGAACAGTGCGCTGCGATTGGCGGCCAGGATGCGACCGTCGTCTGCGACCGCCAATTTGCCCTCATGCAGGGTGTAGACGAACTCCGGGCGGCTGTGGAAATGCAGCGGATGCGCGCCACGGAAGCGCTGGTCGATGAGCCGGTTTTCGATCATGCGTGCCGTCATGCCGAGCAGCACCAGCAGGTGCTGCTGCATCAGGATGGAACGGCTGGTGACGTCGAGCACGGCGACGATCTGGCCGGCCGGGTCGAACACCGGCACCGCCGAACAGGTGAGCTGCGTGAACTGCGTGAAGAAGTGGTCTTCGCGGCGCACCGACACCGGCGTGGCGGCAACCAGGCAGGTGCCCATACCGTTGGTGCCGGCTTCGGCTTCGCTCCACCTGCCACCGGCGCGCAGGCCCAGCGGCGCGACCTCGGCCGCGAACTCGGGCGACGAGACCATGTGCACGATCACGCCGTCGGTATCGGTCAGCACCACGGCGGATTCGCTGTCGGCCAGTTGCTGGTACAGCGTGGT
>Ga0114942_1000599_pt1 | contig 10192 bp, 6 predicted proteins | sample LowerColdCreek_FD_88674 | JGI IMG/M metagenome (GOLD analysis project Ga0114942, IMG submission 88674) | Groundwater microbial communities from Cold Creek, Nevada to study Microbial Dark Matter (Phase II) - Lower Cold Creek | ecosystem: Environmental > Aquatic > Deep subsurface > Groundwater ... | reverse complement strand
TTATGCAGCCGGTAGATTTTCATTTAATGTAAAAGGTGGACGTTGCGAAGTGTGCGAAGGTGGTGGCATGCGGGTGATAGAAATGAATTTTTTACCAGACGTATATGTTCCCTGCGAAAAGTGTAATGGAAAACGTTATAACAGAGAAACCCTTGAAATACGTTACAAAGGAAAAAGTATTAGTGATGTATTAAATATGACGGTGGATGAGGCGTGCGAATTTTACCAAACAGTACCTTGGATGTATCGGAAAATTAAAGTGCTGCAAGATGTTGGCCTTGGTTATATTACTTTAGGCCAATCGGCTGTAACCCTTAGTGGTGGGGAGGCTCAGCGGGTGAAACTAAGTACTGAACTAGGGAAAAAAGATACGGGAAAAACTTTTTATATTCTGGATGAACCAACAACCGGGCTTCATTTTCAAGATATAAAATTGTTATTGGATGTGTTAAATAAATTGGTAGACAGGGGTAATACCGTGCTAGTAATTGAGCATAACCTAGATGTAATAAAAGTGGCTGACCATATTATTGACCTTGGACCAGAAGGTGGCGACGGCGGTGGTAAAATATTATTTGAAGGTACCCCAGAGCAAATGGTAAAAAATAAAACAAGCCATACGGCAAAATTTGTGAAAATAGAATTAGGAATGTAACAGTTAAAGCCTAGAAAAATTAATTAATACAATGCTTTGGCATTTTAGGTAAGGTAACTAAAACCGTTTCACCTAAAGTGAAATCGCCATACCTGCTGAGCACCAATACATTAGCACCATTTATTAGTTGTACATTAATTAAATAGTAATGCCCCATAAAGTTAATTTCCTTAACATATGCGTTGTGCCTAAAAATGCTTTTTTCTAATTGTATGTCCTCTGGCCTTGCGAAGTAAAGTTTATCATTTTCTGCTTGTATTGGGGTGCCAGTTAATAGTTGTATGGTAGCATTATTAAGTAGGCTGTAATTGCCCAATAGGCTTGCAACATATGTATTTAATGGGTTATGATAAATGTTTTTTGGGGTACCTATTTGTATAATGTTGCCTTGCTGTAAAACAATTATTTTTTCTGCCCAAGGTAAAATGTCAGTCGCTTCATGCGAAACCATGGTGCAAGTAATATTTAATTGGTTGCCTATATCTGCTATTACTTGTTTCATTAATTGTTTGTGGGCAAAATCTAAATTGGTAAATGGCTCATCAATTATAAATAGGGTTGGGGCTTGTAATAGTAATTGAGCAGTTGCAATACGTTGTTTCTCCCCTCCGGAAACTTGGTGTGTTTTACGTTTTAAAAGATGATTTATTTTACAAATTTGAAATATATTTTCCATCATGTCATCCGATACTAAAGGCCTAAACCTTAATAAATCTTCAATAACATAATTGTTTCTTAAATCAAAATGCTGCGATAAATAGGCAATGCATGGATGCCCTGGAAGTAATTGTTCTAAAGGCCCAATTACTCTTTTGTTATTAAAGAACACAGTGCCATCCGAAGCTTGTTCTATACCCGCAATAATTTTTACTAGTGTACTTTTCCCAGAGCCCGTTTCACCAACAATGCCTATTTTTTCACCTTCAGCTTGGGTAAATGATACGGAATTAAGTACCAATTGTTCGTTGTGATATTTGCTTACTTCATTTATTTGTAGCATCATATCACGAATATAAATAGAAATTTATTGGGCAAATTTTGCTTTAATAGCTTTCATCTTTTTCTTAAAAGCTGCTAACTCTTTTTGCTGTAGAATAATAAAGCTGTTATCATTTAAATCGCCCAAAACTGCGGTCATTTCTGCATCATTAGCATAGGTCATTTTCCTAAATTCGTTGGTATAATCCTTAGCCCTAGATGCATAAATGTTATGGGTAATTTCAGTTTTTATTGCAAGCAATCTATCGAATAAATTAAGCAGCCAGCTATCCGTTAAATCTGCTTTTTTAAGGTTTTCTAATTCAATAATTGCAGCCATTGCATGTGCTAATTTTTGCTGTTGGTATTCCTTAGTTTGGTGGGCATAAAATTGGTGCACCTGCTGCCAGCTAGAAATTTTATCCTGTACTATTTCTTTTTTAAGCAGTTCTAATTGCTTTGTTGGTATTAACTGCCCGCCAATATTTGTCCATTGGTTTCTTTTATACTTTTCATTCAAAGTATCCATGCAGCCAACTAAACTATTTTGGGTGCTATTTTCTACAGAAAATAATAGCTGGTTAGCGGCATAATGCACTATCATTTTTTTATAAGCATGGTATGCATTGTATGGCTTAAGAATTTCTACATTTCTGCTGCTATTCTCAATGTTTGGTATGGTTATGGCTAGCTCATTTACAGTTAGCTCATCTGTTTCTAGTAGTTTTTTTCCAATTACTTGTTGCTGTTTTTGGGTTAGGTTTTCTTTACCTTGATTGGCGCAATAAGCTTTGCCAGTATAGATTTCCAATAAATAAATGGCTTCGAATATTTCGTTAATAGTGTCTGGTGCTAAATAATCGTATTCAATATGTTGTATGCGTTCTACTCTTTTATCTCTATCTACATACTTCCAAGTGTTTCTGGCAAGTGCATACATATTATACATCGTCCAATAGGCAGGCATAATTAGCAATTTATCAGTAGCAACTTCGTTACTAATTAGTGCAAATGGAAAGGGAATATTTAGCTCCGCTGGATAATCGCCTTTGGCTAAAATATTAAAACTGGCAAATTTAGAATTGTGTTTTAAGCTTACGCAAAGGCCAGGCCAAAAGCCACGACCAGCTACCAATTCCCCATCTGCACCACGTGAATTATGGTTGCTACCAATAGTAGCACCTGCTGCAATATTGCTTTGCCCCATAATGGTTGAGGCAGTTAGAAAAGAATTGTTATGGTGCTGCTCATGTGCTGGAAAAATAAGTGAATTTAAAACCTCGCAGCAAGAGATAGTGGCATTATTACCTAAGTAAGAGTTGATAAGTCTAGCACCATATTTTAACTGTGAATGGCTTGCCATTACAAAGCGTACCGCCTTAACACCATAAAAAGCCCTACAACCATCCGACATAATACCATTAACCATTTCGCAGCCCTCACCAATTTGTGTTCTACCTTCTATCCCCGAGTTAATGGTAAGGTTTTTTAGTTTATTGGCACCTTTAATATAAGCATCGGAGCCTATCCAAACGTCTTTAATAATACTTGTATTTTTAATAACCGTTCTATCGCCAATTTTACCATAGTAACCTCTTTTTTTATCAAAACGTTTTTCGGTAAATAGTTTAAATTTTTCTAATAGCTTTTTATCATCTCTATATTTACTCCACATATAGGCGTCGCCGGGTTGCATTCCATTGAAAGGAAGTACACTTCGTCCACCATTTTCGTTGCTTATTTCCATCCATATTCTTACGCTTTCTTCTTCGCCTTCCTTTAAAATGCCGTTACCAAATTTGGCATGGTTGCTGGTGGCTAGTTCATTTACATTTATTACTATTACCTCATTTCCTATAATATAATTGGCTAAATAATTCACATTATCTATCACCACATTATCTCCAAAATCCGAATTGATAATTGTAGAGTTGTATAAGCCAACCGGCACTTTTAAATCGCTAAAATCTAGGTAAAGTGGCGTTAGTTTACCAATACGAACTAACCCAAAGAATTTACAATTTTTAACTAGTTCCGGGGTAAAGTTGTCCGATACCAATAGTTTGTTCCAATCGTCGCTAGTATTTCTATTTCTTACTAAAACTTCTATTTCAAATGCAGTAAGTTGCCTATACGCAATGCCACTTTTATTTTGAATATTTCTTAAGTAGTATTCATCAGCACCCGCTGGTAAATAGGCTTTATCAACAAAGTTATAACCAAGCTGGTTTACAGGGCTTTTACCAATAACATTCTTCATATTGCAGTTCGTAAAATTGAGAGATACTCACTTAGCATTTAGGTAAGTGAAATGTGTTAAATGCCAACATTTTGGCTACTCTACCGTAACGCTTTTTGCCAAATTTCTTGGTTTGTCTACATCCAATCCTTTAGCAATACCAATATGATAGCTTAGTAATTGAAGCGGTATAACATTTAAAATTGGGGCAATAATTTCATCAATTGCAGGTAGTATAATTACATCATCACTAAGGGTAGGAGATACGGTATCACCTTCGGTAATTATGGCAATAATTTGCCCTTTTCTTGCCTTAATTTCTTGCATATTACTTACCACTTTTTCGTGGAAAGAATCTTTGGTAGCTACAAATACCACCGGCAAGTTTTCATCTACTAGTGCTATTGGTCCATGCTTCATCTCAGCAGCAGGGTAACCTTCTGCATGTATGTAGGAAATTTCTTTTAGTTTCAAAGCGCCTTCCAAGGCTATTGGAAAATTATAGCCACGACCTAGGTAAAGAAAATCCCTTGCATCGGCATATTTTAGGGCTATTTTTTTAATAGCATCATCTAACTTAAGAATTTGGGCAACTTTTTCCGGTACGGAAGCCAAATCATTACAAAGCAGTTGATACCTATCTGCTGCAATTGTTCCATTTTCATAGCCTAATTTCAAAGCTAGCATCATTAAAACCGCTAACTGCCCAGTAAAAGCTTTGGTACTTGCTACGCCAATTTCGTGCCCTGCATGTGTGTAAGCACCAGCATGTGAAAGCCTTGCAATAGATGAGCCCACCACATTAACAATGCCTAAAATAATGGCTCCTTTTTCTTTGGCATTTTCTAGTGCCACCAAAGTATCGGCAGTTTCACCACTTTGTGAAATGGCAATAATTACATCGCCCTTATGCACAATAGGATTCCGGTACCGAAACTCCGATGCATATTCTACCTCCACCGGTATTCTGCACAACTCTTCAATAATATATTCGGCTACTAAGCCTGCATGCCAACTAGTGCCGCATGCTACAATAAGTATTCTGTTGGCTTGTAATATTTCCTTGCTGTAATTGCTTATGCCGCTAAGAATAATGCTGCCACCAACCGCATCTAGCCTGCCTCTTAGGCAATCTTCAATGGTTTGTGGTTGTTCGAATATTTCTTTAAGCATAAAATGGTCGTAGCCACCTTTTTCAATGGCAGCTAATTCCATATCAAGCTTTTGCACAAAAGGAGTTTGCACCTCATTGCCCAAATTTTTGAGTATTAATTCGTTCGGACGCACAATGGCAATTTCATAATCATTTACATACACGACTTCTTTAGTGTACTCAATAATTGGAGATGCATCGGATGCTAAAAAATGTTCTCCTTTGCCAATACCAATTACCAATGGGCTGCCTTTTCTTGCAGCAATAATGGTTTCAGGATCATCTTTATGAATAAGAAGTATGCAATATGCACCTACAATTCTTTTAAGTGCAATGCTAACTGCTTGTTCTAAAGTGCAGGCATTTTCTTTCTTTATATCATCTATGAAATTCAGGAGTACTTCAGTATCGGTATCGCTTTTAAAACTGTATCCTTTTTTTAGTAATTCCGATTTTAATTGGGCATAATTTTCAATAATGCCATTGTGCAGCATGGCTATTTCCCCACTATGCGATAAATGTGGGTGAGCATTCCTATCACTCGGCTCACCATGTGTAGCCCAACGGGTATGGCCAATACATAGTTGGCTTTGCATATTTTTTGTGTAAGCATATTCTTCTAGCTCAGCAACTTTGCCTTTTTTCTTAAAAATGTTGAGCCCATCATCATTTATCAATGCTACACCAGCGCTATCATAGCCTCTGTATTCTAACCTTTTTAAGCCTTTTAATACTATTGGGTAAGCTTCTCTAAAGCCAGTATAACCTACTATTCCACACATATAATAATTGTATTTTGGGTTGCAATATCTTTAAAAATAAGCTAATTAAAAGCTTTATAATGAGCAGATTTAAATATTGAAGGTATTTTTAATATGTAAATAAATTGCCTATTTTTTTATCTTGCGTTTTATTGCCATTTTCATTTTCAATGTATCCTGTATTCTGCATTTATTTGCTGTTTGTAATTGTTTTTTATTCGTGAATAAGCATATTGTTGTTCATTTAACTACAATTACCTAACAAAAGCTTTTTAGTAATTAATGAAAAATTAAAGCAATGGGCTTAGGTAATAGCACTAGGATTTATAGTTAAAGAAATGTTTAACCATTACCTTACGTGTGAAATAAGCACCACTTTAGCATTTAATAATTTTAAAATAGGGTAAATATGAAAAAATACTTTTTTGTAGTTCTTGCACTCGGCTCACAATTTATTTCGAACGCCCAAACGCCTAATATAGCAGAGGCTAAACTGAACCAAGCAGTTATTTATAGAACTGGGGCAGAGTTAACACATACCGTAATGGTAAATGTAAAGCAGGGGAACAACGAAATAATTTTTGATAAAGTAGCCAATGGCATTGATGAAAATAGCATACAAATAAAAGCCGATAAAGCCATAGCCATTATGGGTATTGAGCAAAGTAGTTATTACATGAATGAAGCACCAAAAAATGCAAGTATTATAGCTTTGGAAGACTCAATAAAAGCGATACAAAGCAGTATAGATAAAAATGCATTGTTAATAGCAAATACCAACGAGTTGATGAGTGTGTTAAGAAGCAATAAAGAAATTAAAGGAGCTCAAAATGGCTTATCTGTTACAGAGCTAATGAAAATGATGGATTACTACAAAGTAAAGTACACCCAACTGCAACAAGAACTTACCAATACTACCACCGCAAATACATTATTGCAAGCAACGATGGCCAAACTAAGGCAACAGTTACAAGAAGAGAAAAAGAAAAATACAAATAGCAATGGAAGATTAACGGTGCAAATAACTAGCGCCTTGGCAGGAAAATATGAGTTTCAAATTAGTTATTTAGTATACGCTGCCAGCTGGGAGCCTTTTTATGATGTTAGGGTAGATGATACAAAATCTCCCTTAAAATTAGTGCATAAGGCTAAAATAACCCAACAATCGGGGATTGATTGGAAGCAGGTGAAACTTAGCTTATCAACCGCATCGCCCAGCCAATGGAGCAACGCACCTAATTTAAGCACTTGGTTTTTAAGTTATATACTGCCACAGTATAGGCAAGCGGCATTAAGTAAAGCAAATGCGAGTTTAGACGAAGTAGTAGTTGTTGGATACGGTACCCAAAAACAGGAAGATGGCAATAATGAACAAACAAATATTAGATTAAGAGGTTCTTCCTCTATTAATCAAAATGCACAACCGTTATATATTGTAAACGGGCAAGAAATGGGGGCAGATGAGTTTAAAAAAATAAGCCCAAACAACATTAAGAAAATAGATGTATTGAAAAATGAAAATGCCACAGCCATGTATGGAAGTAAAGGCACAAACGGCGTAATTGTGGTTACCTTAAAAGAGGGTTTGGAAGATTATGTTTCTATATCCGAAAACGACTTTACCCTAACATTTGATATTGATTTACCCTACGATGTGCCCACCAATGGTAAAGAACAAACAGCGGTGTTAAAAACAACTGAAGTTCCAGCAACCTATCAATATTTATCTGTACCAAAGTTGGATAAGGAAGTATTCATAACTGCAAATGTAAAAGATTGGGAAAAGCTAAACTTATTGCCTGGTGCTGCAAACATTATATACGAAGGCACTTATATGGGTAAATCTTTCATAGACCCTACTACAACCAATGATAGCCTAAGCATTACCTTAGGAAAGGATAAAAGGGTAGTGGTAACCAAAGAGAAGAAAAACGACTTTAGCAGTGTGAAATTTTTAGGGGCAAATAAATTACAACAACTTACCTATGATATTACGGTAAAAAATAATAAAAAAGAAGCTATCAGTTTGTTGTTAAAAGACCAACTACCAGTTAGCACTACTAAAGAAATTGAAGTAGAATCAATTGAAGTTAGCGGGGCAAAAGTAGATACAGAAACAGGCATACTGCAATGGGATATTAACCTAAAAGCCAATGAAAGCAAGGTGATTAGGATAACTTATTCTGTAAAATACCCGAAGGATAAGGTATTGAATTTGAAGTAAAATTGAGCTTAGATTAAATGGAAATAGCAGCCGTATAATGCGGCTGCTATTTTTTGTGGAGGGGGAAATTTCTTGTTCAAAAAGCTGTTATTATGAATAATGCTAAACGATTAATTTTTATTTTTTGTATTTGTGGTTTTTTCACCTTTTGTACTATCCTTGACAATAATAGATACTATAAGCCAATTAGTAATAGTGGTTTCAAATTCATGCCAGTTAAAAATGCAAATTATATTGAGAGAAAGTACCAGTACAATTTTACACATTTAGAAAAACCAATTCTAAACGATTCGAAGGATACTATTGGAAAGGTCATCATTAAAAGATTTGGTAAAGACAATCAGAAACTAATTCTATTTGGACCAATAGTACCATTTATGCCAGAGTTTATGTCAGGGAAACCTGAGATTGTTTATAATGACTTATTAGAAATTGGTTTAAATTTCTATGATTCCACTGAGTATTACAAGGGTTTAAATAGCAATTCGTTTTGTTTATTAATCAACTCAAAAGATTCAATATTTACTAATAAAAGTAGCTATAGAAAAGGTATTGGTGACTGTGGTCTTGAAAAGAATAATATTGAAAATAAATTAGTCAAGTTTCACTTATTCTATGCTTTTCAGAAGAAAAGGGCAAGACAGAAAATAAAGACCCTTGAAATACTTCCACTTACGAAGGAGGCAAGAACGATATTGGAAAGAATAACCTTTTTAGAGAAAAATAAACTAAGCTTACAGTTTACGATTATAGATTAATAAAACGGAAATAACTTTCAATAAGCGGATTTATATCTCCTTTTAACAAAAAAGTCTATAGCAACGATATTGCTGAATTGATAAATAGGGCTATAAGAAAAACCCTACGATGCTTATAATAATGTAAAATGTAGTAATTTGAATGAGTAAATGCCATGTGTAGTTCCTAATGCTAACACCCAATTTGCACAATGCTTTTACATTATAGCCTTAATAGAATTTCATCTTCAATAAATGTAATTGTATTTTATATAGGCTTGCAACACTCAAACGTTAAACACCATGGATATGAAAAAGCATGCTCCAAACTTTTTTAAATCATTGCTAGTTTTTTTACCCTTTTTTGCATCGGCACAAAGCATAGATGATAGTAATCAAAAACCTCCTCCTGCTGATAAAGCCACCATTGTATTTCTCCATTCGTTTATGGAAGACGCTGTTATTAATAACTTGTTTTTAATATCTCCTTTTTTTATAGACGATACGTTGGTTTGTAGAATGACGAATCATCATTACAGTATTCATACTGTTGTACCCGGTACGCACAAATTATCTGTGCAAAATAGCGGTAAAAAACTAGGTAAAAGGGTAATAACTCAAACTGTAACGGTAAAGGCTGGTGAAACCGTTTATTATATGTTTTATAATGAATTTGATTTTTTTAAAGAGGAATTATTGTTTGAGTACATTGAATCAAGTAAAGCAAAAAAAATTCTTAGGCGATTAGTTGAAGAACAAGATTGTATTAAAACAATAAATACAAAACGTAATGTTTATAACAACAAAAAATTTCATGTTCAATTACAAACGGGTTCATCCAATTATACAAACGGCTTTACAAATTGGAAAAGCTGGTTTGGCGACATATTAATGACTAGTTTTAATCCATTTACCGTAGGTGGAGAATTGGATGTAAGAATGGGAAAAAGTAACCACTACATAGGTTTTGAAATTAATTCAAATACGCAACGGCCACCTGTTCTTACAACCCCTTTACCAAACGGGGAGAAAAGATGGGTTAACATTAGACAAATTGGATTTCTTTACCGATATATTGTGCAAATAGATAAAAAAAATAAAATGATTCTTGCACCAAAAGTTGGCCTAGGTATTATTAATGTTGAGGAAAAAACCAATAAAAGAAGTATTTCAGATAAAGTGATAGACTCAAATGGCGGATTTTCTTTATCGTTAGGCTTACAACCAGAATATAGATTTACCAATAATTTTTCCGCCTTTCTGAATACAGATTACATAATTGGTGCACTTAATGCACCCAATAGAGATAATTTAGTTTTAAATCAATTTCGTTTGTTTGTGGGGGTAAAATATCAATTTTTTGATTAAGCCCTAATATTTGCTACTCAACAGTATGCTACCTTTATCAATACTATTCTAGCAACAAATTACTATCATCCTCTAAT
>Ga0114942_1000597_pt1 | contig 10205 bp, 12 predicted proteins | sample LowerColdCreek_FD_88674 | JGI IMG/M metagenome (GOLD analysis project Ga0114942, IMG submission 88674) | Groundwater microbial communities from Cold Creek, Nevada to study Microbial Dark Matter (Phase II) - Lower Cold Creek | ecosystem: Environmental > Aquatic > Deep subsurface > Groundwater ... | reverse complement strand
CATTAGACTTGATGCCAACTGCTTTAGCGACCGCTGGGCAAGTCTCTGGATCGCAGAGCACGAACACGAACAACGTATCTCAGAACGCGAATCTCAAGATCGACGTAAACGCTTCAGGTATGAATCCAAACGACGCGGCGAGTGCTGTATCTCAAGGGGTTCAAACTGGCCTATCGAACATCTTCCGTCAGACAACTCAAAACTTTGTTCCCGCAGGAGACTACTAAATGGCTCTAGCTACAATTTTCCCTGTGCGAAAAGCTAAGGGGCCGATCTTTAATCAGCAAAAATTGAATGATGATTTGCCTCCTGAATTAACCAACGGGACAAAAGACTTAGAGCAGACGAATCAAGGAACGGCTTTCGCGGTTCAAGCTTCGCTCAATGAAACATATGACTTCAACGCGGAGGTCACTGATAATCCCGTTGAGGATGGTATCGACGTAACTGATAATATCAACGTCCGGCCATTGGAAATCTCTTTGACTATGCGTCACTCGGATACTCCTATCGACCTAAGCGGAATCTTACGAGGAGCGGCTGTATCAGGCGGGGCTTTAATCGGTAATCAACTTGGGGGATCACTCGGTCAAGTCGCTGGAGGCGTCGCTGCTGGAGCTTACGCGGGCCTTTTACAAGGTGGTACTTCTAAACAAGGTCTCGCGAAAACTTGCTATCAGCAATTCAGATCATACCTTGAGGCTGGCGCTATTCTCACAATTCAGACTGGACTTGACCTGTTTAAGAACATGGCGATCACTAATCTTCAGATCGTTCGTAACCAAAAGACAGGCCGAAGCATCGAGTTTACGGTTCGCCTTAGACAAATTCGAGTCGTCACAAGCGCATCTGTGGAAATTCCCATCGTGCGCGAGCGTAAGGTAAACGAGCAAGCATCGGCCAGAAGTGACGATGGTAAGCAAAAGACTAAGGAAATAACTGGTCCTAGAAAAAGCTTTGTGAAAAACATCGCTGGATTGTTTGGGTTTTAAAACATGGCACTGCAAGAGATTCCATTACGATCGGATTCAGCGGCTTTTAAATTTCAGATTACGCTCGATGCCGTTGAGTACACGCTGCAATTTTCTTGGAACTCTCGCATGAGCAGTTGGTTTTTTGACATAATGCAGAACGATGAAACACCTATCGTGATGGGTCAACCAGTGCTCGTAAACTTCGCTTTGATGGCACGCTTTAAGGACACTCGGTTGCCACAAGGGCGATTGTATTTCTTTGACACAAGTGGCGATGCAATCAATCCAGATCGCTTTGACTTAGGTTCTCGCGTGATAATGTACTACGAGGACGAGGCTGAGAATGAGTGAGCTGCTCTTTGGAAGATTTGCGACTTTGTTTCTGGGTCTTCCTGCTTCTACTGGTCGCGACGTTTCTGGTTTGCGCGTTTCATTTGAGGTAACTCGAAGCGTTGACGCTACAGCAAACTCAGCCTTGATTCGCGTCTATAACCTTTCAAAAGCTACAAGAATTATTACTGAGGCAGATGGATGCCAAGCTATTTTATCAGTCGGGTATTATGGCGAGTCCACGATTGGAGTCTCTAAAGGAATCTTCTCTGGCGATATTGTGCGATCTACGACTGAGGAAAATGGTTCTGATTTGATAACGACTCTTGAGTGCGGAGATAAGATTCGCGCGATGGGTAAGTCAACGGTCAGCGTAGCTTACAAGGCTGGTACTCCTATCAACGCTCTTGTTATCGAGGCCGCAAAGCAATTGGGCGTAGGTGTGGGAGAGGTTCAAGGAATCGCTGGCGAACAATTTTTACGAGGTTTTTCGGCGACTGGTAAGGCGACGGATCAGCTCGACATTATCGCTAAACGCCTAAACGCCGATTGGTCTATCCAAGATGGAATCCTTCAGATCATCAAAAAATCGGATCCAAATAAGGAATCAATCGTCTTACTGACATCGGATACTGGCTTGATCGGTAGCCCAAACAAGAAAACCGACGATAAAGGTAAGACTAGCATCAGCTTTAAGAGCCTTTTACAGCCTGAAATAAGACCCGCTCGACGTGTTCGAGTTGAATCTAGGTTTATTAAAGGTGGGGATTACAAGGTCACGAAAGTAACCCATAAGGGCGACACTAGAAGCGGCGATTGGTTCTCAGAGGTGGAGGCAGAATGAGCAGTACAAACGACATTCAGTTACTCGTCAATGCCATGCGATCAGCTTTGGATTCTCGTATCATCGACCTACACACAGCAATGCCAGCTCAGATAGTTTCATTTAACGCCGCTGAGAGTACCTGTTCGGTGAAGCCCTCGATCAAGCGAAAGCTCGCCGATGGAACTGTTCAGGAATTGCCAGTGATTCAGAATGTGCCGATATGTTACCCACAAGGAGGCGGGGCGATCATAAGCTTCCCACTTGCTGTAAATGATCCTGTGCTGCTCGTTTTTGCTGAGCGCAGCTTAGATATTTGGTGGACTAAAGGCGGGACAGTAGACCCATTGGACGCGCGTAAACACAATCTCAGCGACGCGATAGCTATTCCCGGATGTGCCCCTCGCCCACGCGCGAGCGCCCGCGTGAGTACGCAGTATCTACGAATGGAAATGTCTAACGCTTCCATTGAGCTACAGCCATCGGGCAAGTTCAAGATTCAAAAAATTGGCGGTGACGAGGTTCTAGATTTGATCTCGCAGACTCTTCAAGCGATGTCCACCGCATCAAATGCCGCAGGGCCTTTGTTCAATGCTGCGACTTTTGCAGCTTTAAAAGTTAAAATAGACGCACTTAAGGGGTAGAATAGACCTATGCCATTATCAGGAACAGGAAATGCGTTGGGAGATTCACTTTGGGCGGCTGTGAAATCATCCACTGGATTATCCCCATCGCCCGCTGACGACATAAAAGGTCGAGACATTTGGCGTGCTGAGGCCGCTGTAATTGTTTCACACATTGTTGCGAACGCTCTAGTCACGGTAACTGTGGCGACCACAGGAACAGCCGCAGCTCAATCTGGCGGTGGAACTGGGAGCATATCGTGAGTGATTTGAAACTTGTCGATTCAACTTGGGACTTAGAAATTACAAATGCCGATCTTGTAATAATCGAGCAACGCGACGCGCTACGACAATTCTTAAAGCAAAGATTACAGGCGTTCTATGGAGAATGGTTTTTGGATAGCTCGCGTGGCTTGCCTTATTTCCAAGAAATCCTAGTCAAGAACCCGTCCTTTGAGGCCGTGGATTCGCTATTCAAGCGAGAGATTCTTGAAACCGCTGGCATCACTGAGCTTGAAGAATTTAATCTAGATTATGATAACATCACGAGATCGCTTTCTTTGGACTTCAGAGCTAAGAGCACAAGCGGAACTATTGATTTCAATGAGGTGATTACGATATGAGCGGCTTAACGGTAAACGGTTTTGAGCGTAAAAGACTCGCGGAAATAAAAATTGAGATTGAGGAACGGATGCGCGATAGCTTGGGCGCGTCAATTAACCTTACCCCTCCATCAGTTTTTGCCACACTCATCGGTATTTTTGCTGAGCGAGAAGACCTACTTTGGCAGCTTGCTGAGAACGTATACAACTCAAGTTACCCAGACACAGCAGAAGGTACGAGCCTCGACAACGTAGTAGCCATAACTGGTATCACTCGTCAGGCCGCCACAAAGTCAACAAACGCAGATGTTTTGCTATTTGGAACCGCTGGCACGACTGTGCCACTTGGAACAGTTTTGAGCGTATCTGGAAATCCTACAGCTCGCTTTGTCACTGATGCAGATGTCACTTTAGTGACTGGTGCGGACGAAGTTCAAGATGTCGCTTTCAGTGCAACGCCTACGAGTGGAAGTTTTCGCCTTGCTTACGAGGATGAATCGACCGCTTTAATCCCTTTCACGGCTGATGCAGCCGCTATTCAAACTGCCTTAAATAATTTGAACGATCTTTCAGGCGTAACCGTCACTGGTACTTTTGCCTCAAGCTTCGAGATTACATTCGCTGGATCTGACGGAAAAACAAATCAGCCTCTTTTAACAGTTCTTGATAATACATTAGCAACGCCATCCGCTGTCACGGTCACGATAACCGTTTTAACCGCTGGAGTTAACCAAGGAGTTGCTACCTGTACGGCTGAAAATGCCGGAGCTGTTCAGGCACCCGCTAGAACTTTGACGGTAATCGAAACTCCTGTGGCTGGATTAGATTCAGCTTTCAACTTTGTCGATGCCGTGGTTGGTCGCGACGTTGAAACGGACACTGAGCTGCGTCTGCGTAGGGCCGCATCGTTACAAGTGGCTGGCGCCGGAACCGTGGAAGCGATTGTTTCCGCACTTAGAAACGTACCAGATGTCACATCGGCAATCGTAATTGAAAACGATACTGACATCGTAGACGGAGATGGTCGCCCTCCTCATAGTTTTGAAGCAATCTTACAAGGTGGTAACGATCAAGTTATTGCGGACACTATTTGGTCAGTGAAGCCAGCGGGTATCAATACATTTGGAACCGAAGTTGAAAGCGTCACCGATTCGATGGGTATTTCTCAGGTTATTAAATTTAGCCGACCCGCTGACGTTGATATCTATATCATTCTTGATTTAACGACAGATTCAGAATTCCCAGTGAATGGCGCGGTCTTAGCCGAGGAAGCCATCATCAATCGAGGTCGTGAGCGATTTAGCGTTGGAGATGATGTGATTGTAATCCCAACTTTGATCGCCGCGCTTGATGCAATTCCGGGAATTATCGACGTTGTAATTAAAATTGGCACTGCTCCAGCTCCGACCTTGGATGCCAACATACCGATCGGTTTAGCTCAGATAGCTGCTTTTGATAGCTCAAGAGTAACGGTGAACGTGATCTAATGGCAAATGCTACAGAGAACAACAATTATGTCAGCGAAGCTCTTGGAAGGCTTTTTGAGCAATACAAGAATAGCCCAAACATTCGCGGAATAATTGAATCTATCGTTACTGGATTGCAAGAAGGTGAGGCTACATACTTCGATCTTCGAGACAATCGAACATTAGATAATGCCATTGGGGAAACCCTTGATTTGATCGGGTCAATCGTAGGCGTTGAGCGTATAGCTGGCGAGGACGATGAGGATTATCGAGCTAGAATTAGGCTTGGGATTTTCAAAAATAGATCACAAGGAACACCTGAAATCCTCATTGAGGTAGTTCAGAATTTTACATTATCAACTCAGATTATTTTTTATGAGGGAGCGATCGCCTCATTTGCCTTTAATATAAACGATGAAACACTTACTCAAGCGGAGATTGACGCGTTGTACGCCGCACTCAGGGAAGCTAAGGCGGCGGGAGTTACAATTGAACACATCACCGCTTTTAACGGAGATGATGCTTTTAGTTTTGATGGATTGAGTGGTTTAGGTTTTGGAGATTCAACAGATTTAAACGTGGGCGGCGAATTTGCCACAGCCCTAATTGAAAGTTAAGAGGAATACATGGCTGTAAAACCAAGTTCAAAAACAGATTGGACACTAACTAATCCAAGCTTCGGAACGGTCACGGTCGAGCCAAGCGGAGCTAAAAAGATTACTGGATGGCAAGGTGCTGAGAAGCCAGCTCATCAATACATGAACTGGATTCACTACATAACTGACGCTTGGGTAAAGTATTTTGAAGACCCAATAGGTCAAATTACTGACGTAAATTTTGCGGCGTCTCCTTACTCAGCTGCAAGTTTGAATCGCTGGCTTGCCGTTGATACTTCTGGTGGAAACGTCACTATCAATTTGCCAGCCGTTGCATCAAACTCAGGCGTTGAGTTCATGATCGTTAAGACAACATCAGACTCAAACACGGTTACTATCGATGGTAATGGCGCTGAAACAATCAACGGCGCGGCGACAAAAATCCTTTACGCTCAAAACGATTTTTTAATTATCAAACAAATGAATGGTCGATGGGTAATCGTATCTGAGAAGATCGCTGGATTTCTCACAAGATCAGTAACTGGTACGACTTCTGTCACGAGCACAGATATCGGTGGAACGCTTTTGATAAATAGCGCATCAGGAGTTTTTGACCTAGATTTACCAGCTCCTAGGGTTGGTTTTTATTTCTTCATTAAGGACGTTGGTGGATTACTTTCAACAAACAACGTAACCTTAGATCGACTTGGTTCTGAGACAATCGAGGGGCTTGCTTCTGATTATCTTTTGCAAGCTGATTTCGGTTATTGGCAATTATTCTCTGATGGTACTAATTGGTTTTTGGGGTGATATATGGGTAGAAATTTATTTTACAGAAGATTAGTTGGATCAGGGAATTTTACTGTTCCCGCTGGCGTTAAGCAGATTAAGATCATGTCAGTTTTGAACTCTGAAAAAGGAATAAGCGTTTACAATTCCGCATTGATTAGAAATGCGGCTGGTAACTTTTTTATTTCAGGTGCTAACGGTCAAGGTGGTTATGGAAACAATACCGTGACAGCCACAAGCTCTCCAGTAATAGCTCACGGTGGAGCAAAAGTAGTTGATTTTTACAATGGAGATAATTCGACCTCAACTCTTAGAGCGGATGGTCGGGTTTTTAGCTCAGGAGACGGATCTGTCGGTCAGATGGGAGATAATTCCACAACATCGAAATCGAATCCTGTGACTGTCGCTGGAGGCCATAGCTTCACAAAGGTTAGAACGGCTGGTTTCTGGACTATTGCTTTGAAATCAGATGGATCATTTTGGGGATGGTCTCTTAATGGTACAGGAACACTGGGAGATGGGACTACTACAGATAGAAGTTCTCCAGTTCAAGCAACTGGCGGGCATAGCTTCGTTGATATCGCAAGCGGTCAATCATCATCTTATGGATTTAAGTCAGATGGAAGTGTTTGGAGCACAGGTGCGAACGGTAACGGACAGCTTGGAATAAACACAATTTCAAACAGAAGCACTTTTACTCAAATGCTTGGAGGTCATTCCTTTACTAAGATACGGGCAAATGGCGCTTTTGCTGGATTAAAAGCCAACGGCGAGGTTTGGACTTGTGGAGCAAACGGCAACGGAACACTAGGAGATGGGACAACTAGCAATAGATCAACTCCAGTTCTTGTTACAGGTGGACACAGCTTTATTGATGTTCAAGTCGGGACAGGTCACATGATTGGATTGAAGGCCAACGGTGAGGCTTGGGTTTGGGGATTTGGTGGGAATGGTGAGTTAGGTAACTTATCAACCGCGAATAGATCAACTCCTACGCTATTATTAGGGCACAGTTTTGTTGAGGTAGCCGCTGGTAATAGTATGACAATGGGTCGAAAGTCTGATGGGACGACTTGGGTTTGGGGAACTAATGGCGTAGGAGGAATAGGAGATAACACGGTTACGAGTAGATCAACTCCTGTTCAGCAAGTTGGTGGGCGATATGCGACTTCTTTTGGAGAGCTTTTACAGCACACAGTTCTACAGGTTGTTCCCGGAGAAGTAATTCCATACAATCATTTTCAGCGTTTTTTTGGTTCAGTTGTACTAGATGATTGCACTGAGATTATTTTAGAGCTCTTTGCTTGACGAAAAAGTAGTTCCCTTATTCAATGCACCTATGAAAACAAGAAGTGAAGTTCTTGCATGGGTGTGCGATCAGTTCCATTATCACGGAACCGCTGCTGAGATTGGCGTCAAGTATGGCGAATTCTCAAATGAAATTCTAAAAACGTGGCGTAGTAACTTATTGATGGTTGATGCTTGGAGGCACTTTCCAAGTGGATACGACGACATCGCGAACGTGCCAGATTGGCAACATCTTCAATACATGGAAATGGCCCTGAAAAATACCTTGTGGGCTCAAGATCGAGCCATAGTAATGCGAGCCTTAAGCGATAAAGCATCTCATTCCATTCAAGAAAAATCGCTTGATTGGGTCTACATTGACGCTGCACACGACTATGAGAACGTGATGAAAGATCTAACTAATTGGTGGTTCAACGTAAAAGACGACGGGATTATCTGGGGCGATGATTACCTTGAGGGTCGGCATTTTAATTCTCAATTTGGCGTTAAATCGGCGTTGGATGATTTTCTTCAAACGCACAAAGTAAAAAAATTTTGGCATAACGAAGGTACATCGGAGGGTATTCCACAATGGGTAATCGTCAAGTAGTTGTCACAATCTGCGTAGGTGATGCTTTCAAGAAAATGGCCGAAGTTACACATCCGACAATTAAAGCCTACGCTGAAAAATGCGGAGCTGATTTTCTCGTTCTAAGCGATAATACTACAGGGCACCATGCTGGATTCATGAAGTTTCAACTTGGAAAACTCTTTGATACCTATGATCGAGTTCTCTATGTAGACACTGACATCTTGATTCGTGATGACTCTCCAAGCCTTTTTGAGAAAATTCCTGCGGGAGTTTTTGCCGCCTTTAACGAGGGTGCCTACATGGAAAGATTTTCTAACATAGAAAGTTTCGTTTCTGAGTACCCTGTGTGCGAGCACGGTACAGCTAAGGCTTGGGCTAGGTCTGGGATTTATTACAATACTGGCGTGATGATGCTAGATAAAAAGTTCGCTGATTTTTTTGTTATCCCACAAAAGCCAATAAATCATTTCTACGAGCAGACTCAGTTCAATTTTGAGCTGTTTAAATATGCCGTTAAAAATGGTGAAAAATTAACTATCTGCGATCTGAATTATAAGTTCAATCGAATGTCTCACATGGATAAAAGGACAGGAGAATCGAGGCTTGATTCCTATTTCTTGCACTACGCTGGAGCTCTTGGTCGAGATGGCACGCGCGAAGGCGTGATAGAAATTATGCAATCCGATCTGCATAAATGGAATAATTTACCAAGAGTTTATCCAAAGCAAATCTTCATCCAAAGCGGTGGGGGGATCGGTGACGTTGTGGCAAGCGAACCAGCCGTGAGATTCGCCGCCGAAAAAATGTATCCAAAAGATCAAATCGTCCTCCAAACTGCTCATCCAGAACTGTTTGCTCATTTGCCTGAGAACGTGAAAATTATACCAACTAATATGACCATTCAGGATCAAGGGCACTATGAAATTCACTTGATGCCTACGGCTGAAAAAATAATCAATGCTTTTGTTACCCATCTTCTTATGCACCCGCTTGATTACGCTTCCTTGATGCTTATGAAGGGTCAGTTACCAATTTCTGATAGACAAATTTGCTTGCTGGGAAGCGGCCTGAACGATGAAACAATCAACGCCTTGCGAGGCTGCGTCTTGATCCACGCTGGCAAGGGCTGGCCATCAAAGACGTTCCCAGCCTCATGGTGGAAAGATACCGTAGATCAAATCCGATCGTCTGGTTTTAAGGTCGCGCTCATCGGCAAGCATGGCGATTATCATAGCATCGTGGATTTTGAGGCAGAAGTTGACCTCGACCTACGCGATCAATTAACGCTTTCGCAGCTTATTCAGGCCATACAAGTGGCTCCCGTACTGATTAGTAACGATTCATTACCTGTTCACATTGCTGGAAGCGGAAATAATTGGATTGGATTACTGGCGACATGTAAGCACCCTGACCGTATTCTCCCTTGGAGGAATGGCTCTCAGCGTCACAAGGCATCAGTTCTCACTAAAAAAATTATTCAAAGGGAGTTTCGACCGAATCACCCAGACATTGTAACTGTGGATGAGGCGACTGCTGATGAGGTTATGGCTTGCTTGCCAAAGCCTGAGCAGATCGTGGATTGGCTTAAAAAGATTCCTGTAGAGTTCGTGTAGCCAAAAATTAGCTATAATGGTTCCATGCTTACCCCAAAGTCGAAACCTCAACGTGGACTCGCGTGGCTTCAAGAAATAATTAAGAATGCGAAACTTCTAAAGACCGATAAAGTCGTTTTGATCGGAGTTCGTGGGTATTTTCTCGATTCAATGGGAGCACCTAAAAAGAACGACCGAGGCATCTACGACGATGCTCTGTTCTGGGTCGAGCTTGAGACTGGTATCATTCATCAATTCAACGGCAACACTGACCCAAGCGCCTACCGAAAAGGTTCTGGAAAAGGTTCTAGCAAGGGTATGGCGTCGCTAAAACTAGGAACATGGCGTTACAGGATCGGCCCTCATCGTGGGTACGAGGCTTTTCGTCAGGCCGCGAGCGTAACCGTAATTCGTGATGGTTCGCCAAACTATGAGGACACTGGCGACTTCGGTATCAACATCCACCGAGGAAGCCCTGTGGGAACATCAAGCCTAGGTTGTCAGACGCTTCCAGTTGGTCAATGGGATGAT